>JYMV01000613.1_pt1 | contig 32369 bp, 29 predicted proteins | sample 338911 | NCBI WGS metagenome assembly JYMV01 (sample SAMN03354496, study PRJNA234377) | hydrothermal vent metagenome | biome: Deep sea; feature: Hydrothermal plumes at the Eastern Lau Spreading Center, Western Pacific Ocean; material: Seawater | place: Tonga | collected 2009 | depth 2000 m m
AAAAGCTTGATCGCAACTTCATGTCTATGCTCAACTTGGTGTGTACCATCATCTGGTTGGCGTGAATGTTAACAGGCCCTAGACAAGGCGTCTGTCTCGTGATAGAATCCCGGTGTGAGAATTCATCTTAATATGACTAGTATTGACAGTGTTGAATGATAAAAAGCATTGGTTCAAAAAAACGTATTTTCCGGTTGTGAAGGATGGCCTTTATGAATGAATCCTTGAATATTGATTCTGCTGTAATACAAGAGCGTCGTGAACGTGTATTTCTGATTCTTGCTGGCTTGTTTGTTGGAACATTAGCTATGTTAAATATCTTGGGGATTTCCAGATTTATCAAACTTTTCAGCATTAGCGAATGGACATTTGCTGTAGCTGTAGGTGTCCTGCCCTATCCAATCACTTTTTTATGCACAGATCTTATCAGTGAACTCTATGGTGAGAAAAAAGCTCGGTTTGTCGTCTGGGTAGGTGTCATGCTCAATATCTGGGTGGTATTCATCATGTGGTTGGGTGGCATCTTGCCGGGGTTCGAAGATGTTAACGGTGCCGGCGAAATTGTTAAAGATGCTGCAGGAAGATTGCCAATATTCTTTGAAGTACGGAAGTTAACCTTTGGTGCGGTCACGGCCTCCATGATTGCCTATCTTGCAGCTCAGTTCACTGACGTCCATCTGTTCCACTTCTGGAAGCGTTTGACCAAAGGTAAACATCTCTGGTTACGCAATAACGGGTCAACGTTAATCAGTCAATTGGTAGATACCATCAGCGTGATATTAATTACGCACTATTTTGCTGGTGCGCTGCCAGTTGTGGAAAATCAGGCTATTATTCCGCAGCTCCTAGTGTTTATAGGATCAGGTTATGTGTTTAAAGTGATAGTAGCATTACTGGATACTGGACCTCTTTATATTGCAGTTCATTATCTATCCAAATATCTACAGATTGATCCTACTGGAAGAACACAAGGATGAAGTGGAAACTGACCAATAAATTGTGAATTATACATTGACTGCAGATAAAATTAATTTCTAACTGGCTAACACGTTTCATGGACCACTGAAGTTTTCGACATGATTACGTTATAGTTAGCTCATCACATACAATGAGGTAGCCGAGGCAGTTTGTGTGGCTGAACTCACGACAATCTTACGATAGTCCGTGAGTTATCTTGGGGTGAATGACGTCACCCGGTGAGAGAAGAACAGCCATCAACTGGCTCTTTTAAGCCCGCCTGACGTAGGTAGATAGTCTTGAGGGTCATGTCGGAGACATGACTACGCAATGATTCAAGCGCTTTACACAAATCTACACCACCATTCTCTATAGAAATTTGCGGAATTTATCTGGCAAAGGTTGCTAGGTTGAAGGAATACTTTTCTTTAGATCAAGAAATATAAAACGGTTCTTAATGGGAGGAAAAAGGATGAAGATCGAAACAGTTAAACCAAACCAATTTTGTTATGTAGCTTACCTTTCGATCTTTAGTTTCTTCATACTGGCAAACTTGACTACTGCTGGAATAAGGGAAAAACTGGGTCTGGTTGCACGTTGGACCTTTGATAAAGGCACACTCGACGCGAAAACAGTTCAAGATAACCTGGGCAACAATAACGGGTTGATCGTCGGGAAACCGAAGATCCGAAAAGGATTCCGCGGTGATGCTCTGGACTTTAATGGCACGGTTGATCACGTCAAGATAACCGAGGATATTTTCTTTCCCAGTGTCAGTATAGAAGCGGTCATCAACCCAACCCTCGGCACACGAAACCCGATCTATGATAAATACAACTATGGTATCCAACTGTTGGACAATAACCAAGTCGGTGTCTGGATACGTGCAGACACTAACCAGCAAAACAAACATTGGCCGTCAGCTTATACGCCTTTCCCTGATGACGGCAAGTGGCATCATGTCGTTGGCGTTGTCACAAACAAGAAGCGTGTTCAGATCTTTCTCGACGGTGATTTAAAGAAAACGACTCCAGCACCGCATCCGATAAGCATTGCCTATGGCGCGAACGATAAGCCAACTATCGCCTATACCCGGCACCTAAATGGGATCTGGTATGCTGGTGCTATTGACGAAGTAGCTGTTTATGAAAGGGCGCTGAACGAGGCAAATATTAAAACACTTTACACCACGGTTCTTGCAGTTGAAAAGTTGACGAAACTTTCCGTCGTCTGGGGAAGAATGAAGGTCTGGTGAATCACCAGGCTCGCACAAATTAGGCTTCAATAATCAGATAGTCAATGCGTCTAGGCGCTATTTCGATTGGTATCTGGATGTTGTAATCCCGATCAATTGGGTATTCCGTCGATTGGCCATCACTCTGGAAAATTCGGGCAACTTCGCCCAGTCCTGTGTAGTAGAGCGGCAACTTCAAATTCATCTGTTGGGTCTGGCTAGTTGGATTGTAAACCATTGCCAATCCGCAGGGATCTAATTGTGAATTGACGTGAAGCATACAGTCGATTGACCGTCCATCCGGCCGCCGAACGTGAATCAGATCACTATCCAGTATCAGGCGATACTGTTTATAGAAATCAACCCATTTTTTCACTAATGTCTTGGTCTCTTCAGTATCAAATAAACGTGATCCTCGATAACAAGCGATCACACCACTACCGAAATTCTGTGCCAAATGCCATTCGTAATCTTCCAAGTGCTGGCAAAGCGGTTCAAAGGTGGCAGCTTGACCACCACCATGATATTCAACCAGCGGTACAAACATCCATCCCATACTGGGAGTTTTTTCAAAGGTGCCGTCATAGATATTCTGACGCGCAATCAGAATTTGCTGTTCCCTAGGCAGACTGAAGTTGGTTTCACGGTAACCCATGCCACATTTGTTGGATCCATTAAGATAATAGTAATCCGGCGAATTGATGTAGATACCTCGCTCACGGCACTGGTGATAGAAGCTGACACAGGCTTCCCACTGACGAAGTTGTGAATCCGCTAAACCACTGTGATGCTTGTGCATAGTAGAGGCACAAACATCGCTGTGGTAAGGGCCATCAGTTTCAATGATGTCCCTGCCCGTAACATCCATAAAATTGAGTACCCGTCGAACATAACCGTCAGCCCATTCACTGGCTAAACAGGCGCTCTGTCCGAAACGGCTACCCGGTTTTTGTGTTTTCGGATCAATACAGTTGTAATCTTCTCCAACACCCCGTGAAGCACACATCGAAGTATAGCCACCGATTTCAATTCCCTTACTGTGCGCGTAATCGGTCAGTTCCTTCATCTCGGCTATATAGCTTGGGTTTTCGCTTTCGATATTAAAACCACTGCCAAAGGTCATAATTACCATCTCAAAACCAATTTCCGCACATTGATTGACTACTAAACGAACAGCTTCCGGTTCTGATCGTCGCACATGCATGAATATCGGATTTTCGGTCACCTGCGGAGCGACAGTCCTATACATTTTGCGTCGTGCCAGCCCCTTTCGTTCGCGATTGTCGCAGTCATGCAACAGTTCAAAGGTACGAAAACTATCGAAATTATCACTCGGTTGCAGTGTCACGCCGGGGCCCAAAGGATAGGTACTGGTCATCAACAACGGCATCTGATAGTGGTAGTCAATCTGGGTTTTGTAGTCTTCGTCGGGGCTCCAGCGCGTAGTTTCCATCTGGCTAAAGGCATAATCACTCTCGACGTACAATCGATGTTGCTCCTGCTCGTTGACTGCTATTAGTTCACAAACCAAGGCGTCGATAAATAATGTACGCTCACTCCAATTGTGAATAGAGATCTGCTTGGACAAAACTGGAATACCCTGATAGAGATCATAATGGACAGAAATTTCTACACCCTCAAACGATGAGGGAGCAGTGAAATCGACTGACAACCTAATCCCTTTAGGAGGATACTCAGTCGATGACACATAACGTTTGCGTAACCAGGGGTAGGAGGCTTCAATCTGACTTACACGATAGCGGGCAAACTGGAACGCCTTTGGATTACTTTTTAAGTCAACAAGCCAATCTGGATTAAGGTAAGCATAGTCCGGCTGACCTGTCAAACCTGCCACCTCCAATTGCTGGCCATCAATGGTAATCACAGCTTCCGGCTTAATTCCGCGCATCAACGTAGACCTAGTTACTAAGTTCGCATAATCTATGGTCGCAAAATTGGGTGCGGTTACGAAGACACGTGCGATCAGACCATTGCTTAGTATTAAGCGATCCTGATCCTCTTGAACCAATGCAGGTTGATCAAAAGGCTGCACCAGCCAATCGTTCTGTTGTGAAGCCGATGACATCAATTCTCCTTAAATATGTTGCTAGCTGTTTAAATCCTAAAACCCGTAATACTGGTTAGAACGCAAAGAATAACCAAATCATGATATTCTATTCTGAGCTTGAGTAATCCAACTCATATCCCTCTCGTAGTGAAAAGCCATGACCTACAAAATCAATCAAGTCTACATAAATACCATCTACGTTAATTACTTTTTTCCTCATTAGGACTCCAAATACAGCCTAAGCAATTTTGAAATCCCCCGTTTCGCAACTATGTTGCAACTGAGCCAGCAACAAGCGATTCACAAAATATTCCCGTCTATCAACATTAAATTTAGAAAAATAGTCTCGACATCTATTTAAAACTTCCACAAAATCAATGCTTTCCATCTGTGCTTTCAAGTTTCGAACATCATCTTCAATTATCTCCTTTCTTGTCTTAACGACTAACGATGAAGCAGCGATTTTGACTGGTTCAAATAAGCCTCCTTCAGTTCGAAAAAAAACTGTTGTTGCTGACGCTGACCAATGATAGAGAATGACCTGATAGATAGCATTGCTCCCTTTAATCAAAAGCAAAAAGAAAGTATCAATAAGATATTTATATTCCTTCCATCTTTTCGGCAAATTTGCATGCATAAATTTTATAGTTAAGCCATCATGCGCTACCTGATACAGTTCACCTTCAAAAATATCCAACACTTTTTTCAGATATATCTGACATATAGTGATCAAAAATGGCCCTAAAACTAACCTTCCCAGTCATACTCTTAACATGATCAACAAAATCTCCCTCATTGGCAGAGCAAAAGCTATCATGAGTTCTCAAACTGGCTGAAATTTCAAAGATAGATCGATATTTTTATTCTGTAGCACTCCGTTCACAATACTACGGGTACTACGACTGAAATAACATTAGTATTAGCCAACAGTTTCCTAGACTAGAATATTGCCATTGTCAGTAGAAACGGAGCAGAAAAATGCGTGAGGTAACGCTTGTTTTGTAGTGCACTTCAGGTTACCATAGGTGTTGGATATGAGCAATAACTACCATACCCGGGCAGGATATGAACGGTAACCAACAATCATGCAAACGTCCAATAGTGCCATTTAACCACGATTCCCAATGGACTGACGGATATTCCCGGATGCTGGAAGTGCTTGGTATGGAGAAGAAGCGGCATCCTTTCTATGTTCACTGGGAGCTATTGAACCTGTACCGGGTCAATCGTTGCAGAAGGGATCCAGAACCAACTGAAATCCAAGCCTTCCTCCAGAAATTAGACAACCCCGGCGTCGCCGTGGCAATGTGCCTGTTGGTGTTTTCGGGGTTCCTCGTTGTCGCCTCCGTCGCTGGTGAGGGGAGTTATGACTGGAAGACCGCTAGGGAACTGTACCTGGGAATGTCGGTACGCGCACGTCGAGCCGTCCGTTCCCCAGAAGATGGTCGTCTACTGTCTGAAAATCGACTCGCACACACCGGGACTGATGTTCTACACAACCCCACGTCATGCGGAGTGGGTGGAAGGCAAGACAGAGACGAATCGCCAGACAACACGTAACTTCATTCGCCAGTCTCGGCAGAAGCACCCAAAGCTAGCGGTCGCGGTCAATGCAAACTCCTTCTCACCATGGCCTGCTCCCTTTCAGCAGGAGGATCCGACGAATATCTTTGGCCTTGCGGTTTCCAAGGGAACCTTAGTCTCCAGCAGCAACACAATGCCATCGCTACTAGTCAGCAAAATAGGGAAACTTCAGATTGCCACCGTCCCTGCTGACGGAGATCTCTTGGATGTCGAAACCGCGGTGAGCGGGTTCGGATTGTGCCTGATAGATGGTGAGGTGCCTACGACCGGTGAAGATCAGCATCCGCGGACCGGGCTGGGGTTGTCGCAAGACGGACGATACCTCTTTCTCCTGACGATCGATGGACGGCAGCCCTCTACTCCCGGCGCGACGGTTCAGGACGTCGGAAATCTGCTGAAGAAGTTCGGAGCGCATACCGGAATCAACATGGATGGTGGAGGTTCGACAACAATGGCGTGGTGGGATCCCAACACGGAGGGTGAGGACAAGTGCCGACTGTTAAACACCCCCGTTGGCAACGGTGAGTCCTACGATCCAAGAAAGGCGACGGCTCCCTTTGCTCCAACGGAACGAGCCACTGGGAACAACTTGGGTGTATACTTTCTCGAAACGAGTATAAAGTAACCCCAGCAGATGAGAAAGACGAATGGTCCGTTGCGGGTATCGAGGTAGTCGTCTCAACAGCCTTCGTGACCCCGTACTGGCGAACAGCATCTGTTCCTCTTTAGAACCTGTATGGAGATGCAGCTCTAGTTGATGCCCAGTTTGTCTGTCGCTCGATGATACGATCATTGTTAACCCATCCCCTGACGTGCATGTGACAGTTGATTTTCATCGTCTCCATGCAGACGTAGATCCAATTCCCGCTGAATGGCAATTGGGTCTGTTACTTGTGGTCGATACAAGTGGGGCGTTTGAATTCACAAGCGCGAAGCGTCACATGCGACAGTTTCTCTGAAACCTATTCTGATACTTGTATCAAACCCTTGGTGCAATTATCCTCTCTGTTCCGGACTTTAGTAATACCGTCAACCAGATCGTCAAGCGGATATTTATGACTGATGATCTTATCCATATCCACATGTCCGTCAGATATCAGCTGGACAGCTTCCTCCCAGGTGTTTGGGGCCAACCAGGAAAAACGGATTGTCTTATCCATCAAGATGGTGTTAAGGATCGGAACCTGCATAATATCCTGGTCACCCGGTAGTCCAAAGATTACCACGTTTGCATGCTTGCCGGTGATTTCTAGCGCGCTGTGAATGGCATCCAGTGAACTTGTCGCCGTAATCGCACGGTCTGCCAATTCTCCGTTCCGCAGACCCATGATGAATTCTCCCAGATCCTCTACATAATTTGGTGAGCCTTGATCCTTAATATTGATGATATGATCTGCACCGAGTTCAGCTCCTGCTTCTAAGCGATAATCGCGAGTGCCTACCAATAGAACTTGTTCGACTCCACGACTCTTGAGCACCTGCACCATCATTAAGGCTATCGGTCCTGGGCCGAAGACAACCACACACTGATCTGGTTCAGCCTTCAGGTTATTGACCGCGTAAAGTCCACAGGCTAGCGGCTCTGTGAGAGCTCCCTGATCGTAGCTAACGTGATCAGGCAATTTCAGCGTCCAATTATAGTCAGAGACCGTATATTCAGCAAACCCCCCATCTACGCTGACGCCCAATACACGCTTCTCGTTGCACAGATTTGATAATCCTTTCTGGCTCCAATAGGAATTTGGGTTTGACTGCACGGGGTTAGCCACTACACGATCTCCGGGCGAGAACCCACCTTTTGACTTGGCTTCACCTCCAACCGCTACGACCTCTCCAGTGAACTCATGACCAAGTACGAGAGGGCCTTTCCCATCAGATGTCTCAAGCGAACTGTTGCCAAAATAATAGGCCACATCGCTCCCACAAATTCCAACTGATTTAACCTTGATCAAAACATCATCCGGTTTGGGGATAGGTACCGCTTTTTCCTCTAGTTGCATCTTTTCTGGTTCATAGAAAATTTGAGATTTCATTAGTTCAGACATGTTTTATCTCCTAATAATGATGTTGGGTTGTAAAAAACTATGATAGAAAGCCGATTGTAGGTTTTCTATCGTCTGGAAATTAACAGTTGGATTCCCTGACATATTAATAGGCCATCCATTGTGGATGAAAAATAATCTTCATACCACGTCTTGCATGATTTTAAATGCTCTCTAAGCTGTTCATGGCGCGGTACATAGCCGCGTTATCTGTTGCCTTCAGGATGAATTAATACTTTAGCATAGAATTCTGTTTTGTCACGCATTATTTGTAATATATCAAACGCTTCTGTTAGTGGTACGAGGTGGGTGATTAGCGGTTTCAGATTGAGTGTTTTAGAGGCCATTGCTTGTAACACGGTTCGCCAGTCGTCGTTGTTTCCGAAAACGCTATAGTCTGAGTTCCAGGTACCGATAATGTTAACCTCTCTGCGCATCAATTGGGAGATCAAAGAAGTTGGAAGAGTTACTTCTGCTGAAGGGTTACCAAGGATAACTATATTGCCACCACACTGAGTTGCTTGCACTGCTTGGGTGAAAGTCTGAGGAACTCCTGCTGCCTCTACACACAAGTGAGCACCTTGCCCATCCGTTAGATCCTCGATGATTTGGATAGGGTTGCTCTCCCAACTGTTGAAAGACAGGCCTATGCCGAGACGTTTGGCCAGTGCCAGTTTTTCCTCTATAATGTCAAACAGAATTACTTGATCAGCCCCCATTATCTGGGCCCATATTCCAACCATCAGTCCGATTGGACCGGCACCGAAAACAGCAACGGTTTGACCCACTCCACATTTTCCGCGTCGAAGTGCGTGCAGAGCCACTGCTGCAGGTTCAGTCATCGCAGCCTCTTCTAAAGAGACCCCGTTTGGTATGGGGATTAGGTTTTGTCTTGGTGCCGTCACATATTCTGCGAAGGCACCATCACTTCTGGAACCAAGGTAATCGTAGTCGTAGCATTGGGCGTACTCACCAATTTCGCAAGCTCTACATTTACCACACCACAGTAAGGGAAACACAACGACTGGGTCACCCGGAGTTAAATCGTCGATCTCAGTGCTGCAGATATCAACCATGCCGGCAAATTCATGACCGCAAACTGTCGGAAAATGGTAAGTTCCTTTAAGAAAAATCCTGGGAATGTCTGATCCACAGACTCCACAAAACCCGATTCTCACCCGAACTTTGCCTGCTTCAACTTCTGGCTTGGGAATCTCTTCCAAACGGACGTCTCCCACAGCATGTAACACCAGTGCCTGCATCGATTGATGGGAACTGTTAGCCATGTGGATTCCTTATTTGTAGTCCTTGCGAGATTGCTTCCCGGACACGTTCTGCATTTTCAGGCCGGGAACCATGTTGGTTAAAGATACTACTGGAACCTGCCACTAAAATGTTGGCACCGGCACCAACCATTTTGGGAATGTTTTCAAAACTGACGTTACCATCGACTTCAATTGGCAGATAGACATCACGTTGCTGTAAAAATGCCTGACAATCAGCAATTTTCTGCAGTGCTGAAGGGACCATAGACTGTCCGGAAAACCCAGGGTTGACAGTCATAATCAGTATATAGTCTATGCGATCTAAGACATAATTGATTGCAGTAATTGGAGTCGCCGGATTCAAAGCCAATCCTGCCTTGATACCGTAATCACGAATCAGACTCAAGGTTCGATCAAGGTGAAGAGCTGATTCCGCGTGAACAGCGATTTGCTGGACTCCAATCTCTGATAGTTTGGAGACGAAGAAATCGTTGTCTTCAACCATCAGATGAACATCATAAGGACAATCAGTTTTGGGACGCAACTGACTGAGAAGTTCCAGCCCGATTGGCATGTTGGGAACAAAGTGTGCATCCATCAAGTCGAAATGCAGAAAATCAACTCCAACAGATTCCAGCACCTTAATGTCTGATTCGAGATTACAGAGGTCTGCACACATAATGGAAGGTGCGACCAATACACCATTTTGTGCCACTATAGGCTAGTACCTCTCCAAATAAGGAGCTAAAAACGTTTTCGCATTCTCGGTAACTTCCCAAGCACCCGCCCAGAAGCAGAGATCGATTGAGAACCACTCACCATCATATCCTGTTTCTTCCATGATGACGGGGATGATCTCATCGAATTTAAGAATACCTAAACCAAATGGTGCATGTGTACTGGTTTCATCTCCGTGAAGCGTGTTGTCGGAATCGATAAGATGGAAATGTCCGATTTGACCTTTGAGTTGGCGGGCAAGTTCTATTACACCATTTTCGCCCAGCGCTTCTTTATTACCTGGTTGGCGAGCACCAACGGTTGCACACATTTGGGCATGGCAGGTATCGAATAACACTTTGAAATTGGGGTGGTTCACCTCATTGGCCATTGCAACAATCTCACTTGGTTTGTTAAACATGAAACCTGGTTCAAATTCCCAAACTAACAACACCCCGTGATCTTCGGAAACTTGAGCACAGCGTTGCCAGACGGAGACAATTCGATCCCAGGCAGTTTGGCGATCGACGCCTTCAACGCCTTTTTCTGGATCATCGACTGTGTCAACTCTAATGGCTGGTGAGCCTAGATCTAACGCCAGTTGAAGATTCCTTTTGAACAACTTAAAGTAAGCGTCATCTTCTTGTGCTGCGTCTGTTCCTGGACCAGGATGTGACCAGAAGTCGGCAGCTAAACCTGAAATTTCAAGATTGTTCTTGGCCAGTAGAGCTTTGATTTTATCGCGATCTGACCGCATCGGATAATCATTAATATCAATGTGCGGCTTAAAGGCACCAATCTCAACGCCGTCAAATTCAAGTTCACCTAAACGCTTAACCACAGTATCAAAGGGTACTGGATCATCTTCATAAGGTCCGAATGTATAAGCCCAACTTCCAATTGACAGTTTTTTTGCCATTTTGTTCTCCTTAATTAATTTTCAACGGTTGGTGGATAGCAACAAATCACTTCCATTGGGGATTGACCAGAATTTACAATTTCATAATCATCCAGTGTCGTCGGAATGAAGGCCGATTTTCCCCGCCTGATTGGGATATAATCAAAATTTTTACCAACCAGTTTCCCTTCACCTTGAAGCGCAACTAGGCAATAAAAACCTCGATCAGTTGACATGGACAACTTGGAATTAATTGTTAATCGTGACGCCTGAAAAAAAACGGATGCGGGGGAGCTCCCTACCCGCGCCAGCAGCACTGAGGGCCATTTAGCCTCACTCACTCCTCGACGATGTTGTTCTTCAGGCGCCCCTCGTCGAGCCCCTCGAGGAGGAAGCCGTTGTCGTGGATCTCCCTCCAGTCTGACAGCAAGGTGTCCTTGCCGGCCGCGGTCGGCTCGTGGCTGTAGGCTGAGCCCTCGCGGATAACCACCGGGGTCTTCGCATCGGCCGGGCAGCCAAAGGCATGGAGGTGCTTTCGGTGCATGACGAAATTCGGACCGCCGGGCCTGAGACAGCGGTACTCGGTCAACTGGTCGTAGGTATGCTCGCGCCCGGCAGGAAGCACGACGCGGTCGGGATGAGCCTCGCCCTTCGGCATCGGATGACCGTCGACAAGCCCTTCCTTCTTCATGTTGAGACGCTCATCGTCGATGATGTTGGGAGCGTAGAAGAGATCCATCTCCCCGAGCACGACCTCGTAGAACTCCGTCTTCCGCCAGTGAAGGTGAGGGCTGCAGAACTTGCCGGGGTGGACGATCATGAGCTTGTCGCAGAGCCCTCCGAACTGAGCCCACTCCATCCCGCCCTTGGGAAGCCCCTGGACGGCTGGCTCGTTGAGAGCCTGGAAAATCGCGAAGGCTTCGTAGGGCTCGCCGGACCACATTCCGTTGACGAAGGCCTCGTACTGGTCCTCGCCGAAGACCAGGCCGGTGTTGTCGTTGATCATGTCATCCTGGACCGGGTAGCCGCAGGCGATCGCCAGCGCGGTGCATTCCGAGATCCAGGCATCGTATTCCTTGCGGGTAACGTAGTTCCTGGTTGCCATGGTATCTTCCTCTTGCTGAAGTTTCTGACAGTTGTTGCGGTTGAATGACGGATCCCTACGCGGATCATCGAACAGACAATACAATTTTCTGAGTACAGGGAAAATGTTAGCGCTGAATCAGAGAGAATCTTAGCAGGAATGGCCAAACCCGTCAAGGTGTAAATTCGATTAATTACTCAAATATTGATCGGCCATTTCCTTTAAGAATGCTAACCCATCAATTGCAAGGGCTTCAGCGCTGGGTGCAATTTGACGCCAGATGGCAGTGGCTTTAGCAATTTCCTTCACGTCCGGAGTGAAAGATTCAATCACCAACCAGCGATCATACTTGATCTGACTTAAGGCTTTGAAAACGTCGTCCCAGTCAACCAGCCCACTGCCAGGGGTGCCTCGATCATTCTCACAACAATGAACATGATATAGTAAATCACCTGTATTTGAGATGGCTTGAGCTTGATTTTTTTCCTCAATGTTCATGTGAAAAGTGTCAAGATGAACACCTAGATGTGGGTTGTCGATTGCCTTTGCTAGATTTACGGCATCTTCAGCAATATTAATAAAATAAGTTTCAAACCGGTTCAGTGGTTCAATTCCAAGTCTTACTCCGTAACGACTGGCATGTTCAGCTACGTCGCTAAGTGCGTCAACACACCAATTCCATTCCTGATCGGTTCTGCCGCGTCCAACTAGCCTGCCAACAGCACTATACATAGGACCAATAAAAGTGTCTCCACCGAGTTCTGCTGTAACCTCAACGCAGGATTTGAGATAATCCTTTCCATTCTGGCGTACAGATGGATCATCACTAATGGGATCTCGGTCAGGTCCCATAATTGCACAGGTTAGAACCTCCAGCCCTAAGTCGTCTAAAACAGATTTGGTGTGTGCGATATCAACTGTTTCCGGGGCAAAAACTGGTATTTCCACCCCATCAAATCCCATCTCCGCCACTGGCGGAATGAGTGCTACGGATTCACGATCAAATTTATCTGCCCATAATAACAAATTGACGCCGAATTTTGGCATTTTGCGCCTCCATCGAAAAATATAAATTGGAGTTTAATTGCTACATACATAGAAAAGTTTAGCAAATCACGAAAAATAAAACAATAGTTATAGTTGCTCATTTTGAGACTGAGGACAAATCTGCCGCAGGTATTCGAAAGTATAGATTCCAGAATTGTGTTTATCGTTCCATCTGAAGCGGATTGCGTATCGCCCAACGAGATCAATCTCTACTGCACAGATATCCTGCTTAACATCGATTTCATTTGGATCTCCAACTTCAATTCGTGAGAAAAGCGAGTGCACATCCTGACCATTATTTCTGGTCATTGAGCACCCGGCGCAAGGGCATAGACGACGAAGGTATGAGAAGGCATATTCACTAGTGTGTTTGTCTTTCCAAGAGATCCTAAAGCCAGTATCGCCAAGTCTTTTTAACTCAGTAGGTTTCATCTGATCCGGGTTTTTATCTTTTAACACGTCATCCTCTTCCTTGGACGGCAGGTAGCCGTTGATTTTGTTTATGCTGCCTTGGTGATTTTTTCTATGGATTTTATTTTATTTCTGATAATATAAGTTCATGAATTAAGTTGTTTTGTCATCTTAATATACTAATTATAAGGTAATGGATATGTCAACAAAATCACGAATTGTTTTAGTTGCTGGTAGTGCCAGTCACGGAAGTGGTTCTCACGAACATCCCGGCGGGTGCTTGCTGCTCGCCGATTTGCTCAACGAGAATGTGGATGGTGTTGAAGTTGTGGTTGCCCAAGGCTGGCCTGCAGAACAGAGTGTTTTCAAGGATGCAGCTGCCATTGCCATCTACTCGGACGGTGGAGTAGGGCATCTTATCCTGCCCCATCTAGATCAAGTATCAGGGTTGATTAAGCGTGGAATAGGGCTGGTCATGATGCATTACGCTGTAGAAGTGCCTAAGGGAGAACCAGGTGACTGTTTCCTTGATTGGATTGGAGGTTACTTCGAAACCCATCTTTCGGTTAATCCGCATTGGACGGCAGACTTTGTATCCTTTCCCGAGCATCCCGTGACAAGAGGATTAGAACCATTTTCGTTAGATGATGAATGGTACTATCACATGCGGTTTCGTCAAAACATGCAGGGCGTTACACCTTTGCTCAGTGCGCACCCACCGGCCTCAACACTTGAGAGGCCAGATGGTCCGCATAGTGGCAATCCTCATGTTCGTAAAGCGGTTGCCAACAGGGAACCTCAGCATCTCGGTTGGTGTACAGAGCGAGATGATGGAGGACGGGGAATTGGATTTACCGGGGGGCACTTCCACCATAACTGGGCTGACGATCAGCTGCGCAAATTTATGCTCAACGCCATTGTCTGGGCGGCTCAGGTAGACGTGCCTGCAGGGGGTGTCTCAACACCAACTCCCACGCCGGGGGAACTCGAAGCCCATCTAAATTTGTAGAGAATATATTTTTGGAAACTCCCAGAATCCCGCTAGTTTCTCTCCCTAAAAAGTGGGAAATTGACTGTTTCTTAGAAAGTAATATTGAATATGATACCTTGATCCGGCAGGTTATGGAATCCAGGATCCCTTTGTTGGTGGTTTAGGAAAGGACTTTTTTGAAAACCGTATCATCCGTACAGCCTAGGAAAATCTGATCTTGGCAGCATGAAGAACTACCGTATTGGCATAACAGTCGATCAAATTAAGAAGCACCAGTTGGTCACTTCGGTTAAGGCTAAAGTGACTGGTCCAGAATATAAAAAGCACGTTGCAAGGTTTGGGCTGAAAGACGCATATGAATTGGAATCGATGCCACCTGGAATACTGGAAGACGAAATCGGGGGCAATCAAGCAGATTTTTGATAGGGAAACCTACGATCAGCAATACCAAAAATGCGAGGATGATTTTAGTGGCGCAATTCAAGGTTATTGTCCAACCGATTCAAAGGTCAACCAATTCTTCTTCCGGTTCATCACTGGTGAAATTGGTTGACCTTTATGTACCCCCATGTTGTTGATAAACTTCTTTCAAGCGGCACTGGACTAAATTTTTCAAACCCATCGTTCATCATGCTTTTTATCTCTTTCGGACTTAAAGCTCGATTGAAAATGCCGACTTCATCAAGCACGCCTTCAAATGTACGGCCTGAGGGACTATTTCCCAGTAGAACTGGAAGATCTGTTTCTGTGCCAGGTCCCTTTCCCGCGTCATGCTTTGATATCTCTTTGCTATCAATGTAAAAGATTACATCCTTACCATCCCAAGTTACGGCGAAATGGTGAAACTCATCATAGAAAGGATCAAGCTGGGTGGTCTTATCAGTCACATCAAACTTTCCCCCGGGCCGGTTTACGATGAATCGCAAAAATTTCCCGGCATTCACATCAACCAGAAATGTCCAAGAATCCTCATGCCCTTTGGTGACAAACCGAGGATACACGCTGGTACCAGTGCCAGTCATCTTCGCCCAAGCCGTACAAGTCATGGCTTCCATGCCGTCCAAGTCATCGTGATTTGCCACTTCAACGAGTTCCGCGTTATCTTTGCCAGCAAAAACCAATCCTCGACCAATTTTTCCAGTGCCCCACTTTGGTCCTTTGATGGTTCCATCGTGTTGGTTTCCTGAAGCGTCCTTGACCAATTTCCCATTGCCTTCGTCAAGTTTCCAGAATGCAACAACACCTTCGATTTCCGCTTGTAGATGCATATCTGACAAAAGTAAAGTGGCTGAAAACGTCAATATTAAACTTATTCTAGTCATAAAGGTATCCTCCTAAGAACTTGTTTGGGAAAAGTAGGGTTTGGATTGAAGTGGCAGACTTCAAGGAAATCCTCTCTGTCCAGAGAAAATGTTAGCGTTGCACCCAAGATAGCAGGATCGCCAAGTTCCTGTCAACCTCATTAAGCGACAGATGACAACGACATTGCCGGAGAGATGTGATGCATTTCGAATGAAGTGCTAAAAAGGGCAGAGGTTATTTCAGGATAACCATCTTTTTCATGCTGCTGAATTCATCCGCTTGAATCTGGTAAAAGTAAACGCCGCTTGCAACCTGCTCACCAAGTTGGTTCCTACCATTCCAATAAGCGGCTTTACTTGGAGTAATGTAGTTCCCGGATTTCCGGAACCCCAGATCAAGGGTTCGAACCGGATGCCCCATGGCGTCATATATATGAATCTGTACAGGTGCCGCGTCCTTAATGGCGAAAGGAACCCACGTTTCAGGATTGAATGGATTTGGATAATTTTGCATTAAGGCAGATTTTGTAATCTTAGGAATGACAAGGAAATTAAGGGTGCTTGTATCGAAATTGGTTATGCTTTCTTGATTGACTAACTTCGCATTTTCGATTTTTAGAGAGGTGTTTCCGATGCGAAGAGGTTTTATACGTAACGTGATATTTTGATCTAAATACTGACGATTGGCTATAGCGAACAGAATCTTTTGAAAATCTTTTGCTTCAATCTTTTGTGAAACAACGAATGTTTCTTCATCAGAGGGAATGTCCGCAAGCGTAATTTCTAATTTATCCGGATCAAATTGAATATCAAAACCAAGACCAATTGCTGTCCTTGAATGAATCGGTATCTCGATAATCTCATCCAATTGAAGTTCATCCGGCAGATCGACAAGATCTAACAGGGAATCAAAGAGTCTGCCTTCTGGTGCGGCGTTCTGGACACCCAGATCCGTACTGAATGGCCCAATAGATGAGTGCCCAAAGTTTCTGATGATTAACTTGAAATCTTCGGTATCCACAATTTTATCCTGGTTGATGTCAGCTACGTTATTATTTGTTCCGAAATTATTGGCGAAGATTGTTACGTCATTGATGTTGATGATGCTATCCCCAGTAATATCACCAGCGAACAAAAAATCCTCCGTTTCTCCAGATCCGGTAAATTCCCCATCACCGTTGATATCCTTGTATCCGTGGATAGTCACGCCTGTTTTCACTACGCCTGGGTAGATATCCAGTGGAATGGTGTGGTGATTTTGTCCGCGCATATGGTAGGGTGTCTTGGCTGTTAAGAAGAATTTTCCTGTCGGTAGATTGCTAAGTTTAAAATTACCATCGTCATCAGTTTGAATTTGGATGCCGTAGTCTATCGGAGATGCATCGTCCGCTGAAACATATGCGGAAAAATTTCCTTTACTGCCGGGTTGGCGAAGTTCAAAAGTAAGTAGTGCGGCATGAGTCTGCCAACCTTGAAGCCGTACTGTGCCGAAAATTGAAGCTGTTGGTGGTAATACCACAGGTGTGAAGATGGATTGGGAATTGAAAGGAATATGGACATTTCCATCTTCATCAGTTGTTCGGGTTTTGCGTGCGGTATCATACGAAACCACGATGTTTGCAAATCCGGTTTCACGCTTTTGAAATACGAGAGTGACGAAACTATCTGCGATAGCAAGGGTTTGATCTGTTATAGAAAATATGTGGCCGGATGTTGAGGCTGCAACGATATCGGCGGTCCCTTTAATAGCACTGCCATTTCTGAGAATAGCCGCATTCCATTGATTTGATTCTGAAGCCTGTTGCCACGAATTTTGAATTGGGCCGATCGATACGCCGTTTTGGAAAGGTTGATTCAGTCGGAATGCCGTATTAGCCTCAATTTGAGCGGTGAAAGCTGTGTCAACTGTTATTGTGCCCGGTACAGTAACACCGTCGTAATCGATTACTTGTCGACGTTGACCTTTGGCATTACCGCTTGTGATGACCACGAAAAAACCCTGATAGTAATTATCAATCCCAAGATACGGTAAACTGCTGGAAATTAAAGTTCTCCCATCTTTTCTCCCATCTGTGGTGGTGTTTCCCTTGGTTGACTGTACGAACGGCTGTGTGGTATCTGCCACGTCGATAACGTTTGGGTCAAAGTTCAGGTAAATATCGACTGCTTTGATAGGCTGGTTATTGGTATCCAATTTGATATCCACAACAAAGTAATCGCCAACGTCGCCTGTTTTGATCGGTGATCGAATTATAAGGCTGTGATTACTGATAGTGACTGCGGCAGGACTTATGCTAACCATTTCAGGCAAGTCGATTCGGTAGTCACTGGAACTGTCGACTGATTCTGAAAATGCCTGGTCAACAGTTAGTGTTTGAGTAGTGACATCATATGCCGTAATGGTTCGACTTTCCCCTTTGGCTTTACCTTTAACGATAACGATTCTAGCACCTCGATACAGGGAATTGCCTTCAGTCGTGGTTAAACCGTCCTCTGAATTATCAGTTACCGTAGTTTGTGTTCCTCCGGTTACTTGGCCTGCTAGAACACAGTCGGGATCAGCTTCGATTCCCGTATTGTACTCATCATTGAGAAGGCCGTCGGTAGCTGTTGTGTCCATAACACCATAAATGTAGTAAGTGCCATCTGGAATAACGATTTTATAGCTTTTAACATTGCCCGGCGCAACAATGGCTTCAACTGCGGGAGTGAAAGTTAGCGTTCCCGTATTGCCATCGTAGTCGGTAATAGTATGTGCTGAGTCAAAGATCCCACTGGTGAAAATTAACTTTCGGCCTATGTAATAGTCGTGGTTTGAGCCTAGGCTTGTATCAACAAGCGTGTTATTTGAGGTCGCGGTATTGGTTGGAGATGTTTTCAGAATTACCAGATCGTCCCATATCATTTCGTTTGAACCAATTCGTCTGCCGTTATCATCAACAGATAATTCTATATCCTTCTTGATAATACCGAATGGCGCTTTTTCGTCAGTAACGTCTAGTGCTCTTGCTAGCTCTCCAATTGTTTTGGTTTTGCTTTTGTCAAAATAGAGATCGATGTTGACGGGAACATTGAAGTCTGTCCAGGATTCCACCCATTTGACCTTGTAATCAAGGGTTGTCTGTTCCTGAATTGCCGGTGTTAGAAGTCGCAAAGCCGAACCCTGTTCCCGAACCAGTCCACTAGATTGGTACCCGGCGTCATAGGTGCCATCGCCTTCGGAATCTATTAGCGCATAGATGTAGTATGGGACGTTGTCATCAATAGGACTTGATGCGTTGCCACTAGCGAAATTAAAGAGAAAACGGTCTGATGTCCCTTCTGGATCTTCATCGATTGGTGTTTCAGTTAATTTGGCATAGCCTGAGGCGATGGTCACTTGGTCTGTTACCCCTGCTGCCGTATTGAGTGCATTAGTCAATAAGCCTCCGACAGATTCTCCGTTGCCGTTAGCGACGTTGCCACGGAGATCGGTTTTGCTGTAAAAGAGATCGATCAGAGCTGGTTCATCCCGGTCCACATCAGACCAGGCGATAGTGTAATATGGATGTACTGTTGAAGTAGAATCTGTACTTGAAATTGGGTTGTCAATCACTATTGCCGGGCTGTGTGTGACGTCAAAAATCATCTCTGCTTTCTTAGCCGCTAGGTCCCCTGATGTATCTTCCAGGATCACCCATACAGTATATTTGCCTGCGGGTACGACGGCGGCTGCCGAATAATAATCCCACCGTTTGAAGCCCTCACCCGGATCTTTGGCAAGCCGTTCTGTTTCCGGAAATTGACTGATCGGTGTGATTGTGCCGAAAGAGTTCATAGCAAATGCTTCGAACGTGTTGTTTTGAATATCTTTGGCTAGGCTATATAATGCTGGGTTCGCATCATATGCAATTTTCAGAATATAATAAAAGGAAATTGTGAGGTTGTCGTCCCAGTCACCAGCCTTCCAATCAACCGTTATTGTGTCTGCGGTGACCACATCTGAGGAATCAATATTTCCAGAATCGGCTTTATTTGGGTTAATTGTTACCGGCACGTCATAGAAAAATGGGCTGTGTCTGACCGTAACCTGGCCAACAGATATAGTTAAGTAATCGTAGGCGGGACCATTCCCGTCGTCCGCAATTGCGTAAAGATAATAATCTCCTTCCGGTGCCGGACTCTCTCCAAGCAACCCAAATCCAGCTGTAAGGTCCCAACCGACGCTGTTTGCGGTTGCAGGATCCAAATCGGCTTGAACAAGCACAGCTCTTTTTGTATTGTCTGTTTCACTCACCGCACTGAGCAATTGATCAACTAATGCGAAAGGAGCCTGAGAGACATAAATATCCAGATCCTCATTGTTGTTTTTCCTGTCCCAATCTGTCCAAGTTGCAATATGAGTTCGATGATCCGATGAGATAATATTGGAATCGACACTTGCCGTATCGACCACGATGTCGGTAATTGGCGGATCGGTAAATTCAAGAGATTTGAGTTTGATTTTCTTGCTGACGGAAGTGTATGCTGTACCACCCACGTAGTAAAGAGCGTAGATATAATAATCCGTTCCGGTTGTGCTTGCTAGCGCCGATGTGTTCCAAACGTACGAATTCGTGTCTTTAGCGTTTAGCGTATCGGTAATAAGAGTGGTGAGACTATTATTGGAAACGTCTGCAAAATCGACATAAGTGCCAACAGGTGAGTAGCGAAGTTCGATTTGAGCGTCTTCACCTCTGTCTGTCCATTTGAGGATGATGGAGGTAAAAGCTTGATCTTGGCCCGAAGTGGGCAAATCATCTGCTGGCTCTCCAAAATCTGCTGTTGTCTGGAATGCGATTAGACTTACATTCAGCTTATTGTCTGACATAATGATGTATTCATTTTCGTCTTTGTTCTGCGGATCCATGTAGGCATAGTAGTAATTTCTCGGTGAATCGACCAGTTTCGGATCATCTGAACTATTCCAGTGCGCTGTATTTTTCCCCAGAGTCATTCCTTCTGAACTATTGAAATATACATGGGGGCTGGCAACAAGTCCGGCTCGAGTCTGGGCCCCGCCGCTCGTATCTGTATAGAGTTTATAGTATTGTCCATCGTTTAAGATTGCGGTGGTGACAAAAGCATCAAAGGCGGATGCGCCTTGGTCTACAGGCGTTGCAAATTTTCCTGCCGGCCAGCCTGAATTTCCCGTTGCATTGACAACCCCATCGTCTGGCACAAAATCGACGGATCCCAGTAATCCAGATCCATATTCACAATCCCGGATGGCAACCCACTCAAAGTCAAGGACAGCACCAAAATTATTTTTGAGTTCGAATGGCGTTCCAATTGTACTTGAAGCAAAGAGCAGGCGATCATCGGTTTGACCCGACAACTGAAATGTCCCGCTATTATCAAAAATCTTACCACTGCCAATTATAATTCTACCGGTACTGACCGCTGATACTGAGGCGCTTGGGAGAAGTGTCAGATGTCCGCCAATTGTCAGTTCGCCTCCCGTGATCAAAGTGGCAATACCAGTGTTAGCAAAGGTAAGAGGTCCATTAATTATTGTATGTTCCAGGTCAATTGCTTGATTAACTGTTCCGCCGATTTGTAAACCGTATCCTGCGGCAGAAGGAATCGTAAATGTTGTTGAGGTTACACCTTCCTCCTTAAGATCACCTTCAATCCACACGTCAGTTGCATTATCAATTACTGGATTATTGGTGTTGTTTTTTTGGAACGTTAGGTCTCCACTGACAGCCAACTGAGCATTGTTAACATTCATTTTCGCTGTGCCTTCGTGACTAATAATCTTTATGGATGCCATTGTTATAGAAGTTGTTGATGCAGAACCACTGCCAGTATTGTTTATAGTCAGTTTGGCCTCGCCACTGCCGTAGGATTGAATCAGCACGGCTTGGGTGGATATCGTGCCTTCAAGCAAGGTGAGTGTGATATTACCGGTATTCAAGGCCTTGACCGTTATTGTTCCGTATGTTCTTGCTGGGAGAGTGATACTTACATCGCTATCACTGGTTTCTGCTATAATGTTCACTACATCTGGAACGTTTGCTAGGGTTATACCGGCGGAGGGTACGGTCCCGGAATTAAAGGTGGCAGTTTCGCCCGCTTTCGGCACGTTCTCATCGGCAGGATTTCCCTGCCAGTTATCCCCATCGCCCCAGTCGTTCGGTTGACTGAGTCCATTCGTCCATATTTGGTCATCCGCAGATAGTAAACTTGAAAACAGGAATAGGGAAATCAACAAAGTCAAAGTGATTTTGCTCGATTTCAAAAACGCTGAAGTATTCATAAACGAGTGTCCTCAAAAATCAATATACGACACATTAGTTTGTTTCAAAATCTCACCAATGTGCTGTAAGAATCCCAACGCATTTACTATTTAACTTATTACATTAATTCCATAATTGTTGGGCAATTTAGTTATTGTAATAGATCTCTTGCGAAAGTCCGAATTAACATTGAGCCTTTATAGGCGAGAATTTTTTTGAGACTAGCGTTTAACTTCTAGAAAGTTTTTTTAACCTTTAAGTAGGCGTCGCGGTGGACAAAGACACTTGATATAAAGTGTCTAGTATTTTTCTGGCTGCGAAATGATCCCCGATCCCCAAGTTGGTTCTTTAATAATAACATGTTTTAGATCTATTTTAATCTAGATTTTGCTGGTAACTTCGAGCAAATTGCATGCCATTGGGTATACGAATGGTGGTGCTAAGCTGAATGGCACATCAAATTCGGTTGGCTTTTTACAGTGGTAATTTAGATAGGGTACCACTTCCAAAATCATTTGGATTTAATCATGTCTTATGCTATAATTACCGGCACCATGGAAAAGTTTTCCTAAATGGATCGTGAAAATTATGAAATTTGTTTCGTTTGCGAAGTTGAAACTATTAACAATTTTTAGGAGATAGCACTAAATGGCACATGAACTTCCAGTATTACCTTATAGCCACGACGCTTTAGAACCCTACATTGATGTGAAAACGATGGAAATTCATCATGGTAAACATCATCAGGGATATGTGACTAAATTGAATGACGCCCTTGAAGGAAATAGCGATTTGGCAGGTTTATCGGTTGAGGATCTTTTGAGCCAAATTGATAGCGTCCCCGAAGGGATACGCCAAGCTGTGATTAACAACGGCGGAGGCCATGCTAACCATTCGCTGTTTTGGTCAATCCTCTCACCAAACGGTGGAGGCCCTCCAACTGGGGAACTGGCGACTGCTATTGAGGCCGCATTTGGATCCCTTGAAGCAGGTCGTGAGGAGTTTACGACTGCGGCTAGCACTCGTTTTGGTTCTGGCTGGGCGTGGCTGGTTGTTGACGGGAATGGCGATCTCAAGATCTATTCAACCGCCAATCAGGATAGCCCGATTATGAATGGTGACACACCGATTATCGGTCTGGACGTATGGGAGCACGCTTACTATTTGAATTATCAGAATCGTCGTCCAGATTACATTGAGGCGTTTATTGACAATGTTATTAATTGGGATGAAGTTACCAGGCGCTACGCTGAAGCAAAAGGATAGTGTACAAAAATCTTGACAGTCCTGGCTGTCTTGTGTATACTTCCATGTTCATCCAAAAGCTTTGAAGGGAAGGAGTAGGTCGGAAGGTCTTGATAGACAGAGAGGGAAATGCGAAGGCTGGAACGTTTCCTCAAGAAACCCCGATTGAACATCGTCCTGGAGCTGTCAGCCTGAAGCTTGTCGTTAGTTAAGTAGGGCTGGTCGGTTGATACCCGTAATCGTATTGAAATAAGAGCCTTTTTGGGTTTGTAACGCAATAAGGAATTGGAGTGGTACCGCGGTAAGGTTTTTGCCCTTCTCGTCTCCATCGTTTTGGAGCGGGCGGGGCTTTTTTATTCCGGATTCTATTCACAATCACTATGGGGTATAGGAACATGCTAATGCGAGGAGCGAATCTTCTTATTGAGAGCCTAAAGCGCGAGAATGTAGAATATATTTTCGGTCTTCAAGGGGGGGCCGCAATGCCTATCTTTGATGCGCTCTACGATGCTGAAGGTATTAAGCTTATCACGATGCGGCATGAACAGGGAGCGGCACATGCTGCTGACGGGTATGCGCGTGCAACCGGTAAAGTTGGTGTAGCATTGGCGACCTCTGGTCCTGGTGCTACAAATCTTGTAACTGGAATTGCAACAGCTCACATGGATTCAATTCCTATGGTCGCAATTACCGGACAGGTTCCAACTCAATTAATCGGTAACGATGCATTTCAAGAATGTGATGTTCTAGGTGTAACACGTCCAATTTGCAAGCATAGCTATCTGATTAAAGACAGTTCCGAGGTGCCGGAGGTTGTGGCGGAAGCTTTCCATATCGCTAGTACGGGGCGACCGGGGCCGGTTGTTATCGATTTTGCAAAGGATGCACAGATTGCTGAGTCTGAATTCTATTATCCCGAACAAGTTGATTTGCGTAGTTACAGTCCGACTACCGAAGGACATCCGCGTCAGATTGCCAAGGCCGCTGAACTGATCAAGGCTGCTAAGCGCCCAATAATTTATGCTGGAGGCGGCGTTATACTCTCGAAAGCATCTGAAGAGTTGCGTGAATTGGCAATTAATGCGCATATGCCGATTACTGTGACCTTGATGGGGCTGGGAGCATTTCCTGAAACTCATGAGCTGGCCATGGAAATGCCTGGTATGCACGGATCGTGTTGCGCCAACTACGCATTTACCGATGCGGATCTGGTGGTGGCAATCGGCGCTCGATTTGATGATCGGGTGACAGGAAAATTGGAGGTGTTTTCACCCAAGTCAAAAAAGATTCACATTGATATTGATCCATCTTGCATCGGAAAAAATGTTTGGGTCGATGTGCCGATTGTTGGGGATGCCAAAAATGTTTTACGCGAACTCAACAAGCAAGTTGAAAGAAAAACGGATATCGATCCCTGGTTACGCCAGATTGATGAATGGAAAACGAAGTACCCATTCGAATACCGCCAAAAAGGCGATAAAATTATGCCACAGTACGTTATTGAAGAAATCTATAACTTGTATCCGGACGCAATGGTTACTGCGGATGTCGGGCAACATCAGATGTGGGCTGCTCAATATTTCAAGTTTACAGAACCTCATCAATGGCTTAATTCTGGCGGTTTGGGAACGATGGGGTTCAGTCTGCCGGCGATGATAGGCGCTCAGATTGGCCGGCCGGATAAAACTCAAGTTAATATCAACGGTGATGGTTCTTTCATCATGACGATTCAGGAACTTGTACCAGCAGTATCAATGAAACTGCCATTGAAGATCTTTATTATCAATAACATGTATCTTGGTATGGTACGTCAGTGGCAAGAACTTTTCTTTAACAAGAGATATGCCGCTGTAGACTACCATGATAATCCTGATTTTGCTAAGCTTGCTGAAGCTTTTGGTGCCACGGGTATTCGGATTGAAAAAATTGAAGATGTTCGCCCCGCACTTGAACGGGCTAAGGAAATTGAGGATGGTCCAGTTGTTATCGATTTCATCGTTGACGAAGAAGAGAACGTTTTTCCCATGGTTCCATCGGGTAAGGGTTTGGGTGATTTGGTTCGAAACGAAGAAGAGGCGGGTAAGGGTTTGGGTGGTTTTATTCGAGGGTTAGCCTAGTGGCTGAGGGAAGACACATTTTCTCTGTCTCGGTTGAAAACAAGTTCGGAGTTCTGGCCAGAGTGGCGGGCTTGTTTAGTGGTCGAGGGTTTAATATCGACAGTCTCTCAGTTGCTGAGACAGAGGATCCGAATACATCCCAGATGACGATTGTTACGCATGGTAATGAGGCTATTATCGAACAGATTGAGAAGCAATTGAATAGGCTGATTGAGGTCATCAAAATTAAGGACATGACCAAAGAGAATCATGTCGAACGGGAGATGATTCTTGTAAAGGTAGCGGTCGATACGTCCAAACGGGGCGAGGTACTGCAAATCGTCGATATCTTCCGCGCTCGGACAATTGATGTGGCTTCTGGGTCGTTAACAATCGAAATCACGGGTGATGAAAGCAAATTAAGTGCGATCACCGATATGCTAAGACCATATGGTATTCGTGAGCTTGTACGTACGGGTAAAGTCGCCATTATGCGCGGTACGGGGAAACAGTAAAAGAGATTACTAAACATTAATTTAAATTCTTGATTTGGAGACATTCACTTTAGGAGAGATCTGATGGCAACGATTTATTATGATAGCGATGCAAATTTTGATTTACTCAAGACGCGAACAATTGCTGTGATTGGTTATGGGAGCCAGGGACATGCACAAGTGTTAAATTTGCAAGACAGCGGTGCCAATGTAATCGTGGGACTTCGGCCAACGAGTCGATCGGTTTCCGAAGCTGAATCAAACGGTTTAACAGTAAAAAGCGTTGAAGATGCTGCCGCTGAGGGGGATATCATCCAGATATTGATTCCGGATGAGCTACAAGGGACTGTATATACAAGTCAGATTGAACCGAATCTGGAAGATGGGAACATGATAATGTTTTCTCATGGTTTCAGCATCCATTTCGGTCAAATTGTGCCGTTACAGAATATTGATGTTGCAATGATTGCACCTAAAGCGCCTGGACACCTTGTTAGGCGTGTTTTTACAGAAGGAGCTGGCACACCTTGCCTCCTCGCGATTCATCAGGATGTGACTGGTCAAGCAAAAGATCTAGCCCTTGCTTATGCTAAGGGTATTGGTGGAGCGCGTGCAGGAGTCATTGAAACAACTTTTCGTGAAGAGACCGAGACAGATCTTTTTGGAGAACAAGCGGTTCTCTGCGGAGGAACTACAGCGCTGATAAAAGCGGCCTTTGAAACGCTTGTTGAAGCGGGATATCAGCCGGAAATGGCATACTTTGAATGTTTACACGAATTGAAACTAATTGTTGATCTCATTTACGAAGGGGGACTTTCTTGGATGCGTCATTCGATTAGCAATACGGCTGAGTATGGTGATCTAACACGCGGCCCAATTGTAATCGATGAGCATGTTAAGGCAAAAATGAAATCGATTTTAGAAGATGTACAGAGTGGCAAGTTCGCCCGTGAATGGGTGCTGGAAAATCAGGCCAATCAAACAGTATTACAATCTCTTCGTCGAAATGAAGCAGAGCACGATATTGAAAAGGTGGGAAAAGATCTGCGTAGCATGATGAGTTGGATTGAAGAAAACTAGACAATAACAAAACTATAAGCCATTGAAGCGCTGCCTTGAGAATTTAGGACTAATAGGCGGCTCTTTTTATGCCTATTGATTTCTTTCTTCAAGAATTTTTGCGTAACGAAATTTATACTCAGTTCGTTTTCCTTCTGGAAACAATTAATATCCGAAGGGGAATTGTATGCCTGTAGGTCGACAGCTCATTGTGTGGATGTCTATAATACTGGTATTAAGTTTTATCTTATTTAGCAAATTAAGGGATGTCTCTGCAATTGCTGAGGAACTGTTACCGGATGAAACTCCACTTAGCTTTAGAGAGATTCTAGCTGAATCAATTAACTCTGATGTAAGTGAGGTCACATCTACCCAGAACTTAATCGAAGGTTCGATTCTAAAGGAGCGGGGAGAAGAATTTACCGAATTTAATTCCGCAAAATTTGATATTCCTATTAAGAAACCAACCCTTTCTATAGAGACTTATCTGGTCAGAAGGAATGAAAATCTGTGGAAAATCGCACAGGATAATGGTCTTGATGCGTTTACTTTGTTAAGTGTTAATAAGCTGAGAAATGGAAATTTAATTCGACCTGGTCAATCAATCAAAGTTCCAAATCAGCGTGGAATTCTCCACAAGGTAGTCAAGGACGAGTCTTTGGAAGAAATAGCCATCCGTTATCAGGCAAGCATTAAAAAAATTATTGAGTCTAACGGTATGCTTGATCCGGATACAATATACGCTGGCACAGAACTCTTTATTCCGGGTGCTAAGCTAAATGAATCTTTCCGCAAGAAATTAATTCCACCGCCTTACAAGCCGAAATTTTTAATGCCTGTCTCTGGGCGGTTAACAAGTGGATTTGGATACCGTATCCACCCGATCTTAAAAAAAAGGCGAATGCACAAAGGAATTGATATCAGTTCAAGATATGGTTCTAACGTCAAAGCGGCAGTCGGCGGTTTTGTGACCTACAGCGGTCAAATGGGAAATTATGGAAATCTGGTAGTTATTGATCACCAAAATGGTTTTGAAACGCGTTACGCCCATAATTCTCGTTTAAAGGTCAAAAAGGGGGATAGGGTTCATCAAGGACAGACTGTCGCTCTTGTCGGGAATACAGGGCGTTCAAACGGTACACATCTACATTTTGAAATTTGGAAGAATGGGGAAGCTATTGATCCCATTCATTATCTAAAGTAATGTTAGGAGATTCAACTGTCATGAAAAATTATGTTTTTAGGATCGTAGTTGTTGTTGCAATCGGTCTTACCTTGGGTTGTGCAGATCGACCGGATCGGTATGAGGAGCCAGACCCTGAATCACCTGAAGCCCTAGCAGCTGAAGCTCTCAATCTGGCTCAGGAAGCGATGAAAGCCGCCGGAATTGACATTGAATTCAATGATTTGGGTGACCTTGCCGAGCTGTCTTCGATTCTACCGACACCGGAGAAGTTAACTAGTTTGAATGACCAGCAGGTTGGTCACATGCAAACCGCGACTGATGAAATGTACAAAATCTTGGAAGTCGTTGGCGAATCTGGAAGTGTGCCTGGTGCACCATTGAACCCTGCCAAGGATATTCAGCCGATTCTATCTGATGCGGATCTCCTTCTTGTAAACTTGCATTTATCGTACCTGAATGTGCTTGAGGCAGTTAGATCCCTTTCGGTTACTGGGGAAGATATCTATAAAATCGAATACTCACAAGATGCCGGATATGCATTTAAGTTGACTGAGTCAGGACAGGCCAAACTGGATCAGGCAAAACCTGGGGAGTTTATCCGTGACCTCAGCGAAGCACAGCGCCAAGCGATTGTCGATTCACTTTTTATACTAACTGGTGCCAAAGTGGAAGTGAGTAACTTACCAGGCATGGTGCGAACAATTAAACGTATGGATTGGCAGAATGCTATTTATCATTTGGATGAGATGTTAAGTTTGGCTGAAAAGATAGCTCCGGATCTAGGTGTTGCCATGATTGATTTTAATGACGTTATTGCTGATGCACTTTCAAAGGGTGTAATTGATCAGGTAACGGAATGGGGGTTTAAGATCGAAAACTACGATGATGTAATGAATAAGATCAAAAATTTAGTTTCAGATGAAGCTAAGAAGCAAATTAGCGGTTAGGGGGGTGAAAATGAGATTGAATTATACCGGTGATGTTGTGAAAACAGTTGCTATGTTCATATTGTTGATTATTGCTGGCAGCTTGTTATATACCGACGTAAATGCAGAAGAAGATCAAAAACCGCTTTACCTTTTCAGAAGCGCGCGCGCTTCTGCATTGGGGAACGCCTATGAAGCGATCGCCGATGATATTTACGCTGTGCATTATAACCCAGCTGGTTTGACCAACATTGGTGAAACGATTTTTCAACTAATGGCTGTACGGGGACGTTTTACTTCTGATGTTGTTGAAGAAGCTTCAACAATGCAGGATTTTGTCAACGAAACGATAGTGCCGTTGACAGACTCGAATAACCCGTTAATGGATCCAACCCTTTCAGCGCAGAGAGAAGCTCTCGTTACAAGGGCTGAAGAAATTCTGAAAAGACGTATCGGTTTCGGTTTGGATCTGCCTGCGTTTGGTTTAGTTTTACCAATGGCCGATAGAAAGTTAGCTTTAGGTGTATCCTTTATACCGATGACTCAGACAAATACAAGCTTTCGTATCGTTAAGCGTGGTTTACCATGGCCTGACCCTGTAATGGAAATGTTTGATAATCAGGTGATCTATCGTGTCGCATTTCAAGGATCGTTGGCGACTGCTGTATCATATAACCATGATTTGAATGCATCTTTTCTGAAGTCGATAAAAATCGGTGCCGGACTAAGGTTAATTCGTCGCAGTATTTTTACTGACGAAGACAACCCGTTTATGATTGCCGATGTGTTGAACCCAGATGAGTTTAAAAAGAATTACTTCAATGTGGGTGATGAAGGATTTAGCGGTTACGCACGCGATAATTTTGAGACATCGACTGGTTACAGTGTTGATCTCGGTTCATTATTGACACCTATGGATGGGTTGAATCTTGGGCTTACGTTCAGAAATCTGGTGAGTGGCATATCTGATCAGTCTTTTCCTCCTAACTTCACTATGGCAGTTGCGGCTAAACCTTTTAGTCTGCTAAATGTTGACAATAACTTACTGGATCTAACGCTCGCTGCTTCTTGGGATGATCCTAACGGTGATGATAATCTGGGTGGTTTTGCCCTCGATCAGTATACCGATCACATCCATCTGGGAGCTGAAGTGCGATTGTTGCCTGGGCAACTGGTCGAAGTTGCATTAAGAGCAGGAAACAATCAAGGTTTCCCGACTGTCGGAACAGGCCTCAGGATATTTAAATTTTTGAACTTGGACGTTGCCTGGTATGGTGATTTAGAAGCGGATTGGCTGGTTGGTTCAATGGAAGTCAGTTTTTAATCTGGCTTTTAAAATAACCGCATTAATTTGAACAGAAATGCAGGCTTTGTGGTTGATCTTACATGGCCTGTTTTTTTTGGCAGGGATTAGTCAGCGGGATTGGTCTTACCGTTGAATTGATTCATTGTGACATCAATACCATCTGTAATGAAGATTTCCACCGCTTCTGCTGCCTGTGATATTGCAGACTTGATTTCATCGATTTCTTGATCTGAAAATTTGGCCAAGACATGGTCGGTGAATTCACCACTTGGTTTTCCAATCCCAATGCGGATTCGCGAGAATGCGTCGCTATCCAGATGTTTGATAATGGATTGCATGCCTTTCTGTCCACCGTGAGTTCCTGATCTACGGCATCGCAATACCCCTAAATCCAGATTCAGGTCGTCATAAAGCACGCATAACTTTTCAAGATCAATCCCATATTTTTCAACCAGCATGGATACAGCAACACCACTGTGATTCATATAGGTCATCGGCTTGGCAAAGATCAGTTTGTGGTCTGCTTTTTTTGGATCGGGCTGTTCGGCAACAAGTGATTGACATACATTTTTAAACTGGGCCAAATTCCGTTGGGCAAGAAGTTGATCTATAACACAAAAACCGACGTTGTGGCGGGTGTTTTCGTATTGTGATCCCGGATTCCCGAGTCCCACAATTAGCTTACTCATTCAGATTCCAGATTGTGCCTCATAATCAGCAATCTGCGATTCAAATTGTAGGGTCCAACCGATTTCATCAATACCTTTCAGCATACAGTCCTTCTGAAAATCATCAATCTCAAAAGAATGGGAAACAGTATCTGGCTGGATTACTAATTGTGCGTCAAGGTTAATTTTAAGTCGATAATTATCTTCAGATGCTACCGCCAACATCAATTCTTCCACGGCTTCGGTTGATAGAATCACCGGCAGGATTCCATTTTTGCAACAATTGTTTTTAAAGATGTCTGCAAATGAGGGGGCGATAATTACACGGAAGCCATAGTCACGTAAAGCCCAAGGAGCATGTTCTCGCGAGCTTCCACATCCAAAATTTGTGCCGGTGATTAGTACAGTTCCATCTTTATATTGGTTGTGATTGAGTATAAAATCTGGGTTAGTGCTGCCATCATCAAAGTACCGCCAATCATAAAACAGAAATTCTCCAAACCCTGTCCGTTCGATCCGTTTCAGAAATTGCTTGGGAATAATTTGATCTGTATCGATGTTAATTCGATCTAATGGCACACAAAGGCCGGTATGTTCTAGGAATGGTTCCATTTAATTAACTCCTTAGTTTCCCCAGGTACGGATATCGACGAATTTCCCTTCAATAGCGGCTGCAGCAGCCATTTGTGGGCTTACCAAGTGGGTTCGGCCATCTTTACCTTGCCTGCCTTCAAAATTTCGGTTGGATGTACTAGCACATCGTTCACCGGGTTGAAGAACGTCATCATTCATGGCTAAGCACATGCTGCAGCCGGCCTCTCGCCATTCAAACCCCGCTGCTCGAAAAATTTCATCCAGTCCCTCGGTTTCCGCTTGACGCTTGACGGCTTGCGAGCCTGGCACGACGATCGCATTGACGTTCGAAGATACTTTCCGATCTTTCGCAATTTCTGCAGCTGCTCGAAGATCCGTGATGCGTGAGTTCGTACAACTGCCGATAAAAACCTTGTCAATCGCAATCTGTGTAATTGGAGTGTTCGGCTTGAGATCCATGTATGCCAGTGCGTTTTCAGCAGCTTTTTTCTGACTCTGGATCGGCATCTTGTCTGGATCAGGTATGGTTTCTGTAACATTAATAACCATGCCAGGATTTGTCCCCCAAGTGACCTGCGGCGCTAGGTCTGTAGCTGATATCGTGATTGAATGATCATATGTTGCGTCTGAATCAGTCGGTAATTTTTTCCAGTTGGCGACAGCGTTATCAAAGTCCTCGTCTTTCGGAGCAAATTCACGACCGGCGATATACTCGTAGGTTTTATCATCGGGAGCGATCATGCCCGCACGGGCACCAGCTTCAATCGACATGTTGCAGATTGTCATCCGTTCTTCAATACCCAGTGACTTTATAGCTGAGCCAGTATATTCGACTACTGTCCCGGTACCACCGTCTATATCGATCTTGCCGATAATTGATAGAATAATATCTTTAGCCGTTACACCAAATTGAAGTTGTCCATCTATACGGATTTC
>JYMV01032207.1_pt1 | contig 32360 bp, 32 predicted proteins | sample 338911 | NCBI WGS metagenome assembly JYMV01 (sample SAMN03354496, study PRJNA234377) | hydrothermal vent metagenome | biome: Deep sea; feature: Hydrothermal plumes at the Eastern Lau Spreading Center, Western Pacific Ocean; material: Seawater | place: Tonga | collected 2009 | depth 2000 m m
GCTATCGCCGCCAACCCTGCCCATTGCCACATTCGCAGCCTCAGCATGCGTCAAAGTCCCCAATTTGGATTTTTTTGAAGGCCGCGACGGACACCGGGTTCCCTAAGGAATCCTGTCCTGAAAATGTATATTTGACCGTATAGGACTGAAACGCGTCCGTCGTTCCTCCCTGTAGCGCCTGCTCGGCATACTCATTGAGCTGCGCGAGTTCGAGAAGCGCGATGGTGACGGTCGCATCGGCATTCACGTCTATCCTGATCGTTTCGTTGAACACGCGATTAGTCAGCGTGGGTACCGGCAATACGTTGCCGGCATCGGCCGTATATTCAATGCGATACTGGGTAAGGGTGACAAAGGTCGGAACACCCGCTGTTTCGCCGGGCACGTTAGTCGGAATGAGATTCGTCACCGACAAGGTGACATTGGCAGAATGACGTGAGAAGTCCTCGGGGTCATTGGTCGCAGGATCCCCATCGCAGTCAGGATTCCGAAACGCATCAACATCATCGGAACTCGGCAAGCCGAGACTTCCGGGCGCGATCGAATTTATCGTGACGCAGATACCCGACGACTCCGCTCCACCACACTGCCCCGCACTACCAATTTGGTCGTCCCCGCAGCCAGCCAAGACAAGGAGCACGAGCAACGAAAACAACGCACATCGATTGAAATGCCATTTTTTAGTGAGCAAGCGTCCTCCTTGTCACATCGTGTCGAGCCATGGCCCCCCGGGTCTTCTGCCCCGATCGAGGGCTCGGGCTCTGACTCGCGTTTTTGAGCGTATGCCGTATCTGTCGCTTTTCTACCGTTTCTACCCGCACCCGACCGATACGGTCGACGAGCACAACGTTCACCTTTTCGGCCACAACCTTTTTATCTCGGTCGATGGCTTGCATGACAGCGGCTGATGGAAGACCCGGCATCGCCGTCGGCAACCCGGCTTTCACCAGGAGGTCACGCTGGCGCTTCGCCGTCGTCGCGCCACAGCAGCCCTCCTCGACGGACAATTGCGACGCAAATGCCATCCCAATGGCAATCGCTTCCCCATGTGTATACCATCGGTAGTTTGTTGCCGTTTCGATGGCGTGTCCTAAGGTATGCCCATAATTCAGAATACGGCGGCGGCCCCCTTCCCGCTCATCCATGCTGACCACGGACGCCTTGATTTCACATGAACGTTTCACCAAATGAAGCCAGACATCAGGATCGCGACCCAGGATCCTCTCCATATTGGTCTCGAGAAATCTAAAAAGTCTCGCGTCCGCGATGACGCCATACTTAATCACTTCAGCTAATCCACTGATTAACTCGCGTTGGTCCAGCGAGTTGAGCACTTCAACATCGATGAACACCAGTTTCGGCTGATAAAACGCTCCGATCAGATTCTTTCCCTTCGCATGATTGACAGCCGTCTTTCCTCCAACACTCGAATCGACCTGGGCAATGACAGTGGTCGGAACATGAATATATGGGATCCCGCGCAAATACACCGAGGCCGCAAACCCGGTGAGGTCCCCGATCACCCCACCCCCAAGTGCGATCAGAGCAGAGCGCCGTTCGAACTTCTCCGCGACGAGCTTATCAATAATGCGGCCGACCCAAGACAGGTCTTTGGTTCGCTCCCCAGCCGGTACCACAATCGTTGTGACCGCAAAACCCTCAGCCTGAAGGGTATGTATGAGAGGTTTCCCATACAATTTGAGCAACAGAGGGTTTGTCACCACCGCTACTTTCGTGCCAATAGCGTCCGGCCGTAACTCACGCATTCGCTTGCCAAACCTTGAAAGAATCCCCTTTCCAATCTCGACAGGATAACTCCGCACGCCCAGGCGAACCTGCACGCTTGCGGCCCGTCGACCGCCGAGGGTTAGTTTCTGTCGCACGTTGCTCATCCTTTTCAGCATTCAGCCTTTAGCCGAACTCCCGGTAGTGTATTGAGATGTTCGATGACGCCCCATGGTTGCACCATTGTTCGCGCCAGACCAACTACTCCAGTATGGTGGGGGTGATGAAAATCAACAGCTCGGTTTTGTTCACGGTGACGCTTTTGTTCTTGAACATCCAGCCCAACACCGGGATTTGTGACAGGTATGGAATGCCTCCACTAGCATCAACCTTCGTTTCCTCAAGAATGCCGCCAATTACGATGGTCTCACCATTCTTCACCAACACCTCGGTTTGGGCCTCCTTCGTATCGATGCTTAGCCCCGCAGGCGTCTGTAGCCCAGGACTGTTCCTGGTGGCGGTGATTTTGAGGCTAATGGTGTCGTCATGTGCAATTACATGCGGCAACACATCGAGGACAAGAGCCGCATCCACAAACGTGGTCTGGGTCCCGTTCTGTGAAACCGTTTGAAACGGAATCTGGGTTCCCTGTTGAATGATGGCTTTCTTGTTATCCAACGTGATGATCTTGGGAGCCGAGACTATATTCGTCAAGCCCAACGTCTCACCCGCAGAGAGTCGCATATCAAGGGTCAAGAGATCCCCCAACAACTTTCCATAGGTAAAACCAGCCGTGGATGTCGCCAACGATTGAGCAGGAAGATTCACCATAAAATCCTCCAGGGGATTACCAAACTCGCCTCCCCCAATACCTTGAAACGTAAACGGATTGGTGGGATTTGCCACGGCTTGTCGTATGCCCCACTGAATACCCAATGAACGGGCAAAATTTCGGTTCGCCGAAACAATTCGAGCTTCAATCAGCACTTGTGGGGTGCGACTATCAATTTTTCGAACGAGTTCCCGTACCTCATGAATGTTCGCGTCAACATCGCGCACGATAAGCGTTTGGGTGCGCAGATCCTGTTTGATGTCACCCCGCGAGCTGAGTTGATCCGCCACAATAGCCGCAACTTCAGCCAGGTCGGCGTAATTCACCGGAATCAGTTCGGTGACCAGTTCTTGTGTCGAAAGCTCCGTTTCTTTGACACGCAAGGCAATCTCTTGTTCAAGCAGCTCTGCTTCCTGTTGCCGAGCAATATTTCCAACCGTGTCAATAAAAATAACCTTTCCCCACTCGACTTTTCCAAGAGAATGCATACGCATGATCACGTCCAACCCTTGATCCCACGGGACGTTGAGAAGCCGAATGGCCACCTGTCCGCTGACCGCTTCCCCAATGACCATGTTACGTCTGCTCACCTCGGCAATCATACGCAGCACATTCCTAAGATCGGCAGCTTGAAAATCGAGCGAAATCCGTTGGCCGGTATATCCGGAAGGGGAGGTCTTCAGACCCTGCACGTCGATCACCATCTTTTCTTCGACATGCTCCCCTGCGTCTTCAAACAGATCTCCCACGCCTTCATCAACAGTGGATTCCTGCACCGGCGGCTGCTCTGCATCGGGAAGGGGGCCCTCAGGGAGTGGAAGGGTCAGTTCCGTTGCAACATCTTGGGGCGCCGGAATAGACTCGTGAAGCGTTACCACCAGCCGACGACCGATCGGAACAACGGAGTATTGGACGGTATCTCTCAAATCATAAACGAGCCGCGTCATTCTTGGGTCATGATGAACTCCGATACGAATGCGATGGAGAAGAGGGTGATCGACGGGGATCACAGGTTCAGTAATCTCGTTTTCAACATCGAGAAGATCAAGAACAAGACGGTTGCCATCCAACAAGCTCACTTCGTAGCGAAACGCCCCATTACCTTCAACCAGCGACATAATCCGCGCTGGCTCCTGCCGGACCCCTACTGACTTCAACAGAGTAGCGGCTTCGAGAGCGGGAGCCTCGTCCGTGGCTGCCTCAGTCGAACCAAACCCATTCACAAACGCGCCGGCCAAGAGGACAACGATGATCAATCGCATCGTGACCATTGTCGCTCCTCAATCTTGCAAGTCATCATTCATCTTCATCGTCATGATCATCTTGGGTCGTGTTCTGATTCTCGAGCGGAGTGGACGCTTCGGAAAGCGTGACGGCCTCCTCGTCTGGGTACAGATTCAGCTCAACTTCCTGGAATTTATTTTCTCCAAAAACATCACGTACTGATTGCTGCACGACCAAGTGATCTTCACTGACACTTGATACTGTCCCGCTCACACCAATTGCGGTTCCCAATCGGGCAGTATAGGCCATTCCATCTGGGGTCTCAATCAACGCATGGTAGCCAGTGCTGTTCCACATCATGCCGACGAGACGGAGCTGGTGGGGTTCGAATTGCTCTAGCGGAGTGAGAGGAGCACCGGTCCTGACAGAACTTTGCTCGACATCGAGAATAGATCGAAACGGATCGCGCCTTCCCTCCGAATGATATCGGTACGACTCCTCTTGTTCCGTCGTGGCAGCCACTCCAACGACAGATGCTGATTCTGATGTGATTTCTTGTGGGAAGTCTATCAGTGGGAAGAAGGGATCTCGCCGTTCCCACCTGTCATCACTCAGATTTGCGGCAGGATCTATTTCTGATACCAACGCATATGCGCTCACCCCGCTGCCCCAACACAAGATCGTTATGACGGCGATGATCGAGCGCGCAATTCTTGTCACTGCGCTGATGCGGCACCCTCCTTGCTACTCCCCCGTGGAGAGGCATACGCCGTCACGGTAAACGACCCCTGAATTTTCATCCGCGACTGGGCGGCGCGGTCATCCTCGGTGCCGCCAACCTGAACGGCACCTTGGCTCGCTTCTTCTAACGTTGCACTTCCAAGTCTCACGCCGCTGACCGAAACCACCCGCTTGAGATTCTTAATCTGATCGAAGAAGGTTGCGATCGCATGATAGCCTCCCGACATGCTGATAGTCACTGGCAGCGCTACAGACAATCCATCCTTACTCTCATTTCGTTGCCCGGGAGTCCACGAGGTCAGATCCAGTCCTTTGGGTCGACTCATTTCGCTGATTTGTTGTAGTAAGTTCGCCGCTTCTTCTTCAGGAGGCAACGCTTCTTGCAACCGCGCGAGATCGAGACCGATCTCTTCATACTCTTTCTTCAACTCATCAAGGCGACCGGCTTTCGCCTCATCGATCGTGATCTGCTGGTCAAGCTCGGTGATTTCCCCGCGCACGGAGTCAATTTGGATTTGTAACGGGCTAAAGAACAGGTACCAATATCCACCACCAATCAGGGCTAAGAGGGCAACAAGGATACCGATCTTCTGATTCAGCGGAAGAACCTGTAACTGCGCTTGAATCGCCGCTTGGGCTCTGGCAAGGCTCTCTTTTTGTTCTGATGTGATCAGATCCATCAGGCTGTATGGTTTTGCACTGTGTCAGGTTTTCGCATCACTTCGCGTTCGTCTGGAAACGGGTTCTCCTTAGGGTTCATCACCCGTCGAGGCTCAGCTCAAACCTGTACAGCGGTTGGTCAGCACTTCCCCCTTCTTTTTGAGACACAATCAGATTGACCTTGGAGAAGGATGGCTTCGATTGCAACGTCGTCTGAAAGTCCACAATATCTTCATTCGTCAACGCCATACCGGATAACCTCACGCTCTTTCCGTTGACAGAAAGACTCGTCAACCACACCTTCGCCTCCGTCATGCTGCGACTAATATGATCCATTATGAGCACTGGGCCTTCCTGATTTTCCCGCAATTGGATAATGCCCTGTCGCTTCGCATCGAGCGCCGCTTTTTCATTCTCGAGGTTATCAACCACTCCAATTTCTTTTTTCAGCTCTTCTAAGCGCACTGTTTTTTGTGCTTTCTCCTCCTCAACCACCTTGAACTCGTTCCCTTTGACGCTCGCAATGATCGCGCACGCTATCACTGCTCCCACGATGGCCCCAATCACAACCACACCCTGCTTCAGCAAATCGGATCGCGCTTGAAGCTGGCTGCGTCGCTGCTCAGGGTACAGGTTGATTCGAATCATCGATCGCCAACCATTCGTGTCGCCAGCCCAACTCCAATTGCGGCAAGTGGCGCAAGCTCCGCAAGCGCCTCAGGGGTATAGTCCTTATCAGCGAGATCCATCTGTCGAAACGGATCGGCGAATTCAACCTCAATCCCAAGCTGATTACTCAACATCTGAGCCAATCCGGCAATCTGTGCGCCGCCACCCGACAGCACAACTTTTTTGATTTCCTCCATCTCTTCTCCCACCATGGCGGATCGAAAAAAATCGAACGATCGGGTCACTTCCGTTGTCACCTCACCATTCACAGACTCAAGAATCATGTCTGCGGCACCTGGTTGGACCGCGTCAACAGGGATTCCATTCATCGTCGCCGCGGCGTCTTCATCTGATAGACTCAGTTCCTGTTTGAGCACTTCAATATATCGATTCCCCCCGATCAGCACGTCACGAGTAAACGCGGACCCACCGTCAGCCAAGATATTAATATTCACGTAGGACGCGCCCACATTGACCAGCGCGGTAATCTCTTCGGGAGACACGTCATAGTTGATTTCATACATATTCTCGATGGCAAACACATCGACATCCATCACGACCGGATTGAGTCCCGCATCTTTGACCACCGCAGTTCGGGCCTCCAGAATATCTAGTTTGGCGGCAACAAGAAGAACAGCCATCATCGCCTCACCCTCGGCATCGACTACATCATCCCTCAAGATGTGAAAATCCAGGTTCACCTCATCGAGATCAAACGGAACATGTTGTTCCGCCTCAAGAGTCACCTGTTCCTCAAGTTCCTCCTCTGTCATGAGCGGGACATGCAGAACTTTAACAACCACTGACGGCCCAGACAGGGAGATCGCCACATTCTTTGTTTTCACCTTTTTAGACTTAAATAACTCCTTTATGACATCGACCACCTGAGCATGTTCCATGATGGCCCCATCCACAACAGCCCCAGGAGGAAGGGGCGCGATACCTAACTTGTCTATCCTGTACTTATCCTTGTGCAAGGACAACTCGACAAGTTTGATCGCGTGTGAGCCGATGTCGAGCCCAACAACCAACTTCTCTTTTGAAAACAACCCCATAGCGTGATCTATCCCAACATCGTCCTATGGCTGCGCCATATCTCGGTGACGCAAGATCATGTCATACGGAATGCCATATTTACACCAAACAGCCCCAGCTAAGACGTGAAAATCGCTGGTTCCACCTACACTTAGACAATATTTGGAGATCGCTGCATATGAGATTATGCACGAGTAGATCTGATGTGGCAATGATTCTGTCAAAATTATGACGAAGCTTGCTCATCCCCTTAAAAAACAGACGCTGCTGCCGATCACGTCACAGGATCGATAATCTCCATTTCCCCATTCGCACGGCGATGCACGATACGGAGCATTCCAACGCCCCTGTCTGAGAAAACCATGCAGTTAGACTCAGGCGACGTCATCATCGCAAGCACATCCTCCGTTGACATCGACGGGACAGACACCTTGCGTGTCTCGACTCCTCGATGGTTGGAGTTTTCATCAACCACATCACGTACTGCATCCGGCCGCGAAGCAGTGGCCCGCACTTTATCCTTCACACGCTTACCCCGATAACGCACCATTTGCCGTTCGATCTTCTCCATGACACCATCAATAGACTGATAGAGTTCTTTTGTTTCGTCCTTCGCAATAACGGAGTGCCCATCGGCATTAATCGATACTTCCGCCACCGCTCGATATTTCTCCATCCCGAGTATCACGCTGACATCGTGAAGTCGAGCCCCATGTTGCTCAAGTTTCCGCACTTTTTTGTCCACATAGTCTCTCAACGCGTCATCAAGTTCGACGTGCCTACCAGTAAGATGTATCGCCATTCATTCCTCCTATGGACACACTCACTCTCCATGTAGACGAGAATGCCTAGAATGCTCTCTTCCGTTGATTCGCCGGAGCAATACGAAGTTCTGCGCGATACTTCGCAACCGTTCTACGAGCAAGAGCAACCTTTTGGCGATCGAGTCGGTTCACGACCTCCTGATCGCCGAGCGGATGATCTGCATCTTCTTCAGCAATCATATTTCGAATCATTTCCCGAACGGCGCCGGGCGTCACGTCAGGCATCTCATTGCCCGTACGCGCAATGCTTCCGGAAAAAAAGTACTTCAGGCGAAATATTCCATGCGGGGAATAGAGAAACTTGTTTGCGGTCACCCGACTCACGGTGGATTCATGCATCGACACATCATCTGCTACTTGCTTCAACACCAACGGCTTCAGGTACGCTCGCCCCTTGGAGAAAAATGGTTCCTGAAATTTAAGGATGCTTTCCGCCACACGAATAATAGTTTTATTGCGTTGATCGAGGCTTCGGACCAGCCAACGCGCCGATCGCATTTTTTCTCCCAGATAGGTCTGCGTCGCTTCCGACTCGACCGGCCCTTTTCCCACCAATGCCTTATATTCGGGCTGAATCCGAATGCGTGGAAGCCCTTCGTCATTGCGAAGAACATGCCATTTTCCTTCAAACCGGACAACGATGACATCAGGAATAATGGCTTGATTATCCACATTATAGAACGGCCGACCGGGGCGAGGCTCCATCCCTTCGATGATTCTCACGGCGTGGGAAATCTCGTGCAGGCCAACGCCAACGGCCTTGGTGATGGCCTTGTAATTCTTTCGCTCCAAGTGCGATAGATACCGGTCAATGATCGTCCAGACAAGCGAGTGCGTCAAACCAAGGCTCTCCGCTTGAATGAGAAGACACTCTCTCAGATCACGTGCTGCAACCCCGGGGGGATCAAACCCTTGAACATGCCGGAGAACGACTCCGACACGATCAGAAGACATGGACGTGTCTGTCGCGATGTCCTCAAGGGGACAGCACAAATACCCACGTTCATCGATATTTCCGATGATGAGTCGCGCAATGGACTTCTCGTCCTCAGTCAACGCGGAAAGATTCAACTGCCACAAGAGGTGTTCTTCAAGTGTCGTTTCAGTGGCTATGCGCTGATTATAGGGAACCGAATCCTCCGGAGCCGTATAGCGGCTTTGGCGGATACCACTCCACCCCTGCCAATCAATACTCTGCGCGATAGGATTCAAGCTCGTCGGAGAGATGTCATCTTCGGTGGACACGCTTTCCCCCTCAACCTCTTCCAACAGCGGATTCTCCATCAAATGCTCAGACACCGTTTGCTCTAACTCCAGCCGTGACATCTGCAGCAGTTTGATGGCTTGTTGCAATTGTGGTGTCATGACAAGCCGCTGCGACAGCCGCATGTCCATCTGCAATTTCATCGCCACAATATTCTTATCCTGTGAATCGGAAGCGGTCCCCGAGATACACGGCACGAGCCGTCGGACTATTCACAATATCGGTTGGAGTTCCCGATTCTACTACCTCGCCCTCATTCAATATATAGGCGCGATCGGTAATCGAAAGTGTTTCCTGAACATTATGGTCGGTTATCAACAACCCGATGCCTTGGTATTTGAGCTGCACGATCGTTGCTTGAAGTTGATTCACCGCGATGGGATCAATCCCGGCGAACGGTTCATCCAAAAGCAGAAAATCCGGATTCATCACAAGGGCCCGTCCAATCTCGACACGCCGCCGTTCGCCTCCAGAGAGGGTGAACGCTTTCTGCGTTCGAATGTGCCCGATAGAGAGTTCTGCCAAGACATTTTCAAGTCGTTGCTGACACTCCTGGGTGGAGAGATTGAGCGTTTCAAGAATTGCCAACAGATTGTCCTCAACTGAAAGTCTGCGAAATACAGATGGCTCTTGTGGAAGATAGGCAATGCCCTCGCGTGCACGTTTATACATAGGAAGGTCTGTGATCTCTTCGCCGTTGTAAACGATTGTCCCCCTATCCGGTCTGACCAGACCGACAATCATGCCAAACACAGTTGTTTTTCCGGCTCCGTTGGGCCCCAATAACCCAACAATCTCGTTCGACTGAACCGCCAGACTCACGGATCTGACAACACGTTTCCCTTTGATAACTTTTTCGAGTTCTTTGGCTTCAAGGGATTTCATGGTCGGTCCATAGAGGTCAAGGCTCATCCTCTTCAGAAACACCGAGGGTCAGTGAGCCACTATCCGTAATCACAACCTGGCTTCCTCCCTCAACCACACTGCGGTCTTCTTTAAGGTAGAGCGTCAGTTTTTTCCCGGTGACGCGATACCCGTGCTGCCAGACCTCAGGTTGGCCAGTCAAAACGACCTTTTCCTCCTTGCCGTAAAACACAGCCTTCTTCCCAGTCGCGGATTGATCTCCGTCCACGATCTTGACATGCCCCACCGCTTTAATTGTGGAAATTTTCCGGCCGGCGACGGCCGGGACTGCGGGATCGGTTGACCCAGCCTGGTCCGCGAAAAACACCACCATGCGATCCGCTGTAAGCCGAAAGGCCCCTTGGACCAACACGACCTGTCCTTCAAAAATGGCTCGATCGTCCTGATTGTGGACCACCAGACGTTGCGACGTAATGACAATGGGCTCCGAGTCTTGATCCTTCGTCGCCCACGCCACTCCACAGGAGAGAAGAAGAGCAAGGGAGAGGAGACTAGTTCGTAACCACGGCGCGGACATTCTTGGTAATTGTGAAGGTCTCGGTCCCAAGTGCCCCCCGTAAGCCCAAGCCTGTAATTTCGATCCCGTCACCGTGAATCGTGACCGGTGCAGCGGTAGAGATCTCTTGATTCTGGTCTGTCCATTGCAGCTCGTTTGTATAGATAGTGTACCCACTCTCCAAATGGATGGGAATGGACCCCTCGCGTTTCATCAACGTGAAATTATGCGATGCGGTATCCACCACACCTTCATCCCCTTCTAAAAGCATCTGGGTTCCCCCTTCCCTAAAGAGCGTCACCTGGAGATCTTCCAACACCGCCTTCGATTCGTTGTCCACAATTCGTGCACGACGAGCTTCAACCTTCCACTGCATTTCTCCATCGTTCGTCTGAACGAAGGAAAAGCGGTCAATGGCCGCATCGGCATTCTTAAACACGCCGGGAATCTCGGCAGCGTGCCTGGGCTTCCCAATACCGATTCCGATCAGCAGAGCCAACACAGCGGCAATACCTAGGAAAGCCATGGCAAGAGGCCAGCTCTTCACATAAAACTCCATCGCGCCTTTAGATTGGATACTGAAAATATAACACAGAGGTATGGCTCATTCAAACGCAGCGAGCCACTCTAAATCAGTTGGTTTGCCAAGCACCACAATGACATCGCCATCGTCCAATCGGTCTGCCGGCGATGGCATAAAATTGAAGTCGAGTTCCATCACAGCCTGCCCCTTTACCGTCTTCTGTACCCAATGCTTGATGGCGATGACGTTTACTTTGTATTTGCTTCGAAGATTGCTCTCACTAAGCCGCTCTCCGACCATGGTGCGAGGAACTTTGACCTCCTCAATAAAATACCCCGATGATACTTCGAGATATTGCAACACACGTGGCGTCGCAAGTCTCCGTGAGAGACGGACGGCGGCATCGCGTTCCGGGTAGATGACTTCTCTCACACCAAGATTGGTCAAGATTTTTCCATGCAATGTCGTGGAGGCCTTGGCAATAATGTCCTTGATTCCCAGATCCTTCAAGATCATGACAATGAGAATCGTAGCTTCAACATCCTGACCCATGCTGACCACTGCCGCGTCGACATCCTGTGCATTCACAGCACGAAGAGCTTTGACATCAGTGGCATCACACTGCACGGCATAGGTCGCGATCTCACTGATGCTTTGAACGTTTTCCGGATTGTGATCGATCGCCAGCACATCGACCCGGTGTTTGACCAACGCCTCGACCACACTCGATCCAAACCTCCCCAATCCCAGTACAGCAATCTGCCGATTCATCCCCGCCTCCTATCCAATAACCACTTTCTCCTCAGCGTACCTATACCGCGCGTGCTGATACCCGCCAACGATTGCAATGCTGATTGCCAACGGTCCAACTCGCCCAATCAGCATCAGGAGTGCAATCAGCAATTTTCCCCCGTCGCTAAAGGAGGCCGACAGGCTCCTCGACGCGCCGTCACCCGTCGACATCCCTACCGTTGCGGCAGCCGAGATGACTTCGAACAACGTGTCCAAAAAACCCTGTTCCTCGACAAATTCAAGAATAAGCGTAGCCACTGAGACAAGAACGATGGCCAAGCCAGCCAAGTAGAATGCCTTGGCAACAATATCGGCTGGAATGCGTCGATGGAACACCATCACATCTCGATACCCGCGCATGGTCGTCCACAAGGCCATCACAATCGTCCCAAAGGTGGTGGTTTTGATTCCCCCACCGGTACTTCCTGGAGAACCTCCGATGAACATTAAAAGTACCACGAAGTACAACGTCGAGTCGGTAAGCAGGGACGCATCGACGGTTCCAAACCCCGCGGTCCTCCCTGACACCGCTTGAAATCCAGCAACCATAACTTTTTCCGGCCACGACAACATCCCAAGCGTCCTGGTATTCGCATGCTCGAATAACAGCACTATCAACGTCCCCATCACAATCAACACGGCGGTGACACTTAACACCATTTTCGTATGCACGGACAGTCGCAGATGCCGCTTTTGGATCACGCCGACGACATTGTCATAGACCAGAAACCCGATCCCGCCGGCAATGATAAGGATCATAGCCACGCTGTTGAGGGCTACGTCGAGTTGATAGTTTTCTAAGCTAGTGGAAAAGAGGGTAAAGCCTGCGTTGTTGAAGGCAGAGATCGAGTGAAAGATGCCATAATACACAGCATACGCGGGCTCGAAATCCTCCCAGAATCGAAGGGCAAACAGCGCCGCACCAATCCCCTCGACGATAAACGTGACTTTGACCACCTGCAGAACAAAACGCAAGATGCCTTCAGGACTCATCACGTTCAAGGCTTCCTGGAGAAGAAGTCGTTCTTGCATGCCAATGCGGCGTCCCAGAATAATCACGAACAGGGCAGCAATGGTCATATATCCGATCCCACCTATCTGAATCAGACCGAGGATGACACACTGTCCAAACAACGTGAAATCATGTGGGGTGTCGAGGACGATAAGGCCGGTGATGCTGGTTGCCGATGTTGCCGTAAAGACAGCGTCGACCCAGCTGATACCGTCACCCGTGGTCGCAAAAGGGAGCAGCAATAACCCGGACCCAATCCCGATGATCAGGATATATCCCAGGAAGAGAATCCGAGTGGGGGTGAGTCGTTGTGCAGGGAGGCCTTGTTTAAACCAAGCGAGGGGGGCAAACATCGAGCCGCGGAGATCCCCCTACCCGATCACCGCATTTTGCGGATGGCACTGTATCAGACTGAACTCGTGAGGCGTCTTCCTCACGTCTCAGGCTGCTTCTTCGGCATAAATGCAGACAAGATATCCATGGGCAAGGGGAACACCACAGTGGTACTTTGACCCACAGAGATTTCCGTCAGGGTTTGGAGATAGCGAAGCTGAAGGGTCGCAGGATTACGACTCATGACCTCGGCCGCGTCGGAAAGGCGCTGTGATGCCTCGAATTCTCCATCGGCGTGAATTACCTTTGCTCGCCGTTCCCGTTCCGCTTCGGCCTGACGAGCAATGGCACGTTGCATTTCTTGGGGAATGTCCACATTCTTGACTTCCACTGCGGTCACCTTGACACCCCATGGTTCCGTCTGCTGATCGAGAATTTGCTGAAGTTCGCCATTGATCTCTTCGCGTTTGGAAAGCAAGTCATCCAGTAGGCTCTGACCGAGGACGCTACGCAGGGTCGTCTGGGACATCTGCTGCGTCGCATACAGATAATTCTCGACTTCCAGGATAGCCTTATCGGGATCGACCACTCGGAAAAAGACTACGGCATTCACCTTCGCGGTCACATTATCCTTGGTGATAATGTCCTGTGAGGGCACATCAAGGGTTTCGGTTCTCAGGCTGACCTTGACCATCTGATAAATCCCAGGAATGATCACGATGATGCCGGGACCGTTGCCACCGATTAATGCTTTAGAACGTTTGCCCAAGAAAAAGATGACCGCCCGTTCGTACTCCCGAAGAACCTTGATCCCGCTGTATAGAATCATCACGATCATCGCAATTACGATGACCGGTATCGAAAAAATACTCATGTCCATGAGTCCCTTTCTTTGGCCTCCTGATGTTGTGTCACCAACAGATGCAAACCCTTGACTGCCGTCACATCGGCCTCTTGCCCAGCCTGAATCGGCACATCGCTGGTAGCTTGCCACCGTTCCCCGTTGAGCCACACCCAGCCCTCCAGGTTGAGGTCGGTTTTGGCGAGGGCCGTCATTCCCACCAACGCCTCAGCCCCGGTCACCGGTCTACGTCGAAACGATTTTACCGCCAATCCAGTGATCAACATGATGAAACCTGCGAATACCAACACCACCGGGAAGATCACGCTCAAAGACACCTGCTGAAACTCCGCCCCACCACTCATTAGCATGACCGACCCAAGCGTCATGGCAGCAATGCCACCGATGCTCAGCAGTCCGTAGCTAAACATCTGCATTTCGAGGATCAGCAGGACGACGCCGAGCATCATCAATAGTAGCCCGGCATAATTGATAGGCAGCGTCTGGAACGAATAAAACGCAAGAATAAGACTCACCGCACCAACCACGCCTGGCAAGATCATCCCCGGACTGTACAACTCTGCAATGATGCCAATGGTCCCAATGGTCATGAGGATATAAGCGATGTTTGGATCGCTCAGCACCTTGAGAAACTCGAAACGCCACGTCATTGGAATGTGTTGAATATGTGCGTCCTTGGTCTTCAACACAACCTTTCCTGTAGCCGTTTCCACCTCGCGACCATCAATAGCCGCAAGAAGCTCGTTAAGATCTGCAGCAACAAAATCGATCACCCCAAGTTCCAAGGCTTCTTTTTCTGTGACAGAGACGCTTTTCCTGACCGCGTCTTCAGCCCACTTGGCATTGCGACCATGCTTTTCAGCAATAGATTTGATGTAGGCGACGGCATCGTTCTCAACTTTCGCCATCATTACCTTATCCATCTCGCCACCACCCATGGCGACGGGGTGCGCTGCGCCGATATTGGTCCCGGGTGACATCGCCGCGACATGTGCGGCCATGGTGATGAAGACGCCGGCAGAAGCCGCACGGCCACCGTTGGGAAAGACAAAGACGACCACCGGCACGGGTGAGGCATTAATCTCCTTAATAATCAGCCGCATCGAGGTATCAAGACCGCCCGGTGTGTCGAGCTGAAACACCAGAAGGTGCGCGTTGGACTCGACCGCCTCTTCGAGAACTGACTCGAAATATTCCGCGGTGACCGGGTTGATCACCCCTTCGTAGGTGGCAACCTTGACGGTTTCGGCAGCGGCAACGGTGGGCGAAATCCCAACCGCAAGCAAGGGAAGAACCGTGACCAGAAAGGTGATTCGACAGCCATGTAGGAGAGTGTGAATCATGTGATTTGCGTGGTGCGACGCGATTTGATGGTACTGCCGTTTTTCGCGCATTGTCAAGGAATTGAACGCGCGGTATGCTCACTCTCGAAAAGGAGATTGTTCACCGTTGAATGTCATTGGGCTCATGTCCGGCACTTCCGCCGACGGAATCGATGCCGCCCTCGTCGAAATCAAGGGACACGGCCCGAGCATAGCCGTACGACTCCTGGCATGTACGTCGGCCCCCTATCCGCGCAAACTCCAAACACAGATTCTTCACACATGCGACTCCGGGACCGGGCCCGAGGTGTGCGATCTGAACGTGATGCTCGGAGAACGCTTTGCAAAAGCCGCGTCGAAGCTCATTCGATTATCCGGCCTTACCGAACGGGATATTCATCTCATAGGCTCGCATGGGCAAACCCTCTATCACCATCCCCGCGCACCGCATAGATCCACCCTTCAAATAGGCGAACCATCGATCATCGCGGAGCGTACTGGAATCACAACCGTCGCTGATTTCCGTCCGCGTGACATGGCTGCTGGTGGAGAGGGCGCACCGCTCACCCCTTATGCGCATCAGATCCTGTTCCAACATCGGACTCGATCACGGCTTATCGTGAATCTCGGTGGGATATGCAATGTGACCTACATTCCCTTCGAAACTAAAAAACGCACGATCGCCGCATTTGATGTCGGCCCAGGCAACATGATGATCAACAACGCCATGATATTCATGACCAATGGAAAAGCCTTTCAAGACACAAGCGGTGCCACTGCTGCGAGAGGGCGCGTCGACGGCGCCCTCCTGGCCAGCCTGTTGAAGCACCCGTTTTTGAAACGTCGACCGCCGAAATCAACTGGAAGGGAAGAATTTGGTGATACCTACGTTCGGCGGCTGATGCGAGAGGCAAAACAACGCAGAATGCGAAACGAAGACTTTCTGGCGACTGTGACCGCATTCACCGCCCAAACCGCGAGCGCAAGTCAGCGGTTTCTCAACGGTCAAGTAGACGAAGTCATTCTTGCAGGCGGCGGGACGAGAAATCGAACCTTAGTCAAAGAATTCCGTACCGCGTTCTTCCCAACTCCAGTGAACACAGCTGAAGCATACGAATGGAATAGTAAAGCCATCGAAGCTGTCGCATTTGCCATCCTGGCCTACCAAACCTTCCATGAAACTCCCAATAACCTCCCGTCTGTCACCGGCGCGCGTCACGCCGTAGTCATGGGAAAAATCATTCCCGGTCGCTCGTTCCGAGGTCGCATTTCCTGAAACCATGAATTCTCACTGTTCTCGCTTCGCCACAATGACCCGATCTTTCCCATTGAGATCCGGAAAAACCCGCGGCTCACTCAACTCCGGCTGATCCCGAATAACCTCACCCACTGCCTTCGCTAGGCCATCGCCAAGTTCCAAGATAAGCCATCCCAGACCGGGTTTCAAAAACAGGATGGCCGCTGGAACAATCGCGCGGTAAAAATCACACCCATCCACTCCACCATCGAGTGCGCCACGTGGCTCATGTTGAGATATTTCCGGCGCGAGCTGATCTACAGTCCCATGCGGAATGTATGGTGGATTAGAAATTACAAGGTCGACTCGTCCTTCAAGCTTGAGCTCGTGGAATGGACGTAGCAGATCTCCATGTACCAACGTCACCTGTTCTTCGACCTTCAACTGTTGAAGATTGGTCTGTGCAACCTCAAGCGCGTCGAGCGACACGTCACTCGCCCACACCTTCGCCTGTAGCGCCTTCGCGAGGCTGACGGCAATCGCCCCCGATCCCGTTCCGATATCAAGAATCACGGGGACCACTACGCTTTCCTCCTCCCGCAATAGCCGTATGGCCACCTCAACCACCTGTTCAGTTTCCGGTCGTGGAATCAAGACCCGTTCATCCACGACAAAATCGTCATTCAGAAAGGGCGCTTTCCCAAGCAGATATTGCAGCGGCGTACGATCAGCTCGTCGAGCAACCAGCCGCCGGTATGCGTCTTCTTCTGTACTTGAAAGCACCCGCTCATGGCGCACGAAAAATCTGGCAGTTCGATCAATGCCCAGACAATGATCGAGGAGATGCTCCGCATTCCCACGGGCACTTTCAACTCCCGCCTGCTCAAGCACGCCTCTCGCCCATTCCAGAATTTCGTGAATCGTCATCGGTAACTTTGTATTATGATGGTGTGATGTCGCAGTCCGCACACGAAATCGCTCAGGTGTTACAGGAAATTGCCATCCCACTGCAGGGTGGGTGGATTCAGAAAATCTACCAACCGGGTCCCCTTGCCGTTACACTTGAGATCAGGATTGAGGGAGAAACGCTCCATCTCCACATCTCCGCACATCCTCAGATCCCCCGCCTACACCTACTCACACAGAAATATGCGAATCCTTCAAGCCCACCTCAGTTCTGCCAATTTCTTCGGCGGCATCTGCAGGGCGCTAAGGTCGTATCCATTGAGCAAGTCACCGACGACCGAATTGTCCGCCTTCGGTACCAGAAAACTCAAGACACCGGATCTCTGATGGCTGACCTGATCGGACGCGGCGCCAATCTCTATCTGCTCGATGCCAACGACACCGTTTCGGCCACCCTACGTTCGGGACGGCTTGCATTTGGTGATCACTACGAACTGCCATTCGGAGAATCCTCATCCCAACAGCACCGCGCCACTGAAGACACGAGCGAAATGAGTCAACCAGCCGATGCCGGCGCCTATCCCATTAATCGCGGCCTTGAAGCACGCTATGCTCAACTCACACAGGATCTTGTGATACAGCGTGCACAGCAAGCGTATCTCTCAAGCAATACACGAAAAATTAAAAAAGCCAAACGCCGTCTGGCGGGACTGGAAGCCGACCTGCTGCGAATGGATCGATACAAGGACTATCGGCAGTATGGAGAATTGCTCAAGGCTGCAATGCACGCCATTCCCAAGGGAGCAACGCAAGCCACCGTACAAGACTACTTCGATCCATCGCTGGGCAGCATGATCATTCCCCTCGACCCATCCCTGAGCGCAAATGAAAACATGAATACATACTTTCGAAAATTTAGGAAATACTGCTCGGCACAACGCGAACTCCTTCCGCGTATCGAGGCAATACCACAGGAACTCGCATCTCTTGCGCAAGAACGTGATCGCCTGCTGCAAGGCATTCCACCGCCTGACGTTGACGGCCTAGTATCAACAGCCCTACCGAGGTCTCCAGGCAAGAAAGTAGCCACACGAAAGCGATCGGAGAAGATCAAACTTCCCTATCGGCATTTTGTGTCGCTTGACGGCCTGACAATTGGCGTGGGACGCAACGCCACAGAAAATGAAGCCTTGACGTTCAGAGCAGCCAAGGGTCGCGACCTCTGGCTGCACGCACGCGGTGTTCCCGGATCGCATGTAGCGGTATTTATGGGAGACTGGACGACGGTGCCACCACAAACCCTGTATGACGCCGCCCACCTCGCACTGCTGTACAGCGACCGAAAGCGCAGTGGCCACGGTGACGTGAGCTATACGTTGCGCAAGTACGTCAAGAAAGTAAAAGGCAAGCCGCCCGGAACAGTGACGATGACGCAGGAAAAAAACTTGTATGTCGAACTTGACGAAACGCGGTTAAATCGATTGAAAGGAAGTGAAACGTAACTAACTCTCACCCCACTTCAATTTCTGTCTCAACACCTGATAAAAGGTTTTATCCGGGAAACGGATAAACTGTGCTCGCGTGTCCAAGGCTTGAACGACCACGGTGTCGCCTTCATGTATCGGATGACCTGACTGTCCATCGAAGCTCGCGACCGCCCCTTCATCCTTACTACGCAATACCACCTGCACAACCTCGGTCTGCGGGACGACGATGGGACGATTCGTCAACATGTGCGGACTAATGGGAGTCAAAATCATCGCGTGTACCGATGGGTTCACAATCGGCCCGCCTGAGGAAAGCGAATATCCCGTCGACCCTGTGGGCGTTGAAATAATCAGTCCGTCACCACGAATCGCTGTCAAGAATTCTTCACCGACTGATATCTCAAGTTTGACCATGCCGGCAAGCGTTCCCTTGCTAATCACGACATCATTCAACGCGACGGTATCGGCCACCGTCTCTGTTCGCGAGCAGACCCGTGAATGCAGCATCAGGCGTTCATCAATCCGAAAATCTCCACGAAACACTTTCTCCAATGCAGGATAGACATCGTCTGGAGTGATCTCCGTTAAGAATCCCAATCCGCCGACGTTGATCCCCAAAATAGGGATCGGATGACGCGCGACCAATCGTGCAGCGCGCAACATGGTTCCATCACCACCAAAAACCAGGAGCATATCGCCCTGATCCACGCAATCTGACTTTAGATTTGGTGTGTGTTCGCCGATAGAGAATGAGGGAATAAGAGGATCGAGTAACGGCTCTTTGTGGCGTTCTCGGAGCCAGGGCACGAGGTCCTGCAAGGTCGCAACGACCCCCGGGAAATTAGGTTTGGCCAGAATTCCGATCGTCTTCATAGCTGTGACAGGAAATCCATAGTGGAGGAGGAGGTAACTGAGGAGAGTCGTCGGCCCGTAGAGTATGCGGTCAACCGACGCCTTGTCAACCGATAGTGGCCTTAATTAGCCTCTGCCGAGCTTGACATCGATTCGAGCGACACCTAGACTGATCAACAGTATCCTGCAAGGAACATCACGCGTTGTATCCACGCCATAACACAGGGTAAGCATCACATAAGGAGGCATAATGTTCGAGCGATTTACCGACAAAGGCCGGAAGATCATTATCCTCGCGCGGGAAGAAGCAGAACGCCACACGAATGACTATCTCGGCACTGAGCATTTGGTGATGGCCTTTTTGCGCGACAACGACGGCATCGCCTCCTCAATTCTAAAGAAGATGGGTCTCTCCCCAGAACGCATTCAGGCGGAGATTGAGCGAAACATGCCTGGCGGGGGCACCGCACTCGCGTTTGGAGAAATTCCATTCAGCCCTCGTGTCAAGAAAGTCATCGAATTCAGCATCGAAGAGGCCCGACTGCTCGGCCATAACCATATCGGAAGTGAACACTTGCTACTCGGCTTGCTCCGAGAGGAAGAGGGCCTTGGGGGGAAAACATTACGAAGCCTTGGCGCGAATCTGCTTGCGGCACGACAACTCACGGTGATGTACCTCAAGAAATCTTCGCCACGCGAGCGAGAACGGAAGAGCACTACTCCGGCGCTGGATGAATTTGGGCGCGACCTCACAAAGCTCGCACAGGAAAATGCCTTGGACCCGGTCATCGGCCGTGGGGAGGAGATTGAACGCCTCCTTCAAATCCTGTGCCGTCGAACAAAAAACAACCCCGCTCTCATTGGAGAATCCGGAGTGGGGAAAACCGCCATCGTCGAAGGACTCGCTCAGCGAATCGTCAATGCGGAGGTTCCCGACAACTTACTCAATCGACGTGTGATCGCCCTGGACCTTGGAGCCCTTGTCGCCGGAACAAAATATCGAGGCCAATTCGAGGAGCGTCTCAAGGTCATCATGAAAGAAATCGTTCAAAGCGGCAATATTATCCTTTTCATCGATGAGCTTCACACGCTTGTTGGCGCTGGAGCCGCAGAAGGCTCCATTGATGCGTCAAACATGTTAAAACCTGCTCTTGCGCGGGGAGAGATTCACTGCATCGGCACCACCACCCTCGATGAATATCGAAAACATATCGAAAAAGACGGCGCCCTCAAACGACGGTTTCATCCTATTTATGTTCGGCAGCCATCGATTGAAGAATCGATCGAGATTGTCAAGGGATTGCGAGAGCGATATGAAAACCATCATGGCGTTGAGATTACCGAAGATGCCATCATTGATGCGGTGCGTCTTTCCGATCGATACATCGTAGACCGGTTTCTCCCAGACAAAGCCATCGATGTGATTGATGAGAGTGGCGCACGCATGAAACTCCAAACCTATGTGCTGCCCAGCGACCTCAAGGCGTATGAACAAGATCTCAACCACGTCGTCCGGGAAAAAGAGCTTGCCATCGCGCTGCAGAACTTTGAGGAAGCGGTCAAACTCCGAGAAGAAGAACAGCGCCTCCGCAAGCTTCACGACACCGCACGAACAGAATGGAAAAAGGGACAAGAGAAGAACCGCCCTGTCATCTCGCGAGACGATATTTCGCAAATGGTGTCGATGATGACCGGAATCCCTCTGTTTAAACTGGAAGAAGAGGAATCACAGAAGTTACTGCGCATGGAAGAAGCCCTGCACAAACGTGTCATCGGGCAAGACGAAGCGGTATCTGCGGTCTGCCGGCCACTACGCCGCTCCCGGGCAGGATTAAAAGACGCGAGGAAACCGATCGGATCATTTATCTTCCTCGGCCCAACGGGCGTCGGCAAAACAGAACTTGCACGCGCTCTCGCGGGGTTTCTCTTTGATACGGAAGATGCCCTGGTCCGCATCGACATGTCGGAATACATGGAGAAATTCAGCAGCTCACGACTCTTCGGGGCACCTCCAGGGTATGTCGGCTACGAAGAGGGTGGAAAACTCACTGAGCAAATCCGTCGCCGTCCTTATTCCGTGGTGCTCTTTGATGAAATCGAAAAAGCCCACCCCGATATCTTCAACGTATTACTGCAAGTTCTGGACGACGGGTGTTTGACGGATAGCCTTGGCCGCAAGATTGATTTCAAGAACACCGTCGTGATCATGACCTCCAACATTGGGACTAAGTTGCTCCAGAAGGATGTTTCACTCGGATTCCAGCAGGAAGGCCACGAGAACACGCGGAAACGGAAGAAAGATGGCGTCCTTGAGGAATTGCGCAAAGCCTTTAGTCCAGAATTCCTTAACCGCGTCGATGAAGTCTTGGTCTTTCATTCCCTTGAAAAAGAACACCTGTACCAGATCATCGATATCCAACTTCATGAAATTTACGACCGCCTGCGCGACCAAAATCTTGAACTGGAAATTCCAGAGGATGTGAAAAACTTTCTTATTCAAGAAGGATATCAGCCACAGTACGGTGCGAGGCCAATGCGGCGCGCCATCCAAAAGTACCTCAGTGACCCGCTGTCTGACGAGCTGATCAAAGGTCGCTTCCGCGACGGCGGAAAAATTAAAGTTTCTCTTCGAGATGCCGCGCTTGAGTTTGTTGAAGTTGAAGAAGAAGCCCTTGCGAGCGTGTGACCCCCTTTGGGCTTTGCTATAACCACCCGATTCCATCCTCAGCTTCCCCCAAATTATTGCCTCGGTGAGTGATCACCGTGGGTGATACGCTCATTCTCGGCATCGAAACCTCCTGCGATGACACTGCCGCAGCGGTGGTCAAAAACGGGCATGAGGTGCTCTCCGATATTCTGCATACTCAAGAAGTCGTTCATGCGCCCTATGGGGGCGTGGTGCCGGAATTTGCATCCCGCGTTCATATCGAAGTTGTGGACCGTGTGGTTCGCGAGGCGATTGCGCAGGCCGATACCCGAGTCGATCAACTGCACGCCGTTGCCGTCACACAAGGTCCGGGATTGATCGGCGCACTCTTGGTAGGCCTCTCATTCGGGAAAGCATTAGCCTACTCGTGTGACATCCCTCTGCTTGGAGTTCACCATCTTGAAGGCCATCTTGCTTCGGCTCGCCTTGGCATAACTCAGATCCCTTTTCCGCATATCGCACTTCTCGTGTCTGGTGGCCACTCCAACCTGTACGCGGTACAGTCCCCTGAACATTATGAACAGCTCGGTCGTACACTCGATGATGCGGCAGGCGAAGCCTTTGATAAAGGCGCCAAGATGCTTGGCCTCGGCTATCCTGGAGGACCATTGATTGACCAACTCGCTCAATCTGGGGACGCACGCAAGGCTCCCTTCCCGCTCCCATATCCATCAACACAGTCATTTGACTTTAGTTTTAGCGGGATCAAAACCGCCTTGCGGTATTTCTTACAAACTCCCCAGAAGCATCATCCTGATACGACCTCGGCCGACATTGCAGCCGGATACCAAGCGTCCATCGTTCAGGTGCTCGTTCAGAAAACGATCCACGCGGCTGTGTGCTATGACATTTCTGACATCGTTGTAGTTGGAGGCGTCGCGGCCAATTCGTTACTCCGAAAGACGATGGCTGATCGCGCGGCCACACATCAATTTCGTGTGCATGTTCCGGAACTGCGATACTGTACTGACAACGGCGCGATGATCGCCGCGGCGGGATGGAACGCCTACACCCATCGAGAGTTTGCTTCTCTCGATATCGAACCCTTTGCTCAGCAACCACTACGGGATCGACCAGAGACAATGATCTCATGTGGAACAGTAAATGAACTCCCCACCTGTGTCCTGACCACATAGGAGCATTGGAATTTCCACCGTACACGGCAACCTCAGTGGATTGAAGCCCGATCAGCTCCACCGGTTGGGAAAAACATACCGTCGACGGGTATCTGCACACGAAGTACTCAGTGCAGAACTCGCAGCCTATTTGACTGGGCTGTCACATGAGATCAAACGGCAGATTGGTGTCTTGATTAGTCGAGGTGGTGTCGTTGAGGATGTATTTGTGGGCGATGAACGCGGTGTGGTCATCCCTGACCTTTCGCGGTATCGATTGGGTCGAACCGCCTTACGCGGCGTTCGCATGGTCCACACCCACCTACGCAACGAAGCCCTGAACCAGGACGACCTGACAGACCTTGCCCTCCTGCGTTTTGACCTAATCGCAGCACTCGGGGTCGATGCGGGTGGGAGGCCAGGCACGATGTACCTTGCGCATGTACTCCCCCCGAATCCAGACAACCGAGTATATGAGGTGTGGGCACCCACCTCATTCCATGCACTCGACCTCCACCTGTCGACGTTTCTTCATTCCTTAGATGAAGAATTCTCCAGATTGAGATCCAATCATCATGTCAATCAGGATGCCGACCGTGCAATATTGATCAGTGTGTCGGAGAAACATCGTGCGGTTCAGGAAGAGTCGGTCACCGAACTTCGAGAACTCGCAGCTTCAGATGGCATTGTCGTTCTGGACACGATCATCCAACGTCTACAGACGGTTCACCCAAAATACCTTCTGGGGCAAGGGAAGTTAAAAGATGTTGTCATCAGCGCCTTACATCGCGGAGCTGATTTTCTGATTTTCGATCAAAACCTGACGCCGGGACAGACAAAAGCCATTTCTGAAATCACCGAGATGAAGGTCATTGACCGCACACAATTGATCCTTGATATTTTTTCGAGGCGGGCACACTCTCGAGAAGGAAAGCTCCAAGTCGAGCTAGCCCAACTGCGATACACCCTCCCGCGCCTCGCGGACCGCTCGACCGCCCTTTCACGATTGACCGGCGGGATTGGAGGTCGGGGGCCAGGGGAAACGAAACTCGAGCTTGACCGGCGCCGAATCCGAGATCGGATTGCCCTCCTCGAGCGCCAACAAAAGACGCTCGTCAAACAACGTCACCAGCAACGAGCCCTTCGGACGCGCCACAACTATCCGGTCGTTGCGCTGGTCGGGTATACCAATGCAGGTAAATCGACGCTCCTCAACGCCTTGACCCACAATCACTGCGAAACAAGCAACCAAGTCTTTACGACCCTGGACACGGCAAGCCGCCGATTGCGGCTGTTGACGGGGAAGGAAGTGGTTCTCACGGATACGGTGGGGTTCATTCAAAAACTCCCCAAAGGACTGATGGGCGCATTTCAGACGACGTTAGACGAGTTGAATGATGCCGACCTCCTTCTTCATGTGTGCGATCTCAGCAGCCCAACACTTGACGACCAACTTCGTGTGGTGTCGAGCGTCTTGTCGGAACTGTCCCTCACCCATATTCCACGCCTGCTTGTCCTCAACAAGTCAGATCGTGTCGATTCAACCCAACGAGATACCTTGGCCTACCGATTGTCCGGCATCGCAATATCAGCGCTCAATACCGCATCGTTGCCTCCACTTCTTGAGGCCATCGACAACCATCTCCAGACATGCGCTGTGGATGCGCTTGCACTTCAAAACACATAAGAACCTTTACTGAGAGCGCCAACCAATGATTAAGAGCATGACAGGATATAGTCGGAAGGAACGGGTTGTCCGCGGTCACCGTGTGGTCGTCGAGATTCGCGCGGTGAATCATCGGTTTTGTGAAATCACGACCCACCTCCCAACGACACTTGCTCCACATGAGGCCAAAATAAAGAAAATCATTGGTCAGCGTGTCTCACGTGGGAAAGTGGACGCCTCTATTTCCCTTCGCAACGGAGGGAAACAGCAACAACACATTCGCCTCGATGAGGATGTGGCTCGTGAATATGTCCGCGCACTCAAGAAACTGCAACGTGAGCTTGGTTTGAGCGGAAACATCGATATCGGCTTGTTAGCGAACGTCCGAGAACTCACAACCTTCGCGCCTTCTCCCATGTCTACGGCAGTAGCAACGGAGATCATAGACGGGATACTCCCCAGTGCAGTAGAGGAGTTCGACCTCATGAGAAAGCGGGAAGGTCGCGCGTTAGCACGAGACATTCTGAGTCACCTTCGACACATACGACGGGACATCACGGCGATCGAGCGGCGCGCACCGCGTGTGGTTCAGCACTATGCCAACCGCCTACACGAGAAGATTCAACACCTTACGAACATCCCCTCAGTAGATAGCTCACGCGTTGCTCAGGAAATTGCCCTGTTCGCCACACGATGTGATATAAGTGAGGAGTTAACTCGAACAGTCAGCCATCTTGATCAGTGCCAGGCCCTCATGAAGACAGGCACGGAGGTCGGGAAAACCCTCAATTTTCTGATGCAAGAACTCAATCGCGAAGTGAATACGATGGGAACAAAGGGCAATGATCTTGACGTCTCACAGCGAACCGTGGCAATAAAGGGCAGGCTGGAAAAGATTCGGGAGCAAATCCAAAACCTTGAGTAACATCGCGAGTATCCTTCAACAGATGAGCAATATTCCAACGAATGAAGATGCCATAGCTATTAGTCGGCGGCGAGGTCTGCTGTTTGTGATATCAGGCCCCTCCGGCGCTGGCAAGACGTCGTTGTGCACTCAGCTTGTTGCCCGCCTGCCGCGTTTGCGATTTTCTATTTCATACACCACCCGTCCCCAACGATCAGGTGAGATCGACGGCCAGGATTATGCCTTCGTGAGCAAAGACGCCTTTCAGAAAATGATTGGTGACGACGAATTTCTCGAATGGGCAGAAGTATATGGCCACTCCTATGGAACACACCGCACGACAATATCACAATCGTTGGATGAGGGAATTGACCTCTTGCTGGATATCGATGAACAAGGTGCCAGGCAACTCAAGAAAACATTCCAGGAAGGCGTGTTTATTTATCTCCTGCCACCATCCTTGGATGCGCTCAGAACACGTCTTCAAACCCGTGGGTTGGACTCCCAGGAATCGATTCAGATGCGATTGGAGCGTGCACGCGATGAAATGCAGCACTTTCGTGAATACACCTATATCACCGTGAACAACGACTTGAATCAATCACTGAAAGAATTGGAAGCGGTCATTACCGCAGAGCGAATGAAAACCACGTATGTCAGCGAAACCTGCCTCGGGGGGCAGCGTCATGCACAGGGAAAGGAGTGACAATGGAAGTTCTTTCATTACTCGATCATCATAGCAACACCAAGATAGACTCACATTTTCGGATTGTCATCATCGGAGTCCAACGAGCCAAGCAGTTGCTGCAAGGTGCCCCGACGACCTGCCAGAAACCGTTCGCCAAAGAAACCAGCCGAGCGGTGTATGAAGTCCTTGAGGGCGACGTTGAATTTGTCGTAGGCACAGAGGCCCGCTTGTTCAAAGAAGCCAGTGAGCACGCAAAAGCGCAGGCAGCTGAAATTCAGCCACTAGAGGTGGCGGCCACGCCCCCTACAACCAAGACGCGCGAAGCACCAGCCGAAAAAAAATAAGGACCCTATGTGGTGCGGTTTCCGAGCGCATCGTAGGTTGCGTACTTATACAGCTCGCTCAGCGTTGGATAGTTATAACAGGTGTAGATAAACACATCAGCATCGCCGTTCATTACCATGACACTCAACCCGATGTGCACGAGTTCCGTTGCCTGCTCACCGATCACGTGAACGCCGAGTAGCTTCATGTCGTCCTTATGAAAGATCAACTTTAGGAGCCCGTTGGAATCCCCAATAATCTGCCCGCGAGCGTTCTGATCATAGCGTGCCCTTCCGACAACATATGGCGTTCCCTGTGCTTGCAGTGATTCTTCACTCTCGCCAACCGCCGAACATTCAGGAATGGTATAAATTCAGTAAGGGAGAATCGTGGCAAGCTCTTGTTTGTATTTCAAATCAAACGCGTGAACCATTGCCACCCGTCCCTGTTCCATCGACGTCGAGGCAAGGGCAGGAAAGCCAATGACATCGCCAACGGCATAGACGTTGGGAACAGCAGTTTGGTACTGCGGTGACACCTCAATATGTCCTCGCGAGTTAGGTTGAATCACGATGTTGTTCAGTCCCAATCCCTGACTATTCCCCGTTCGCCCCGAACACACTAACACTGCATGCTTGGACATTGTTTCTCCCGATGCCAGGGTGATCGAAAGTGCATCATGAGCGGGTTCGACCGCAGAGACCGTGTCAGGCATGCACAATCGAATCCCATCAGTTCGCATGCGATCGGCAAGCAGCCCTGAGATCTCGGCATCGAGGAATCCCAACAAACGCGCGCGCGACTCAACCACCGCGACATTCACGCCCAGGGTTGCAAACATTCAGGCATACTCACAGCCGATCACCCCACCACGAGCATCGATTTCGGAATCTCCCTGAGCATCAGAATGGTGTCCGAGTCATACACGCGGGGATCGTGAAATGGATACAACGCCGAGCGGTTTGGACGTGATCTAGTCGTAATGAGAATGATCTCGCCTTCGAGACACATCTCTGCGGATTTTTTTTTGGCTTGATTGCCACGTGATGCTCATCCCGAAATGAGGCAGCACCACAATACAGGTTGACATTGTGTCGCTTGAGATTTTCCGAAATGCGTGTTCGCTCATCTTCCTTCACAAACTGCTCACGCATCAGAAGGTCCTGAACACGTATTTTGCGTTCCACCTTGACCTGAATACCATTGAGATTTCGTTGCGAAACCCAGAAAGAATAAGCGATGTCTCACGTAGGGTTTTCGACGGCAACGTGCCGGTATTCGTTGCCGCCCCACCGAGGACGTTCTCCTTCTCAATCATGGCAACACGCTTCCCAAAATAGGCCGCCTGCGCCGCTGCTTTTTCTCCAGCGGCCCCCGATCCAATCACAATGAGGTCATATATTTTTGAAGGCATGGTGTGATCTGTGCTCTTTATGTCGCCCATAACGGCTCCAGGCCATCATCGGTGGGCTTGAGGGTCGTTGTCTCTTGTGCCGCTGATTGTTCAAAGACACTCCACAATGCTTCTCCCTCCCACACGACAGACTCATAACTATAAAGTGCGTGATTGAGTCTACGGATTTCATCACGGAACGGTTCAGATGAGCGCTCTCCAATATCTCCTATGGTTTTTGGCATGCTATTCGGCCATTGGAGCTTTCCCCATTCCAACAACGCCGCTTTCGCGGCTTGTGCATCGCCGCGTTCACATGCCTGTTTGAGATCGCGTTCTACTGATCGCCTACTCCCTGCGATTTTTTGCCGTCCATCTTTCGACACGAATCGAGCGCCTTGCCGGTATCGCCACCACAACACGCCGGTGACCAACCACCCGATTGCAAGAAACCCCGTCAGCCATGGCCATACCCCTAATCCCTGTGTGCTAGTCTGAATCTGCGTGACATATGGCGGCAATGAACTGAGCGATCCCGACGGCGTCTCTTGGGACAACTGGCGTTGATTGCCACCTCCACCCGTCACTCCCACTCCAGGCTCAACCAGGATGCTTTGCTCCGGCAACATCGCGATTTCCATCGCGTTGGTGTGCATATTCCACCAGGGAATTTCAATCGCCGGGAGCGTCAGCCGTCCGGGTTGACTGGGGATTAACGCCACTTTTTCCACACGGAGACCGGTGATGCCCTGATGCGTTTCTTTGTCTTCATGTACAGGTTGGTCGGGATACTGTTTGATACTGGGTGGAACGGTCACATCGATCACCGGCAACTGGGCTGACGTCAGCCCCTCCGCTACAACTGAAAGCGTGCGCGTCACGGGCTCACCAACAATAAACTGAGGGGGATTCTGAGGCCACGCCTCCGCGAGTTGGAGACTTCGAGACGGAAGCCAGGTTGCTCCTTGAAATGAAGCCGGGATCGGGTCAATGGTCAGGGTGATCGCATCTGATCGAACCCGCTTGGTTTGACTGCTTCTGGGGCTAAAGAACGAACGTCTTGGCGGCACGATCTGGCCCTGGAATACCACCGGGTCGATCGTGAGGATTCCACTTTTTTGAGGAAATAAGACATAGCGGCGTTCCACGACTTGATAGCGGCGACCATCACGCTGCGTCTGAAACGTTCGATCTTCGCCTAGTTTTTTGATCACCGCATCGGCATCAGTCAGCGTGGGCTCGGTAAGCGTAGCATTTTCAATCGTCACTGCTCGGTACAGACGCGCAGTGTAGAGAATTTGTGCTTGGACAAATGTACGTCTTGGTTCGGCGTCAACCTCCAGAAACAAGTCCTCAGATCGCTTATCGGGTTGGGCATGTTGCGCCGAAATCACGGTCACACGCAGCATCGGACTACGATCCTTCCCAAAAGGAATAGAGGGGATCGCCAACTCTCCCAAGCGTTTGGGCATGAGCACAAGGGTCCATTGTTTCGTGTTCGATACTTGGCCGTTGCTAAAATTCATATTCGTACTTTGGCTTCGGTGAAGAATGTCAAAATCCCGTTCGAGTGAACGGAAATCAGGATCCGAATCAACAGGCCCGTCGGCATCGAACACAAGAGTGAACGATTCGTCGAGGCGCACCGGATCGCGATCCACAGTCGCTGTAATGCTGGAAGCCCACGTATTTTCCAGACAACATAATACCCCCAGGACAATCCCAACGACGAGTGGAATGTAACGTCTCATTACCATAGAATATTTTCAGCCGGCTGCTGGGGTCGTTGTTGGTACTGGTGCAGAAATTTGCGACGCAATAGCCCGCCAGGATCGTCTGGAATGCGGCGAAGCCACTGCTCATACGCTTGCTGTGACTCTAAATCTTCGCGAGCATCAGCGACGGTCTGATCACGCGAGTCAGTGGAGCGTTGATCAGGATTCGATTGGGCCTGCTGCACCTCATCCTGATCACCTTGTGTCTCCTCTTGGCCGTCTTGCTGATCAGGACGCTCATTCCCCGCATTGGCATCCGCAGACGCTGAATCTTGCTGCTGTTGATCACCCTGTTGGTCTTCTGACTCCTGTGATGATTGCTGTTCATCATCACTCTCATCTCCCTGACCATCTTGCTGTCGTTGTTGCTGCACAAGAAACTCTTCAATAAGATCGCGATTATGACGAGCATCCTCATGGGTATCGTCTAGTCCCAATGCGGTCTCATACGCCTCGATGGCGTCTGGAAACCGGCCGCCGCGCGCAAGTGCATTGCCTTTGTTGTACAGGGCCTCAGGTGTCTCAATGTTCTCCAACGATGTCACCGCTTGGTCGAACTGCTCCGCACGATACTGCGCCGTCGCCTTCCATTGTGGATCCGTAAATAGCTCCGCAGCGTGTTCCGGATTTCCATGTTCCAAGGCCTGACTCGCTCGCTGATTTGAATTCGACCACAACGCGTCCCAATCGAATGGATATGCGCGCTCCGGAAACACGAGAAATACCAACACAACTGCCACGAGATACCCTCGACGAAACGCCAATGCCGCCAGTGGAAGCACAAGCAACAAAAGCCACGGGCCTTCCTCGTGCCAACGATCGGCATGAAGGCCGGTACCCTCCGTTTGGCTCTGCATTCGGTTTATTGTCATGCCAGCCATGAGATGTTCAATATCGCCGTCATCAAGTCGAAATAAGCTGTAACGTCCCCCACCCTCTTGAGCGACCATGCTAAGCTGGAGTTCATCCATTTTTGGAATAATAATGGACCCGTGAGCATCTTTTAAAAACCCGCCGCTGGTCACAGAAATCGGAGCGCCACCTTCAGTGCCTATCGCAAGCACCGAGAGGCGATGGCCCTGATTGCGGAGACGGACGACAGCATCGTGAACACGCGAGTCATCAACCCCATCGGTAAGAAGTAAAACATGGCCCCGAACCATATCCGCCTGTGTAATCAACGTCGCAGCTTTATCCAATGCGAGATCTGGTCGGCTCCCTTGAGCCGGCATCAAATCCGTACTCAAGGCCGGAACCAACGCCGCAATCGTCTCGGCATCTTCGGTCAAGGGAGTGACGACAAAGGGTTCCCCGGCATAGACAATCAACGCAGTGTATCCTTCAATGCGATGTGTCAAGATATCCAGAATCTTGTGGCGAGCGCGCGTCAAGCGAGTCGGTGTGATGTCGGCCGCGTCCATCGAACGGGAAAGGTCAAGAACCAAAACCAGCGCAGACTGTTCACGAAACACCGGTTGTGGTAAGCGCTCCCATGCAGGACCTGCCAACGCGAGAATCGTAAACACGCCAGCCAACGCGACGGCGATGAGGGGCCACCGTCGGCGTTCCCCATCCCGCCCGATGAGGATGTGAGGCAACAGTTGAGGGTCACATACGGCTCGCCAGCTCAGGCCCTTCACCGTATGTCGAAACATAAACCAGAGCAACATACCCAATGGGAGAAACGCCCAGAGCCAGATAGGCCGGATCCAATGGAACTGTTCCATCAACGCTCACACCCCATACTTACCTAACACCCGACCCATGACGAGTACACTCGCAAGACATAACGCCATTCCCAAAGGCCAATAAAACAGGGCACTCCGAGGGCGAAACATCTGCACATCGTGTTCGACCGGTTCGAGGGTATCGAGAAGACTGTAAATCTCCTCAAGCTCCTGGGTATTGTGCGCGCGAAAATAGCGTCCACCTGTACGATCCGCAATCGCCATGAGTGTCTCTTCATCAAGATCGGCAGAGGGGTTGACGATTCGACTTCCAAACAGCGATGACAACACCATTTCATCCGCACCAATACCAATGGTATAGATTTTGAGTCCTTGTTCCG
>JYMV01009581.1_pt1 | contig 32350 bp, 31 predicted proteins | sample 338911 | NCBI WGS metagenome assembly JYMV01 (sample SAMN03354496, study PRJNA234377) | hydrothermal vent metagenome | biome: Deep sea; feature: Hydrothermal plumes at the Eastern Lau Spreading Center, Western Pacific Ocean; material: Seawater | place: Tonga | collected 2009 | depth 2000 m m
AGCTTCCAAAGACTCTCGCCCTCCACAACAACATGCTTAAGGTGGAGAACGGGAATCTCTTTTGTCACCTTCTCCTCCTTGACCACTTCCTCCGCCACTGGTTCAACCTCTGATTCTTCAGCGATCTCCTGTTCAGCCATCAAGGGAGTCTCAGCCATGGCTGTTTTTTCTTGGATATCTTCTGCGGCAGCCGGTGCCTCTTCCAAGACTGCCTCTTCCTTAATCACAGGCTCCTTGGATATCTCTGGTTCTGTAGAAGCTTCTGTTAGTGCAACTTCCTCTTCTATCGGTTCAACCTCGGTAATCTCCTCAATCATCGGATGACGGATCCGTTCTGTAAACGCCGCAAATTCAAACGACGGACTGTTCTTCTGGTCGTGGCACCGAAGGCATGCAACCTCAGAAGGGATACCAATTTTGCTCAAAAACGGCTTCTTCAGATGCTCTGCAGAAACGTAGTGGCATTCAGTGCAGTTCACCCTTTTAAAGCCGGCGGTGATGTTATAGTTCAGATAGCCGTCATCCCGGCCGAAACCAGTTGTATGGCACGACAGACAGTCAGGGGACTTGTGCTTATGTTCATTCTCCAGAGTGGTGAATGACGCGGCATGGGCAGTCGTCAGCCAATGTTCCAGTTTCTCTGGATGACAGGTTCCGCACTTTGCTGCCGGCGCGACTATATATTCTGCCGGAACCGGTGAAATGCGCTCAACCCATCTGGAGAGGCGTTGGCGCTTAAGACTGTTGTACTCTATGATCATATTCACCATAACGGGATCATTAGGCATGGAGATATCCATGGGGATCAGTTTTCCACTGTAGGACTGCAACTCTTTCTCTTCGTCGAACGTCAGCTTGAGTTCACCCACATAATAACCGTCCTTCCCGGCTTGAACAATAAGCGTGTTCCCGATCTTTTCCGGTTCTTGCAGGATGGTCTGCGTGTGTCCGCCTACTATGACGTCAATCTCTTCCACCGAAGCAGCCAGTTCCCTGTCCTTCTCAATCCCAAGATGAGAGAGCATGACTACTACGTCTGCTTTCTCACTAAGAGCCGCAGCCTGCCGTGTAGCGACTTCTTCGTAGGACAGGAAATCCACAACTTCTGATACACTCTTGGGATAGAAGCGAAAGATGCTCGGATCAAGAACAGAGAAAATGCCAAATGTAATGCCATTGCGCTCAATTAAAATTTCACTTTGGAGATTCGGCAGTTGGGGCTCTTGCAGATTGGAAGCGACTAATGGAAGATCGGAATCCTCCATTAACCCGCTCAGGAATGGAATTCCCCGGAAGAATTCCTGATCTCCCAGAGCGACGGCGTCATACGGCATCATTTCATAGCCGCGGAAAGCAATACTGTCCTTGAGGGTTTTGCGGGTGGAGGAGAGAAAATCGCCGGCATCTACCAGAATGGAATTGGGGTGATGTTTCATCCAATCTCGGATGTAATGAATTCGCTTTTCCAAGGAGCCGTATGACTTCCCCGGGCAGAGGCAGTTTTCCAGAGCGCCATTGGTGTTATTTGTGTGGAGCAGGTAAATGTCAACTGCCTGAGCCTGAAATGGGATCAGCAATAAAACCACGAACAGAGTGAAAAAGAAGGTAAATTGTGTGACAGACGGTAACCTCATTACAAAGAAATATGGGTGGAAAGTGGCAGGATTTCAAGAGTAATTTTCAACTATGACAATATTTCTCCGCATCTTTGTCTTCGCCATAGTTTATTTGTGCTTTCTCACTGCTCAGACTAAGCACCCGGCTGACACTGTATTGGTATCAGACAAAACATCTCTTGCGGAGAAAATAGTCATATCTCCCATCGCTCTCTGGCAAAGGATCAGTTACAGCACTCCAATGCTGTCGTGCCAGTTCTATCCGAGCTGTAGCAACTACGCGGCGCAGAGTATCTCGGAGAAAGGGGTTATCACTGGATCAATAATGGCAGCCGAAAGAATAGTCCGTTGCAACCCTGCGGCTTATCAATATCATCTGCGAGACAATCTAATAACTTTGCCGCACGAAGAAACTTTCCACTCAGACGGGAGGCTGATTAATCAGGTAAATGCATCTCTGCCGGTGCAGCAGAATGGAAAGTCTCCTAAACTGGCAGCCGCTTTTTCTACGTTGATCCCGGGTAGCGGAAGGATTTACGCTGGGCGAAATTGGGATGGGATCTTTGGCTTCCTCACTTTTACTTTGTCAGCGAATCTGGCTTACGAACATCTAAACTCTGGCCACACTATCCGCGGAGGACTCTTTTTGATCTCCTCTTTAGTTTTCTACGGAGGTGAAATTCTGGGAGCATACCGGGCCGCGCAGGCGACACCACAAGGTGATTAATTCATGGAACTCATATTCAAAACCAGCTTAAATTCGTGCCGAAATTGCCACCTTAGCTCAGTTGGTAGAGCAACTCATTCGTAATGAGTAGGTCCGCGGTTCAAATCCGCGAGGTGGCTCGAAGATGGTAAGGGCATTCTGACTGCATTTTATTGCTCTATCACCTATTCCTAAAGTACCTGCCACTGTAGTAGCCAATAAAATTCGCTGTAACATCTCCTCCCTTATTGCTTAATGTCTCTATAGCGAAGGGGTAATCAAGAAACATTTCCAACAGCTCCCACCCCAGTGAAAATCCCAGGAACAGAACCGGAATAAGTCTCGTGAATCTTCCTACGAGAAACCAGCCCAGAAGGTGGAAAAGCGTATAGGCATTTACCACCTCCATACAACATCTTCTAGGATGTAGAAATCAAAAACTTTTGGGTATAAACAATAAGACTGTGGTTGAAAAAATTCTCTACGTTTCCATTTTCCCACAAAGCGTGAATATATTGATGGCCAACAGCTCTAATCCCGGCGGCTTCCAAAGTTGATACGAGTCTTTTATAAGAATATTTAACACGGTGGACATTTTCAAACTTTAATCGAAACAGATTATAGAAATTTTCCGGAATAGCTGAATCGCCCCTGATTCGCTCCTGAGGTACGCTGACGATTAGTTTTCCATTATCTGCCAACAACGTCTTGACCCTGTTTAACAGTGCAACGGGTTGATTAACATGCTCTATTACATGAGACAAAAGTACTGTTCCATATTTGCCTCTGTAGTTTCGATAAAAGTCTAAATCTATGTGATGGAACTGAAGGTCATTATATCTGCTTCTGCACTTATTTACAGACTTCCAGTGAATATCGGCACCATGAACGCGAGAATTGCCGAAGCGGTTAGCCAACTGGCGAGTAGTGAATCCTGAACTGCACCCCATGTCTAAGATTGGACCCTCATCCCCGTTCTCAGAAATCCAATCTGCTATATGATCAAGTTCCCGCTGCTTGAAATCCAGAATATGTGTTCCCAACTGAGATTTTAATCTTACAAGGCGCTGATAAAACGGAGTGTAGATTTTTTTATGGCTTTTAGGAATCATTCAGATTCACCTTTAGGGACTGTAAGAAAATAACATTCACATCTTGACTTGCTCTTTTGCTTCCATTTTGGCTCCGATGAGTTCCTTATGGGTTAGGTCGAATACATTAGCCAGTTTGTGCATCAGGTAGTCTTCATGCATATCAAGATGTCCATCAGCATATACTATTTTCCATAGTAATGTCAAGATTTTATTTTGTTCATCCCTGCTGCAATTGTCGCGAATCTGTCTGCTGAATTGCCAAAGATCGATAGCCTCCTTCCGCTCTTCATCCGCCAAAGCTATAAGCTCATCCATCTCTTTTTCAGGTACACTGAACTCACTCTTCATAACATCAATGATATGATCCAATTCCTCATCAGAGAATTCGCCATCGGCATGAGCCATCTCCATCATAAGCGCACAAACTGCCAAAGGGACCACATCCTTCTGGCTAGTATCATTATTAGCTGAAGATTGCTGCTTAAAAAATGACTTAATTCGCCCAATCATAATATCTGCTACTTGCGGATATCTAGAAGTTCCACTTCGAAAATAAGAGGGGCGTGGGGTGGGATTACATTCCCGGCGCCTCGACTGCCATATCCAAGCTCAGGCGGGATGAACAACATCCGCTTTCCACCAATATTCATTGACATGACTCCTTCATCCCATCCTTTTATAACTTCCCCGGCTCCAAAAGCTACAATAGTCATAAGCAGTAATATTAATGTGTGAGGTATCATTTTTACTCTCCTTTCAGATGAACGGAGTGTAAGACGCATGAGGGATAATTGCAATCCGAATTCCTTGCTCAATTGTTTGACTTTCTACAACAACTGGTCTAAGTTTGTATGATATGTCAAAGAATTCTACATTACAACCGTTAGCTGAAAGAATCCGCCCAGATCTAATGGCAGATTTTATTGGACAGTCCCATCTTGCTGGAGACGGCACACTTCTCCGAAGAGCCATTCAGGAAAACGCTCTTTTCAGTATGATTCTGTGGGGTCCGCCAGGAACGGGAAAAACAACGTTGGCTAAGATTATTGCCCGTGAATCAAAATCAGACTTCTATGAACTCACGGCAGTCTCATCCGGCATAAAGGAAGTACGTAATGTCCTCGAGATTGGGAAAACCAATCGCCAAATGAACCGGCAAACCCTCTTGTTCATCGATGAAATCCACCGCTTCAACAAATCTCAGCAAGATGCTCTTTTACACGCTGTGGAGCAAGGAGTGATCCTTTTCATCGGTGCTACAACAGAAAATCCATCCTTTGAGGTTATCTCGCCGCTCCTCTCCCGCTGCCGGGTTCTGAAATTACAGTCTTTATCCGAGGAGGATCTTGACAAAATTCTTTCCCGTGCACTCTTAACGGATGATCAGTTGGCTCTGAAAAATATTCACTTTGCTATGGACGTGAGGACTGAACTGATTAAGTCAGCCGGTGGTGATGCGCGGAAGATGCTTAACACATTGGAAGCGACTCTGTCAATGGTGGATGATGAGAGCGGGAAAATCATGATTATCATGGAAGTGCTGCAGGAAGCTCTCCAGTCCAAAACTAATCTTTACGACAAGGCCGGCGATTATCACTACGATGCCATTTCCGCTTTCATCAAGTCAGTCCGCGGGAGCGATCCCGATGCCGCCATCTACTGGCTGGCAACCATGCTGGAAGGGGGCGAAAAGCCTGAGTTCATCGCCAGGCGGCTCATCATCTTAGCATCCGAAGACATCGGCAATGCAGACCCTCAAGCGCTTCCATTGGCCACCGCCGGGTTCAACGCCGTCCACGTAATTGGTATGCCGGAAGCGTCGCTGGTACTGGCACAGGTGACAACCTACCTCGCTGCTGCTGCCAAGTCAAACGCCAGCACACTGGCTATCGCGAAAGCATCACGGAAAATACGCGAGGAAGGAACTTCACCGGTACCTTTGCATTTACGCAATGCACCCACACCGCTCATGAAATCTTTTGACTACGGCAAGGACTACGATTACCCTCACAATCATCCTGACCACTTCATCAAGACCGACTACTTTCCGGATAATGTGAGTGCGGAAACGTTTTACCATCCGTCAACTCAAGGGTATGAAGATTATATCAAGAAGCGATTGAAGCACCTTTGGAAAGAGCGTTATTCGGACGACAATTCGTGAGACTAATTCTTCTCTCCATTTTACTTTTATTTTCTGCTGTCACTTCTCAGGATCGACTCCGACTGGTCCATGCAGACGAGCTGGAAAATATAACTGACGAAGAGGGAAATGCGACCCAGTTCCTCAGAGGGAATGTGAAATTCCGGAAGGGTGAGGCGATCCTCACCTCGGACAGGGCTTACTACCGCCAAGCCGCTCACAGCGCCACATTTGTTCAGGATGTCCGCATGGAGAGGGGCGAACAGGTTTTGACTGCTGACTCGCTTCATATGGATACGGAACTGGATATCCTCACCGGGTATGGTAGGAACGAATTCAGTGATCCCGATTACCATTTGACATCTGATACACTAGAATATCACATGGAGATTGACAGTGGATCCGCAAATGGCTCGGTCCGGTTTGTCCAGCAGCAGCAGACCATTACAGCCCACCGCATAACCTATCGCAAGAAGGAAGAACTGGATGCTGCCAGTTATACGGCCTCAGGTAACGTCGTAATTGAAGAGGAAAACCGCCGGACAACATGCGGTAAAAGTGTGTACAATGCCGGTGCTGAATCATCTGTCCTTTTAGAAAATCCGGTTATCACCCAGGAAAACCGCATCATTTCCGGCACGGAGATATTCCTCACTTACGATGATGAAATTTTGAAGCTCCTTACCATTCCAGACAAGGCGCACATCATCTATCCCAGTTCAGGTAAAGTGAAGTCACCGGCAGACACAACCGACTCTAATGAAGAGTACACACTTGAACAGTTCGAAGACGATATGTCCGGGAAGCGGCTAGAAGCGTTTATGGTGGACGGCAAGCTCGACTCCGTCCGACTGGAAGGGATGGCGACAACACTCTATCACCTCTTCGAGGACTCGGTTTATCAAGGGAAAAACATCGCTTCCGGTGATACGATTACGCTGGAATTCACCAGTGACTCTGCCGGAAATGCGGAGCTGCAAACCATTAAGGTGGTAGGCGGCGCCCGGGGAGAATATCATCCTGATGACGCTTCAGACACTATCAGCGATCCCATCGTTTACCGTGCTGACACGCTGGACTATCTCATCCCGGAGGAATTGACCACCCTGCGGAAAGGGGCACGCATTGATTATCAGGATCTGCAGCTGGAATCGGGATTTGTGGCTGTCTTGTGGGATGAAAATCTTATGCACGCCCTCCCTTCCCTCACTACGGAGAAGGACTCTATACCGAGACACGAAAATTTTCCTGTCCTTAAGCAAAAAGGTCGAGATCCCATGACCGGGAAATCCATAACCTATAATCTCTCTACGGGGAGAGGTAGAGTAAAACACGGAAAGACGCAGTTGGATGACGGTTACTATCGCGGGTCTGAAATCCGCAACCGGGAGGAAGATACCTACTACGTCTCCCAGAGCGCTTATACCACCTGCGACCTGGATCCGAGTCCCCACTTCCATTTTCAGAGCAAACAGATGAAAATGATCTCCCAGGATAAGATTTTTGTTAAGCCCATCGTACTTTACCTGGGCGGTGTGCCACTGTTCGGTCTCCCATTCGGCGTTTTCCCCGATCAGGGTGGCAGACGCCACTCCGGCTGGATCATGCCATCCTACGGCCAGAACGCCTCCCAAGGGCGATACCTGAAAAAGCTCGGCTACTTCTGGGCTGTGAACGAGTTTGTGAACAGTCAGTTCTTTTTCGACTTTTACGATGAAAGGGGGATTCTTTTCCAGAGCAGAAACAGCTACTTTGTCCGGTATGGTTTTAACGGCAGTTTTAACTTCCGCTACAACCGATTTATTGCAGACAAGGAAATCACGGATCTTTTCGACCGACCCGGTTCCGTGGGATGGTCCGTGAATTGGAATCATCGCCAGAAGATGCGGCACAATCAGTCGTTCAACGTCAACGGCAGCTACTACAGCGACAACACGTTCAACCGCAAGTTGGGCGTCGACAGAAGTACCCGGCTGAACCAGTCCGCCATTTCCAAGGCTAACTACTCCAAACGGTGGCCGAAGCTGGGACTGAGTCTTTCCGCCAGTGTTTCGGAAAACCGCAACCTCATGGCGGAAGCGAAAACTCATAAGACTGAAGGGTTCGATGCAATCTACTACGAAGCGCCTGTCCGGGAAGGTCAGCGCATCAATGAAACCAACGCCGTGCTGCCTTCGCTCTCTTTCCGAAAAGGACAGTCTCAACTGTTTGGTGGAAGCGGAAAAGGGAGCAGTATCTATTGGTCGTACAACAGCGCTCTGAAAAATAAGCAGACTGGCTTTTATGAATCGGCTTACGACACGACGTATGTGGACTCTGTAGGCGAGGATTCATTGGGTAATACTATCTTCGACACAACCGACAGTTTCATCTGGCAAGATCTTGACCATGATCAAGACAACAGCTGGATACACAATTTTTCCCTCTCCGGATCCTTCCGACTCTTTCAGCATATCGCCGTTCAGCCCAGAGTGAGTTTTCGCGAGGAGTGGATCACCCGTTATTACGATGCCACCGCTGCCGATTACGCAGGAAATGCACTGGACAAACAGGAAGTTGACGGCTTCCTGGCCCGGCATACCGGCTCCCTGTCACTGAGTGCCAACACCAAACTTTACGGCCTCTTCCCGGTGAAGATTGGTCCCCTGCTGGCGTTGCGCCACACCATGACGCCGTCTATCGGATTCAGCTATACGCCGGATTATTCGAAACCTATTCTCGGCTACGATCCGGGATACTTCAAAACCATCACCGACAGCATTGGTGGTGAGCATCTCTTTGATCCTTTCAGCGGTACCATGATCGGCGCCACTTCCATCCGAGAGGCGAAGAAAATCAACTTCTCACTGAAGAATGTCCTGCAGGCAAAAGTGCTGCAAGGCGGTGAGGAAAAAAAGATAAACAACCTCCTTACCTGGAATATGAGCAGCAGCTACAACTTTACCGCAGAACAGTTCAAACTCGCCAATCTCCGGTCGTCCATCCGGGCCAAACTGGCAGGCAAGCTAAACCTAGATTTTTCCATGACGCACGATTTCTACAACGTCCAGAGGGAGGAAGGAGATCTGGTCCGAGTTGACGAACTGCGGATAAACCAATGGGGCGCACCCTCGCCGCGGCTGATCAATTTGAGTGCTTCCACTGGCTTCCGATTTTCCGGAAAAAGATGGGCCTACCGGGAGGAAGTTTCGGAAGCAGACACCACCGCGAGTGATACGGCAGACGTTGATCTGAGCGAGGCTAAGGAGACCTCTATCGGAAAAATCAATAAGAAGCCTATCTCGGGTGGGAGGTTGTGGGACGCCACCCTGAGCCTACGCTATTCAGCCAACCGGTTTGATCCCAACGACCCACAGGACACGTTTTGGGGAAATCTGGGTCTGCGACTGCAGATCACCAAGTTCTGGCGGATCCGGTACTCAGCCCGGTTCGATCTCCTGGATCGGTCGCTGGTAAGCCACGACTTCAACATCTACCGGGATCTCCACTGTTGGGAGCTGTCGTTCAACTGGACTCCCGGTGGAATTGGACAAGGGTTTTACTTGAAAATAAGTGTAAAATCGCCTACACTGGACGATCTAAAAGTCGAATCCAAACGAGGGCGGTGGAATCTGCCTTACTTTTAGGAGTAACCTTACGACAAACCTGTTGTTTTTCCCTCCTGAGAAAGGCAAATTCCCCACAGTCAGTTCCTATTTTGAAACAGATCGAAAACTTTATCTCAACCTCGAGGAGACATGATGTACTGTCCTGAATGTAAATCTGAATACCAGGAAGATATCCTCTTTTGCAAAGATTGCAGTGCCAGTCTAGTCTTATTCTTGGAAAAACCACAACCTCTTGAGGAAGTGGAATGGGTGTCGCTGGACAATATCCGCGGGGATATCTACGCTGAAATGGTAAAAGAGGTTTTGGATAATAACGATATTCCGTGCTATATCAAAACCGCGTTCATGATCTCAGCTTTCGGGATAAAAGGTGCCGGAATCCCCGGAACCAAATGTACCATTTTCGTCCCTTCCGATTATTACGAAGAAGCTGCCGAGATTCTAAGCCAGATGATGAACTGATTTTATGGCTGAAAAGTTCAAAGCGGTCAAAGGGACTAAAGACATCCTACCGGATGATTCTACCAAGTGGCAGACGTTAGAGCAGACGGTTCATGAATTCATGAACCGGTGGGGCTATGGTGAAATACGTACGCCGGCTTTCGAGCGAACGGAGCTTTTCGCCCGGAGCGTGGGCGAGGAGAGCGACATCGTCTCCAAGCAGATGTACACTTTTCTCGATCAGAGTGAGACGAGCCTCACCCTTAAGCCGGAGCTGACAGCACCGGTCATGCGAGCCTTTCTTGAGCACAATTTGGATCGCGGCGGCGCACTCACCAAGCTCTATTACATTGATGCACTTTTCCGGCAGGAACGACCCCAGAAGGGTCGCCTTCGCCAATTCCACCAGTTCGGAGCGGAAGCCGTCGGCTCGCCTCATCCGGAGCAGGATGTGGAGATCATCGCTCTCGCTTACCGTCTGATGGAGGCAGTGGGAATTGCGAATCCATCGCTGCAGTTGAACAGTATTGGTTCTAAAAAGTGCCGACAGCGATTTCGGGATACCCTGGTGGAATTTCTCTCTCCCTACAGCGGCGATTTATCTGAGGCCAGCCGGCAGCGGATGGAAACCAATCCCCTGCGCATCCTCGACAGTAAGGATGAACGCGAGCAAGACATCTTGAAGGGTGCGCCGCGTATTCTGGATTGCCTGGATGACGCTGACAAGGAACATTATGAAGCTGTGAAAGCGGGGCTGGATGCATTAGGGATTTCGTATGAGCAGAACGACCTTCTGGTCCGTGGCTTGGACTACTACGGCCGGACAACTTTCGAGATTACCTCCGATACTTTAGGAGCGCATGATGCTCTCTGCGGCGGCGGGCGGTACGATGATCTTTTGGAAGAGCTGGGAGGAAAACCTACTCCGGCAGTCGGATTCGCAGCGGGTATGGAGCGCATTCTGCTAGCCACCCCAGAAGAATCAGAGTCATACGGTTCTGAAACCGTTCGTGCTTTTGTCATCGCTGCAGGTGAAAAAGCCAGAACCGACGCCATGCAAACTGCCATGAATCTCCGCTCCAACGGTATTCCAGCAGATTTCGACACTCTACAGCGAAGCGTGAAAGCTCAGATGCGGGAAGCCAATCGCCAAGATGCAACACACATCGTCTTTATCGGTGAAGAAGAATTGGCTAGCGGAACATGCCAGGTGAAGGACCTCTCTACTGGTGAACAGCAGTCCGTTTCCTTTAAAGAATTATTCAAATATCTTACTGCAGTCTGATTGTCCGACGATAAATCCTTTATTTGCCTCTTGAATTTCCTTAGAGCCTTTGTATATTTTCCGCGCGTGAAAGGGAGAATATGACAAAACGATCACTCATAATTGTAGAATCACCCTCAAAAGCCCGGACTATCGAGCGGTATCTCGGGAAGGAATATCGTGTTGAAGCATCCAACGGACATATCAAGGATCTTCCGGCGAAAAAGTTCGGGGTAGATGTAACCGACAACTTCAAAGCAGAATATGTAGTCATGCCCGGAAAGGCTAAGATCATCAAGAAGCTGAAAGAGCGTGCGGCAAAAGTTGAAAATATCTATCTGGCCACTGACCCTGATCGAGAGGGTGAGGCCATCGCCTGGCACATTGCCACAGAAGTGAGCGGTTCCGGCAAGAATACCCGTCGAGTTCTCTTTAACGAGATTACTCCGGAAGGCCTCAAAGAAGGGATGGCAAACCCGCGTGATGTGAATATGAATCTGGTGAATGCCCAGATCACCCGCCGGATCATTGACCGTATTGTGGGCTACACTGTGTCGCCATTCCTCGGTTCTGTTCTTTACCGCGGTTTGAGCGCCGGGCGAGTGCAATCGGTGGCTCTGCGGCTCGTTTGTGAAAGGCATGAAGAGATCATTAACTTTAAGCCTCGGGAGTACTGGACGCTGGACGCAGAGCTTACCTCAGAGAGACAGGAAATGTTCACTGCTAGACTCCACCGAATTGCCGAGAAGAAACCTGAAATAGCTTCTGAAGCAGATGTAAAAAAGATTATTGAGGTTGTGCGTGACGAAGAATTTGTAGTCAGCAACGTGGAGAAAAAAGATGTTCGGAAATCACCACCGCCGCCTTTCACCACCAGCACTCTCCAACAGGATGCTGCCAGCCGTCTTCGACTGACACCACGCCGTTCCATGGGTATCGCACAGCGACTGTATGAAGGTGTGGATATCGGTGGAGGAGAACCTACCGGACTCATTACCTACATGAGAACAGATTCTACCCGTGTATCAGACTCAGCAGTAAAAAGTGCTCGCAACTTTCTTTCATCTAAATACGGCGGCGAGTTTATTCCGAGCAAACCCAATGTTTTCAGACAGAAAAAGAAGCAGGTTCAGGATGCTCACGAAGCGATCCGACCAACAGATCCAACGCTCATTCCTGATTCCCTCAAAGAAAAAATTGATGATGCTGAACTGAAGCTTTACCGACTCATCTGGCAGAGATTTATGGCGAGCCAGATGACGCCTTGTATCCTGGCACAGACAACAATTGATGTCGAAGCCGGTGATGAACATCTTTTCAGGATAGCCGGGTCAGTAGAAAAGTTCGCCGGTTTCCGGAAAGTCTATCCTCCTGTGCGAGAGAGAGAAGAACTGTTCATACCGAAGGAAATCGCAAAAGGCGAAAGGGTTACTGCTGAAGATTTCCTCCCGGAACAGCATTTTACAGAACCTCCGGCCTACTATTCGCAAAGCTCGCTTATTAAGGAACTGGATGCTCAGGGGATCGGCAGACCGAGTACTTTCAGTGATATCATCGCAAAGCTGTATGATCGTAAATACGTTGAAACTGGGAGTCGGAAACTTGTCCCTTCGGATACTGGATTATTGGTAAACCAAATCCTGGTGGAAAATCTGCCGAATATCTTTGATGTTAAATTTACCGCCAAGATGGAAGAGGAGCTGGATGAAATCGAAACCGGTGCGGAGGATTACCTTACGGTATTGAACGATTTCTACAAACCGTTCCGGGCTTCCATGGACAGTGCAGATGAAAAAAAGAGCGAGATAAAGGCTCAGTTCCTGGAAGAGACTGACGAAAAATGCGAAAAGTGCGACAGCCCCATGGTTATACGGTTTAACCGTAGTGGAGAGAAATTCATGGGATGCTCGGGATTCCCGAAATGCAAGAACGCCAAGCCGCTTCCCGGATCTAAAGAAGTAGTCGATGAGCCCACAGGAAAAAATTGCCCCGATTGCAACAGTCTACTGGTGATTAAGCGAGGACGCTATGGTCGCTATGTTGGGTGTAGTAACTATCCAGACTGTCGCCATACAGAGTCGCTGGGTACCGATATCGCCTGTCCTAAAACGGGCTGCGAAGGTGAAATCGTGGAAAGAACCAGTCGTAAAGGGAAGCTGTTTTTCGGCTGCAGCAGATATCCCGATTGCGACCAAGTCTCATGGAATCGGCCGGTGCTTTATACATGCGAATGCGGACTCCATTTCGTAGAAGAGCGTTCAAGCAAAACAAGGGGCACTTACTACTCATGTCCCGAATGCAAAAACAGCTACGATTCCTTAGAGACTGCTGATGAAGCGTGAAGATGACTAGAGTAATAGCGATCTTCTTTTTTCTTGCGTTCATTTCACTGAACGCTGAGGATGAAACACTTATTGAAGATCTTGAACGAAACTTAATGGCACCCTGCTGCTGGAGTGGGACGGTTGCTGCTCACGGTAATAGTGAAATGGAATCCTCGATTAGGGAAATGGTATCTCAAGGTTTAACCAGACAGCAAATATTAGACAACTTTGTAGCAACTTATGGTGAAAAGATTCTGGCCAAGCCAAAAGCTGAGGGATTTAACCTGACAGTGTGGATTATGCCAGCCGCTGTTTTTGTTTTAGCTCTACTCATTATGGTGTTATACTTTAAAAACCGTCCGGTAAAAGCCACACTAACTGAACAAAAACAGAACATCCGCCACAGCGATCAGATTGAGAGTGAATTAAGGAAAATGAATTAATGGCTCGAGGCGACGACAATAAAATGGAAAAACTTGTATCTCTCTGCAAGCGGAGGGGATTCATTTTTAGGAGTTCAGAAATTTATGGTGGATTGGAAGCCACTTATGACTACGGGCCGCTGGGCGTTGAACTGAAAAATAATGTTAAGCAAATCTGGTGGAAGGACGTGGTTACTTCCCGCTCTGATGTGGTAGGAATGGACGCCGCTATCTTCATGAACTCCAAGGTGTGGGAAGCTTCCGGGCATGTGCAAGAATTCCATGATCCGCTGGTAGACTGCAAAAACTGCAAAGCTCGTTATCGGGAAGATCATATGGATATGGATAAGCCATGTCCTGCCTGCGGCATCAAAGACTGGACTAAGCCGCGGCAATTTAACCTGATGCTCAAGACGCATTATGGTCCGTCTGAAGAATCAGCTTCCATCATTTATCTCCGCCCCGAGACTGCCCAGGGAATATTCGTCAACTTCCTGAACGCCCAAGGGACAGCACGGATGAAACTACCCTTCGGTATCGCCCAGATCGGAAAAGCGTTCCGCAACGAGATCACCACCGGCAACTTCCTCTTCCGCTCCCGGGAGTTCGAGCAGATGGAGTTGGAGTTCTTCGTGAAGCCGGATGAGTCCGCCGAGTGGCTGGATCGCTGGGTTCAGTCTCGTTTCGACTGGTACAAAAGTCTCGGTATTTCGGAGAGCAAGCTCCGCCTACGCCAGCATAAAGGTGATGAACTAGCTCACTACGCCGCCGACTGCTACGATGTGGAGTACGAGTTCCCCTTCGGTTGGTCAGAACTGGAAGGAGTCGCTGATCGTGGTACTTATGATCTTGACCAACACGCAAAACACAGTGGTAAGAAGCTGACGTGGTTTGACTCCAAGAGCAACGAGCACATTACGCCCGCAGTGGTGGAGTCATCCGCCGGTGTGGACCGCACAGTCCTGACAATCCTCGCCGACGCCTACCACGAAGAAGAAGTGAAAGGTGAATTACGAACTGTCCTGCGACTGCATCCGAAGCTAGCGCCCACCACCGTGGCTATCTACCCGTTGGTAAATCGCGACGGGCTACCGGAAATCGCTGCAAAAATATTCGATAACCTGAAAAATGACTTCGCCGCATTCTACGATGCTGGAGGCTCTATCGGCCGTCGCTACCGCCGGCAGGATGAAGCCGGTACACCATTCGGTATTACCGTGGATTCAGATACGCTGGAAGACGATACCGTTACCGTCCGGGAGCGAGACAGCATGGAGCAGGAACGAATTACGATGAGCCAACTCCAAGACTATATTTTCGACAAACTTCGATAAACTATATTTCTAAAATTAACTTCTGAAGAGCGTCTCTTCCCGGTTGAACCACCGGACGCAGCCCCAGATTCCAAGTCCGCTGAAGATGAGCAGCGACACGTAAACTTCCAGAAGTAAAAGTAGATCGGCTGTTCCGGCCAGAACTTCCTTGCTGGCCAGCGATACGTTTAGTACCGGAATAAAAGCGGTTTGAGGAGAAAGTTCAATACCCGGTAAGAGTCCGATGGCTACGGGGATTATAATCAGGATGCTGGCGGGCGAGATCATACTCTGTGCCTCTTTGAACGAGCGGGCGTAGATGGAGATACTTAGTACACCGGCAGCGAAAAAGACCGCCAGTGGAATCACCAGAGAGAGAATGAGCAGGATCATCTTGACGTCGAGCATACTCATGACAGCGTCCAGTATTTCCGGGGAAGTATCTGTTATGAACCTTACCGCCAGAGACATCCCCAGCATGGCGATTAGAGCCGAGGCAATCCCCGCCAGGGAAGACGATCTCCAGCCGAGTAGCAGGAGAGGATAGCAGAGTTTCCAGTGAGCCCCGCTCCTTCTCACCTGCGCCTAAATCAATTCCCGGATACATGGCTCCCATAAAACTGAATATGACAAACATATACGGCAGGAAACCGCCCACCAACTTACCAATCACCTCCTGCTTGGAAGAGACATCCAGTTCCGTAATAGTGACAGCATCGAACAGATTAGGATCCAGATTCAGGCGCTCCACCCGTTCAGTTACAATTAACCTGTCGTATTCTTCGATCACTTTTATGAGCCGATCCTTTACCACTCCCAAGCCTTCGGACCCTTTGTACACTATCTGAACCTCACCCTGTGCATCTTCCTTAAGTGACTTACCGAAAGACTTCGGGATGATTACGGCTCCATCCAACTCACCTCCGCTTATGGACGGTCGCAGACTGTCTGGAGGAAAATCAAGCAGCAGGATCATCCGCTCCTGTTCCTGAAAGAGATTCATAAGATCCGGGGCATAGTCGCTGCCTAAAAAACCGATTCGAAGTTCCTTCTCCTGAGCCTTTTCCATGACAGAGCTTTGAAGTTTATTCAGTCCGATAATAAGGAGTGGCATAATGAGCATGGGCACCAATACCATCATGATAAGCGTCCGCCGATCCCGTAGAATATCCTTCAGTTCTTTGCGAAATATGGTTACTGTCCGCTGCATCACGCTTCCTCAGCTAATCTGATGAATTCATCTTCAAAAGTTGCTTCCACCATCTGCTCCTCGAACTTCAGTAGGGTTCCACAAAAGAGCAGTTTCCCATTATGAACAATGGCTACATCATCGCACAGCAGTTTCACCTCTCCCATTCGGTGAGTTGAAAAGATGATGGTCTTACCCTCATCCCGACAAGAACGAATTAGGTCGATGATGGCCCGGGAGGTCATGACGTCTAGTCCTTCGGTAGGTTCATCGAAAACCACCACTTCCGGATCGTGGATCATAGTTCGGGCGATGGAGGTTTTCTGCTTCATTCCGGAGCTGAGGCGGGCAATCCTGCGGCCGGCAAACTCGTGCATCCCTAGAATGTCGAACAATTTCTCCCGCCGACTCTTGAACCGCTCCCGGTCCATTCCGTGGAGATCGGCCATGTACTTCACCATCTCGTTTGGAGTCAGGCGGTCGTAGAGTGCAGTCTGGCCTGTCATAAAACCGATTTTCTCCCGAACCTTCTGAGGTTCTTGGACAGTATCGCAGCCCGCTACGGTGATAGTCCCTGCTGTAGGCTTAAGCATAGTTGCAATCATACGGAGTGTGGTGGTCTTCCCGGCGCCGTTGGGACCAAGCAATCCGAAGACCCGGTTCGGAGCACATTCGAATGAAATATCATTCACAGCCGTTATTGAAAGGGTGTTTCGGAACTCATCACCCATCTCGCGGCGGGACCGTTTCGTCAGGCGGAATTCCTTCGTTAAATTTTCAACTTTAATCATGTCTGCTTACTGAAAATGTTTCAGTCCCCAATAATCTTCACCAGTATTCGTTTCCGCCTGCGGCCGTCAAACTCGCCGTAGAAAATCTGCTCCCACGTACCAAAATGGAGCTGTCCATCGGTAATGGCAACCACTACTTCTCTGCCCATGATTTGCCGCTTGTGATGCGCATCGCCGTTGTCTTCACCCGTCAGGTTGTGGTCATAACGAGATATGGGTTCATGAGGCGCCAGCTCTTCCAGCCACCGTTTGTAGTCCCCGTGTAGCCCAGGTTCATCATCATTGATGAAGACTGACGCCGTGATGTGCATAGCGTTGACCAGGCAGAGACCGTTCTGTACACCGCTCTCACGGACGATTTCCTCTACCTGTTGCGTAATATTGATAAAGTCCATGCGGACCGGTACTTCCATCCACAGTTCCTCGTGATAAGATTTCATAATATCTCCGGAATTGATTGCATACATCTACAAGGTGAGCTACAATTTAGCCACAACCAGACACTATTCGACAGAAGAATGACACAAATTCCCACACTTGCCGACATCAAGGAAACTGCGACCCGCATCGCACCATTTGCAGAACGGACTCCCGTACGAATTCTTCAGCTGGACGATGGTACCCAACTATGGCTGAAGTGCGAAAACTTCCAGCGCACGGGCGCCTTCAAGTTCCGCGGCGCCTGTAATGCCGTCTTCTCACTATCTGATGAAGAGGCAGCCCGGGGTGTAGCAACCCATTCTTCCGGGAACCACGCCGCCGCTCTGGCGTGTGCGGCCGAACTCCGTGGTATCCTTGCTCACGTAGTGATGCCGAAAACAACTACAGAAATGAAGAAGAACAATGTTCAGCGGTACTCCCCTTCTATAACCTTGTGCGAGCCCACACTGAAAGCTCGAGAGGAGACACTACAAAAGGTGCTGAATGATACTGGCGCAATAGAGATTCACCCCTACAACAATCTTCGCATTATCGCCGGTCAGGGTACTGCGGCTCTTGAGTTTCTCGATGAGATCCCTGATCTTGACATTTTACTCACTCCCATTGGTGGTGGCGGACTCCTAAGCGGGAGCGCTATTGCCGCCAAAGAAATCAATCCCAAGATAGAGGTTATGGGAACTGAACCGACTGGGGCGGATGATGCCTACCGCTCCTTCCGATCTGGAAAGATCATCCCATCAGTGAATCCCCAGACTATTTGCGACGGACTGCTCACCTCGCTGGGCGAATTCACCTTTGCCGCCATTCAGCACCATGTGGACGATATTGTCACCATTAGCGAAGAAGCCATCAAGAGTGCCATGAAGACAGTGCGTGAGAAAACCGGGATGTCAATCGAGCCGTCGGCGGCAGTACCCATTGCGACAATTCTTGAAGGCAAAGTCAATCCGTCAGGAAAGAAGGTGGGGATTATTATAAGTGGTGGAAATGTGGATTAGGAATGAAGATTCAAATATCTAATGTAGCAGGCCTGTCACCAACTCCACCCAGATAGAACTCCCGACGAGCATTGCCCGTTCGTTAATATCGAAGTGCGAGCAGTGGTGCGGTACGCTGAGAGGTTCCCGGTCTTTGGGCGCCGAGCCCACAAAGAAGAAACAGCCCGGCAGTTCCTGCAGATAGAAGCTGAAATCCTCTCCACCCATGGAGAGGTACGGAAACTGCACACCGTCTCCTACGATTTTCCCGGCGGCGTCTTTAACCTTCTCAACCTGTTCAGAATGGTTCACGGTAAGTGGATATCCTTCCTGATAGTCCAGCTCTATCTCTGCTCCGAACGTCGCTGACACACCTTCAGTGATTTCCTTCAGCCGGCGTATTATTGTCTGGCGATTTTCTTCTGCATACGCCCGGACAGTGCCATCAAGTATGACTTCGTCAGCAATCACGTTGAAGTTATGTCCTCCATTGATTTTTCCCACTGTCACCACAGCCGACTCCAGCGGATTGATGTTCCGGCTGACTATGGTCTGGAGAACTGAAATCAGGTGAGAGGCGACGACAATAGCGTCCACCGTTGTATGCGGAACAGCTCCATGGCCGCCTTTTCCCCTTACGGTAATCGTAAACACATCCGCCGCCGCGAGGATAGGTCCTGCCTTCGCTCCCACCGTACCGTACGGCTGATAATTCCAGAGATGAAGCCCATAGATTTCGTCCACTTTGGGATTCTCCAGTACGCCGTCCTCAATCATGAACCGTGCCCCGCCGCCGCCCTCTTCCGCCGGTTGAAAGATAAACTTCACCGAGCCGCGCAGCTGGTCACGCATGTCGGATAGGACTTTAGCAGCTCCCAAGAGGATGGCCATGTGCCCGTCGTGGCCGCAGGCGTGCATGACGCCTTCGTTCTGTGATTTAAACGACAAGTCGCCCGTTTCCTGGATCGGCAAGCCGTCCATGTCCGCCCGAAGAGCAATGCACGGCCCTTCCACAGCGCCGTGAAGCAGACCGACGACACCCGTCCTTCCTACCTCTGTGGCAACCTCCATGCCCATGGCAGTCAATTGCTCAGCAATCAGCTTAGCAGTCTCATACTCTGCAAAGGCCAGCTCCGGCCGCTGATGAATATGCCGGCGTGTGGCAACGATATCTTCTCCGATGGCTTCTACTTCCGGATGAATCTTGGCCTCATTCATATTATTGCTCTCATCTTTCATCTCACAATGCCAAAATTATCCCCCGCACCAGCCGAGCGAAATCACCGCTGATACGGTCTGCCGTCTCCATCACTTCATCATGAGTCAGCGGTTGTTTGCTAATGCCCGCCGCGAAGTTTGTTAGACATGAGATGGTCAGCACTCTCATCCCCAGTTTACCGGCGAGGCGCATCTCCGGGACTGTGGACATCCCCACGGCATCGCCGCCAAGTTCTTGGATCATCTGCACTTCCGCTGGAGTCTCATATGATGGTCCCAAAGCCCAGGCATAGACTCCTCTCTCGAGTGTCACCTGTTCAGATTTTGCCACTTCCAACGCCAGCTTTAAGAGTTCCGGCGAGTGACAGTCACTCCCCCGCTCCACTTCCGGCATTTGTGCGCTTTCACGGAAGGTGCAGTCGAGATGACCTACAGCTGCCATAAGGGTAACGGGAGGGAAATCACGATTGGTTGAACCAGCGGCGTTGGTGATGATCAGGTTTTCAATCCCCAGGTCGTGGAAGAGCCGGACGGGAAGCGTAACCGTATCTATATCGTAACCTTCGTACAGATGGAATCTCCCGCTGGCCAGGAGCACTGGCACATGCTCCACATTTCCGGCCACAAGTTCACCGGCGTGACCCTCTACTCCGCTTAGAGGATATCCGGGAATTTCACTGTAGGGAATCCGTACTGCATCCTCGATAGATTCGGCAAATTGTCCCAGTCCCGAACCGAGTACCACAGCCGTCCGGGGAACGACAGACATTTTCCGGCCTACGCTCTCCACCATCTGTGAAATATCCGGCGTTATGGTCTTTACCGTCGTCATAACTTCATTAAATTACTTTTTCCCTGCAGGCAATTCAAGACAATTCGGTTGATTTGCGCAAGAGCAGATGGTAAGTTTCCCGCCGTTCAAGGAACTTTTCTTTGATCATCGTTTTGAATGAGGACATTATGACTAAAACTCAAGACCTGAAGCTTGTTAAGGAACTCCACAGCTCCCGTGACCTGATTTACACCGAGCTGTCCAAGGTTATCGTAGGGCAGCGAGACATTATCGAGCACCTCCTGATTACACTTCTCTGCCGCGGCCACGCCCTGGTTATCGGCGTTCCCGGACTGGCGAAAACACTCCTTATTAAATCGGTAGCACAAATCCTTGACCTCCGGTTCAGCCGAATCCAGTTTACCCCTGACCTCATGCCCAGCGACATTACCGGAACGGAGATCATTGAGGAAGATCACGCAACCGGCAAGAGGGTATTCAAGTTCGTGAAGGGTCCTGTGTTCGGCAACATTATCCTCGCCGATGAGATCAACAGGACGCCGCCCAAGACGCAAGCGGCTCTGCTGGAAGCCATGCAGGAACAGAAGGTGACTGCCGCAGGAACTTCCTACGAATTGGAGGCGCCTTTCCTGGTCCTCGCCACGCAGAACCCTATTGAGCAGGAAGGGACTTATCCTCTGCCTGAAGCGCAGCTCGACCGCTTCATGTTTTCCGTAAACATTACCTATCCCTCAACGGAGGAAGAAGTCGAAATTGTCAAGTCCACCACCAGCGCCAAGGAAGAGACACCCCAAGTGATTATTTCACGAGAGCAAATTCTCGCCTATCAGGATCTCATTCGGCGAGTACCCGTAGCAGATAATGTGGTAGAATTCGCCGTAAATCTCGTTTCACAGACGCGCCCTACCGATGGCTGCCCTGATTTCATCAACGACTGGATAGAATGGGGCGCCGGGCCTAGAGCTTCACAGTTCCTTATTCTGGGAGCCAAAGCCAAGGCAGTACTGGAAAACCGGCCTACACCCGACATTTCAGATGTGACCAGCATGGTCTTGCCAGTCCTGAGGCATCGCGTCATTACCAACTTCAACGCCGAGGCGGACGGTATTTCTACAGATGATATTTTGAACCGTCTCGTGGAAACAATCTCTCAATAACATTGACTTCCGCTGTTAACAAAAAAAGATTCCTCCGTCCGGAGGTTGTAGCCAAGCTGGACAATATGTTTCTCCGTGCGCGGCTGGTGGTAGAGGGATATCTTGTAGGTCTGCACAAGAGTCCTTATCACGGTTTCAGTGTAGAATTTGCTGAGCATCGGGCATACGGTCCGGGCGATGAAATCCGCCGTGTGGACTGGAAGCTTTACGGCAAGACCGACCGCTTTTACATCAAACAGTATGAGGAAGAGACCAACCTCAGATCTTATCTCATCGTAGACACCAGTAAATCCATGGACTTCGCCAGTGGAGATGTCACCAAGCTGGAATATGCCGGTTACCTCTCCGCCGCCCTTACCTACCTGATGCTCCAACAACGGGATGCTGTTTCACTTACATTATTTGATAAGGAGGTTCGAAGCTATGTACCGCCCTTGTCAACACCGGGACATCTAAACACTGTTCTGGCTCAGCTGGAGCAGGTCTCTTCGGGACCGGAGACAGCCATCGCTCCCACTCTCCACCAACTGGCGGAGAAGATCAGAAAGCGGGGACTCATTATCTTAATCTCGGATCTGCTGGATGATCCGCAGGAGGTTTTAACCGGCTTGAAACATTTCCGCCATAAGAAGCACGAGGTTATCGTCTTCCATCTTATCGATCCGCAGGAACAACTCTTTGACTTCTCCGTACGAACCCGCTTTCGGGATCTGGAGAGCGGCGACGTGATTACAACAGAACCGTGGCAGATTCAGTCAGCTTATAAGCAAGTGATGGCGGATTTCCAGAAACTGTACAAAACAGAGTGCCGCAAGCAGAATATTGACTATGTACCGGTGGTGACTGACCAGTCTCTCGATCTGGCTCTTACCGGTTATCTGAAAAAGAGAAAAAAAGTTTCTTAGGGTATATTACTCGAGAGCCTTAGCCTGTTCCAACAGTTCCTGACCTTCCTCAACTCTACCCTGCTGATAGATCACTACTGCCAGGTTTCTCATAGCTGAAGAGTGATCTGGTTTGATTTCAATCACTTGCCTGTAGTAGTACTCGGCATTTTCCCAACGCTCATTACCTCGAAATGCCTCAGCAATCAGGAGTATGGCTTCCCAATCATCAGGATTTGCATCGATGACAAACTGAAATTCTTCTTCGGCAAAGTCAAAATCGGCTAGTCGAAGGTAGAGCAGCCCGAGGTTATAATGAAGATCACTGTTATCCGGTTCCTGGTAAAGAGCTCGATTGTAAGCATCCACAGCTTTTTCAAAACTTTCCAGAAAAAAATAGTTATTCGCCAACGACTTTACCACTTCGACATCATGTGGTGTAAGAGTGAACGCATGCTCGAGGTATTCTTTCGCACCTTCGTAATCATTTTCTCGCAGTCGAAGCTGACCTGCCGTCAGCAGTAAATCGGTATCTTCAGGACTAATCTTCAGAGCTTCGGCCAAAGTGGCATCTATACCCTCCTGATCTTCCTTCTGAACATAACAGAAAAGGAGATTTTTGTACGTTTTTCCTTCAGAAGGGGAAATTAGAATAGCCGTGGTGAAGAGTTCTATAGCCTCGTCTAGAAACTGGCTTTTCATTTCAGGATCACCTGAGAGAGCATCATTGTAAGCACCGGCTCCATTATTATAAAATTCTGTCCAGTGCTTTCCGCGGATAAGTTTCACCCCTTCACTTACCGTTAGATTTTCAGCCCCAACAGGAATTTTGATTTCTGCCCCCAGGGCAAGAGCTTTATCCAGCATTTCATTCATTTTTCCCCACTCACTTCGATTGGCATAGATATCCGAAGCCATCTTAAAATAGACTTCAGGGTTTTCTGAATCTGTACCATTCATGGCAAGGAGCAGCTGCTCCTCTTCTTTCTCGTATTCTTTATCACGAGAGTATATCCTGGCAGACGTAATTTCTGCACTGGTACAACTCCAAAAAAACATTATGACCAGTACACTGCATATTAAGAGAATCCAATTTTTCTTTTGCATTATTAACCTCCTGAAAATTTAGTTCAAATAGTCTGTAAGTTTAACAAGTTCTCGACGGTGATTCAAGCCAATTTTGATAGATTGCGTACAACTGAAATCCTTTGTGCCAGCTCGTCTTTATCCAAATTAAATAGGCCAGCCGGGCCAAAACCTTCCACTGAAAAAGATGCAATTGCAGAGCCTACAATCAATGCGTCGATTAATGAGTCGCCTGCCGCCAAGGCACCTACCAAACCGCCGGCAAATGAGTCGCCAGCACCTGTAGGATCCACCACACTATCTATTTTGTAGGCTGCAACCGGCACGGTTCGCTCCTCCTCCACAAGAAGAGCGCCTCGACTGCCGAGCTTTACCACCACACTCTTTGGCCCTTGCCGGCACAACTCCCGGCCTGCTCCCTCAGGATCGGACAACCCGGTCAGCTTCTCAGCTTCGTTGTCGTTAAGCAGAAAAATGTCCGTTTTGGCAATCACTTTCTTGAGGTCAATTAAGGCGGTGTCAATCCATAAATTCATGGTATCGGTTATAACGAGGCGTGGAGACTCCATCTGGCCCAACACATCCAGTTGCAGGGACGGCTGAATATTGGCGAGGAAGACAAAGGGACAGCTTCGATTCCCTTGTGAAATTGCCGGCTTGAAATCACCGAAAACCCCGAGTTCAGTAAAGAGTGTTGTCCTGTTCTCCCAATTTTCGTGATAGCGCCCGCCCCAGCGAAACGTTTTCCCGTCCACTACCTGAAGGTCATCCAGATTGGCGGTGTGAATCTTGTATAGGTCATGTCCTTCCTGAGGAAAATCTGACCCGACCACTCCAACTACGTGAACGGGAGCAAATTGTGAAGCTGTGAGGATAAAATAAGTAGCAGATCCACCCAGGACCTCTCCCTCAGTGCCGTCGGGCATTTCAAGCCAATCAATGGCGATAGAACCTACTGTCAGTATGGCATCAGAATTCATAACAATGCGACGGGAATTTGATTCTCTCCTATACGGAATGCAAGCAATTGTTGTCATTTCTTACCGACGGTAGCTTAGAAAAAAGAATTTATACAATTATGTTAAATGCACTGTATATTCTTTCAACAACAGCTATGGGTATGAAGGAGATCCTCAAATGAGTAAGAAACGATTTGCTATTCTCACAGATATCCACAGCAACCTGGCTGCTTTAGAGGGCGCTTTGGATGTCATCAACGATCGGGAGATTGATCAACTAATCTGCCTGGGTGACTGTTTTGCATTGGGACCTTCTCCTGTAGAGACGCTGGAAGTTCTTCAATCTCTGGAAGACTGTATTTTCATCCGCGGCAATCACGACCGCTATCTATTGGAAAAAATCTGGGAGCATGAAGCTCCGTCTCTGGAGGGGATGAGTCCTGACGATCCCATCTGCCAGGGAATTGTGCAAAACGAACGTTGGACCTATGAACAGCTAGGTAAGGATGGTATCGATTTCATCCGCAAGATGCATATTGCACACAGGGAAAAGATCGGTACCTTCCTGATCGAGTTTACACATGCCTGGTATGAACGTGACGATCAACCGCCTACTTTGGAAGAAGCCAAAACATGGCGGAATCATGTAAAGCTTCGTTACCCCGAGGTGAAGATGTTCCTTTTCATACACGGTCATACCCATTTACCCAGAATCGAACAAAACGGCAATATTAAGGTGCTTTGCCAAGGAGCCACCGGTCTCCCATTCGATAAGATCCCAAAAGGTGCAGTCGCATTCCTGACTGTAGGTGAAGACTTTGAGTGGGACGTTGAGCGGTTTGAATATGACAATTCCATCACCATCGATCGACTCGAGGAACGGAAGCCTCCCTTCTACCGCAATCTACAAAACACAGTAAAGTACGCTGAGATCCGCAACGAATTCTGACATATTTTTCACATTCCTCCGTAACTTTCCCCCATGATTTACTTTGATTACAGCGCTACTACTCCTATAGATCCTCGCGTGTTGGAACTGATGACTGAGGTGCATGCAAATGCTATCGGTAATCCGTCCAGCGTCCATCGCTTTGGGCAAAAAGCTCGCAGCACTGTGGAGCGGGCACGCCGGCAAATTTCGTCTGCTGTAGGTTGTGATCCGACTGAAATTATCTTTACCGGCAGCGGGTCTGAGGCCAACAACCTCGTCCTGCGCAATCTGCTCTACGGAGAAAAACAGCATGTTGTCCTGTCCTCCATAGAACATCCCTCCATTTACAATACCGTTAAGGAGCTTGAGCCGCTGGGGATTACAAATACAGTTGTGGATGTGGACGGAGCAGGCCGAGTGAATCCTGATGAAGTTTTGAATGCCATTCAAGAGGAAACCGGGCTTGTCTCTATCATGATGGTCAATAATGAAGTAGGCACCGTTGAACCTATAGCAGACATGGCAAACGAATGCAAAAATCGAAATATCCCGTTCCACTCAGACGGAGTTCAAGCTCTGGGGAAAATCCCCTTGGATGTGAAAGAGCTGGGCGTCACATCCATGAGCTTTTCTGCCCATAAGCTGTACGGTCCGCAAGGAGTGGGGATACTATACCTATCCGGAGGTGAAGAGCTCCACCCGCTTATTGCCGGCGGGAGTCAGGAAAACGGCCGGCGGGCAGGGACGGAAAATGTAGCCGGTATCTCCGGTTTTGGACTGGCAGCGGAACTGGCAGCAATTGAAGTTCAGAGCGAAATGGAGCGGCTCTCACACTTGCGCGAAAGTTTCACTTCCATTATTAAGGAGAACCGACCGGAGGTGATTATAAACGGTCATCCTTCAGCAACAGTGCCCGGTGTTGTGAGTCTGTCTATCCCCGGTATTTCTGCTGAAAAATTAGTCATGAAGCTCGACATGGACGGCTTTGCTGTATCTGCCGGGTCAGCCTGCGCTTCCGGCTCTCCCAAACCTTCACCGGTACTGAAAGCGATAGGGCTCTCTAACGAGTTAAATCGCCAGACCATCCGTATCTCCTTCGGACGATTTACTACCACTGAGGAAGTCGATTCATTAGTGAATACCCTTCTAGAATATATTCCACTCAGTGAAGCGGAGATGGCAGTATGAGAAAAAATGAAAGAGTCCTCGTCGCCATGTCCGGAGGTGTGGATAGTTCCGTTGCTCTTCATCTATTGGTGGAACAGGGTTACGATGCCGTGGGTGTAACCATGAAACTGTGGGACAGTCGGGACGGGAAGGGTAATCTCATCAACGACTCCTACTGCTGCTCCCTGGAAGCGATAAACAACGCTAAACTCGTCTGCGAAGCGGCTGACGTTCCCCACTACACTGTGGACTTCCGGGAAGAATTCCGGGAAAAGGTGGTGAACAATTTCACCGCTGAATACCTCCGCGGCCGGACACCCAATCCGTGCATCCGGTGCAATTCTGATGTACGGTGGAGTGCCCTCTTGGAGTACGCCGATGAACTGGGTATTGAATTCATCGCCACCGGCCACTACGCCCGAATTGATCGATCTCAACCTGCCCGTCCCACCATCCAAAAGGGTCTAGACCCTCAGAAGGATCAGTCTTACGTTCTTTGGCGGCTGAACCGGGAGGCGCTGTCCCGCACCCTTTTTCCCTTGGGCGGACTGACCAAACCGGAGGTACGGAAGATCGCTCGAAAGGCAAACCTCACTACTGCTGATATTGCCGAGAGTCAGGAGATCTGCTTTGTACCGAATGATAACTATCGAACATTTATTGAAAGTGAAACAGCTCAAGGAAATGGAGCCAATGGCGGTGGGAGATTCGTGACTCCGGCAGGAGAAACTGTGGCAGAACACCGAGGAATTTCTCATTATACAGTAGGCCAGCGGAGGGGATTGGGAGTATCTGGAGCTGAACCTGTTTATGTACAGAATATTGAAGCGAACAGTGGCGATATCACGCTGGCACCCCGCCGATCCATGTTTTTCTCCGGCTGCCGACTGAACGATCTCAACTGGCATATAGATGAAACTGATTTGGATATGTTGAAAAACTTAACGGTCCTGATCCGCTATAACCACGGCGGTGTTTCGTGTGGGATCACGCTGAGCGAAGATGGTACTGCAAAAGTAAAATTCCAAGAGCCTCAGTTTGCCGTGGCGCCGGGTCAGTCGGCAGTGTTTTACGATGACGATCGACTCCTGGGCGGCGGAATTATTACGGAGGGATTCCTTAATGAATAGGCGACCTCTGGCCGTTCTCATCCTTGCTGCCGGCGAAGGGAAGCGGATGAAATCAGATTTGCCGAAAGTGCTTTACCTAGTGAGCGGGAAGCCCATGATCAGCCGCGTTGTGGAAACTGCTCAAGCTCTGAAACCTGAGAAAATTGTGGCTGTTGTGGGTGCGGGTCGTGAACTTGTTAAGAGTGAGCTAAGCGGCAGTGGTGTAGAGTTCGCTATACAGGATAGACAGCTTGGAACCGGGCACGCCGTCCTCCAGGCGAAAGACAGTTTTTCTGATTTCCACGGAGACTTGCTGATACTTTCGGGTGACGTCCCACTTTTAAGTGAAATCTCTCTTGATAAAATTCTCCGTAGACATTATGTTTCATGTGCGACAGCGACGGTGCTGTCAACGATCATTGACAATCCCACAGGTTACGGACGGGTCATTCGAAGCAACGATGGCAACCTGGAACGAATCGTAGAGGAGATGGATTGCTCAGAGGATGAGCGGAAAATCCGGGAAATCAACGCCGGTATTTATCTCTTCCGATCCGAAGTTCTTTTCCGGTATCTGCCGAAGGTGAGCAATGCCAATGTCCAGCAGGAATATTACCTTCCGGACGTGCTTCCCATGATCATTGAGGATGATGGAATCGTGGCTGTGGAACAGATAAACGATGCCTTGGAAGTGGCAGGCGTAAATAGTCCAGAACAGTTAGAGGAACTCAATCTCGCTTTTGAAGAGTCAAATGAAATCTACAGTTAGCATCTCACTCATTTTATTGGGTCTTATTTCCATCTCTTCCGGTCAGTATAAATCTCAAATCGTAAACGGCACTCCCATAAAACCACTCCCCTCTGATTCGGAAGAGAGTGAACTGTCTTTTCTCAACCCCGAACGCTTTTCCATGAATCACAGCTTCGGCTACAGCATGTCTTCCATAGGCGGAATGTCCTTTGGGTACGGAGTCTACTCCAACCAGATGCACTACTTGCTTTCGGACAAGCTGTCCGTTTCAGCCAATCTTGCTTTTGTGCAGCCTACATTTTCCTCCCTACCGGGAGGATTAAACAGCTTCAACGGTCAAACTTTCTATCAGGCAAAACTACAGTACCGACCCTCGGAAAACAGTCGGTTTGAATTAATCTTCGATAACTATCCGATTACAAGATATAGGTACTCTAACTCTTTCTACCCCTACCTCAACGCGGGAAGATGGCTCCGGGATTAATTAAGCGGACATATAAGTGCAGTGATTCCGGAGCCGGACTCTCATCCGGAGCTTAAAATCTATGAAACGGCGGAGAAGAGCCGTCAGACGAAAACCGACCAGCATCATCGGGCGGATGTTCCAGTCACCTTCTCTAAATGCGACCATCATCTTTCTCGCTTTCATCGTAATTGCATTTGTAGCATCGTTTTTCCAGAACAGTTGGCAAGGTGATGAAAAAATCTCAATGGCAGAGCCTTCTCTTTCAGTAAAGGCAAAGATATTTACTGATTTTGATGTATCACCAATGACCTTGATAAAAGTTGAGGTGCTGAATGGATGCGGCGAGAATGGGTTGGGAGGGCAGTTTACAGATTTTCTACGAAATCATCATGTAGATGTAACCTCTACAGAGGATGCTGATCATTTTGATTTTAACGCTACGCAGATCATCCAACGGAGTGAATTCCTGGATCGGGGGTATCAGCTGGCGAGCCTACTGGGAATTGACGAAGATGATATCATCGACGGTTTCGATCTAGATTTGGATTGGGATGTTACGGTGGTAATCGGAAGCGATTTTAGAGCTATTGAACCGTTCGATAACTATCTGGAGTCCCGCCGTCTGAATTGACCTCCGGCGAGACCACACCCTCTCTTAACTCATCAGACGAACTGGCCCACGCTATCGCCGAAGTGGCTATCTCTAAAAAGGGAGATAATGTCACTATTCTAGATGTTCGTAAGCAGACCAGTATTACTGATTTCTTTATCATATGCTCCGGCAACTCTGATGTCCACGTCAAAGCCATCTGCGATACTATTCTGGAGGAGCTAAAGCCTCCCACCAAACCGTGGCATACGGAAGGGTTAGAAAACCGGAGATGGATACTTCTCGACTACGTGGATGTGGTGGTGCATATTTTCCTGCAGGAAGCCCGGGATTATTACCAGCTGGAACGCCTCTGGGCCGACGCCATAACAGAAACGATTGATGAGACAGCGGCTGAAGAACCTGAGGGATAAGGCTGCCCTAGTCTACTCCTGAGTACTTAAATTCTATCATGTCGTCACTGTACTTAAAAGAATTTTTTCACACCCTGACGTCTCAAGCGTTGGATGAGCTAGGTCTACCCGATGATACATTCCGTATAGAGCGGTGTAAATCTCTTGAGCTGGGGGACTACTCTACAAACGCCCCTCTCGCTACAGCCAAAGCCGCCGGTAAGCCACCTTTGGAGCTTGCGGAAGCTATAAAATCGGCCATTGAGCCAGATGAATCCATCTGTACCGATATCACTGTCTCAGCGCCAGGTTTCGTTAATTTCTCAATTTCACCCGCTTACCTGCAAAACCAGATTCCCGGGATCCTCTCTGCCGGCGACACCTACGGTCGAACTGACAGGGGGAGCGGTCAGAGAGCTTTAGTGGAATTCGTCAGTGCCAATCCCACGGGTCCCCTTACGGTGGGACACGGCCGTCAGGCGGTTCTAGGCGATACTGTCTCATCCATCTTAAAGTGGCACGGGTATGATGTAAAACGGGAATATTATTACAATGACGCGGGGCGTCAGATGCGGCTCTTAGGCGAATCAGTCTATACCCGCTACATGGAAATCTTGGGTAAAGAAGCAGAGCTTCCGGAAGATGGTTACGAAGGCGAATACATCCGGGATATCGCTCAAGAAATTTTCTCAGATCACAACGACAGCTTAAAAGATGATGGCGAAAATCTCATCTTCAAGGAGAAAGCCGAGGAGACCATTTTTGCACACATCAGGAAAACCCTCGGAAATGTAGGTATTGAGATGGATAGCTATGTGAACGAAAAGACTTTTTATGATGATGGCTCTATAGACTCTGTGGTGGCAGACCTCCGGGAACAGGGTTTGGCTTACGATGCGGACGGCGCTGTCTGGTTCAAGACCACTAAGTTGGGAAAAGATCAGGATACCGTCCTTATCAAATCCAGTGGTGAACCGACCTACCGCCTCCCCGATATTGCTTATCACTGCCAGAAGGTAAAGCGAGGTTTTGACCTTATTGTCGATATCTTTGGGACAGACCATCAGGCCACCTATCCTGACGTCCTCGCCGGCGTGGAAAAACTGGGGAACAAAATTGACCACATTCGTGTTCTCATTCACCAGTTCGTCACTCTGAAGTCAGCGGGCGAAAAGGTGAAGATGTCTACACGAAAAGCAGAATACGTAACTCTACAGGAACTGATTGAAAGTGTGGGAGTCGATGTGGTGAGATACTTTTTTATCATGCGCGGTATGCAGAGTCACCTCAACTTTGATCTGGAGCTGGCGACAAAAGAGTCAGAGGAAAACCCGGTTTATTACCTCCAGTATGCCCACGCCCGGATATGCAACATCATTAAATTCGGCAAGGAGGCGGGAGTAATCTCTGACCATAAGCTGGATCTCTCACTTCTTGTGGAGCTATCCGAACTCAGGCTAATAAAAGAAATTATCCGCTTCCCTGAGGTGGCGCAATCGGCACTGGAGATATTGGAGCCGCAGATTATCGCCAACTACCTGCAGGAGGTGGCAACCTCCTTCCACAAGTTCTACACAGAGTGCCGCGTAATTACTGATGATGCGGAACTAACGACAGCCCGATTGGCGCTGGTTTCGGCCACCCGAGTGGTGCTGGCGAATGGACTCACCATCTTAGGGATATCACGCCCTGAGCGTATGTAAGCATGATCCTGCACCCTTTAGTCGAATACGCCCTCCTATGCTTTACCACGTTGCTAACGCTGGTGAATCCATTGGGTATCGCCCCGGTGTTTCTTGCTCTTACGGAGCGATTCGGTACAGCCCAACGACGGAGCATCGCCAAAAAAGGAGCCGGCACTGCCGCTCTCATCCTGATTGTCTTCGCCCTGGTAGGGTCCGCTATCTTCTCCTTCTATGCCATCACGCTGAACGCCTTTCAGATCATGGGCGGCATCCTCTTTTTCCGGAGCGGTCTCAGGATGTTGGAAGCCATTGTATCCCGGACCCGGTCCACCCCTGCTGAGAAAGAAGAGGGGCTCGATCACGACGACATCGCTGTCAGTCCGGTGGGGATACCGATCATCGCAGGTCCCGGTGCCATAACGGCCGCCATGATGCTTTCAGCTCAGGCAGAGTCGTACATCCATTACGGAATTCTCCTGGCGGCTATCCTGATTACGCTGATCATCACCTATCTTGTCTTCCACGGTGCCGACCGCCTGGCTGTCCGGCTGGGCGCCACGGGCATGCGTATTATTCAGCGTATCATGGGCATTATCCTCATGGTCATTGCTGTACAGTTTATTATAAATGGTGTGACACCCATACTTACTGCTATATTTAAAAGTGCTGTTAGTGGTTAACACTATTTAACTCACTCCCACACTTTTGTAAGAAGAACTCAACTCAAGACAATAGACCGTTCAACCTGTCAGGAACGAGCATACCTGCCAGCCCTCCCGAACTTTAGGGATGGGGCAAGCTATCCTGACAGGT
>JYMV01025669.1_pt1 | contig 32345 bp, 24 predicted proteins | sample 338911 | NCBI WGS metagenome assembly JYMV01 (sample SAMN03354496, study PRJNA234377) | hydrothermal vent metagenome | biome: Deep sea; feature: Hydrothermal plumes at the Eastern Lau Spreading Center, Western Pacific Ocean; material: Seawater | place: Tonga | collected 2009 | depth 2000 m m
CTGCTACAGGAGGTACACCGCCATACACAGGAACAGGCACCTACACTGTATCTGCGGGAACCTATACTTATCCAGTCACTGATGCCAACGGTTGTACTGCAACAGCATCAGCAACTGTTAGCGAGCCACCCTTGCTTACCGCTAGTGTAACCGCAACAGATCCAATTTGTGCTGGAACTTGTGACGGAACTGCTACTGCAACTGTGTCAGGAGGCACGCCTCCATATAATTATAGTTGGGATGATCCCGGAACACAAATTACCAGTACCGCAAGCGGCTTATGTGCAGATAATTACACGGTTATGGTGACAGACGCAAATGGATGCACTGAAACAGGTAGTGGTGTCATCGCAGAACCACCTGCCATTACTCTTAGCATAACAAGTACGGATATGAGCTGTACGGCATCCTGTGACGGGGATGCAACAGTAACCGTTACAGGAGGAGTTAGCCCATTTACATATTTATGGAATGACCCATTATCCCAAGCTAATGCTACAGCAAATGGCTTATGTGCAGGGTCATATATTGTTACGGTAACAGATAACGGCGGATGTACAGCTAGTGCCAATGCTACTATTTTGAATTTGAATTTGGTGCCGGTAGCTAACGCAGGGTTGGATCAACTAATATGTAATGGTAGTTCTGCTCCAATAGGAACCATGGCAATTCCCGGCTATACTTACTCTTGGTCTGTTATTGACGGAAATTGTTCAATAGTTATTCCTGCCGGCGCTGCAACGCAAAACGTTAATCCTACTTGCAATACAACATATCAGCTTGCTGTTAGCATTCCGGGTTGCGGTTCAGATATAGACCAGGTAACCGTGCGAGTTGATTACCCCATAACTCCGGTCATACAAGGGCCATCTTCGGTGTGTATAGGTGAGGTGGCATGCTATTCTGCCAATTATAAAATTATTGGGAATAATTTTCCGACCTTTTTGTGGCAGTTTGGGATTAATGCAACTCCGGCATTTTCTACTGATCAGGACGACTGCACATCTTTTTCGACTGTTGGCACTGAAACAATATCATTTACAAATACAAATGCCTGTGGAAGTGTAACTGTATCGCAAACGGTAACGGTTAATGCAACCACCTCATTGTGGCCAAAACATGTCCAGGTAACAGGGTCAGGAGTGGTGAATATTAATGACATCGCCACGGACAACGGAGAGCATTATGTAACCGGTTATATTAATGCGACAACCGACTTTGACGGGACTGTGCTGACTCCGGTGGCCGATTTTGATGCGTTTGTGGCCAAGTACTCTGATTGTGGGTTGGAATGGGTAAATCAATATGGGGCTATAGAGGCAAATATAGGATATGGCATTGCCGTTGATCCAGCTGGTTTTGTTTATGTAACTGGTGTATTCGACACCGATGCCTTTCTTTTTGGTAAGTTTGGCTTGGTTACTAATTCCGGGCGAGCCTTTGTATTAAAATTAAATAAAGCAGACGGCACTGCGGCTATGGGATTTCCTGACCCTTTAGTTGATGTTGGTGATGGTTTGAGCCCTTTAAACAGTGCCGGACTTGATATTGCCATACATGATGGAACCGGGAATATATACGTAACAGGTGAAATGAAGGGTCAGATGAATTTAGGAGGGTGTTATACTACCTCAACTTCTGGATTATCGTATGATGAAGAAGTGTACGTTACCATACTGAATGCCAGCGGTACTTGCGTGAATGCTCCTGAATTTATCGGAATTAGCCACGGTGATTTGGAGAAGGAAAGGGCAGTACAGGAAATAGAGGTTGACAACGCAGGCAATGCCTATCTTGTCGGCACGTTTGACGATAGTAACTTTGAGTTTGGGAACCCGGTAGAAACGATTAGTAACGCAGGCTACAGAGACATTTATACATTGAGTTATGATGCATCATTAAATGAACAATGGGTGAAAAGTGTTGGCGGATCTGGTGTTGATGTAGCAGGAGATATTGCTGTTGATGCTGCTACCGGAATATCTTATGTAACAGGTAGCTATGGCACTACTTCAGTTGTGGTGGCTAGCTATTATGACAATGGGGATGATAATTGGAGTATCGCATCTTTTGGAGGTGGGTTTGTTCATGGGCAGGGTATAGCAATAGATGCGACCAGTGTTTACGTGACCGGAGCTTTTACAAGTAACAACGGTACCAGTCCGCCATTCGGGTTTAATGGTTTTTTGCCAACAGTAAGTGGCACTGGAAGCTCGGAAATTTTTGTGGCAAAATTTGATAAGAATGGTGCTAGTCAAGAATGGATTGCTGCCTCGAAAGGGTCGGCTGGAACCTTTGTTGGAAATACCATCTTTACTCAAAAGATCACCGTTGAAGGGGGCGTTTCGTATGTATCGGGTTCTTTTACAAGAAGTGGTGGATCTGCGGCACTGAGTCTTGATAACGGGTTAAATACGATAACCACATTAACGGGAAACAATGATGGATTTATTGGAAGAGTTGATGGGGGAGTATTCTTCAAGAATGGAGAATCAGATGTTATGATAAAAGATGAGCCAATTATTAGTAAGTCAACCGGTATCAATCCGACCATCTATCCAAATCCCACCACAGGTATCCTGACCATAGAAGGAGCAGAAGGAACAACACAGGTGTATGATATTTACGGCAGGCTGGTGCTTACAGCCAACACCAATACCCTGGATATCTCCCAAGCTGCTGATGGCATCTATTTTGTCCGAGTAGTGGATGAGCAGGGCAAGGTGTATTCCTGCAAGATAGTGAAAGAGTAAGGATTTTGCATATTAGGGTAGCCTAATATTGCTATGATGAGTAAACTACTACTCCTACTCACCCGCTACCCTGCAATCTGCTGGGCTGCAGGTATCCCAGAACTCCCGTTCCCCAACAAACAACTCCTGTTAATTACCGATATACTTGGCAGAACCACCCAGCCTGTACCCAACAACTATTAAGCTATAGATACTCTGATGGTTCTGTGGAGAAGGAACCATGATTAGAGAGATAGGCTCTGCTACCAGAGGGCAGTGAAAGAGTAAGGTTTTGTATATTCGGGCATGAAAGATAATTCACAAAACAGGTATTCTAAAGATGAAGTAGTGGCTTCAAATGATGGAATTACTTGTTTGAAATCTGACAACAAACAATTGAATGGTCTTGTCTATTCAACTTATGTTAACGGTCAATTACAATATGAAGGAAATTACAGAGACGGAAAAAGAGATGGATTAGTTAGATGGTGGTCTGAAAGCGGTCAATTAATGACAGAGGGAAATTACAAAGACGGGAAACTGGATGGATTATGGAGTTTTTGGGATGAAAATGCTCAATTAAATTCTGAAGTAAGTTACAAAGACGGAATAGAAGATGGATTATGTAGAGAATGGTATGTTAACGGTAAATTGGAAGAAGAAACGTATTACAAAGGGGGAAAGAAAGATGGATTATTTAGAAGTTGGTCTGAAAACGGTCAATTAAATTCTGAAGTGAATTACAAAGGTGGAAAAGAAGATGGACTACATAGTTATTGGTCTGAAAATGGTCAATTATTGTATGAAAGAAATTACAAAGATGGAAAAAGAGATGGATTGGTTAGATGGTGGTTTGAAAATGGCCAATTAAAACGGGAATCCAATTACAAAGACGGGAAGGAAGAAGGATTACAGAGAAGTTGGCATGAAAACGGTCAATTCAAGGCGGAAGAAAACTACAAAGACGGTGAACAGGTATCTGAAAAAAGATGGGATGAAGAAGGAAATCTAATCAATGATGAAACACATTTTGATTAACTAACCTTCAGTAGCGTGTAAAATCCTATCGGGGTGGAGCTGGTCCAGCTTCGTCAGCTTCTCGATACGCCTGTGCATCACGTAAAACCAGATGGGCGGCACGAGGGCGAGCAGGATCATTCCCGGATATCCCGTAGGCATCTGGTAAGCTTCGTCAAAGTGCCTTAGCACCTGGTATTGCCTGCTGGACTTGTAGTGGTGATCAGAGTGGCGGGAGATTTCAAATAACATGATCCGCCCGATATAGTGATTGGAGTTCCACGAGTGTGCGGGTAAGATCTTCTCATAAGAACCATTGTCTTTCTGTTTTCTTCTCAACCCATAATGCTCAACGTAGTTAATGGTCTCAAGCATCAAGATCCCTAAGTTGGCTGCGGTGATGAAGCTTAGCATGCCGATGAGGCCAAATCCGTAGTAGATCAATCCGACAAATAACAGCTGAATTAATTGAAACCGGATCATCTCATTTCTCCATGACCAAAAGCCATAACCCTTAGCCTTCAGTCTTGCTGCTTCCAGCTTCCATGCAGACATGAATCCGAACACCACTGAGCGGAACATGAAGAAGTAGATAATCTCGCCATATCTGGCACTTGCAGGGTCTTCATCAGTTGCCACTCTTTTGTGGTGCCCTCTATTGTGCTCAATGATAAAATGCATATAAAGCGTGCTGAGTAAGAGCATTTTCGCCATGAAGCGCTCGTGCAGCTTGGCCCGATGGCCCAACTCATGGCCTACATTGATGCCAAGTGAAACACAGGCTATACCCATTGTGAGGATGCGTCCGCTGTACTCAACGATGCTCAGTCCGGGTTCTGTTATGGCGTATAGAAACAGTACCACAAATGCATATTGAACCAGAACCTGTATATAGAGGAAATAATCATACACCGGATCTTTTCTTGCCATTTCTTCCTCAGCAGCCGACATGTTTTTTTTACTTCCTTTAGCCAATAGTTCAATCAGGGGAATGAGTAAATAGACGTAAATGGGAAGTGCCCATGTCCACCAGCCTGGTTGGGTCAAAGAAACATACCCCATGGCAGGACCTGTAAAAATAGCGGTGTACTTAAAAGCGCGGATATTCATAGCTAAGAGTCAACTGGTATCATTGCCAGAAGTCACTCATCGCAACTAATATAGCGATAATGTTGAAATACCCGAATTTGTAAACCGGGAAGAAGGCTGCTTACCCTTTTGCTGTGGCCTTCAGTTTCGCTTTCGCTTTTGCCGGAGCCTTAGCTTTGACCGGAGCCTTTGCTATTGCCGGCGCCTTTGCTTTTGTCGGCGCCTTTGCTTTTGTCGGCGCCTTTGCTTTTGTCGGTGCCTTTGCTTTTGTCGGTGCCTTTGCTTTGGCCGGTTTGTCTTTAGCCTTCCTTTTAGCGGCTGCGTCTTTAACCCATTCTCCATTCTTGGATTCTCCCAAGACAATCACATCCTTGCTCTTGCGGTACGTCAGTACTGCATCTTCCATTTCCTCTAAAGTATCTCTAAAGATCTTCACACCAGAGTTGGACCCTTTGTTGCGAACTTCAAGGTAATACCCATCTCTCAGAGGTTTCGGTCTTGTAGGCGGTCTGCCCATCCTTTGTAATATTTGTAAGTTAGTATGAGCGCATCCCAATGCACCCAATAAATAGACTACAAATAGCCTAAATAGTTGCCTGCGAATGTAACGAAATGTACCGAATTTCCAAGGATTGAACTGGCATGAATGCAATTCCTATTTTTATTCCAACCTGACCCAAATGCTTTCACCTGATCATGAATGTTGATTTTCATCCCAGTATCCTAATAGCAAATAACCGCCGACAGCAGCATTCTCTCTTGGTAAGAGACGGTATCAGAAGCACAAGCTAAATGTTGTAGATTAATACCAGATAGAAAACCCCTAGTCAGCCGCTGCGTACTTGTTGTTATTGAATATCCCAATGGACTTTCCCGTGAAGGTCTTATCAATAAATGGACTATTTGCCGATTTGGACCTGATGTCACCTGATCTATAGGTCCATTTTAGCTTGGGGTCAAAGATGGTCAAATTGGCTTTTTCTCTATTCTTAATCACTGGAACCTCAATTCCGAGTATTTTTCTGGGTGATATGGACATCTTATCGACTATCTCACCAGATGTAAGCCCACTATGGGTATTGGCAACCGCATAAGCCGTTTCCAGTCCGATAACCCCAAATGAGGCAATGTCGAACTCTCTATTCTTGGTTTCTACATCTTCCGGATTGTGATCAGAACATATAGCGTCTATTGTCCCATCTGATAAGCCCTTCTTAAGAGCAGCAATGTCCTCCTTGGTCCTTAACGGCGGATTGACCTTGAAGTTGCTGTCAAAAGTGACCAATTCTGAGTCGTCAATCCCTATCTGGTGAGCAGCTACTTCGGCAGTTACTTTAATACCCTTTCTCTTGGCATTGCGAATGATTTCCACTGAATTGCCGGTCGAAATAGTTGCAAAGTGCAGCCTTGAATTGGTGTATTCAGCTAGGTATACATCCCTTGTGATCATGATCTCTTCCGCTAAAGCAGGCATTCCATTGAGTCCAAGAGAAGTACTTGTATCCCCCTCATTCATCTGCCCTTCCAAAGCTATGCTTTCATCCTGTGAATGACTAATAACCAGGCCATTAAACATATTTACATAAAGCAATGCCCTGGATAGAACTCCAGCGCTCGATATGGGGTTCTTCTCGTCTGAGAAAGCAACGGCTCCCGACAGAGACATGTCATACATCTCCGTCATTTCCTTTCCTTGAAGTCCTTTCGATAGTGCACCTATTGGATGCACATCAACCACATTACCTTTAGCCTTACTTATGATGTATTCAATGTCTGCTTTGGTATGAAGTGGCGGATTTGTACCGGGCATACAGGCCACCCCAGTGAATCCTCCAAAAGCAGCAGCCCTGCATCCAGAGTTCAGATCTTCCTTGTGTTCGTCTCCTGGATCCCGGAAGTTGACATGCATATCGAACCAACCCGGAGAAACGTGCAGGTTCTTGCCTGAGATTGTTTTGGAATTAGAGGAAATATTTTTCCTGATGGATTTGAGCTGTCCGTTTTCGATGAGAATATCGACCCGTTTCCCGTTATGAGGAGAATTTGGGTCAACTACTTTGGCTTGCTTTATCAACAAGTTCATCTATCAGATGTAATTTGCCGGCGTTAGTCCAAAAACCTCAATAACATGGTTTCCAGCGCCAGAAAAACCAGTGCAAAGATAATACAAAGTTTCCACAATTTAGTACCCTCGCCAATTGATGCAAGATTGCCCGTAAACCCTGAATCACCTGATGATAGAATAGTGAAATTTGTTAAAGATGCATCTTCAATCTGTTTTCCTAATTCATCTTGATCATAGCACCGCAGGTTAGACTCCGTCCTGTCGTAGTTAAAGGCGTATCCTTTCTTTGTAGCTGATCCAGCCAATAATTGGTAATTGCCGGGTTCAAAGAGCATATTGTGAAGGAGCAATTGTACGGCCTGATCTACGACACGTATTTCGGGGATAATATCAAAGTCGGGCCCGTCACTATCAGCACCCGTCAGGTGATACACAAATTCTCCGTCCTCTGCACCTGATGATACCGGTCCCTCAATTTGGTTGTGCTGTCCCAGTGTATAAAACAAATGCCCAAAGTTCAGGCTGTGAATAGCTATTTTGTACATAAGTGGAACGAAGAGAGCGTGCTCTGGTAAATTACTGGCTTGTTCCAGCAGTGGTACTGAAAACAAGTAAACCGTTCCCCGGCCTTCGTTATACACATTCAGAAATGTTGCTCCATTTTCTAAAGTGAAGAGCTTTTCCACTGAAGTAGATGTTGCACTGGTTATCTTGTAATGGGCATGAACCACTGGCAGATCCATCCGCTGTGGTACCTTCTCAAACACGTCAGAAAATATGTAATGGTCCAGGTTGACCTTGTCCACATTTATTTTAGAAGTATCAAGTTTGCTTATGTGTCCAACTTTCAGCTGCCCGCTAAGGAAGAGTTGATAACTATCGAGATCAGCTGCCTTACCGGGAAAGATAGCCAAACTGCCCCCTGCTTCACGAAATTGTTGTAACGCATTACCCAATCCGCTTGAGACCGCCTCTAAGTTCTCCAGTATGATGACATTCATCTCTGGAATAGCCGAGTAATCAACATTTTGGTAAGTGACCTGGTTGAATAGAAAATAGGGGTCGCCAGCGTAGAGTGACCGCAATTTATCGCCACTTCCACTATCACTTATACAAAGGATCTTGAGGGAAGAAGCTATTTCGTAATTGAAGTAAAACGCATCATCAAATGTCACGGGATAGTCGGTAAGAGAGACCACGGCATTGATTATACCTGGCTTGTTGACCGTAAAGCTGAGTGGAACATCTACATATGAATTGCCCCCGACACTACAACTTCCAAGGGCTTTTTGCGTACCGTTGATCATTAGCTTTAGAGGGATGTTTTCGTATTCCTTATCAGATATGTTGCTCACCCTCACAAATATCTTATCCGGTTGATTGGCTCGTCGAATCGGGGATTCAAACCAGCAGCTGTCTATATACAAATTCGCCCGGTCCTGGGATGCAATAGGGACCAGTGTATAAAAAACATTGGAGTCAGTGCTGACTTGCTTGAAGTCCGTATTGGATTCTTGAAAATCGGAGATAATGAAAGAACGCTTTCCACCTTCCTCACCACCTTGAAATACTTCATCCTGCCTCTGTATTAACTCAGAAATCGAACGCACATGTGAGCTCATCTTGATATTATCTACCTGCTCAAGGAACTCCTCCTGGTTCAACAGCCTCTGTTGCCGGCCTTCAAAATTATTGGTCAACAGCTGATACCTATCAGTCGGCCTGAAGCCAGAAGCAATCTCCAGAGCAATCCCTTTCGCTTGCTCCAGCAGCCTTCCTTCCGAGTTGACCGCATCCATACTGAAAGAGTTGTCGATATATATGCTGACAACATTCTCCTTCACTATCTTCTGATTTTTTTCAACAGGAATATAGGGCTGTGCAAAGGCCAGTACAAATAAGGAGATTGCGAGAATTCTAGAGGCCAGTACCAAAAGGTGCTTCAGCTGAGACTTGGCCTTTGTCTGCTGCTTTACCTCCTTTAGAAAACGCACATTGGTGAATAAGACCTTTTTATATCTCCGGAAGTTGAAGAGGTGAATAATGACAGGAATCGCTATTGCGAATAGGGCAAAAAGAAAAGTCGGGTACAAAAAATTCATAGCGTGCAAAAATAGAGATTCTCCTAATTACTAGTCCTGTAGAACGACCATCCCAATCTTATTTCTATCAAATCGGCCACATGGCGATGCGCCTTGAGATGTATACCTGCAAAGAGTGCCTTGGTAAAATGGTAGTTGATGCCATAACGCTGGTAAACAGGATCGTTGAATTTGGTTTGGTCATAGATATATATACCCAATTTTTGACTAAACGTAAATCGGCCCATGAGAAATTCGTGTCCAAGAAGCACCGCACCGCGTTGATAATCACTATCCGAGTTGAATTGGTTTTCCATCCTCCATCTTAATGATCCGTCCCAAATCCATTCTGCATCCAGGGTAATGGCACTCATTCTTCCCACTTGTTGACTCACCCCAGTACTCGCACCTACAACTAAAAAATAGGTGGGATCTTCCAATATTCTCTTCACAAATGAAGAGAGTGCAACATCATAACGTCGTTTTTTAGCACCTTGGTATTTTTGCTTCAATCGGTCTTCAAAGGGAGAGGGGTTCAACGTATAGTCTAGCCCTATTGTTGCGGTCGGATAGTTGATTCCCTTATTGGGTTCCTTAATGCCTCCATTGGAAATGTGATTGTAGTTAGCGGCCAGGTTAATGCCAAAATGTTCATTCAACCGGTAATTGAGTGCCAGATTTAGTTGTAGATATACATTAATCGGCAAGCTGTACGAGAAATTATCCACATTGCTTACCGGATTGTATGGCCTTGTATCGAACGACAATCCCCCTGCTGGCCTTATTGAAATGTTTAATTTTTTATGACTGGTAAAAAAGGGTTCAACGAATCCGGCGACATTGAATCCATAACCGAGTATTTCACGGTTGTCAAAATCAAAAAATGAAAAGAGTAAACCAACCCTGGGGTAGCAATTACATACCTCCCAGGATTTTTTATCCATCTTGTGCCAGTTTATTGTCAATTCTGTTCCCCTGGGGTAAGAGTCTTCTATTGCCCTAATAGCCCTGGAGTGAATGATCACAAATCCATAATGTTCACGGAGCCCGATTACCAGCTGGCTCTGTGAATTTGTATCCGTAACTGAGGACAATGTATCTGTCCCATGAACAACATTTACAGAAAGAAGAAATGATAAGAGATATATGGTGCACCCTCTACAGCCCAGACTCCACTTAAAACGGACCCTTCTATTCACGAGCGGTCATTTAATTGAGGCTATTGCTTAATTAGCCTTCGTGTCAGCACATCTGCACCTTTAGATGTAATTCGCAAGACATAGGACCCGGCATTCAGCGGACTCATGGAGAAGGAGAAGAAATTTGATCCGGCCTTTGCTTTGTCGGAGTACAGATCCTTGACTAAAGCTCCCTTGGTATCGTATAGCTTCACCTCAACCGTCCCTGATTTCTCCAGTTCAAAGTAGAGCGTAACAAGGTCAACAGCCGGGTTGGGGAATACATTGCTTTGGGGTTTGGCTTCTTCAATTACCATTGAATCACGCACCACACATTCAGCATCGTCTATTATTGTTACGGTGTAGGTGCCTTGCCCTAACCCAGTTGCTGTAAAGCCTGTTTGTTTGTCAGGGTCGTTCCACTGAACCTGGTAGGGGGTGAATCCATCACCGACAGTCACTGTAAGTGCCCCATCAGTGCCCTGGAAAGTGGTAGCGTGGTCAACATCTGTTATAGACACCGCGAGCGGAAGTTCAACCTCAGCAGTTAGTTCCGTAATCCATGTGAAATTATTATTGGACTTGCCATAAAACCCTGCAGTCCAGACTGTGTTATTATCGTTGTATTTCCTTTGAATGCCGAAGTAGTCACCCCACCTCTCGTATCCTGAAATTTTATTGACAGGCCCTTCTGCTTCTTTCAAAGAAATCAATTCGGAGTACGTATCATTAGAGTGATATAACAGAGCAGACACTCCGGGGTCTCTGGTTGGAGATGTGTGATCCATTCCGATTATGGCTTGCCTGCTGCAAGAATGGGAACCGGTGTATGCAATATTGGGATAACCCAAATCTAAAGAATCATCAACAAGAATAGTCGCGGTGAATACAGGGTCAGCATCCAGGTTATTGACAAATCCATGGTAAATTGCGGCGAACCCAGTTGAGGTATCCAGAGTGACTGAAACATATTGGATCTCCCCATTCTCAATAAAAGCCCCGAGAACCCGGGCATCATTGGTTGCCAGGGAATCAACGTGACTCTGTCTGCCGTTAGGCGGCATACCGTAAGGAACATTGCTCTTGCCAAGGTTGACATCAAGCACAGTATTCCCATCATATTGATCACCGGTCACTTCTAACAGGAAGATGCTATCACTGAGAATGGAGAAGTTCCTGTTGGAGAGCAAGTATTGACTCGGCCCCACTGGCCAGGAGCCCCCTTGTACAGGATGGATATTGCGAATTAGCGTATCCAGGTATTTTAAATTGCTCCATAAGGTAGTTGTCAAGAGGGAATCTCCATCATACCCATTTTGTTTGTCTACCTGCCAAATAACACTTTCAGAAAACCCGGTTTGCCAGGTTGCGGCCACATCGTTTATCAAATTGCCTGTTACAAAAAGTTCCCCTTCCGTAACAGAAATTGCTGGATAATCTGTCCAGGTGGAATCACTTAAAGGATTCCCCGGCAGGGAATATAAGTTCCATGGATCTGCAGGATCGTTGGTAGTTGAAAAACATACAATGATCAGGCTCTCATAACTTTGTCGTCCATTGAGGAATACAAGTATAAACCGATCTGCTATGGGGTCGTAAATGACCTTTGGATCGTACTTGTCGTTATTCGTGAATTGCGCAGTGAAAGCGTGAAGACTCACCAGCATCTCAGCCGTATCCAGATTGGAGTCATAGGCAAATAACCTGCTGTTGAATGACGTCAACACAATTCCGCTATCAGATATAGCCAGTGTATTATCGTTAGGTGTACCGCCGGGAATCAGCGATATCAAAGTGTCACCATTGGGCAGAATAATCTTTGAGGCAACGGGAAAATTCATCCCTATACCAGGAGCAGTGCCGCTGGGATCCCATGATTGAATTCCGATTGCCTTGCGTGGGTATTTGGCTTCAGATTGCTTTTTTATCTGGTTCATAGCATGGCGGGAAGATCCTGGCAAGGGCATTTCCACATTGGTAAGACTGGGCATCCAATCCTCCGTTATCTCACCTGGATAAACCTGTGCTATTTTCTGGCCAGCAAAAGGGGTTTTGTCGTAAGTTACCTCCTGACCCCAGGTAAAACTTGAACAAAGTGCCAGTCCAAAGAAGATATATGCGATCTTTTTAAAGTTCATGTCCATCAGGTTCAGACGTTCCAAACGCCTTTATGCCTTCGAATAATATCCAAAGTTGGGAAACTCCCACTACGAAAGCAATAGTAACCAGTAAATAGTTTTCATCATTAATATACGTAACTATGTTGAAATAGGTGGCGATGAAGGTGATAATTGTTATAAATATCATCGGCACCAGTGTGATCAGGAATTTACCCCTGGACTTGAACAACCATACTGAAATTACTAAAAGTGTCAACGAACCGAGTAGCTGATTGGTAGAGCCGAACAGGGGCCATAGCTTGAGCCCACCAGCACCGGTCCCATCAGACAAGACCAGGATCATCGAGAACAAGACGGCCAATCCGGATTGTAAATACCGGTTGTTGGCGATTGCCTTGATCTTAATAGCATCCCCGATCTCGCCGATGATATATCGCTGAATTCTCACAGCTGTGTCCAGCGACGTGGCGGCGAAGCTGATCACCATAACCGCGATGAAGATTGCGGCTAACGAACGTATCTGTCCATCTGAACTTGTAATTGTTGCAGTGATGCCAATTTCTGAAAGAAAGCCAGCCGTCCCGTTAACAAAGGCCGTGAGCTTGGGTTCAAAACCCTTGGCCATATCAAAATTATTGTAATGCGCATGCCAGTCAGCGGTACTTTCAAAGCCAGCCGCCACTGCAATGGTTGCGGCAACGGCAAGTGTAGCTTCTCCAATCATTCCACCATATCCGATGAAGCGGGAGTCTTTGATGCTGCTTATCTGTTTCGAGGTCGTTCCTGAAGACACCAAGGCATGAAAGCCAGATATGGCACCACAAGCAATGGTAATGAACAGAAATGGAAACCAGGGTATAGGATTGCCGCTCATTTTAAAGGCCGGAGCATCCATCATGGGTTGGGCAACCATGATTCCTGCGTAAATGAAAAGGAGGCCCACAATGAGCTGGTGGGAGTTGATATAATCTCTTGGCTGCAATAAGGTCCATACAGGCAAAATTGATGCGATGAACCCATAACCCATGAGAAAAACGATCCAGGTCATAACCTCAGATCCTCCGATCCATATGCTTTCAGGCAAGTGTACCGGGTGCTGAAAGCCAAGGTAGATCATTCCGTAAAGCATGAGAAGGGCTACGATGGAAGGGACGAGCAAGCTCCGTTTCTTTTTATAGGCCCACCATCCTATGAAAATCGCTACGATGATCTGGAAATTGATCGGAATTACCGTCCCTGGATAGGAAACAAACAAGGTCGCGATGATGTAGGCGAAAACGGCAATTACGATGAATACGAGCAGAAAGATCACGGTAAGAAATAACATCTTGGATCGTGGTCCAATGATTTTTTCAGTGACCTGCCCAATGGATCTTCCTCCATTCCTTGCGGAAATTACCAGCGCACCATAATCATGGACTGCCCCCATGAAGATGCTGCCAATCACGACCCATACAAGAGCCGGCACCCACCCCCAAATAACCGCTATTGCTGGCCCAAGTATAGGTGCTGCACCGGCGATAGAGGAGAAGTGATGCCCAAACAATACATGCTTCTTTGTGGGCACGTAATCCACACCGTCGTTGATTTCGACAGCAGGTGTTACTTCAACTGAGTCCCATGTGCGATACACATAGCGCTCCAGGAACCTGGAATAAAAGCGATAACCGAGAAAGAGACATAGTAAGCAGACTGCCGAGACCAGTGCTGCATTCATCAGAGTGTCAGGTCAAGAATTACGAAGACAGCAAACACAACTGAACCTACTCCATTTGTGGTGAAGAAGGCCATGTTGATTTTGGAAAGGTCATCAATCTTAACAAGTGTATGCTGATACACCAGAAGTGCGCTAAAAATTGCGCTGCCTGTCCAGTACCAGCTCCCAAAGTCCCCATGATAACCTGCAAAAAAGATGAAAGTGGCCGTTAGGGTGTGAAAGATGGAGGAGAGCACCAAGGCACCTCTCTGCCCGAGAAATACAGGGAAAGATTTCAAGTTATGTGTCTTGTCGAATTCAACATCCTGCAGGGAGTAAATGATATCAAAACCGCTCACCCAAAATAGCACTGCAAGGGAGATGAGCAGTGGGGTCAAGGCAAACACTCCAGTGACCGCCAAATAGGCACCGATAGGAGCTAAGGCCAACCCAACACCGAGAATGACATGGCTTAGAAACGTGAAGCGCTTGGCATAGCTGTACCCAAGTATCACGAGCAGCGCCACGGGAGAGAGGTAAAAGCAAATGGTATTGATGAAATAGCAGGTGAGGATGAACAATGCCGAGCTGACGATCACAAAAAATAAGGCGGCCCCAGATGATATCACTCCAGCTGGTATTTCTCTAATGGCCGTACGGGGATTCTCCTTATCGATGTCACGATCGGCATAGCGGTTGAACGCCATGGCTGCTGAACGTGCGAATACCATGCAAAGCACCACCATGCCCAATGTGGTCCATTCGAACGTCTCATCGGTCGAGTAAATGGCGATCAAGAACCCTATGACTGCAAATGGCAGCGCGAAGATGGTGTGGCTGAACTTAACCAGAGATAAGTACTTGGAAACAGCAGACGGTTCTGACATATGACAAAGTTAAGAAAACCAACCGTCATCAGACATTGCAATACTATTTATTCCAATCCTTTTACGATATTTGTCCGAATACAAAAGTAAGTTGTTGAAACCATCAAATCCCAGAGGAACCCGAGACTTCTCACCTGCCGAAATGATGAGGAGGAATCACATCTTTGACACGTGCAAAGCTGCGTTTCAAAAGCATGGGTATCTGCCAATCGAAACTCCATCCTTGGAGAACCACGAGACCTTAACGGGCAAGTATGGTGGAGAAGGGGATAAACTCATATTCAACGTGCTCAATTCTGGAGATTACCTTTCCAAAGTGCCAGAAGGAACAGATAAAGAGGATTCAAGAGCTTTGACGAAGAGCATATCTGATAAGGCATTGCGTTATGATCTTACAGTGCCATTTGCCAGGTATGTGGTCCAGCACCTAAACGAAATCACATTTCCTTTTAAACGCTTTCAAATTCAACCGGTTTGGAGAGCGGACAGGCCAGCGAAAGGACGGTACCGTGAATTTTACCAATGTGATATTGATGTTATTGGATCAAAGTCCCTGCTAAATGAAGTTGAGTTATTACTCATCATCAATGAGGTCTTCAGTGGCTTGGGTTTGGAACATATTTCAATCAGCATCAATAACCGTAAGATACTTGCTGGAGTTGCGGAATCATGCGGTATCCAGGATCAGTTTGTTGACATGGTGACCGCACTCGACAAATGGGACAAAATAGGAGAAGAGGGAGTAGCCGAAGAACTGCGCAAGAGGGAAATTAGCGAAGAGGCCATCTCAAATATACTGGCCTATGCTTCAACGTCTAATCCTGACAAGCTGGGGGAATTACTTGGCGTCACCCAGGCCGATAAGGGAGTGGAGGAGTTAAAGGAAGTAATTGGCCACCTGGGTAATTTGAACATTTCCAATGTGAACTATGATCCGACACTCGCCCGGGGAATCGATTACTATACAGGAATCATCATAGAGGTCAGGGTTGATGATTTCCCCGGAAGTTTGTGTGCTGGTGGCAGATATGATGACCTGACCGGGCTTTTTGGACTTAAGGATGTATCAGGTGTTGGGGTGTCTTTCGGAGCAGATAGAATTTATGATGTGATGGAAGAACAAGGTGTGTTTCCAGCGGATATTTCAACTACTACGCAATTGATGCTGGCCAACTTTGGGGAAGCTGAGGCAGCTTATGGATTGGGATTGGTGACCCGCTTGCGGGAAGCCGGTGTTCATGCCGAACTATATCCCGACACTGCCAAGATGAAGAAACAAATGGCCTATGCGGATGCGAAGTCTATCAAATATGTGGGACTTATAGGAAGCGATGAGATGGCAGCGGGAAAAATCACGCTGAAGAACATGGCTACCGGAGACCAGGAGAGCGTAACGGAAGAAGAGCTGATAAATGTCTTAAACACTTAGATCAATGTCAAAAAGCGTACATAAAATATCAGATGCAGCTTTAACATTGAAGCTTGTTGAGTCTGTTCTCGCAGATGAAATCAGCATCGAACTATCTCAATCTTCAATTGATCAGATCGTTAAATGCAGAACCTATCTGGATGACAAAATTAAGTCATCTAAGTCGCCCATTTACGGGGTGACTACTGGATTTGGATCGCTATATAAAGAAACTATTAGAGATGCAGATCAAGAGTTGTTGCAGGTTAATCTGCTCAAATCTCACGCTGCCGGTGTGGGGGAGGTAGTGCCTGATCAGATCGTTAAGCTAATGATCTTCCTCAAGGTTCAGTCCCTGTCATATGGCTATTCGGGCATATCGTTGGAAACTATTGAACGCCTGGTGGCATTGTACAATAATGACGTAATTCCTGTGGTTTACCAGCAGGGTTCCCTGGGTGCTTCTGGCGACCTGGCCCCATTGGCCCATATGTCTCTTCCGCTGATTGGTTTGGGGGAAGTACACTATAAAGGTGAAAAGAAGTCAGCCGAAGAAGTAAACCAGGCATTGGGATGGGAGCCTGTAAAGCTGCGGCCCAAGGAAGGCTTGGCACTTCTCAACGGTACGCAGTTTATGAGTGCGTATGGGTTCTTCTGCCTGACAAAAGCAGTACGCCTTTCTAAGCAATCCGATGTGATTGCAGCGGTTACTGTTGATGCCTTTGAAGGCCGCATGGATCAATTTGACAGCAAGATTCAAAAGGTCCGCGCTTTTAAAGGGCAAGAAGCTACAGCAGCCCGAATCAGAACAATATTGGAGGGATCTGAGCTACAACAAGCTGAGAGAACGCACCTCCAGGATCCTTATTCGCTGAGGTGTATTCCACAGGTACATGGAGCCTCAAAAGACGCGTTGGATAGGATACTGGAAATATTCCTTATCGAAATCAACTCTGTAACTGACAACCCAACTATTTTTCCGGATGAGGATGAGATAATTTCAGCAGGCAACTTCCATGGTCAGCCGTTGGCCATTAACCTGGATTATCTGTGTATTGCCCTGGCTGAGCTGGGCAGTATATCAGAGCGACGGACCTTTAAGTTGCTGTCGGGCGCCCGAGGCCTACCTGTCTACCTGATTGCGAATCCCGGATTGAATTCTGGATTCATGATTACTCAGTACACGGCGGCCTCTGTGGTTAGTCAAAACAAACAGCTCTGCACACCTTCGTCAATTGATACCATCGATTCATCAAATGGGCAGGAGGACCACGTTAGTATGGGTGCAAACGGGGCTACAAAAGCGTATCAGGTGGTGAACAATCTTGAAAAGATATTGGCCATTGAACTCTTCGCCGCTGCACAGGCACTGGAATTCAGGAGGCCCGGCAAGACCTCTCCAATGCTTGAGGGTTTTATAGCTGAATACCGGAAAGAAGTTGGTTTTGTTGAGGATGACCAGGTGATGCACAATGATATTCATAAGAGCATTGATTTTTTAAGAAAAGTTATATTGCCAATCTGACGAAATGAGAAAACTCCTCCTTTGTTCACTTCTTTATACTGCAACATTACATGCCTATTCTCAAGATAGCTCAGACATAGATTTACCGGTAATTGCCAGCAGCATGGCAACAGAGGACACGAACAAGTTTTGGCACAAGCCTAAGTTCGTTTTGGGATTAATGGGGCACAATTCTTTCATTGCTGGGAAGAAGGTGCATCTTGGTGGTGTGCGTGTTGGACTGGAGTTTAACCAAAGGTGGAGATTTGGATTGGGGAGGAATTACTTCAATCCACCTGTTCATCACCAGGGAGGCACAGAGCAGGATCCAAAATTTTACCGTGTTAAATTTGCCTATTCGAATGTGTTTGGAGAGTACATTATCCTCAACAACCGGAGGTGGGAGATATCTTGTCCACTAGTATTGGGCGGTGGTTCGACAACTATTGCTGTCAGGGAGAATGAGGTGGATGCCTTTGTCCCTTATGGGTCGGTGCGGCTAACTGTGATGGATCTTTCAGCTGTTGGATACTACAAGATTTGGAAGTGGCTGGGTTTGGGAGCGAGTGTCGGGTGGAGAAATGTTACTTCAAACGACAAAACCAACCCTCAACTTGCTGCAACTGTAACTGAAGCGTTTGATGGACCGAACTGGGCTATTAAAACAAAAATCTATCTTGGTGCTCTATGGAAGGCCGTGTTCAAGAAGAAGGGCAAGCAAAAGACCATTGACCGGGGAACTATAGATTCCCAATAATCTTGTCCTTGGGATACTTAACCGAATAGATTAGCTTTAGCTTTTTTGTCTCGCCTCCTAGCAACTCTAGCTTCCAGGTCAATTTCCCTGAAACCTTGTCGTGTTTGGCCTCCGACATCTCCTCAACTTCGATCTCAATCTCTTTATTCGAGCTCAGGGGTATCTGGTCTTCTACAGTAATATTTACAGGTACCTTTTTCGTATTGCGAATTGCGATTTCATAGGCAAAAGTTTCCTTTTTCTTCTCTCCCAGGAACTTCTTGCTCGTATAATCTTTTAACTTCTCGCGGGTAATGTTCACGCTTTGATCCCTGCCAAAGGAAATATTAAGTGTGTCGTCTGTGGTCTTTGTGTTGATAAATGATTTTCCAACATAGGTTCCTTCAAAGTAAATATTCGCATTTCCCGAAAGTATCTTGTAATCCTCCCAGCCTGATACCCCAGCCAAGAGAAAAGCATCTAAATCCATTTTAGGGATGGCAAAATGCTTGAAATTCGCCTTGAGATCGTGTTCTGCCACGCTAACGTCGTGCTGCTGTCCATCGCTGGGAATGGTGTAGGGCAGGCTGATCTTGAATTGCACTCCCGTAGTACTTTCTGAGACTGAAGTGTATTGAGCTGCTGACTGTGCTTCCTCTTCATACGCTTCTTCCAAATTACCTTGCATCATTGGTGCTTCTGTCTTCTGACCTTGCATCGCATAGGTCGCTCTTCGTTTTTTCGATGCTCTCGGATAATTGCTATAGGTTCGATACTGCAAGGTCCAGGGATTCATCTTCGGCTGTGTGCCACTCCGTTTTGGGTTTAAAGTGGAGAGCGTCAGCTTTATCTTGCTCCAATCTACACCTGTGTTCTGGTGCACCTTGGCTTTATAGTTAAGCGTTATCGGACTGGTCACATTCGTGGCGCGGAGGTCATAATTCGGTTTCCAGCCTGCCCCGTTGACGAAGTATGAGACCTCAAACTTCGCCGGAGTACGCTCTTTTGCAGATACGACCACATATAATTCTCCTGTCGAACGTGTCCTCTTTCCGTTGAGTACCACAAGCTGCTTGTTAAGTTTTGTTAAATGATCCCGAATTTCAATGCTCTCCTCCTGTATAGAAATGCGCTTTTCACTGATCTCCATCAACCTCCTCCGAAAAACATTAGCGACCTCCTCGAGATCTAAAGCATCCACCCCAACTTCCTTGTTCCCAATGGCCTTATTGGCCAAGATCATGCTTTCCTCGTTTTTGTAAACACCTTCCCTGCCCGCGAGGATCTTCAATTTTTTATTGAGTGTTTTAATGGAGTCTTCAATTGCCAGTATCTCCTTGGGTTTCTTGCTTTCATCCAGGTAGTTGAGCTTGTGGTTAACCGATAGGATAATAAAGTTTCCCTTTCCTTTTACCTGCACGCTGCTCGCATCAATGGAAGGAGAGAGACCTGATAGCTTAATTGTTGAAGACCCCGAATTGAGGGTAGTGTTTCCGATGCGATGAACCTCAGCGCCTGATAGGTACACCGTTACCTCTTTAATATTTGCAGTGAGGTCCTTTTCGGTTTGGGCAAATCCAATGCTAAAGAATGTAACAGTAACCGCCAGAACAAATAAATGCTTTTTAATCATCTTGATCTAAGTTTAGATAGCAGTCTCAATATTTCTATATACAGCCACACCAACGTGACGATCAGTCCAAAGGCTCCGTACCATTCCATATACTTAGGAGCCCCTTGCTCAGCTCCTGTCTCAATAAAGTCGAAGTCCAATACCAGGTTCAGCGCTGCTATAACTACTACGAATAGTGAGAATCCAATTCCCATTATTCCACTCTCGTGGATCATGCCTATGCCGGCACCAGTAAACATGTTCATAAGCCACGAGATCAGGTATACCAGTGCGATCCCACCAGTTGCAGCCACAACTCCTAACCTGAAGTTCTTAGTCACTTTGATTAAGCCCGACCGGTAAGCAAACAAGAGAGCAAACAACACGCCAAATGTTAGTGTAACCGCCTGAACTACGATGCCTGGATAAATCGACTCAAACCAGGCTGATAATCCGCCAAGGGCAACACCTTCCAACAAAGCGTAGATCGGAGTAGTAATAGGAGCAAGCGTCTTTTTGAATATTGTAATTAAGGCCACAATAAACCCTCCAATGAACCCTCCAATTAACCAGGGGTATATAGCCTCCACGCTCATGGTCTCGGTAAATATCTTCCACGTATACAAGGCACCAACCAACAAAATCACCAGTGAGATTGCCGTTTTATTCACCGTACCGTTGATGGTCATTACTTCATCATTGGTTCTGGGCAATGCCTCAAAGGTCTTCTTGTTTAATGCCGGATTCGCTGTTCTCATATTCTAAACTTTATAGCAAGGCTAAATTAAAAATATTAAATGAGTAATACCTTCCATTTTCCACCTTCCTGCCGCCCTGCCTACCGAACAGGCAGGCTGCATGCCAAAGGTATGGTGGGCAGGTTTTCCATTCCCGATTTTCCATTTTCCACTCACTTCCCAATATCTTCATTCCATAATTCAGGCTCTTCCGCAATAAACTTTTGCATCAGGTCAATGCAGGCCGGATCATCCAGGTCAATGACCTCAACGCCATGGTCGACCATAAATTGTTTGGCACCACTAAAGGTTCTCGATTCGCCTACTATCACCTTCTTGATACCGAACTGCACAACTGCTCCAGCGCATAGATAACATGGCATGAGGGTGGAGTAGAGCACCGTGTCTTCATAGCTGCCAATCCGGCCGGCATTTCGAAGGCAATCGATCTCAGCATGGGCCATTGGGTCCTTCGTCTGAACCCGTTGGTTATGTCCTCGCCCAATTACTTTCCCTTCTTTAACCAGCACAGAACCAATAGGAATACCTCCGCTATTCCGGCCTCGCACAGCCTCAGCATATGCTAATTTTAAATTTTCGTCCATCTGTCCTTGTCCTTTGTTGAAATAAATTATCTTTGGGATAAATATAATCAAATAGAAATACCAGATCATGAAGATAGAACAGAAGCAATGGACAGCAGAAGGCCAATGGGCAGCTTCCGGCGATAACGGAGTAAGCAAATCTGCGAATTTAGTTCTGGCCTTTGGCAGCCGCGGCATTTTATCAGACTCGGCCAGATATGACGAGATTAGAGCATTCTATCCTGATGCCCATATTCTTTGTGGCACCACTTCAGGTGAGATTCTGGGTATTGAAGTTTCTGATGACACTATTGCCCTTACGGCAATTGAGTTTGAAAGTACAACGCTAAAGACCGTCTCTCTGAGGATCTCAGAACAAGAAAATAGTTTTGAAGCTGGCAAGACGCTCGGCAATGAGCTGTTGTCTGATGATTTGGTGCATGTCTTTGTGCTCTCTGATGGCCTGCAGGTCAACGGTAGCGAATTGGTAAAGGGAATTAGTGAGGCTCTTCCAAACACAATCTCGGTTACCGGTGGATTGGCCGGAGATGCAGCTAATTTTGAAAAGACTTTGGTCGGATTGGACACTGCCCCAACTGATGGTAATATTGTCGGTATCGGTTTATATGGCTCCAGTTTAAAGATAGGCCATGGCACTCAAGGTGGCTGGGATCCCTTTGGGCCTGAACGTATTGTTACTAAATCATCCAGCAACGTGCTGTATGAGTTAGATGGTCAGTCAGCACTGGAATTGTACAAGACCTATCTTGGTGATAAGGCTGCAGAGCTACCAGGCTCGGGTTTGCTGTTTCCTTTGGCGATTAAAGAAACTGCTGACTCCCGGCCGGTGGTTAGAACACTCCTGGCTGTTGATGAGGGCGAGCATAGCATGACATTTGCGGGTGACTTGCCTGAAGGAGCTGTCGTGCAATTGATGAAAGCCAATTTCGACAAGCTCATCGATGCGTCTGCTGATGCAGCTGAAGGGAGCCTGGAGAAAATAGGCAGTGGCGCCCAGTTGGCTATTTTAGTGAGCTGTGTTGGCAGAAAGTTAGTTTTGGACCAACGTATTGAGGAAGAGGTGGAAGAGGTACAGGCCGTTCTGGGCGATGATACCAAGATCACTGGATTTTATTCCTATGGAGAGATATCTCCGTTGAATGATGGTTTCAATTGTGATCTCCACAACCAGACCATGACCATAACCACATTTAACGAAAACTAGGGTTTCGAATACGAAATTGTACTCAGCTTAGCCTCATCCGTCTATGGGATACAATAAGTTACTGGACAGGCAGATACGGCGCAATCTGCGCGATGATCCGGAAATTCCTGAGAAATTTCAAAAAATATTTCAGGCAATTTCTGACTCTTACGACCATAATGCCTCCGATAGGGACATGCTGGAGCGGTCGTTGGATGTAAGTTCCCAGGAGCTTAACACAGCAAATAAGAAGGTACGTTCTGCGCTTGCGGAGTTGGAAGAGAAAAACAAGGACATTACCGATAGCATAAATTACGCGCAGAAGATTCAGGCAGCAATTCTTCCGTCAGATGAGTATATAAAGTCTCTGCTGCCAGAGAGTTTTGTGCTATTTAAGCCCAAGGACATTGTAAGTGGGGATTTTTATTGGTTTGCTGAGAAGGATGGCCGGGCCTTTTCCGTAGCAGCTGATTGTACAGGGCATGGTGTGCCAGGCGCATTTATGAGCATGATAGGCAGTTCTTTGTTGAATGAGAGCGTTATTGAAAAGGACATCACTGATCCGGGGAAGATTCTCCAGGCAATCAAGGATGGCGTTATAAAAGCCTTGCGTCAAACGGGAGGAAGATTGCAACAAAAGGATGGAATGGACATGGCTCTCTGCTCTTTTGATGCGGCTAATAAGAATGTTCAGTATGCTGGAGCATATAATCCATTGATAATCGTAAGAAACGGGGAAGTGCTCGAGACACGTGCTGATCGTATGCCCATTGGAATCTACGAGGACGATGGGGGAAAGACATTCACTACTCATGACATTCAACTGCAAGATGGAGATTCGGTATATATTTATTCTGATGGCTTTGTGGATCAATTTGGGGGGCCTAAGGGGAAGAAGTTCATGAGTAAGCGCTTTAAACAGGCGCTAATTGATGCACAGTCGCTTACTATGGAAGAGCAGGAGAAAATGTTAGATAAGCTTGTTGAAGATTGGAGAACCCATTCTGAACAGCCTGGTGGGGTATCTGAGCAGATGGACGACATTCTTGTCATCGGAGTACGTGTTTAGCTTAAAGATTTAAGCTAAACGGGAGTTTATCCAACTCAATATTGCCACCGGTAACAATCAATCCAACCCGTTTTCCTTTAAAAGTATGAGGCTCCCGTAAAATTGCCGCGAAAGGCACAGCACTGGAAGGCTCTATGATGATTTTCATGCGCTCCCATATTTTGCGCATTGCGTCAACAATCTCATCTTCACTTACCGTGATTATCTGACTCACATGATTTCTGATGATACCAAAGGTGATGTCTCCCAGATTGGTTTTTAATCCATCCGCGATAGTATCGGTTGTCTCGTTGTTCTGAATTGACCCTGCCGCTAGTGACCTAAAAGCGTCATCCACCTCTTTTGGCTCGCTCCCAATGATAGTAGTACTGGGAGATATATAATGAGTGGATAAACTGGTCCCGCTCAGTAATCCGCCTCCGCCAATAGGTGCAAGTATGATATCCAACTCCGCAACATCTTCTAAAAGCTCCATAGCTGCTGTTGCCTGTCCCGCAATAACCTCCACATCGTTATAAGGGTGAATGAATTTAGCACCTGTTCTGCTTATCACTTTGTCCAACGTCTCCTGTCTGCTGTCAATGTCGTTCTTGCAAAAGGTAATTTCAGCGCCGTACCCCTTTACTGCTTCTACCTTCACTTTCGCGCTGTTTTCTGGCATAACAACAAAAGAGCTTAGCCCCTTATTCCGGGCAGCCAAAGCCACGGCCTGTGCGTGATTGCCAGAGGAATGAGTGGCTACCCCATTGGATGTGTCTTCAGGTGATAAGCTAAGAACTGCGTTGGTAGCACCTCTGATCTTAAAGGCGCCAATCTTCTGAAGATTTTCGCATTTAAAGTAAATGGAGCAACCAGCCAGATTATTGATGCTCCCGGAGGTAAGAACCGGTGTTCGATGAATATAGGGAGCGATCCGCTCATGGGCGGCGGTGATATCCTGAAGGCTGGGAATCTCAGTCGGCGTCACGAGATTAAGCGTCGGTGATAGGTCAATTGCCCCAGGTGATAACTAAGGTGGGTGGCTAAATGAGTAAGGAAAAACTCTGTGGACATATCCTCTCTCAATACGTTGATTGGATAGGTGGCCTCCAACTCCAATTCATTCATATTGTCTAAGGTCTCCAGCACCACTTTGTGCGTTTCGTCGATCTGCTTGTGCAGAGACTCTCTCGATACGTTCTTTGCGCTGAACTCCGCCTCCCGGTCTCTCTTAAAGCCGGTATTTCCCAGTATGGCACCTATGAAGTGCTTCAAGTTGCCACACAGATGCAGCACCAGATTTCCAGCAGAATTATTGACTTCTGACCGAACCAACCATATCAGCTCCTCTTTCTCATACAGGTCGATCTCCTTCTTTACCTTGTTTAAATCCCTCTCGAAAATTTCCTTCAGCGTGCTGAGCATTCCATTATATATATCTGTTAGAACATGTGATATTGCAAGCGTACAAAGGTAAATATTCTATTGTACTGACGATTGATAATAGGCGCTAATTTCGACTCTTTTTCTCAGAGAATACATGAAATTTGAATGCATAAAATTGATACTTTTGTCTTCTTATTATCTATCCAATTGGGAAAGAAGAAACCACTGATATTAGTCACCAATGATGATAGCATCAATGCCGCTGGTATTAAAGTGCTCATCAACACCATGTGTGAAATAGGGGACGTGGTGGTTGTCGCACCGGACTCTCCGCAATCAGGCATGGGGCACGCTATCACGCTTGACTCCCCATTGAGATTGAAGGAAATAAAAGCTACAGGCCATAAGGAGTACATCTGCTCGGGCACCCCGGTTGATTGCGTGAAGCTCGCTGTAAATGTGGTGCTGCAACGGAAACCCGACCTGTTGGTTTCGGGGATCAACCATGGATCCAATGCCTCAATTAACGTGATCTATTCTGGAACTATGTCTGCGGCTGTTGAAGGAGCTCTTGAAGGCATCCCGGCTATTGGGTTCTCCTTGCTCGACTATGCACAGGACGCCGATTTCTCAGTTGTTCAGAAGTATGTCAAAATAATTGCACAGAATGCGCTGGATAAGGGGATGCCAAGAAGGACATGCATCAATGTAAATTTTCCTTCAATACCAGAGGAGCAACTAAAAGGGGTGCGCGTTTGCCGGCAGGCCAATGGCAACTGGCAAGAGGAATTTGACGTGCGCGAAGATCCGACTGGAAAGAAATATTACTGGCTTACAGGTGTTTTTGTTAATTACGATAAGGGTAAGGATACTGATGAATGGGCCCTGGCAAATGGTTATGTGTCTATTGTGCCAGTGCAGTACGACTTAACCGCTCATCATGCTGTCCCATTTCTCAATGAATGGAGCTATGAAATCTAAAGTGGACAAACTTTACGTTGGCCTAATTCCAGGGCTGGTGCTACCTGCCTTGTTGATGTTTTTATATTGGCAGAGAAATTATGATTACATGGACTTGCAGAAGTTTATTCAATTCACTTCAATCGGCCAAATTCACCTAAAGTTAATCAGTTTATTCACGATTGTTAATCTTGGGCTGTTTTTTCTGTTTATCTGGAGAAACCACAATTTGGCCGCAAGAGGTGTACTTGGAGCAACTTTTTTGTACACCTTATTGGTTATTTTTATTAAATTTCTCTAGGATTGTGCTATGTGGTGAACGATGACCGAGTGGAATGTTAGGATAATGGGTATAGAATAATTGGTATACAACACTAGGTATTTTGGTGAATAAGCGGAGAAAAATTAGACGTGGATTTGAGAAACTTCGTGTTATGAACGACGCGGTAACGTTATATGCGGCAACATGTAAAGTTTATACCAGGCCAGCTTCTGAGTTGAAGAAGGTAGCTTCCAAGGCAATTGCTGAGGCTCAAAATATTTTCAGCAATATTTCAGAGGGTTATTGTAGAACAGGAAGTACGGATTATCTGCAATATCTAAATATAGCGCTGGCATCCTCAGTAGAGCTGCACTCATGCTTGCTATCAAGTCTCCTTGCAGGACAAATAACGGAGGGCCAATTTAATGCAGTTAATCAAATCCTTTATAGAACGGAGAATCAGTTAATCAAATTAATCGAATCTCTGCAAGGCAATTCGAACGGGAAGGAATTGGATTCCACATTTGCAATAGGAGCAAAGCGCACATCACAGCACAAAATTCCAATATAAGGAGATTCCTCTTGAAAGCACTCTATGATTTCGTATTTACGAACTAACATAGAAACCCCTTTGTACCAGTGAAGTACTTTCTAATTGTAGGTGAAGCTTCCGGAGACTTGCACGCATCTAACTTAATTAAAGAACTTAAGGCTGGCGATGCGGAGGCCGTGTTTCAATTTTGGGGAGGAAATCTGATGGAGAAGCACGGAGGCACGCTCCTTAAACATTATAGAGAATTGGCTTTTATGGGTTTCTGGGAGGTGCTTATAAACATCTTTACAATTCTCAGAAACTTCAAGCAATGTAAGCGGGATATCTTAACATTTAATCCTGATGTGGTAATTCTCGTTGACTACCCCGGCTTCAATTTGCGAATGGCCAGGTTCGCATCGAAGCATTATTTAAAGGTGTTCTATTACATTTCTCCCCAAGTATGGGCCTGGAAGGAGTCCCGGGTTTACCAGATCAAGAAGACGGTGGATAAGATGTTTGTAATTCTTCCATTTGAAAAGGAATTTTATAGCACGTACAATTACAATGTCGATTTTGTTGGTCATCCGTTACTGGATGCGATTGCCGATGGTGAGGACAGGGAAACAAGTCAGGAGAAGCCCATAATTGCCATTGTTCCTGGTAGTCGCGTTCAGGAGATTTTCAGAATGCTGCCAGTCATGGTCAGCATAAAGGACCAATATCCAAACCACCGATTCGTGATTGCAGGTGTTTCAAGTGTCAGTAGCGAGATCTACCAAAAGTTTTTATCTGAGCAAGATGAAATAGCGATCGAATATGATAATTTTGACAGCGTACTCAACCGTGCTGAAGCTGCCTTAATCACCTCAGGTACAGCTACGTTGCAAGCTGCTTTGCTCAAGGTTCCACTGGTAGTTTGCTACAAGGGTAGTTTTTTTTCATATTTCATTGCAAAGCGATTGATCAATACAGAATTCATTTCTTTGGTCAACCTAATCATGGGAAAAGAAATTGTAGCAGAGTTGATTCAGGGCCAGTTCAATAAAATGTCGCTGAAACAAGAACTGGACAAATTACTGCAGGAAGGGCCGAAGCAGGAAATGCTCAATGAGTTTAATTCGTTGCGATATAAACTAGGTGGGCCCGGTGCTTCTGCTAAAGCTGCCGGGCTAATGTTGGGGTATTTGAAATGAGGACATTTTTGACCGCACTGCTTTTTATTGCAATAATTGGATCTGATGCGCAAGGCAGAAGCTCGGAAGTGGAGATTGGCTTACTTACACAAGCCAAACCCACAAAAATTATTATTACTCCCCTCAGAGGAGATTACTCCGTTGTGTCCAATGATTCGGTTATTTACTCACTTAAGAATCACGACCTCTTACACATTTCTTTAAAGGACCAAAAGTTAGAGTTAAGAACGCTGAACGGCCTATTGGGTACTTTTCTAAATGTTCGTCTCATTCCGCAAGGAGAGGATGGAGCTTTCAAACTAAAGTCAGTGATACCGTATGGGCATGCTAAGTCTTATGACGATATCTTAAACATCAATAACGGGAGTAAATGTCTGCAAGTGATCAATGAGGTCAACATCGATAAGTATGTTGCGGGAGTGGTAAAATCGGAGGTTGGCACCAATGAGGGATTAGAGTTGTACAAGGTGCATGCCATCATTTGCAGAACGTATGCACTGAGCAACTTTAGAAAACATGAAGAAGAAGATTACCAGTTATGTGACAAGGTGCATTGCCAGGCTTTTGCGGGAAGCTGTGATCAGGCCGACCCTGTGACCGGACTCTCTTATGCAGCGAGCAATGACATTCTTAAAGCTGCTGTTCAAACTGCGGGATTGGTATTGGTAGATACTACCTTGGAACTAATCACTGCATCTTTTCATTCGAACTGTGGTGGACAAACTTGCAACTCAGAGGATGTGTGGATGCTCTCCAAGATTTACTTAAGGTCAGTAAAGGACCCGTATTGTGTACAGAGAAAGAATGCCCGTTGGGAACGCAAGGTGTCACAAGCCAAATGGCTTGGTTATTTTGAGCGGGTTCATGGATACAAGGTAAGTGATGAGCAGAGTCGTGAACGCGCTTTAAATTTTACCCAGACGAGCCGTGCACCATATTTCCAAAATAATCAAAAGATCATGCTGAAAGATGTGCGGGCAGATTGGCGTTTTCGCTCTACATTTTTTTCTACTTCTGTATCAGGAGATCAGGTGGTGGTGCAAGGAAGGGGCTTTGGGCATGGTGTTGGGTTGTGCCAGGAAGGTGCCATGGAAATGGTGCTAAGGGGAATCGGCTACAAAGATATTTTGAATTTCTACTATACTGGGGTGGCACTAATTGATATTGCTTCTCTTCGATTTCTCCTGAGATGATCTGGAACCAGGTTCCTTTTCTCCGTATTCTGTCACCTTTCATTCTAGGTATTTGGTTGTCTCAAATTCTCCCGGGCCACACTGCAGCTGCGTTCTGGTTTACCGCTGCTGCTTGCTTGGCTTTCGTGCTGTCGAGTGCGCTTAAAGTGTTCCAACTATCTTTCAGGTATCAATGGGTGTATGGAGTCTTGTTGAATGTATTTGTATGCGGTTTTGGTTATGCTTTAACTTCTTCCCACTCTTCTTTGACTGACAATGCCCATTTCTCAAAATATATTTTGGAAGGGCAGCAAGGTGTGTTTGTAGAAGTTTTAAAGCCAGTTGCCATTAAAGAGAAATCAGTCCAAGTTCATGTGGAAGTCAGGCAGGTTTACAACGGTGCTGACTGGAGCAAGACACTGGGTAGGGCTATCATTTATCTGGAGAAGGATACCTCAAGCCGGAAGCTTGAGGTAGGGGACCAATGTATTGCTATTGTTAATCTGGAAGAGATACAAAAACCGCGCAACCCCGGAGCATTTGATTATGCAAAATACTTATCCCGCTCCGATATCTTTTATAGCGCTTACGCATCGGCAAAGGCTTGGAAACTGGTAGCGCAGCCTAAAGAATTTAATCTATTGCGATCGCTTAATTCATTAAAAGTAAGCCTACAGCAATCGATGGTCGACAGAGGAGTGACAGAAGAGGCACACGCAGTTATTTCAGCACTCACCCTTGGGGATAAGAATGAGCTCAGCCCTGAGTTGAAGACCGCATATTCCAAAGCTGGGGTCTTGCATATTCTTGCAGTTTCAGGTTTACACGTCGGAATAATTTATTTGGTCTTGAGTTATTTATTTTTCTTCCTTAAGAACTTTAAAAACGGAGCACTCCTAAAGGCGGTTTGCATAATTCTATTGCTTTGGGGTTATGCCATGCTTACCGGTATGTCCCCATCTGTTGCGCGGGCATCGACGATGTTCAGCTTTGTGATTGTTGGATCATCTCTCAAGAGGTATACTAATATTTACAATACACTGTGTGTATCGGCTTTCTTCCTTTTACTTATTCAGCCTTTGTCATTGTATAATGTTGGTTTCTTGCTCTCATACACTGCAGTCTTTGGCATTGTACTAATCTACCCGATAGCCTATGGTTTTGTGAAGCCCAATAATTGGTTGTCAAAGAAGATTTGGGCGCTCGTGAGTGTTTCACTTGCTGCACAGATTGCCACCTTCCCCCTCTCGTTATATTACTTTCACCAGTTTCCAAACTACTTTCTTCTGGCAAATCTGATAGTGGTTCCTCTGGCAATTGGCATTATGTACATGTCACTGATTTGCTTTGTCTTATTGCCGATGCCTTTACTCGCCGATCCTTTGGCCAAGGTGCTTAACTATGTGGTGGAAGGATTGAATTTATTCGTTCGCTGGATTGAAACGCTGCCCTTTTCAGTAGCGGATGGCATAGACATAAGTAAAATTGAAGTACTGCTTATATACATGTCAATCGGCTTTTGTATTGCCTTTATCACTTCTTTAAGGAAGCTATACCTATATCTGGGATTGTTTGCGCTTTTGAGTCTTGCTCTGTACCAGGTCGCAGAGCAAAGAGTGATTAAAGATCAACACCAGTTGGTAGTGTATAATATCTCAAATCATAGCTGTTTTGATGTGATCAACAGTACCACGTCACTACTGACCTTGGATTCTTCCCTGGTGTCTGATCAACGGACCCTGGGGTTTGCCACGGAAAATCACTGGAGGCAGATAGGAATTGAGGTACATAAACAGGTAACTATAGAGGGGATGGAGGGCAGGCAAAATGCTGGAATCATCAGTGTGATTCGAGGCCACCGGGTGCTTTATCCAATAGGCGAGGTGGAGTTTACCGCTGTAGCGAAAGTCAACGTGGATATCTTGATATTATCCAGAAGATGCAGGTCCTCCATTGAGCAGCTGGTGGAGCGTTTTGATATTGGTTTGATCATATTGGATAGCTCAATTTCAGGTTATAGGTTAGCGGCCCTGGTAGAAGGGTGTGTTCAAACATCTATTCCTTATCACAATGTAGCTGAAGACGGGGCTTTTGTTCGCGAATTTTAGCTTCATTTTTTCTGATTCATTGTATATTCGCGAGCACATCTCAGAATACCAAACCTAAGGCAGCGTTGCCTTCTTCTGATGGAGACCTATAAGATATACATATTCGGAATTGTTGGTTTGGCCCTGGCCTTGTCTGTCCTTTCGTTCCATCTATTATCAGACAGAAAGAAAAAGAAAGTAGTGCAGGTCAAGTTGCTCACCCTGGTGTACATATATATCTTTTTCTTTATGATCGTATTCATGTTGCTGATCATGGTTGAATTCTACAAAGGGCCACAGATCGTGCTGTCAAATAATGACAATTTCCAGCTGGTGATAAAAGAGCAAGTGAAGTTTCGATTTGTCGACGATGTGGCTTCAGAGGAGAGTACGGTCTACCAAGACCCTGCAAAAAACTTTTATTTGGAGTTACCAGTTTCACCAGGCTGGCAAGAGGCAAAAGTGAGGAATGGATTGAGGGCGTACCTGGAGAAAGCAGGACTGGAAACGGGAAAGACCAACGTTGAATCCTTTGCAAAATGGAATCCCTATAGTGGGGTGTTGTCATGTATCCTCAATGATATATCAGTAAGGCCCTATGATCAGATGATGGGGTGTTTGAATAAGACACTTCTCCAAAGCCTGTCCGGACAGATACTTCGGTCAAGTTCTTCTACCATATTCGAATATGGCAGCCCAATTACCGTGCAGATCAATCCAGAATTTAAGACACCACTCACAAGCCTCCTCCTTACCCAGGGTGAGTCAGTTCTGGATAGTCTGAACGATTCATCTGGTACAGATTCTATAGAGGCACCAAACTATGTCGATCTGTCGTTTGTGAACTACCTGAGTGTTTCTATTTTGGATAAGTCTAAATCTACCCTGGACAAAGGACAGGTTTCGATGGCGAATTATTTCCTGAAGAACACGATAAACTTATCGAGCAATGCCGAGAAGATGATTGCTAAAGAAAATTTAATGTTTTTTACTTCCTCGTTTGATTTTGAGAAAGCCCGTTTTAACGGTGAGACCAGGGATTTTCGGGTCCA
>JYMV01025095.1_pt1 | contig 32339 bp, 30 predicted proteins | sample 338911 | NCBI WGS metagenome assembly JYMV01 (sample SAMN03354496, study PRJNA234377) | hydrothermal vent metagenome | biome: Deep sea; feature: Hydrothermal plumes at the Eastern Lau Spreading Center, Western Pacific Ocean; material: Seawater | place: Tonga | collected 2009 | depth 2000 m m
CTCGGATAAAAACCGAAAGCGATAATGGTAACCCGTCGCAAATACAAGGCTATCAACAGGTCCAATAAGAGTCCGATCCTCAAGTTCTATTCGACCGTCATCGATCAGACTCCTGATTGGCCCACACGAAGTAACATTTTTCAGGTGTTCTGTCTTTTTTAAGCGGGCTGCTTTCTCGCTGCCACACCAATAGACCCGTTCGACAGCAACCGCGATCTCTTGACTCAGGTCTGCACCTGATGACGCAGTCCCCACTATTGCGACCTGCATTCCTGCAAATCCATCGGGTGACCGGTAGTTATGACTGTGCACACAGCTGGCGGGGAAATGATCTGATCCTGGAATGTCTGGGACCCTCGGTTCGGTGTAGTGCCCATTACATACCATCAATGCATCGAATGCCTCAGTGGCTGAACCGTTGTCACCATCTATTGTCAACAGCCACCGGTCGTCATACACCGCCTGCAGCACTTTAGCGTTGAATCGAATCCGTTGCCGTATTGAGAATGCATCTGCAAATTCTTCCAGGTAATACAGCACCTGTGCGTGACCCGGATAGCGGGGCCACTCGTCGATACCACCACCTGACGAATCAAACGGGAAATCAAAAAATGCCATCAAGTCACGCGGCAAATTAGTACGCAACGATGCATGCATGGATGCATGTAATCGTGGACCTGTCTGTCCCAGTGGATCGAGCTCTGATGCGGCCTCATATACCCAGATGCCTCCTACCCGGGACGACTGCTCAAATACGCTCACCTCGTGACCAGATTTTGAAAGTTCACTCGCCGCGACTAGGCCCGCAGCACCAGCTCCGATTACGGCGACCTTCAAAGTTGCAGTCTAGTGAGCAGCAAAACGGCGGGCCTCATTGTCACGGCCATTTAGCCGCTGTAATCCAACAGTGCGTTCATTGGTCCGAGTGCCTGTATGGTTGAAGAAACTCGATCAACAACTGGGCAACCCTTTCGGGTTGCTCCTGCTGGACCCAGTGACCCGCATCTCTAATTAAATGAGTTCTAGGCACCTGCGAACAGACACCAGTCTTGAACTTTTCGAAGTCGCCGGGCTTCTGGTAAACCCCCCAGTCACTTTTGCCTGCAATAAAGCAGGCTGGCACATCGATACGCTGATCGGCAAACAACATTAGCTCCCGTTGGTAGGTCTCGGAAGTAGCACATCGATACCAGTTCAGACCACCCTGAAAGCCGGTCTTAGCAAAGGCTTTGCTGTAAACCAGCAATTCCTCTTCCGTCAACCAATTGCACCGTGCTATCTGCTTCTGGCCTGGCATGTACAGTGCGACGGTCTCGGCCATATTCTGATCAAGATCCATGATGTAGTAGGTCGGCATCTTCGCCAATTCCTCAGCTGACCAGGCTGCCAGCGGATACGGTCGGTTGTCAGGCCAGTCAGCACTCTTATAGTGAAAATAAGCCCGCAGAAAGTCGTGCACACCCTGAGCACAGACGTACATGTCAGCGTTAGCCTCAGGAGTCGAGTAGTACCACTGATAGTGCTTACGCGGCCTTTGAAGGGTTGCTAACTGGTCGTGGATCAGGGTGCCTGAATTGCTGGAGACACCGGGTGGACCGGCAAACGGTGCGCTCATCATCGCGACCGAACAAAATACATCGGGGCGCAGCAAAGCACAGTACGCGGCAACAGGTGAACCAAAATCGTGACCGACGACTGTAGCAACTCTGCCGATATCCAGCGCCCATGCAAGCCCCAGTACATCACGCACAAGATTGAGCATCCCGAAAGCACGCGTGTCACCGTCGTAGTTGGCTTCCCAGCCCAGTGTATCGCCGTACCCACGCTGGTCCGGAGCCACCACGTAATACCCAGCCTGTGCGAGCATGGGCATCACCTTCCGCCAGCTATAGGCCAGTTCAGGAAATCCGTGTAGCAACATTACACACGGCCGATCTGGTGTTTCAAAACCAGCCTCAAGTACATGCATGTTCAGACCGTTGCCGTTGTCGACTTGACGGGAGCGAAGACCTTCCGGTAGTGGGATCATTGCCAGTTGAATCTGAAGGATTAAGGAGAACTGCTATTTTTTGTCTGCGAACCGCCTCCTGGCTGCAGCCGCAGTCTGATTTGTACCACTTAACTGACTCTGATCCGCATCAGCGTAACTGCCAACCTTGTGCAGTGCGCCGGCAATTGCGTTGACGGCTTCTTTGACCATAGCTGATGCAATCGGCGGATTGGTAGCACACCGTTGCGCCAGCCCAAGCGCGACATCGACTGATTTACCGGGTTCCGCCAATCGGCTGACAAGCCCCCAATCAAGCGCCTGATCCGACGACATTTTCTCACCCAGAAGACAAATCTCTTTGGCTCGGGCAGGACCGACCAACGTCACCAGCCGCGGCAACGCACCCCACTGAAGGTTCAGACCAACCTGCACCTCCGGAACAAACAAGTAAGCATTTCTCGCCAGTACGCGCCAATCACAGGCAAGACCCAGTGCACAACCCGCGCCAACCATCATGCCCTCGGCTGCGGCAATGGTAATTTGAGGCAGATCTTCCCAGGCTTGACACAGCCGCACACCACGATAGAACCGTCTTCGGACCTCAAGGTCGCTCGTTGCATCGAGGTCCCAGTTCTGCCCATCCTTTAGATCAATACCTGATGAGAATGCTGCGCTTGCCCCGGTGAGCACCACACTCCTGACGGTCAGATCTTCTGCAAGAAGTTTCGCAGTATCTGTCAACTCCGTGATCATTTTCTGATCAAACGCATTGAGCGCCCCCTGACGATCAAAGCGAACGATCATGATATCGTCAGACCTTTCCAGTGTTACATAGTCTTCCATCCTCAGATCCTCTGTGCATAAAACTTGTTACTTGCCTCAGACAGTACTGTGGCGACTCTAAACCGCAATGTTGCGGCCAAAGCAGGATTAATCAATCAGGCATCTGGATCGTAGCGCTCGAGTCCTTCGATCTGCTCACCTGGTTCGATATTGCCACGCAACTCAATGACATTTCGATCAGGGTCGCGAATAAAGATAGACGCAGCGTCGCTACGACCAAACGACACGGGCCCCTGACTGATGGCAATATTATGTTTTCTGAGCGCATTAAACGTTTCGCTGACTGAACTCACATTGAGTGCCACGTGGGTGTAACCGGTATGCTTCTCAGGCACATCCATGAGAATATTTTTACCACCGGTCAAATCTACACCGTTGTAGACGAGATTGAGTTCTATGCCATGAGCGTTTCGAAGTATTGTCACAGTATCGCCGTCTGCCCGGCGCTCTACCTTGAAACCGAGCTGCTCATAAAATGCGATCGAGTCAGCCTCATTGGTGACTCGAATACCTAGATGATCTACGCTTTTGACTTCAATCATAGCCTTCTCTTCTCCTCGGATTTTCTGAGATTCTGGCAGACCTTATCCTTGAACAGCAATGTGCACAGTCAGGTCGCCAAAATCCGCAAAATTGTAGTTGGTAACTCCATATCACATAAATTTCGATGATGTGCTACATCCGCCTCGGTATGTAGCGTGAAAAGAATGTACCGACCAGCATCCAGCCAGCTGCACCTACAAAAATAACCGGTAAGGCGAAAAACTTAAGCAAGACCGCAAAGAATCCCGGAACAGCTAGGTTGGCAACATCCCGATAGGTCTGAAATACACCGGTCATTTCAGAACGCTCAAGCGGGTGAACTGCACGGAGAAAAAGCACGTGACCTGACCCATCGAGCATCGTCGCACCCAGTGCTGCGAATGCAAGTAAAACAATAGCCACTGTTGGCGTGCCGGATACTGCAAAAACCAACAGACTCATCCCTGCAGCCACAGTAAACCCCATATACATCAGCCGGCGCAGCGAATATCGACGAGCAAACCAACCCCAAAAGGGCAGCGTTAATGTCCATGCTGAACCGATGGAGACAATCGCTGCACCCATCAATTCACCCAGTCCTGACTCGCGGGCATAAATCGGTGTGTAAATGATAAACATCATCCACCAACTGGAGCGAGTCAAAATGAGACCCCAGGCGAGTCGCAATCGGGGCTGCAGGAAAAAACGACCGATGTGGCGAAGAGGATTACCGGCTGGTAAAAGTCGTTCGGGTAAGGACATCTGCTGAAGGCCCAGCCATCTAAAATAGATCAGTGTAGCAACGGTCCCTCCAATCGCAATCAAGTAGGGCAACCAATCAGCTACCCGGGACTGCAGATAAACGCCTAGCCACGGTCCGATTGAAAGCGCAACAATCGCGGACACCATACGCAGCGGCTCAAATTCAGGCAGTTGACGCCGCGGTATGCGCTGCATGATATAAAGACTAAGAACTACTTCCATCGAAGTGACACCGAACACGTGCAGTACCATACCCGCAGCGAAACTCCACATGGCCTCGGTCCACAAAAGAACAACTGAAGCTACCATCGCAAAAACGCTGAGGAGAAAACAACGGTGTAGTCCTATTCTCTGAAGAATCATTGGAACACTCAGGCTGACAGCGACGCCACAAGCACTGACCATGAAAAACAGCACACTCACAAGCTGAGCATTGCCCATGAGCGACAGAGCCTTAAGCGGCAGCACCGAAAGCAGTACCGCACGGGCACTTGAGCAAACAAAAAAGAATCCCGCAAACGGTAGGTAACGAAAATAGTTGGACATTAATTCAGTCAGTCCGCATCGATTCTGCTGATATTTCTTTACTCAGAACCGGTGTCATTGGGTTGTCAGGAATCGTGACGTCGATCAACGTCTTCTGCATTCAGTCCGTGATCTTCGACCTCGAGAGAAACGGGCCATCGAAAAACTGATCCAGCCAGTTCTGGCTGCCGCTCGCAAAACGGTCATGGTTTTTCAACTGCTCTATATGTCGCTGTGCACCGCATAATGAAAGTTTCGTGCTGCCGATTTCGGAACTGCACCAACGGTCTATCATCTGTCGGGTCATTTCAGGGTGAAACTCGATACCGAATATGCGGTTGTTGTAGACATATGCCTGGCCCGGGAAAGCACTGCTGCTAGCCAGATGGATTGCGCCGGCCGGAATCTCAAAAGTCTCGGAATGCCATTGATAAAACATCGTCGGCAGCGGGAGAAATGCCTGGCCGGCCTCGGTCGGCGACACTTCCCAGTAACCGATCTCAACAACACCGTCAGGATGGGGCGCAACTCTTGCTCCCATGACGCGCGCGATTTGCTGCGCACCCAGACAGATCCCCAGTACCGGGATGTCCGTCGGAAGAACTGTCGCTTCCAGCCAATCCAGTTCCGCGCGAATGCCCGGAATGTGGTCATCGTTCGCACTCTGTGGCCCGCCGAATACCACAACCCCATCGTATCGAGACAATTCAGCCGGCAGGGCATCACCAATACACGGACACCGTCTATCCAGTGTATATCCCCGGCTAACCAACCCTTCGCCAACCAGACCAGGATTGGATGTTTCCTGATGAACAATTATAAGTATCTCTTTTGCCATGTTACCTAAGACACCGGGCCCAAAACGATCTAAGCGGCGAAGTGTAGTCGAGCTAAAAACCGGATCAACACCGAGCAAGTTCTTTCTTCAGGTACTGGGCCAAACATACAGGGGCATTTACACCTGCCCGTAGTTCAGCTTCCGCGTTGTAGTTGGTATTGACGTTTACATCATAGGTCCACTTGCAACCGGCATGGTCGGTGATGAACTCGATCCCGGCGATGTCGATCTGTTGCTCCTGTAAAAAGGTTTCATAACGAGGAATAATTGGATCCACGTAGTCCGCAACAATCTCGAATCGCAGAATTTTCGTTTCAGATGAATCGTGTTGGTCGGGCACGGAACAGTTGTCCGCCGGACACAGTTCAAAACCGTCCGAGGTATCAACACGAAGTGCGTAAACGAACTTCCCACCAATGAATTCACAGCGGGTAATAAAAGATTCAGGACTGTCGATATAGACCTGAAGTAGAGTAACACCATCAACTGGTGGGGTTTCGGCCAGGGCATCCAATCGGATTTCAAATGCATCGAAACCATCGAACCGCTCAACGCCCAACCCCATACCTGCGCGATTGTGCTTGGTTACAAACGGACAGGGCATGTTCCTGGCTAGGCTAAGTAACTGTTCTGGGCTGCGTGCCGCATAAGTCAGTGGTACCGGGAGATCGTGCGCCATCAACGCCTGGTATTGCCGCACTTTACTGAGCTCAAGATCCAGCGCTGCACTGCCGTTAATGACACACCGCCCGTGGCGCTCAAGCCAGCACAACACACCAGCCGTGAGCTCAGGTACACCTGAGTGACCACGCGTATGCGCAGATGCGCTCATGCGAACATAAAAAACGCCCAGTGGTGGCTCGACTGTCAGATCAGGCAGGAAAGACGCCATGTGCCATTCGCTAAATGGCAGACCCATTTCAGTAAAGGTCTCGCGGAATGGCGCAAGCCATTGGTCGTTCTCGTGGAGAATGTATAGCATAAATACGACTCGCAACCTTAATTCTGATCGTTAACCAGCGAAAACAGTAATGCCATTATCGCAGACATTTAACGGTGCACGAACAGCTGACATTGCATTACAACACCTTGGCCTCCTAAACTCTTTGGCACATTCTCAACGTGGACCATTACGTTCAGCGACACACGATGACCGAGGCCGCAGAAACTCACGAACTCGCAAAGCGATGGCTCAACGACGCCGAGCGCGTGGTCGCGCTGACAGGCGCCGGTATTTCCACCGATTCGGGTATTCCGGATTTTCGCGGCCCCCAAGGAGTTTGGACCAGGGATCCGGATGCTGAGAAACTCTCGGACATTCGCCATTACCTGGCTGACCCGGCGATCCGCAAAAAGGCGTGGCAGGCTCGACTCGATTCGCCTGTTTGGCAGGCCCGGCCAGGTGCTGGTCACCACGCTCTCGCCCGACTTGAACAGCTCGGTAAACTCCATACGCTGATCACTCAGAATATCGATGGCTTACACCAACTGGCAGGAAACAGCCCTGATGTTGTTGTCGAGATCCATGGAACTGTCCGTAAGGTACGGTGCATGTCCTGTACTTACCTCGTGGACATGCACGTTGTACTGGAGCGTCTACGTTATGGTGAGGACGACCCTTCGTGCCCGGACTGCAGTGGAATTCTAAAATCGGCCACCATCTCATTCGGTCAGAACCTGGTGCCAGAAGACGTGGTCCGATCTGAAAGTGCAGCGAAACAGTGCGACCTGCTGCTGGCTGTGGGGTCGACACTGTCAGTCTACCCGGCGGCAAGTGTGGTGCCCATCGCAAAACAGTCTGGCGCCCGGATCATAATCATCAATGGCGGTCCCACCGACATGGACGGGATCGCTGATGCCGTACTGCGTGGTCAGATCAGTGAACTGCTGCCGAGCATCCTACCCAGTGCCCATTGAAAGCCAAATCCTGTGGCCACCTATTCACACCACAGCTAAAAAGCAGATTCCCGGGATTTGACGATCGCAGTAATGACCTCGTTGTAGGGAGCTCGTGTTCCGACAGCAGCAGCAACGACTGGCACCATGCCGTTTATGGCATCGATTTCCGAAGGGCGCCTGTCGAGATGATCCAGCAGCATTGATGGTCGTGCGTCCGGCATCTTACTGCCAAAATCGAGCACATATTTCTCCGCATCAGTGAATGAAAGCTGAATCTCTTTCGCTCGCGCAGTGTCGTATGCCTCGAAAGCACAGCCTCGCGCGATCTGCCACGAGAAGGGATCGCTCATAATCTCTCCAAGGGTCCGCCCGAATACTGTGCACGGCGCGCTGAACGTGACATTACAGATGAATTTTTCCCAGATCAGCTGGTTAATGTCTTCAAAGGCCTTGACCTTAAACCCTGCCTCCTGCCAGACGGCAGCAACCTGCTGAACACGATCGGTAAGACCACCATGCATCTCCCCTACCCGGATCAGTTCCATACCATTGTGGTGCACATGGCCCGGACCCTTTATGGATGCACCAAATCCGCCGGCAACCCCCAACAGGATATTGTCCGTTGAACGATACTGCGCAATGCGTTCGCCGGCCCCCAGACCATTCTGGATCGTCAGTACCAGTGTGCTGTCGCCGACAATAGGAGCAATACTTTTTGCAGCGGGACCGACCCCGGATGCCTTTGTCGCGATAATGATGAGGTCGCAAATTCCCGCTGCGTCAGGACTTTGCGCAACGTTCAAGCTGTGCACCGTTCGATCGCCGCTCGCACCTTCGATCCGCAACCCCTGCTCACGAATCGTGTCCAGATGCTCCTGCCAAACATCGATTGCCCAGACTTCGTTTCCTGCGTCGGCCAGCAAACCCGCATAAACCGAACCCATGGCACCGATACCGACTACTGCTATCTTCATCCGTCCAGATCCTCGATCAGTGAAATACCTGTTGTTAGCCCTCTAAGATTACAGGGATCTTATTTAAGGATCCAACCGGCTCCAAAACCTGAGTTGTCGACGGTTCCGATTCAGCAACCGCACGCTTATATCGGTGTGGCCTGGACCGACCCGAAACGTTCAATACCATCTGTACTGTGTACGCTAACCGACTGGCCAGTTGCCCAGAAACCCTTCTGAACCATGCCCAGCGCAACATTGCGCTTCAGTCGAGGTGACCAGATCGCCGACGTCACATAGCCAACGGGTCTATCTGATGCGTAGACCGGCCAGGGTGAGCCACACGCTGGGCACGGACCCCCATCAAACTGTAGGCCCCGAATACGCTGTGCAGGACCATCGCGCGAAATATCTTCGAGGGCAGACCTGCCGATATAGTCAATTCGCCCATCCAGGCTACAGAACCGGTCCAGATTGATCTCGAGCGGATTATTACTGCGCGTCATCTCGTTGCCATATGACAGCAGACCGCCTTCAATACGCTCAATCAGATTCGGGCAGCCGGGGGTAACATTGAATGCTTGGCCCGCCAACCACAGCTTATCCCACAGTTCAGTGCCCAAGCTGCTGTCATCCAGGTAGATCTCAAAACCACCCTGCCTGCTGTAACCCGAACGCGCAACCACCAGTTGACGATCGAGAAAATCAAAACAGCCAAAACGAAAATAGGCAAGCTCCCGAACCGTATCGCCGAACACGGCTGCGACCAGATCTTCGGCCCGCGGCCCTTGAACTGCAAGCGGAGACACATCGGGTTCGACCACCATGGCATCTATCCCCAGCCCCAATGCGAGTCCCTTGACCCACAGCAGCACATCGGAATCGGCAATTGATAACCAGTACCAGTCCTCGGCGCGTTTGAGTATGACCGGGTCGTTAATCAGACCCGCTTTGTCATCAATCAGGGGAGCGTATAAGCACTGTCCGACAACCGCACTGCCAAGATCCCGGGGGGTCATCATCTGAACCAAGCGAGCGGCTTCTGGCCCGCGGACTTCGACCTGCCGCTGGCACGATACATCCCACAACTGCACGCTCGATCGTAAGTGCCAATACTCCTCTTCTACCGTTCTCCCGAAGGCCTTAGGTAACAGTGTGTGATTAACAATCGAATAGCTCTGAACACCCAACGCTTCAATGCGTTCCATATAAGGGGTGCGACGGTTGCGGCGGGAAACCGCCAGTGCTGGTGAACTCATCGACAATCAAGTCCCACTAACCTGACCACCAGACGGTATAGCTGTGGGGCGACAGCACAACTGGGATATGGTAGCGGGCATCGGGGTCTGGCAGGCTGATTCTGACCACAACCGACTGTATGTTGTGATGGGACCCTTGCGCAATTTCCGCAACCGGGAAATAGTCGCCCGTGTGAAACACCAGTTCATAAATAGTGCCCGCTGGATCATCCTCGACAGCAACGGGTTCCGATATTCTCCCCTCACTGTCCGAGTATGTCTCCAACAACCGGTGCGCCGAGCAGTCGTCGGAAAGTCGAAAAAACTCTACCCGGATCCCAGCAGCCGAGATACCTTTTACAGCATCCAATACATGAGATGATATAACTGCCATTATCCCGTCCTATATGATAGTACTGTCAGCGATACCAACCCTGGCAACACTTTCCGAATCTATTCTATCGATGCCTTGTCGCGCTTGCTGGTGGTCGCCAGCACAATCGGACTGATGACGCCCTTCGTCCGCACATTGACGCAGGCTGTTTTACCGCTGGCCAAAGCTCTGTCTAATGCCGGCCCCAGGTCGTCGCGGTTCTCAACCAGTTCACCGTAACCGCCGAGTCCTTCGAACAGCGAATGAAATGGAATATCTCGGAAATCTGTGGCCACGTGACAATCGTGTCCGAACAATCTTTCCTGCTGCTGTGAAATGGTGGTCAAACCACCGTTGTTGTCAATTACAACCGTAATCGGGGCATTCTCCTGAAAAGCTGCTTCAACACTTAAGCCGCCGGAAAGAAAGGCACCGTCGCCACTGATCAGCACAACCTGGCTAGCGGGGTGATTTAACTTGGCAGCCAACGCAAAAGATACCCCGACGCCCAGCATACTGAATGCACCCGGATGCAGGATCCCAGCCAGTTTCTGACCACCCCAGCCGGCCATATTGACCGCTATCTCTGACCAGAAATGAGTATTCCCGCCATCGATGACCAACCAGTCGTCGGCACCCAAAGGCTGCTGAACGTCCAGTGCCAACTGCAGTGGGTGAATCCGGGCATCGTCTTCTTCTGACTGAGTCAGTTCTGTCGTCATCTGGTCGACCCACTCACCCCGCAGTGCACGATTCTTTTCAAGCCAGGAACCGCTTGAGTTCCAGGTCGGGTCCTCCGCCAGTGCAGAAATCGCATCTAAAAAAGCGCCCGGATCGCATAACAAGGTGTGGTCTGCCGCTCTGTTCAGCTCCAGTTCTTCCGGGGAGCCGTTGATGCAGACCAGTTCGGTCGTCTCAGGGAAGAATGGTGGATTTCCAAAATTCATCTGGTTGTCAAGTCGACCGCCGATAACAAGTGTCAAATCAGCATCGGCCAGCGCAGTTTTGGAGGGCGCGTACTGGTGAATATCAGCAAGGCCCATATAAACCTCGCTTTCTTCACCCAACAGTTTCTGATGATAAGGAATGTTGAACACTGGCACTGCAAGTACCCGACCCGCTTTTTCCAACTTTGCCTCAGCTCCTGACCACCAGACGCCGTGACCACCAATCAAAATCGGCCGCTGTGCTGCGCGGACCTTGTGTAGGATGACTTCAAGGTCATCCGGGCGCGGCCATGCCCGGGCAGGTGGCAGTGGTGCCCGGTTGAACGGCCGTTCTGACTGGCCGGTTTGTTCCTCATACGAGGAGAACATGATGTCCACTGGGACGCTCAGGTGCACAGGACCGGGATAACCACTCAGCGCGATCTTGTAAGCTCGATCTACAAACTCCAGAATCCGGGTACCGTCAGTGACTGATGCGCTGTATTTGGTCAGCGGTGCGGCAATAGAAACATCATCGATCTCTTTGAACCCTCCGCTGCCTTCGCGCTTGAGGGTGCTGGAACCGGTAATGAAGATAACTGGCGATCGCTCGCCCCAGGCCTCCATCATCGAAGGCACGGCGTTGGCAAAACCTTCCGGGCCCACCAGACAGACGGTCGGCTTGCGCGTGATCCGCGTGTTCGCGTCAGCCAAGTGCCCGGCGATCTGCTCATGGGGTGTATTGATCACCGGTATATCACACTCCATCAGACCTTCCAGGGCAGGGTTACAGAATCCGCCACTCAGGGTGAATACCTGTGTGATGCCTTTCTCGCGCAAAGCGCGGGCAAGGAGCATCCCGCCTCGTACCTTCATCTTGACCTCTCCAAATGATTCAACCTATTCGGACTAACCGGTTCGATGCATGCCGGGTCTACGGCACCCGATTTATGCCAAAACATTGTGGTCGATTTGGGAAACATCTATACAACCGATCTGAGCCAGCACCAGAAGCAGGTCGTTTTTCAGTAACTCGACAAGACGGTACACACCGCGCTGCCCGTCAGCACCCGACGCGTAAAGGAACGGTCGTCCGAGCATGACAAAATCCGCCCCTAGAGCCAATGCTTTAACGATGCCCTCACCGCTGCGTATTCCGCTGTCGAATATCAACGGGTAATCAGCACCCACGGCCTGTCTGATCGCAGGCAACACATCGATCGCCGCTGGTGCAGCATCGAGCTGTCGGCCGCCATGATTTGAGACATAGACAGCATCAGCACCTGCATCCCGAATCCTGACAGCATCATCCGCTGATAACACCCCCTTTAGAATCAGCTTTCCCGCCCACCGTTCGCGCAACCGGTCCAGGAACTGCCAATCTATGTGGCCACGGATCTTGTTTCGGGTGAATGTGGATTTATTACCCTCGTTACCAGTAGGCACGACATTGGCCGGCTTCGGTACACCATTGACGAGCGTGTGAAGCACCCATTGCGGATGAACCGCGAAATCTAAAAACTGTCTCGGTCGCATTCGAAAAGGTCTCTCAAACCCCTGGCGCTGTTCACGCAGGCGGGCAGACACAACCGGCACATCAACGGTCAGCAACAAATACTCGTAGCCGGCATCCTCTGCACGCTGGACAAGACCCATCGCATCATCAATAGACGGCCCCACATACAACTGGAACCATCCGTTTCCAGAAGCTCTTTTTCCTATGTCCTCTATGCTGCTTGAGCCAAAGGTGGACAAACACACCGGTATGTCATGATCCGCAGCCGCTGCCGCAAGCGCGATATCAGTATTTGGCCAGGTCAAGTCACACATGCCCATGGGAGCTATCCCAAAGGGCAGTGGCCAGGTTCGACCCAAAAATGTTTTTGCCAGTTCCCGTTGCCGGATATCGACAAGAACGCGTGGCAGCAGGCGAACCTGCTCGATAACCTCACGGTTCAGACGACTCGATGTCTCGAATCCTGCAGCCCCGTCTACATAGTCAAAAATCACTCTTGGCATGCGCTGCTGTGCAGCAAGGCGAAAATCATCTACGCAATAGTATTTTCTAGGCATTTGTTTCCAGAGTCGGCAGATTATTTAGAACAAACCCGCCTGCCACGGAGGAGAGACTTTACCGAACTGTGTGATTGCCGTCATCTACTTTAACTTGAAGCTTGCCAGGTACACTCTGCACCAGTTCAGTTCGGCCAAGATAAACACCAACGCCAATAATCAAGGCGATCCCGACCCAGGCCCACAAGTCAGGAAAGTCCCCGAACAGCCAGTAGCCCAACAAAACCTGCATAACGATCTCCAGATAGCGAAGTGGCGCGAGTAATGATGCGTGCGCAAGTGATGAAGCCCGTATGAACAGCAGATGACCTACTGCCCCAATACCTCCAATAACCACCATCAGAATCCCGTCGACGAGGGTGGGTGTAACCCAATAAAACGGTAACGCGGCAGTCATCAGAACAAATCCGCTGACCGACTGCCAACCCAACATCAAAAGCGGTGGAACCTGGACACTCATCACTCGAGTTGACAAAAAATACAGCGCCCAGAACAAGGCAGCAGCCAGGGCGAGTAGGCTCGCCCAGTGAAACTCTGTACCACCTGGTCTGATGATAATCAGAATTGCGAGGAAACCGGCGGCACAGGTGATCCAGCGTCTGGCTGGCACGTATTCACCCAAAACCAACGGCGACAAGGCCACCACGATTACAGCATCAACAAACAGAATGGCAATCGCATCGGCAAGAGGAATGTACTGAATGGCAGCGAAAAAAAGACCTGATGCAACCAGCAGAAACAGTCCAGGACTGAGCAGCAATACAGGGTGGGCAGCACGGATTGTCTGCTTGCCATACCGAATGACGACAAATGGCAGAACAAGTAGAAAATGAAAAAAGAATCGCGCCCAGATGAGTTGCAGTATCGGATATCGGCTACTCAATAACTTAACTGTCGCATCCATGAATGGCAGCACCAACATAGCCACCACCATCAGCATGATTCCGAAGAATAGTCGATTGGAGGCAGCTGTCGTCAATTAACAAACACCAGTTCACATTCGCAGGTTGTCATCAAATATTTGTGTATCAACCTGTATCCAGACCAAGAAATTGGTAACATGAACAAAGAAAACAACCGGAAAGTCAGAAATACGACACGCAGCCCCCGTCGACGGTCAGCACCTGACCTGTAACATAGGCCGCCTCTTCGGAGCACAGAAAAACGGCCGCACCGGCTATCTCGTGCGGCTCACCCCAACGGCCCAAGGCCGTACGGCTGGCCAGTTTCTGAAAAAGATCCTCATCGGCAACCATGGCCGCATTGGCTTCGGTCGCAAAAAATCCGGGGGCTAATGCGTTGACAGTAATGCCATCCAGACCGAGTGCAGCAGCAAGCGTACGGGTCAATGACTCAAGCGCACCCTTGGATGCGGCATAAGACGGACTCAGTTTCAATCCCACCGCCGAACCCAATGCACTCATATTCACTATACGTCCCCATTGTCGGGCGCGCATCAGTCCCACAACCTCCCGGCAAAGAAGAAACGCAGAGGTCAGGTTAACCTGTAACAGTGCCTGAAAATCAGGACCATCAATCTCCTCCATAGACCTACGGTCACGCATACCGACGTTGTTAATCAAAATATCCAACCTGCCGTATTCACTGGAAATTTCTGACAATGCGGCTGCGCGCGCGGAATCGACTGACACGTCAAATACCAATGCCTGCGCACTGCCTTTGGAGGACTCGATCAGTGACACAGCATTTGCTACGTGATCGTTGTCCCGGCCATTTACTAGAACGTGGGCCCCTGCTTTGGCCAGTCCTTTAGCCATCTCGAACCCCAGTCCCTGAGTACTTCCAGTGACCAGTGCAACCCTGCCACTTAAGTCAAATATCGATTCCATTTGTTTACCTTACATCACTGCACACAGTCGTAATGCATCCAGCATGGCAGCAGCGATGTTTCGACTCGCCACCGCATCACCGATGCGGTGCAGTTCGAACGTGGTATCGGTTGTTGTACCAGCCACCTGTGGCGATCCCGACAAAAGTGCATCAATATCTGTGACCCCATCATTAATCGAGTCTGGCCGCAATTGTTGGTAAAGCTCATCGGCAGGCTGCGTGCCGACTTCCACAACCACCTGTTCTGTATAGTGTATGGTTTCACTCTCATTAAGCTCGCAGGTAAAACAAACCCGCAAACCTTCATCTTCCCGCGATACTGAAGTCAGTCGATGGTCGAACAACGTATCTACACCCAGTTCGAAAATCTGTCGGCGCCACACCACGCGTTCCGAGTAGACCAATTCTGGCGCCAACAGGCCGTCGATTCCCACCAGCGTAGCGGCACAGCCTGCCGATGCGATCATGTCTGCGCATAAAGGACCCACGTGCCGTCCCGTTCCATCATAGACGATGACATCGCTTTCGATGGAAACCTGTCCTGTGAGTAAATCCCAGCTGGAGGTGCACAATTCACCACCTTCAACAAACCCCATATCTGGCAGACCGCCGGTCGCGATAATGACCACATCCGGTCTTTCGGCGGTCACCTCTGTGACACCAGCCAATGTGTTCAGACGAAGGTCTACTCCCAAACGGGCGGTTTCACTAACCCGCCAATCAATCACCCCAGCCAGATCGCCACGCCAACTGCTACTGGTCGCGATGATCACCTGGCCACCGGGTTGGTTTGAGGCCTCGAAAAGGATGACCTGGTGGCCGCGTTCCGCGGACACCCGCGCAGCTTCAAGACCGGCTGGCCCCGCACCGACCACAACAACACGACGGTTCCCTTGTACAGAGGGCGTGATCACCTGCGGCAGCTTGAGTTCTCGACCCGTTGCCGGGTTGTGCAGACATGTCGGTCGATTAGCAGACATACAGTGGGTCGCACCGACACAGGGACGTATGCGATCTTCCTGCCCGGACACGAGTTTGTTTACGATTTGAGGGTCGGCAATGTGTGCCCGTGTCATGGCGACCATGTCCAGCAGGTTCTCGGTGATCGCATAGCGAGCAGTGGCAATATCGGTGATTCGAGCCGCGTGAAACACCGGCAGGCCCACATGTTGTTTGAATTCACCGACCCGCCTCAACCACGGTGCGATGGGCGACGCCATTCCCGGCATATTATCGACCGCAAGGGCGATCTCCGTATCAACGTTACCGTAAATTGCATTGAAAAAATCAATTAATCCGCTCGATTCGAACAAATCCGCTATCCTGAGGCAGTCCTCAAAATCGAGGTGATCCCCACCTTTCTCATCGATGACAAATCGGAATCCTACAACAAAGTCAGCGCCGACCTGTCGACGAATTTCTTCATATACCATCAACCCGAAACGACAGCGGTTCTCCAGAGAACCACCGAATTCATCCTTACGATGGTTGGTATAGGGTGACAAAAATTGACCGATAAGATGTCCTGAACCCAGAGTTTCGATACCATCGAGACCGCCATCCCGACAGCGGCGGGCAGCCGCCCCATAGGCCTTGACCACACGGTCAATGTCATGCCGGTCCATAGCCTTGGGGAAACTGCGATGCAGCGTCTCGCGTATCGGCGATGGGCCAATCGCCGGCAGCCACTCGCCGGCATAACATTCCGCTCGTCGCCCCAGATGACTGATCTGACACATGAGCGCACAACCATGACGATGGATTTTGGCAGTGAACTGCTCGAACAGTGGAATTATCCCATCGGTGCTGACATTAACCTGACCGTCGGGCCAGAGCGAATCTGGTGCTACCGATGCTGATCCACCGAACATCGTCAGCGCCAGACCGCCACGTGCCTTTTCTTCGTGATAGGCCTGGTAAGCGTCGCCGGTGAAACCGTTCTCATCCAGACCACAGGCATGACTGGTGCTCATGATGCGGTTTTTCAGCGTCAAGTGCTTGAGTGTGAAGGTCTGCAGCAGTGGATCATTGCTACTGGATAGCTCATCTGTCTGCATAATTTATCTCCGCTGATCTACCGCCAGCCAATCCGGTTTCAGGGTGCTGCTTAACCCAAACAGTACAGCCGATCGCTTAAGACGCTATGGCTGATGTCCGATTATCTCCCGTTGACGAAACCACGACCAGTCGAAAACTCAGTCAACCTCGGGAAGCTCAGCCAACACACAGAGTTATACTCAGCCATCATGACTATTAAAACAGACGTCGTCATTATCGGCGCGGGTCCCAGCGGTCTTTTCCAGTGCTTTGAACTCGGGTTGCTGGGCATCGATACTCAAGTCGTCGACTCGCTCCCCGTTGTGGGCGGGCAGTGCACTATGCTCTATCCCGATAAGGCAATCTATGACATACCAGCGCTGCCGATCGTCGGTGCACAGGAATTGATTGACCGCCTGGCTGAACAGCTCAAACCATTCGATCCAACTTTCCATCTGGGCCATCGCATCACTCAACTGGCGCAACTGGAAGACAACTCTTTTGAGTTACACACTGAGGGCAACATTCATTTCCAGACCCGAACTATAGTCATCGCTGCAGGTCTTGGTGCATTTAAACCCAGGCCGCTACGGCTTTCCGGTATTGATCAATTCGAACAAAGCAATCTCCATTATCATGTGGCAGACAAGCTCCATTTCAAAGGCAAAAAGGTCGTCATTGTTGGAGGTGGGGACTCAGCTCTGGACTGGGTATTGGAACTAGCAGCTATTGCAAAGCATGTGTCTATCGTCCATCGCCGAGATGAATTCCGAGCAGCACCCGCATCGGTTGCCAAAATGCATGAACTAATTGACGACCCTAATCAACCCGTGGACTGCCTGATCGGCCGCATACCAAGCTATCAGTCAGACCAGGGCAAGATCACTGCTATCGACGTCGCACCATTTGGAGATGGTGAACCCCAACGAATTGAACTGGATGAACTTCTAGTATTCTATGGCCTGTCGCCGGACCTTGGTCCTATCGCTGACTGGGGTCTGGACATCGAACGCAAGCACATCAGTGTTAGTCTAGAAACGTTTCAAACCAACATACCCGGAATCTATGCTATCGGTGACATCAACACCTACCCGGGTAAGAAGAAGCTTATCCTGAGCGGTTTCCACGAAGGGGCCTTGGCGGCTTTTGCAATACAACAATATCTTGACCCCGACACAAAACATAAACTTCAATACACCACAACCAGTTCCGCGCTTCAGAAGCGTCTGGGTGTACAGGACAATCCAGATTGAACCCAACGGTGGTACGACAACCGGATGATATTTAGATGACCACTGGTCAGTGGTCCTATGCCAACTTGTTGAAAAACCCACCCAATCACTTCGCTTACAGTCTGGGTTTCGGCTGCTATAGCCGCCATAGCGGTGGCTGAACCCAAACCCACAGTGGCCGTCCTCCTCAGCCTGGTCATTGGCACGGCAGGCGGCGCATTGTTTTACTACTGGAGACTTCCGCTACCCTGGATGCTGGGGAGCATGATATTTGTATCAGCTTGCGCATTTAGCGGTGTGCCGGTTCGACGCTATATGCCGCTCAGAAATATCATGGTTGTTGTGCTGGGCATTCTCCTGGGCAGTTTTTTCACCGCTGGAGCCTTGGACAATCTGTCTACCTGGGGCGGTGCATTACTGGTGATGCTGGTATACGTTATCGTGACCACCACCGTTGCCGTCTTTATATTTCGCAGACTTGGCTATATGGATGCCACAACAGCCTACTTCTCAAGCACACCGGGTGGCCTGGGAATCATGGCAATCGCTGGGGAACAGGCCGGTGCAGACAGTCGGTTGATTCCAATCGCCCATGCGACAAGAGTATTCCTGGTGGTTTTTTCAATTCCACTGTACTTTGTTACTGTCGTCGGTGTTGAAGTCCCCAGTTTGTCTGTCCTACCGACTCCAGAGACGTCGTATCCTGACTTTAAAGAAATCATCCTCCTCTCGGGTTGCGGTTTAGCTGGCTTCTGGCTGGCGAGCCGACTTGGCCTCGCTTTCGGCCAAATTCTCATACCCATGGTCCTGTCCGCGATTGTCTATAACTTTGACCTGGTAAACACACCACTGCCAACTCCCGTGGTTACTATCGCCCAAGTCGTGATTGGTTCTGCCATCGGTGCACAGTTTCGGGGTATGCGTCCACGTAGCATGTTTCGTCCTGCTATAGCCGCGTTTGTTGCAACTACTATCATGCTGGCAGTAGCAGCAGGATTGGCACAATTGTTGGCACCTGTTCTCAACATCAGTGAAGAAGCATTACTGCTCGCACTGGCGCCCGGTGGTCTGGCAGAGATGAGCTTGATTGCAATCTCGATGGATAGTGATACTGCGTTCATCGCGACCCTGCATATTTTTCGTATTACGATGATCGCTGCTGCCGGACCCGCATTGTTTCAATTATTGCGTAATCTACGCAACTGACTCCCAGTAGAACGAAGGAAATCTCCACTATGACTGATCCGCTTCTGGACTATGAAAATGATCTGCCGGTCGAACTCGATCCCGTTGATATCACAGCCTATAAAACCGGGAATTCCGGAATCGACTATTTACACACCCTCGATTCAGGTCAACCAGGACCGCATGTACTTATATCTACAGTGGTGCACGGTAACGAGCTCTGTGGCGCTATCGCAGCTGATTGGCTACTCCAGCAGAAGGTTAAGCCTATAGCCGGCCGACTGAGTATTGGATTCATGAACGTCGAGGCATACCTTAGCTACGATCCCGAACATCCAAACCGCTCACGTTGGGTAGACGAGGACTTCAACCGCTTGTGGGGACCGGGTGTACTGGATGATCCCGATCGAAAGGTCACCAGTGAAGTTCAGCGGGCCCGTGAAATCCGACCATTCCTAGACAATGTTGACCTGCTGCTTGACATTCATTCAATGCAACAACCCTGCCTTCCACTGATGATGGCTGGAATGGTAGCCAAGGGACTGGAGCTGGCAACACAGGTAGGCCTGCCCGCAACCGTGGTCACCGACAAAGGACATAATGAAGGCATGCGTATGCGTGACTACAATGCGTTCCGTGATCCCGACAGCCCACGCAATGCGCTCCTCATAGAATGTGGCCAGCACTGGGAAGCGACTTCAGCGGAAATGGCAAAAGCTGTGATGGTTCGTTTCCTCCACGCCGCAGCTGTCATGGCCCCTGATTTCGGTGCAGAAACACTAAAAGGTTGTCCAAGTCCTCAAGGTCAGAATTTCTATCGGGTCGACAAGGTTGTGACGATCGAAACGAACGCTTTCGTTTTCGACCAGCAGTGGACCGGTTTCGAACACTTGGCCAAAGGTACGCTGATTGGGCACGATGGATCACGTGCGATTACTGCACCGTTTGAACCGACTGTCCTGATTATGCCGACCCGGCGACTATACCCAGGTAAAACTGCTGTTCGACTGGCGCAGCCAATTACACCGAACGGCTGACTGCACAATAGACCGGAGTTGTTACACTCACGATCAACTGCCCGACCAGTTCAGTCCGGTGACGTGGATTCAACCAGATGACAGGCAACCAGGCGGCCACCTACAGTCTTGCGCAGCTCAGGCTGTTCTCTACTACATGTTTCAATTGCATGTGGGCAGCGCGGATGAAAATGACAGCCCGTGGGCGGATCCAGGGGAGACGGAATCTCACCCTGAACCGGTTCGAATCGACGACGTCGCGAATCTATCTTGGGGACCTCGGCAAGTAACGCTTGTGTGTAAGGGTGCTTTGGCGATGTGAATAACGCCTCGGTCGTTGCTACCTCGACCACCCGACCAAGATACATGATCACAACACGATCACTGAGGTGCTCGACCACACCGAGATCATGACTGATAAAAAGGTAGGTCAGATTAAGTTCCTTGCGAAGATTCATAAACAGATTTAAGACTTGGGCTTGAATCGATACATCTAGCGCCGCAACCGATTCGTCACAGACAAGGAACTCCGGATTTACTGCGAGGGCTCGAGCAATACCAATCCGTTGCCGCTGGCCACCTGAAAACTGGTGTGGATACCGGCGAATGAAGTCTGGATCTAGCCCTACCCGCAACATGGCCTGAATGACATGCGCTTCAACGTCGCGTCGGTCAACGACCCCGTGAACCATGGGCGCTTCACCAACAATATCGATAACGCGCAGACGCGGATTAAGCGAACTCATTGGATCCTGAAAGATCATCTGTATGCTAAGTGCGGTATCACGGGCGACAGTACCCGACATCTCCGCCATAGGTTTGCCACGAAAATACACCTGTCCGTTCGACGGCTGGTATACACCTGCAACGATGCGGCCCAAGGTCGACTTTCCACATCCGGATTCACCGACGAGTCCAACAACTTCACCTTCAAAGATCGACAGTGACACACTGTCTACCGCATGCACCACCTCTTCTTGAACATTGGCACCGAGCTTCTGTGCCAGACGCCCGGCAAAATCAAGCCGTTTGACAAAGCGTTTTGAAATGTTCCGTAACTCAACGATCGGTGTTTTGTGGTTCGGATGGGCATCGGTCATGAGGCAGAAATTCCGGGTAATTCAGTCGTCAATCCGGCAGGCGACATTGGCGAATGACATCGTATCAGCCTGCCACTACCTCGCGGTTCGGAGACTTCGGGTGCTGTACCACAAAGGTCGACTGCCTGCGGGCAGCGAGTCCTAAAGGCACAACCCCGCGGCAAGTTCAGCAGAGATGGTGTCATTCCCGGAATCTGATGAAGCGGCGCACCTCGCCGGTTGCGGGATGGCACTGAACCAATCAGCCCGAAGGTGTAAGGATGCATCGGGCGATCCAGCACATTGTCTACCTCACCGTATTCGACGATCCGGCCGGCATACATCACGGCTACATCATCTGCAAGACCCGCAATAACCGAGAGGTCGTGCGTAATCCAAATCAGCGCCGTCCCGGTTTCCTGGCAGAGCTTTTGTACTTCGTGCAGGATCTGGGCCTGGATCGTGACGTCTAGCGCTGTCGTTGGCTCGTCCGCAATGATCAGGTCCGGTTTGTTCAAAAGAGCGATAGCGATGGACACGCGCTGGCGCATGCCACCAGAGAACTGGTGCGGGTAAGCCTTCAGCCGCTCGTCCGGCGATGGAATCCCGACCCGGCCGAGGGCATCGCGTGCACGCTGGCGCGCCTCATTGCGATTGAGTGACTCGTGTGCCCGGATCGCTTCGATCATCTGGGTGTCGATGCGCAGCACCGGATTGAGCGTCATCATCGGGTCCTGAAAGACCATTGCGATCTGGTTGCCGCGCAACTGCTGCCAGCGCTGCTCGGTTGCGCCGACCACATCTTCTCCCCGAAAGCGGACTTCGCCACCGATAATACGGCCTGGGTGATCCACCAGGCCCATGATTGAAAACCCTGTCACAGTCTTGCCGGAACCCGACTCGCCGACTAGACCCAAAACTCGGCCAGGGTGCACCGAAAAGCTGACGTCATCGACCGCCTTGACTTCGCCCGCCTTAGTCATGAAAGACGTTTGCAGGTGGCTGACCTGAAGTGTTGGTCTGGAACCGTCAGCGTTCATACGCTTACCAGCCTATCGTTGCAGGCGTGGGTTGAGTACGTCGCGGAGTTGGTCACCGACCAAGTTTATCGAGACGATAGTGACAAGTAGCGCCACGCCCGGGTACATGGTTATCCAGTAATGGCCTGAATGGATGTAATCGAACCCATTGGCAATCAGACTGCCAAGCGATGGCTCAGTCTGTTCCATACCGAGCCCTAGGAAAGAGAGAGTTGCTTCAAGCGCGATCGCGTGTGCGGTCTGCATCGTCCCGACCACAATAATTGGAGCAACCACGTTTGGAAGCAGGTGACGGAACAGGATCCGGGACTTAGACAAGGCCAGACACTGGGCGGATTCTATGTACTCCTTGTTTCGCTCAACCAACGCTGAGGCGCGCACGGTCCTCGCGTAATAGGCCCACTGGACCACGATCAAGGCAATAAGGGTCTTGTCCACGCCCTTGCCCAGGGTAACCAGCAGTACTAACGCAATCAGGATCGCCGGGAAGCTGAGCTGCATGTCGACCAGTCGCATGATCAGTGCATCAGTGCGACCGCCGAAGTAGGCAGCACTCAGACCGATCACAACGCCAATCGCCAGGGCGATAACACCGCTGCCAATACCAACAGTCAGGCTAATGCGCAGCCCATAAAAGATACTGCTGAGAAGGTCCCGGCCTGAACCATCGGTACCGAGATAGGCCACCTGACCGGACAACATAGTCATACCCGGAGACAGGGCCTTGTCCGCAACAGTCACTATCGCCAGGTCGTATGGATCGGTCGGTGAAATGAATGGCGCAAACAGTGCGATCATGATGACAACGACCACAACGACGAAACTGATCACTGCGATTTTATTTTCGCAGAAATCAGACAGAAAACTTCGAAACGGCGTCTGTATGCCGTCGCCAACAGACTCGGCGTCGACCAGCGCCGTATCGGTTATCCCACCACTGATCATGCTTTCATTTCCTGCAAACGGACCCGCGGGTCTAGAATCGAATAGAGAATATCCACCACGAGGTTAATCACAACAAACAAGAATACAATCATCATCAGATAGGCCACGATGACAGGCCGATCCAGCATGCCGATCGAATCGATCAGCAGTTTGCCCATTCCCGGCCACGCAAACACTGTTTCAGTCACAATCGAGAACGCCACCAGTCCTCCAAACTCCAGGCCGAGCACCGTCACTATCGGGATAAGGATATTTTTCAGTAAGTGAACCAGGATGATGCGTGAACTACTGATGCCCTTAGCCCGGGCGAACTTGATGTAATCCTGATGTATCACTTCACGGGTGCCCGCACGAGTCAGGCGGATTACCAGAGCCAGTTTAAAAAGAGACAGATTGATTGCGGGCATCAACAAGTGACGAATGCCCTTCCAGGATGTAAAGCTGACCTCCATACCAAGAAAGGTCGTCGTCGGCCCTCTGCCGGTCGATGGCAACCAGCCCAAAATGACCGCAAAAAGCATCATCATCATAATCCCTACCCAGAAGGTGGGCAGACTGAAACCCAAAATTGAGCCGGTCATGATGGCTTTTGAGGTAATCGAGTTTGGCCGTAGGCCTGCCAGCATCCCGAGTGGAATTCCAACAACCACCGCGAGCAGGAGCGCAAAAAGCGCAAGCTCAAACGTCGCCGGCATGCGCTCCAAAATCAGCAGCAACGCCGGTTCTTCAAAGATAAAGGAATCGCCGAGGTTTCCCTGTGCTGCGTTGCGGAGAAACAGCAGATACTGGATGTGAAACGGTTTATCCAGACCGAGCGCCGCAATCGCCCGCTCCCGGTCTTCCTCGTCAGCTTCATCGCTGATTAAGATATCGACCGGATCACCAACAAGGAAAACACCTGAAAAGACGATAAACGACATCAGGACGACAACGACCCCCGCCTGCATCAGTCGTCGAATAATGAAAGCCGTCATCGGCCGCTCCGATGTCGTAAGGCGATAGGCAAATAGCGGCCCGCCGTAGCGGGCCGCTTTATCTTATGAACTGGTCAGTTTGACTTGACCAGGTCGAGACCACGAGTGCTTTCGTCGGCCCGGGCGTTGTACTTCAGACCCTTGCGGGTCGCCCAAGTGTTGACCTGGTAATGCAGTGGAATGATCCCCTGGTCTTCTCCGATCCCGATTTCGGTCGCCTTGGCCAGAAGTTTAGCCCGAGCGGCATCGTCAACTGTAGATAGCGCCTTGACCAGCAATGCATCCATCTTTAGGTTGGAATGACGACCACGGTTCGACGCCCCGTGACCTTTGGACTTATCGTAAGTCGTGAGCAGCGATTTCAACGGTGACGAAGGCTCACCGGTACCAGAACCCCATCCGACCAGGAAAAAGCTGAATTCAGGCGACTTGTCTGGACCACCCTTGGAGGCCCGTTTGAAGTAGATGTTCTTAGGCATAGTCTCGACCTTGGTCGGTATGCCGTTCCGCGTCAACATCTGGGCTACCGCCTCACAGATCTTGGCATCATTGATGTAACGGTCGTTCGGACCATGAATGGTCAGCCCGAAACCATCGCCCCAGCCCGCCTCGGCAAGGAGTTTCTTGGCCCCTTCAGGATCGTACGGCTCCGGCTTCAAATTCGGTGAGCGAGCGAAGAATCCCTCCGGCAGCAACTGCCCCGCCTTCAACGCGACCCCTTCCATCACCTTGTCGACCATTTCATCACGATCGATCATCATGGAAAGCGCCTTGCGTACGCGGGCATCTTTCAGCGGATTTTTATCAATTGGATTGCCATTTTTATCTGTGACGAACGGCGACTGATCCCTGAACTGGTCCATGTGAATGTAGATCACACGGTTCGACACTCCCTGACTCAGAGATACATTGGGATTACTCTTAAGGGTAGCGATATCGGTGAGCGGTACGTTGTCAATCATATCGACGTCACCAGCGAGCAGTGCCGCGGTACGTGCAGGCTCAGACTTGATGAACCTGAATACCATTTTATCCCAAGGCCGCCCCAGCGGACCCTTGTAACCGTCATATTTCTCGAGTATCAGCCGGTCGCCCTTTTTCCACTCGACGAACTTGTATGGGCCAGTCCCGATCGTGGCTATTCCCTTGTTGAAGTCCTTGGCCTTGAGGCCAAAATTCTCGTCACCGCCAGAGCCCTTTGCCTCACTAGACATGACGAGGATCGACGTCATCTCGTTCGGCATCAACGGATACGGCCCGTCAGTCACAATGTGGATGGTGTAATCGTCGATCTTCTTGACAGTTTTGCCCTTGGTGTAGGTGCGGAATGACGAGTTGCCACCAGTGTAGCCATCAGCTCGATTAAACGAGAAGATGAAGTCATCGGCAGTAAAGTCACTGCCATCGTGGAATTTCACATCCTGGCGCAACTTAAACTCCCAAGTCGTGTCGTTGATCGCTTTCCACGAAGTCGCGAGCCGCGGGATTAACTTGTCCATTGCCGGCCCCCAGTCAATCAATTTACCGAAAATCTGCGCTAGCATCGCGTTGTTGGGGCCTAAGTTGTGGAAATAGGGATCCATCGACGATGGTTCTGAACGGAGACCGATGGTTACCGTTTCCGCCATGGCACTGGTTGAAACAACGAATGCCGTGAGTGCTGCAATTCCGACATGAGTGATCTTACGCATAATTCTCCTCCTTTAACCCTCAACGGGGATTTATCGTTAATCAAACAACGCTATCAATGTATCACGATTTAGAGACAATCTTGAAAACAAAGTTTTACCCTAAACCGCTGACTTTCGGAAAGATTAAGCTTGATCTACAGACCACGCTGCATGTTCGTCCAGAGGGAAGACTGGGCGCGGCAAATATTGCCAGCCGAACGTAGCTAGGTTTGGTGACGTCAGACCGGCAACATCCACCTCATAAATCTGGTCCGGGTTAAACAGATGTTCAAACCCGGCACGAAAATGGCCCCGACTCTTGACCACAATCACACGGCAGCTGGCTGGATCAATGCCGAAAGCAGTCAGATAATCCGTCGACAAGCATTGCTGACGCTGTGAAACAGCGACGATGCGCACACCGCCAACATCCAGTACGGCCGTGCAGCCGGTTTCCACGGTCTTGCCGGCAACCATACCGTACTCACCAACAAACTGACCATTGGACAAACGTTCTACACGAGCTGTTACATCGAGTGGTTCCGAAAACTGACTATCCTCGGCCGAGTTCAGTGTTAATGATAAATATGCACCCTCACCCGCGACAAACGCGGCATTGACTGCGATGGAATCATAGAACACGGCCAGCACACAATCATCTATCCCGGCCTCCAGGAATGCGCTCAGAATAGTAGTCGTATTGCCTCGCCCACCACCGCCCGGATTATCCGCCGGATCGGCAAACAGAATCGCCGGCAACGCAGGGGTCTGAATTGTGTCACAAGCTAGCCTGATTGCTTCGTCCAGCGAAATCATGGATGGTCGGTAGCGGGCTCGATCCAACCACCCTGCCTCCGCCAGTTCAGTCGCCAACTCCTTGGCGTGTTTAAGATCATCTCGTGTGGTTACGATAATGGTCATTCCATTTTTAGGCGTGTCTGCAAAAGCGAATCCTGCGAGAATGGTGACATTCATAACGATGTCGTCAACGTGGGTCTGGCCTCGTTGGATCAGTTCACCGTAAGGGTAACCAGGTGCTGTGAGTTGCGTTACCGATGGAGCGACCAGTGGCAGGCGAATCCGGTAACTTGTCGGTTGGACTCCGTCGAACATCTCGAGCATTGAGCGCGCCGCCTCTTCACCACGCTGGTAGAGATCAACGTGCGGGTTGGTTCTGTAGCCGATCAGGATATCCGTCGCCTGCATCATCTCCTCAGAGACATTGGCATGCAGGTCGAGTGTTGCAATAACGGGCACCGACGGACCAACGATATCACGGACCGTGCTGAATACCTCTCCATCGGGATCATGAGAATGAGTGGCGATAGCGCCTCCATGCTGGCAGATATAGACCCCATCCACAGGACCGATCGCTTTAAGGTCGCGGTGCAACTCACTCAAAAATTCGTCAAAGAAACTCTTTTCCACTGGACCGGCCGGTGTAGAACCGATCAGCACTGCTGGACAGGCCTCCCAGCCACTGGAACCACCGAAGGCGTCGTCCATAACCTTGTAAAAACCGCACACCCCAAGGTGAATACTGGGTCGGTCGATCCGCGCCTGACGACTGATTTCCTCGCCGCGGAAGTACATATGCTCTTCAAAGTCTTTGCGCTTACACGAGGGTGCAAACCGGTTTGACTCAAGGTTAAAACCACAGATGGCAACCTTCTTCATAGATACTTCCTCAGCCTCATACGAGTCAAACCCTTACACGACAAAACAGATCTTGGAAGTCGGTAGCGCTACGACTTGATGCGCTCGTTGCCGGGGTCGTATAGCGGCTCCAGTGACGCTTGAGCGGGGTAACGCTTACATGCCACTTCAACCTCATAGCTGCCGCTGTTCACAAATTCCGAGTCAACACCACCTTGGTCTATTGGATTGTTGACGTAACCCATACCCACACTCCCTCCAAGCGTATGTCCGTACATACCACTGGTAATGTAGCCGGAGATTGTGCCGTCACGGATGATGGGCTCGTTGTGGTACAGCATCACCTCGGGATCTTCCATCAAGAACTGCACCATACGTTTTGCAACACAACCGCTCTTTTTTTGTTTAAGTAAAGCTTCGCGGCCTATAAATCCGCCTGGTTTGTCAAAGCGGACAGCAAATTCCAGTCCGGCCTCTATGGGCGTATCCTCATCAGCGATATCATGACCCCAGTGGCGGTAGGCCTTTTCGATGCGAAGAGAATTCATCGCATGCATGCCGACGTTGGCAAGTTCCAGATCCCGGCCAGCCTCAACCAACGTTTCATAGACATGTGCAGCCATATCACTCGGAATCAGCAGCTCCCAGCCCAGCTCACCAACATAAGAGATGCGCGACGCCCGAATGGTCGCGTAACCCAGTTGGATTTCTTTCGAACTTCCAAACGGAAATACGCTATTTGAAAAATCATCCGGACTCACCTGTTTCAGCAGCGCCCGTGAATTCGGCCCCTGGACGTTAATTCCTGCGTAGGCCGATGTTACATCGGTCAGCACAGCATGTGCATCTGACGGGATATGTCGCTGCAGCCAGTTATAGTCCCGGGTATGGCTGGAGAATGCCGTCATTACGAGGTAGGCATCTTCGGCCAATCGGGTCACGGTGAGGTCAGCTGATATTCCGCCTTGTTCATTTAGCCATTGGGTATAGACAATTCGCCCAGGCGCAACAGCCATGTTGTTTGTAGAGATGTAATTGATAATTTTTTCGGCATCTCGCCCCTTAAGGAGAAACTTGGAGAACGTAGAGATGTCCAACAGTCCGACATTTTCTCGAACAACCTGATGCTCATTACCGGAGTAATTTAGCCAATCGGGTTTGCCATATGTATGATCGTACTCAGGTTTGAATCCTTCTGGCGCAAACCAGTTGGGTCGCTCCCAGCCACCGGCTTCCCCGAAACAGGCATTCGCCTTGACCAAGTGCTCATGCAACGGTGAGCGCCGGATACCACGTGCGGTCTCAGGCTGTCGAAATGGCCAGTGCATCGCGTATAACAGGCCAAGGGATTCAGTTGTCCGGTCGTGCAGGTAACGCATGTTGGACTGAAATGACAGAGTCCTGCGGATATCCACATCCCACAGGTCAACTGAAGGATGTCCGTCCCTGATCCATTCGGCCAGGACCTTGCCGGCGCCGCCGGATGACTGAATTCCGGTCGAGTTAAATCCCGTAGCCACAAACACACCCCGAACTTCAGGCGCCTCGCCCAGATAGTAACGATTGTCCGGTGTAAAGCTCTCCGGGCCGTTGAAAATCGTCTGAATCCCGGCTGTCTTAAGTACCGGAATGCGGTGCATCGCTTTTTCAAGCATCGGTTCGAAGTGATCAAAGTCTTCAGGCAGTTGATCAAAACTGAAATCAGGGGGAATTCCAGCACTGCCCCAGGGCTTGGCTACCGGTTCGAAAGCGCCCACAAGCAACTTGCCGGCGTCTTCCTTGGCATAAAAACAGGCCGATGGCTCGCGCAGTACCGGCAGTTCACTGGGTAGTTGATCGATCGGCTCGGTCACAATATAAAAGTGCTCGGCTGCATGGAGTGGGATATTGACCCCGATCTGCCGACCGAAATCGCGTGACCACATTCCGCCGGCAATCACCAGGTACTCACAGGCGATCTCTCCAGAGGCCGTCCGTACGGCGCTGATTCGACCATTGTTGATCGTCGCTCCGGTAACAAGCGTGTTTTCTAGAATCGTTGCACCACCATTGCGTGCCCCCTTGGCCATAGCCTGAGTCACGTCGATGGGGTTGATCTGTCCATCACGAGGCAGGAAAACACCCCCGACGATGTCATCGGTGTACATGACTGGATACTTCTCCGAGATCCACCCGGCTGAAACTTCTTCGACCTCAAGCCCGAATACCCGCGCCATCGATGCGCCCCGCTGAAGCTCTTCTAACCGTTCGCTATCGGTGGCGACAGAAATTGATCCATTCTGTTTAATTCCTGTGGCCTGGCCCGTTTCTTCCTCCAGCTCGAGGAAAAGTTCTGCACTGTACTGGGCGAGTTTGGTCATGTTTGCGGTTGCCCGAAGTTGACCGACCAAACCTGCAGCATGCCACGTGGTCCCGCAAGTCAGTTGTTTCCGCTCCAGCAGAAGTACATCAGTGATGCCGATCTTGGTCAGGTGATAGGCGACGGAGCAACCAACTGCGCCACCACCGACAATTACGACCTGCGCCTGCTCAGGCAGATTATCTGTCATCGTATTTACCTCTCGCCAAAAAGGACCTGCGATAGCAGGGGCTGATCAAAATTTCTGTTTTAATTCTGAACTGGAGTGTACCTAATTAGTGGGTGCTTCGATAACAGTGAAACACTGGCTGACATTTGGTGCCCTGCCGGGTTAACGTTGCGCCGTGTCTACAACGCTATCCAAACCTGCATTTCTCGAACTCTGGCCTACGCTGGTCATGCGCGATTAGCTGCCGGCTGCAGAACCCGCAAACAACGCACTTGAATTAGAAATTATGCGGCTGGAATCGGGACGTCCCAATATCACCACAGACTACCTGACAGAGAATCTGCTGGCATCGACCCATCCCGCTGTGAGCTGGTTACGAGAGTGCATCAATAAAGCAGTCAGGGGTTACATCGGCCATCTGTCCATTGATTATCAGCTCGACTGGCAGCTGCAGGGCTGGCCAAGTATTAATCGCTTTGGCGACTACCATAATCTGCATAACCACCCGCATGCATGGCTCCCCGGGACTTAATTACATCAAAGTCCCCAACGCAAAGGTCACTCTACCCGGCCGCCAGGACAGAAATCCAAGTGAAATATCGTTCTATGATCCCAGACCACAGGCGAATATGAATGCCATACAGGGCGATGGACAGGTCGACCCGGAATTTCGTGTGCAGCCGGAGCCGGGTCAGCTCATTATCTGGCCGGCTTTTCTCCACCACATGGTACACCCGAATCTGGCAGAGGATGTTCGCATCTCTATATCCTTCAATGTTGTATTGCGTCAATCCGAATCCCATCTACCGCCCCAGTGAGTGGCGTCAAAACGTTGCGTGCTTCTCACTTCTGCTCTGTTGAGAGCGGAATGGGGTTAAAAATGGTGCCCGAGTCTCTGCAACACATCGGAGGGACCACTTTGCCAATATTGATGACGTCCGGCCTATTACCGGCCGCCGTGATTGCGGTAGTTCTTAATCTAGTTCTTCCCGACGAACAGGAATCTTGAACCCGCGGTGACGTTTCTTTGAACTAGGGGTGTCCCGGTATCGATCGGGACACCCCTATTATTCGTTCCATCTTCAAACCTTTCTTGCCTTGGCTCATTCGCATGATCAGGTTCCAGAGACTTGGTATAATTTGGTGACCATGCGCCCCCGTAGCTCAGCTAGGATAGAGCAATCGCCTCCTGAGTCAAACCTGGGCACCAGGGTCGGAAACGCCCTGCGTGAATCTGCTCAAACTCGGTGAACCCTCAGCACTCCGGGTGGTGGCAATACCGAGCCAAGCCCACACTGGGTGGGAAGGTGTAGAGACTTGACGGGCAGCACCTAAGGGCCTATAGCCTAGCGGTGAAGATAAAGTCCAGACCACAAACAGTGAGTGACTGGTAATGAAAATTGCAGTGGTAAGAAGCGATAGGTCGCAAGTTCGAATCTTGCCGGGGGCGCCAATCAAGCCTGTTTCTGCCTGTGGGAAACCTGTGTATAAGTCTGTGAGCAGCCTGTGAATTCTGATTGTAGGCGTCATGCCGGGCTGCTCAGGCGTCTCGGTGCCATGCTGTACGACGGGTTCCTGCTTGCAGGTGTTATGATTGTTGCTGCTATTCCACTGCCTTTTTTTCAGTCCGCGGCAGATGCATCTGCCGGGGTACGGGCTCTCATTCAGATTTACCTGGTCGTGGTCTGTTTCCTATTTTTCGGCTGGTTCTGGACGCATGGTGGCCAGACACTCGGCATGCGGGCCTGGCGACTTCAACTGTATCGTATCGACGGTCAAAACCTGGCATGGTCAACTGCAGTTGTCCGCTTCTTGAGCGCACTGTTGTCCTGGCTGGCACTGGGACTTGGGTTTTTCTGGGTTGCCATCGACCCACAAAATCGAGCCTGGCATGATCGGCTATCCAAGAGTGTCGTGGTTGTACTCCCACGGCGTTCCTGATTGGTACCAGACAGCTGTAACTACCGGCAGTTTTTAAATACGATTCAATCTGACCGCGGGTTTATTCCAGACTTGCCATAATTTCTTTGTGGTAACTTCGATTGTCGTGTCGACTCATCTCCTGAAGTCCGGTCGGACTGGTGATGTTGATTTCGATCAGCATGCCGCCGATCACATCAATTCCTGCAAAAACCACACCCCGCGAAACAAGATCTGCCTTTAGCCCGGCACAAATCTCCCGGT
>JYMV01011432.1_pt1 | contig 32316 bp, 24 predicted proteins | sample 338911 | NCBI WGS metagenome assembly JYMV01 (sample SAMN03354496, study PRJNA234377) | hydrothermal vent metagenome | biome: Deep sea; feature: Hydrothermal plumes at the Eastern Lau Spreading Center, Western Pacific Ocean; material: Seawater | place: Tonga | collected 2009 | depth 2000 m m
ATACCAAAACAAGCCCTACTTGATCTATGCCATATTCAACCAGAGTTCAATAAAATATTACATGATAAAACTACTCTGCAATTTAATCGCAATAAGCTACGCCGGATTTTATTGAACTTTTACTCTGATGAAGTGGATCAAAGTATATTGCGAAAAATAATACTTACGGGTGAATGGATAACTCTTAAACATAATAGTAAGTTATTTGATGAGGGTGAACCCAGCGATTCGATGTTTTTCCTAGTAAGAGGATTTCTAAAAGCATTTATCAATTCTGATGGCAATTTGAAAGAAGTAGGCGAAATAAAAGAAGGAGAAGTCATTGGAGAGATGGGACTTCTGTCTGATGAGCCGAGATCTGCGTCTATTTATTCAACCAGGGAATCAATACTATTTAAGATCAATAAAGAAAAGTTTGATGATTTAATGCGAAGTAGTCCCAGCGTTCTTTTTGCACTATCAAAACAAATAATTTTACGATTTAAGAAAAACCAAAATGTGGATACTGGTAATGAGAATACAACCTTTCTCACTTTAATCTACACTTCGCAAGATCAAAAAAATCAATTATCAGAAAATAAAATTGGTAAGACTCTGGATACCGCTTTGGGTAAAATAGATTCATCTTACTTTTTAGATAGAACACTGGTAAATGAAAAACTAGGAATTAAAGATATAAATAAAGAATTGAGTCTGGAGGAAAAATATTATCCACTGGATAATCTTATCAATAATCTAGGAAAAGATTATAAATATATTATTCTGGAATGTGATCCTGATAATAACATGTGGACAAAATGGTGTACGCGGATCGGCGATAAATTTTTATTTATGCTTGATCCGGAAGACGGTATAAATAATTCTCCCATGATTCGTGAAATGGATGAAATTCATAAGAATACTCCTAAACACTTATTAGTTGATCGCCAGTTAATCATTTTTCATCAAAACAAAAATACTTTCCCAACAAATACGATCAAGCTTCTTGAAGAATTACATCCAATAAGTAATCACTATCACATTGATATTAACAATGAAGATGATTTTAATAGATTAGCGAGAATTTTGACAGGTAGCAGTATTGGCGTTGCATTTGGCGGTGGTGGCGCTAGAGGAATTGCCCATATTGGAGTCTACAAAGCGCTTATTGAATATGGGATTCCTGTTGATATTGTTTGTGGTACAAGTGCTGGAGGCATGATGTCTGGACTTGTTGCATCGCGGTATTCAATTGAAGAAATAACTGAAATATTTAAAAATTTTGGGAAAAATGTTAAAGTGAAATGGGCGGACTACACACTTCCCTATTCATCAATTGTTAAGGACCCTAAACTGATAGAAGCGTATAAATCTTTTTGCGGGGAAAAGAAAATTGAGGATTTGTGGCTGCCTATGTTTTGCTGTGCCGTAAATATATCATCGGCCGAACTTACCGTTTTCGATCGTGGAAGCCTGTGGAAAGCGCTCAGAGCTACTACCTCCCTTCCTGGTTTATTGGTACCTGCAGTTGATAATGGATCTCTTTTTGTCGATGGAGGACTCATTAATAATATGCCTGGAGACATCTTAAAAGAACGATATAATTCTAAACTTATTTCAGTAAATGTCAGCCCAGAAAAGGATCTTATACCAAATTTTAGTGAATTTCCAAATCAAACTAAGTATTTACTGAAAAAAATATTTTTAAGAAAAAAATTCAAGAAAGATTATGGGCATATTGATGTTCCAAACTTGGCAAGTATAATGATTCGCTCAATTATGGTTGGCAGTGCTAAAAAGACTAATGAAGTAGCAAAAATCTCCGAAATTTATTTAAGTCCGCCCACCGATAATTTTAAAATGCTAGACTATGATAATTTGGAAAAAATTACTGAAGTGGGATATAAATATGCCGTTGAAGAATTAAATAAATATGATTTGAATCAAATCATTAATAGTTGAGCCTATGCCAAATCTGGACGGAGTAAACTTATTTTTGTTTCATATTTAAAATATATCGTTGACAAATAAGACATAATAAAAAAGAAAATAAGGGCATAAACATAAAAGCCAGTAAGACCAAACCAGCTGTAATTTTGAAAATATAGAAGGCTAAAGCCCAAAATCATCTTAATTGATTCTGCTACCAACGCATAATTGCGATGATCCAATGTAGATGTAAATGAAAATATGTTAATAATAAGCATAATAGCATAAAGATAATTCATCGTTACACTGAAATTTGGAATGATCATGAACATATGAAACATTAATATGGTCGTTATCAAAAGTTGTGCACCTGACCACACAATCAACAGCGGTGAATTTTTGGTGTTATATTTTATTCGCTTTTTTGGATCTGTAACCATCTGGATCGGATATTTTTCTTTAACATCTGACGGGCGCCAACCGGTAGGCATAAACCAGATCCGCAGTTTATCAAAAATTCGCTCTGTGCGCCACGCATCTTTTATTAGTTGCCACATATGCTTGAAATTAATGATTACCGGATTCCATGTCTGTGCCTGCTTGAGTGTACCGTAGACCGGTTTTACATTATCCATTTCTGGCTGAAAGGTCCCGAACAGCTTATCCCAAATAATTAAGATTTGACTGTAGTTTTTATCAATATATTCAGCGTTGATGGCATGATGAACCCGATGATGAGACGGCGTAACAATGATATATTCTAAAAAGCCCAGCTTATTGATCATTTGAGTATGATACCATAATTGCATGTATAAGTGTATTGGGCCTAAAATTGCAAAAATGGATGCTGGCACACCCAGCAATCCTGCGGGTACCATAAAAATTGCAGAAAATTTCAATGTATTTGAAATGGACTGGCGCAAAGCACAAGAAAGATTAAAATCTTCGCTGCTGTGATGGATAAAATGCCTGTTCCACAAAACATTAACGCGATGATTGAGACGGTGTACCCAATACCCCGAAAAATCTTCCACGATAAAAGCGATAACCACCGCGAGCCAGACCGGTTCAAGTTTATAAATTGTAATATGGTCGACCAGCCAAGAATAGGTGATGATTGCAAAGGTAAATTTTATACCATCTCGAATCGTATTTGATATACCCGAACTTAGACTTGAGATGACATCTGCAGGTCGGTTGATCGCGATCCCCTTAACTCTTGCGGCGATGGCTTCAAACATAATAAGCACCATAAACGTGGGGATTGCGTAGAAAAGCGTTTTAACGTAATAGGTCATCTTATGATTGCTTTCATTTCAAACACTCTTCTCTCACTTTTTATTATGATCCAGACTTAACGTTTCCGTAATTGCCTTTTCAACAAGAATGGACATGATCTCATATCCTTTTTTATTAGGATGTACTTCATCTAATCCATACTCTTTTTTCAATCCTTCCTGATCATTGACCATTGATGAATAATAATCGAGATAGGTCATACTATTTTTTTCAGCATAATTTTTTATAATCATATTAATCGCCAATATCTTGGGCGGCGGATCATGGATAGGGATCCATGAAAAACCACTGGCAGGTAAAATGGATGATATGATGACTTTGATCCCATTGCTCTCAGCCAATTCAGCCATCGAAATAATATTACCTGCAATCATCTTTACTGTTGAAGGACCCGTATTTTCGGCAATGTCATTAATGCCAGCCAAGATCACTACTGCTGTTGGTCTAAGGTCTATTACATCCGGTCGAAACCTGATCAGCATTTGCGGAGTTGTTTGCCCACTAATACCGCGATTAATATACTTGTTATCTGAAAAGAACTCCGGCTGAAATCGCTTCCATTCTTCGGTAATCGAATTTCCCATAAATACGATTCTATTTTTGTTTGAACCAGTCAATACAAGTTTCGCATTTTCATTTTTATACCGATTTAAATTTGCCCAGTCTTTCAATATTTGTTGAAAAGAATCAATTTGTGTCTGACTTTGACTAAAACCAAATGATGTTAGTATGAAAACAAGTAAAACAAATTTTTTCATGCGCAAAACCTAGACATATTAATAGAAACTTTTTTAATTAAGAGACTTTTTGTTCAAATAATTTTTCATTTCCTTTTGGGTCATCACACAGCGGAATCCCGTATGCTCCAAGCTAGTGTCCGGGCTGGTTTTCATCCGAGCAGTCGGACGATATCCAGCACAATATTGTGCATTGCATAAAAATGAGCCACCCCGTGTTACTCGTTTAGGCACATAGGGTTCATCTGGATCGAAACTGTCTTTTGGCCCCAGTGGATTCTTTTCTCGGTCATTCATTGCGTAAGTATCAGGCCGATACCAATCGGCTACCCATTCCCATACATTTCCAGCCATATCATATAGCCCGATTTGATTCGCTTGGTAATATTTGACCGGGGAAGTTTTAAGAAATCCGTCCGATCCTTGATTATTGATTGGAAATACACCTTCCCATATATTCATGTTTTTTTGACGTGTATTAGTGACTTCACCCAATTTGGCCGCGTATTCCCATTGGGCCTCTGTCGGCAATCTCGCTCCTGCCCACGTCGAAAATGCCTGCGCATCGTACCAGGAAACATGGACCACTGGATAGTTATCTTTATCGTCAATTGAAGCGCCATTCCCATCTAGATTTCTCCAATTGGAATTTTTTTTCCATTCCCACCAATTAATGGGTGAAGATGGATATGCTGGGCGATCACTTTTTATAAACGTTAACGATCCGGGAACAAGTATTTCTTTCGGTGGCGGAGGCGTCCCTGGGGGAACCTGCTTCATAATTTCTTCCAAAGAAGGTGGTATTTCAGCCGTTGTTATATAGTTGGCATTATTTATAAAAGCGCCAAACTGCGCATTGGTTACAGGTGTTTCAGACATCCAGAATCCATCCATTTTAATTTTATGGATAGGACGTTCATCATGGAGTGCCATAGCGTCTGTACTGCCCATAAAAAATTCCCCAGCTTGAACCCAAACCATCACCATCTGCGATTCTGCAATATTAATCGTCTTTTTTCTCACATCGGGATTTGGTTGGCCACATCCAAAAATAACCAGGCAAAAAACCAGATATATTTTCATTGGGTATAGACTGATTTTTTTCATCATTGCTATGAATTTAATCTAAGTTAAAACAGCCGTCGTTTAATCCAATTTTTTCTGTTTCATAAATGTCGGAGCAATTAAATTGATGTTCTTTTGATTCCACATTGAGGAGGTAATTGTGAAAAAATCTGTCCTATTATTATCGTTGATAAGTTTCATTTTTGGAGAATCCATTAGTGAAAAAACCAAGTCCATGCGAAAAATGAGCGGTTATTTTAATATGTATTGGGAGGATACAAGCGGCAAAATCTGGCTGGAGATCACTGATTTTGATAATGAATTCCTTTATGTGAACTCCATGGCAGCAGGAATGGGTTCCAATGATATCGGGCTGGACCGTGGTCAATTGGGAAGTGATCGAGTCGTTTATTTTCACCGAATTGGACCCAAAGTATTACTCATTCAGCAAAATTATTATTATCGTGCGAATACAAATGACCCCATGGAAAAAAAGTCTGTTGAAGATGGGTTTGCAAAATCAACATTATGGGGCTTTAAAGTTGAGGCGGAAGAAAAAACCCGTGTGCTTGTAGATGCCACTGATTTTTTCCTGCAAGATTCTCACGGTGTTGTAACTCGCTTAAAAAATCAAAAGATGGGTAATTATAAAGTAGATAAAAGCCGTTCGGCTATCTACCTCCCTGAAACCCAAAGTTTTCCAAACAATACGGATGTTGAGGCAATCATGACCTACACCGGTACTAACGCTGGCCAATACGTTCGTCAAGTGGCTCCCACTGCCGGAGCCATCACCGTAAGGCTTCACCATTCATTTGTTGAACTGCCTGATAATCAATATCAGCCCCGAAAACATGATCCGCGTGCTGGTTATGGTTCAATGTCATTCCAGGATTATGCTGTCCCTCTAGATGAATCCATTTACAAACGGTATATCACACGCCATCGTTTGAAAAAGAAAAATCCTAACGCAAAAGTAAGTGAACCTGAGGAGCCCATTGTTTATTATATTGATCCGGGCGTACCTGAACCGGTAAAAACGGCTATGCTAGAAAGTGGACTGTGGTGGGACCAAGCCTTTGAGGCTGCTGGGTATAAAAACGCTTTCAAAGTAAAAGTTCTTCCTGAAGGTGCACATCCGCTAGATGTACGTTATAATATGATTCACTGGCTACACCGCGCCACCCGTGGGTGGTCATACGGTTCATCAGTAGCAGATCCCCGAACCGGAGAAATCATTAAAGGCAATGTCTCTCTTGGATCATTAAGGCTGCGCCAGGATTATCTTATTGCAACTGGTTTACTGGCCCCATATAAACAAAACTCAATGATACCAGATCATATGCGTGAACTGGCACTAGCAAGGGTGCGCCAGTTGGTTGCCCATGAAATTGGTCATACTCTTGGTTTGTCCCATAATTATATCGCCAGCAGTGTAGGTCGAGCTTCGGTAATGGATTACCCACACCCCACGATAACATTGGATAACAGTGGTAAAATCCAGTGGCGGAATGCCTATGACGACGGTATAGGTGAATGGGATAAAATAACCATCGCTTATGGTTACCAGGACTTTCCGAAAGGCGCCAATGAGAATGATGAATTAGAGGATATTATTCAAGATGGTATACGTCGCGGATACATTTTTATAACCGATCAAGATGCACGGCCTTTAGGTTCGGCTCATCCCACTGCCCATCTCTGGGATAATGGTATAGATCCTGTTTCGGAATTAAAGAACCTGATGGCGGTACGGAAAACTGCACTTAATAATTTTGGTGAAAACAATATAAGATTCGGTGAACCATATAGTGATATTGGAGATGTTCTAGTGCCCACTTATTTTCTTCATCGATATCAAATTGAGGGAGCGGCAAAAGTTGTAGGGGGTCTCGATTTTACTTATGCACTCCGCGGTGACGGTCAAATGGTAACCAAATTTCTTGATCCAACATTTCAAATGGAAGCCTTGGATGCTCTTATTGGAACGTTGCAGCCTGATGCATTGACATTAAGAGAAGAATTATTGCAATTAATACCACCCCGTGCTGCTGGACGCGGTCGAACCCGAGAATCCTTTAACGCTCGCACCGGTGTAACATTTGACGGTGTAAGCCTGGCCGAAACTGCTGCAAACTTAACCTGCAGAATGATTTTTCATCCGGAACGGACCACCCGACTAGTGGAATACAATGCACGAGACCCAAAACAACCGGGACTGGAAAAAGTGCTTAACCAGGTTATTAATACTACCATATTAAATCCAGCACCAGCCGGACTGGCGGGTGAAATAAAAAGAAATGTTGATTTTGTGATACTTGATCATCTCCTTAGCCTTTCTGTTAATCAAAAAGCGTCTCCGGCAGTCCAAACCATCGCAATTGCAGAGATAGAAACATTAAATGACCAATTCAAATCGTTGTCTGGTTTATCAACCAGGGGTAGGTACGCTTCCAAACTCCGGGCCGATGCAAAATCACTTAGGGACCGTGCGCATTATAAAATGCTGCATAAACGCGCACAGCATCTATTGGATGAACCCGATGAATTCATTCCTATCAAAATATTAGAGGTACCGCCCGGCTCCCCAATTGGCGCTGAATTTGGCTGCTCATTTGATGATAAAATGCAAATTAATTCTAAATGACAAGGACAATCCTATGAAACGAAGAATTCTGACAACATTGATTTTGATTTCATCCGTAATAATTGCGGATGGACTCGATATGAAAAAATTTAAAGGTATGAAAGCTCGCAGCATTGGTCCTGCCGGAATGAGCGGCCGAGTGACAGCTATTGACGTCGTACTTTCAAATGCAGACGTAATGTATGTGGGTACAGCATCTGGAGGATTATGGAAATCTGAAAGTGGCGGTATTAAGTGGGAGCCCATTTTTGATGATCAAAAAGCTGCTTCTATCGGTGATGTCACGGTTGATCCAACCAATCCTGATGTGATCTGGGTTGGAACGGGAGAAGGCAATCCACGAAATAGTCAGACCGCAGGATATGGTGTCTACAAAAGTATCAATGGCGGGAAAACTTGGGAATATAAAGGTTTAGGTGAAACGCGAAATATTCATCGCCTTCTAATTAACCCAAATAATCCTGATGAAGTATATGTCGGGGCCCAGGGATCTGCCTGGGGAGATAGTGAAAACCGTGGTGTCTACAAAACGATAGATGGCGGTGAAACATGGGAAAAAATTCTTTATGTGAATGAAAGCACGGGTATTGGCGAACTGGTGATGGACCCACAAAATCCCGATAAATTGATCGCCAATATGTGGGAATTCCGCCGCTGGCCTTGGTATTTTAAATCTGGTGGTGAAGGGTCAGGATTATATGTGACCTATAATGGTGGTAAAGAGTGGAAAAAACGTACTGATAAAGATGGGTTGCCAAAAGGCGAACTGGGAAGAATGGGGGTAGCGATTGCGCGAAGTAATACAAAAATCGTGTATGCTTTGGTTGAATCCAAAAAAAATGCCCTATATAAATCGGAGGATGGGGGCTTTAAATGGAAAAAGGTTTCAGATAAAAATATTGGCAACCGACCTTTTTACTACGCTGAAATATATATTGACCCCATTAATGAAAACCGGATTTACAATCTTCATTCTACAGTAACAGTTTCCAACGATGGTGGCAAAACATTCTCCCAACTTATGACGGCCTATGGCTCAAACGGAGTGCATCCCGATCACCACGCTTTCTGGGGCCATCCCACCAATCCACATTTTATCATTGAAGGTAACGATGGCGGTTTGAATATTTCTCTTGATAGAGGAAAAACATGGCGGTTTGTGGAAAACCTGCCCTTAGCCCAATTCTATCATATCAATTATGACATGGAATGGCCATACAATGTTTATGGCGGTATGCAGGATAATGGTTCCTGGCGTGGACCTGCCTATGTCTGGCGTGCAGGAGGAATTCGAAATGCTTATTGGGAAGAACTGTATTTTGGTGATGGATTTGATGTAGTCCCCCACCCTGGTAATTCGCGCTACGGCTATGCCATGAGCCAGGGTGGTAACGTTGGCCGTTACGATTTATTAACTGGACACACTCAGCTCATCAAACCGGTTCATCCGGATGGCGAACGACTGCGATTTAACTGGAATGCGGCTATTGCCCAGGACCCCCATGATGAAGATGCGATTTATTATGGTAGTCAATATCTACACTATAGCACCGATCGTGGCAACAACTGGAAAATCATTTCGCCTGATTTAACCACCAATGACCCCGAAAAACAAAAGCAAAACAAAAGTGGTGGACTTACTTATGATGCTACCGGCGCCGAAAATTTCACAACGATTATTGCCATTGCTCCCAGTCCAACTAATCGTAATGTTATTTGGGTGGGAACAGATGATGGAAATGTTCAACTGACACAGGATCGAGGTAAAACATGGCAGAATGTTTCTAAAAGAATTTTTGGCCCACCTGAAGGAAGCTGGATACCGCAAATTACAGCATCAACCTATGATCCCAAAGAAGCGGTTGTCGTAATCAATAATTATCGTCGTAATGATTGGAAACCTTACGTATTCCGTACCACAAACTATGGTAAATCCTGGAAAGCGATTGCCGATGAGGACAATGTATGGGGTTATGCTCTCAGTTACGTTCAGGATCCTTTAGAACCGAAATTACAATTTCTTGGAACTGAGTTCGGACTTTATGTAAGCATGGACGGTTCGAAAACATGGACCAAGTGGACCAGTGGGTTCCCAACGGTTTCTACTATGGATTTGAAAATTCATCCTAGAGAACATGATCTGGTCATTGGCACATTTGGCCGAGCAGCCTACATTATAGACGATATACGTGCCTTGCGAGAAATGGCCGCCTCGAATGAAGACTTGATGAAAAAACGACTGCACTTTTTTGAACCGCCTATGGCAGTTCTAGCTATTAACCGTCAAGCTTCCGGCACACGTTTTGAAGCTAATGCCATATTCTCAGGGCAAAACCGAAAACGCGGTGCTATGTTAACCTTTGTATATAACCCCGGGAAGAAAAAGCCCGAAACAAAAAAGAAAAAAGATTCAGGTATAAAAAAAGATAATGTCAAGGAGAAAAAAGAAAAAGTCAAATTGGAAGTATTGAATAGTGATGGCAAAATCATCCGTACTGTAAAATATGATGTTGAACCTGGAGTTAACCGAATTTATTGGGACCTGCGTCGCAAAGGTGTTCGCTCGCCAAATGCACCAAAGCCAAAACCAGATGCTAAAGAACCTGGTGGTCCAGCTGTACTTCCTGGTGAATATACTGTTCGACTTTCACATGGCAAAGAATCTGCGTCTCAAGTGGTCAATGTCATCACAGATCCTCGAGTCGGAATCGTGGTAAGAAATATTGAAAATTTGCAACCCATTTATAAACAACAAATGTTACTCACATCCAAAGTAACAGAAGCGATGGATCGTATTCGCCAATCAAAATCAACTGTCGCGGCTATCAACAAAATGTTGGATGTAAAAAAGCATGAATCTCATAAGTCAATTCAGAAAAAAGGGAAAGCAATCGCAGATAGTCTGAAAATATTGGAAGAGTTGATCGTGAATCCGAAAGGGTTGCAGGGTATTGTGCGTAACCCGAATATCCTAAGTGCAACTGTCGGTGCCGTGAACCGCTATTTATTTAGCAATTTGAGTGGCCCCAATAAAAGCCACGAATACCTTATGATAAAAGCTGAGCGGGAATCAGAACAGGTCTTAAACAAGATTAATGTATTCTTTGAAGATGAGTGGAAAAAATATCAATCTGAAGTTGAAAATGCGAATCTTTCTCTTTTCAAGAATTACGAACCAATTAAAATTGAATAATTAAATTGAGGTATAAATGATTAATAGAAGAAAATTTATCAAAACGATGTCAGCTCTGGGTATAAGTATTCCAGCAATGGCAAAATCGATCACGAAAAAGTCCTCTAATACTTCTACTGTTAAAAATAATCCAATTATTGTATGTAGCCGTGGGGAAAAATGGGGAAGAAAAGTCCTCAAACCTGGTTGGGATATTTTAAAAAATAATGGTCTGCTCTTGGATGCAGTTGAAAAATCGGCAAATGTAACAGAACTGGACCCGAAAGACACTTCGGTTGGATATGGTGGACTGCCAAATGAAAATGGCGTTGTCCAATTGGATTCATCTATTATGTACGGTCCAACTCATAATTGCGGCTCTGTGGCAGCCATTGAAGGAATCAAAACACCCTGCTCCGTAGCACGATTGGTTATGGAACGAACGGATCATATACACATAGTTGGTAAGGGAGCGCAGGATTTTGCCAAGGCCCACGGATTTAAAGTGGAAAACCTATTAACCGAACACGCCAGGAAAATATGGCTCCGTTGGAAAGAAAATCTTTCAGATCAGGATGATTGGTTCCCGCCTGCTGATGGCAATTATGATACACACCGATCAAATGGCACCATTAATGTCTTGGCTGTTGATAGTGTAGGTGATATCGCCGGTATTACCACTACAAGTGGCTTAGCCTGGAAAATTCCGGGCCGCATTGGTGACTCACCCATTATTGGTGCTGGGCTATATGTTGATAATGAAGTCGGCGCTGTAGGCGCTACTGGACGTGGTGAAGAATTATTGCGATCCTGTGGTTCATTTTATGCAATAGAACAAATGCGTGCTGGTAAATCCCCTCAAGAAGCTTGCGAGGCAGTTTGTGAAAGAATTATATATATAAATGGTGGTAAGGATAAAATCAATTTTAGTGATAAGATGGTGGCCGTAAATAAAGATGGGGATGTTGGCTGTGCCGCAATACAAGGCAGAAAGGGAGGAGAACCGGAATTGGCTTATTGGTCTAAAAAAGGATTTAAAGTTCTCAAAGGGACTTATTTAATTGAAAACTAATTCGCAGTCACAACCCACTCAAGTATTCCACTGAATTTATTCCCCTGCAGAATTGCCTTTTTTGGTTTTAAAGATGCGGTTTGGTCCACACGGGTCATATTTGCATTGACCATATAATCGTATATTTTTAAACCATCCACATCTACGAGTTGTATGAATGTGGTGTCTGTACTTTTAAATTCAGTTACTATAAGGGTTGATGCAACTGTTTTACCATCAGGTAAGTTCAAACTAAGATCAATATTCTCTTCAAATGTATAATTATCGCCGCGTACTAAAAATGAAAAAGCAGAATTTGTATTAATAATAACCGGCAAGTTTTCCACCAAACCCTGATCCGGGCCCGGCGGGCCAACACAAGCGGATAAATTCCAAATTACAACTACCAATAACCACTTTTTCATTTGCTTAATTCTTCAGGTGGTTCTCCCTGTCCCAACTCGAGTTCATTAATCCTATCCATCGGTTTTTCAAGCGCATCCTTTCGAGTCTTAGATAGATTTTCGTAATGGGTATTGACAGTACCTAATGATTTTCCCAGCGCATCCATTTTCTCAATGAATTTTCCCCACTGATTTTTAAATGCCTGTACCAAATCCTGGACTTCACCAGCTTTGGATTCAAGGTGAAAACTCTGCACAGACTGACGAACCATAGCTAAAATAGCGAACAGTGTGATCGGTGAACACAATAGCACTTTATTATCCATGGCAAATTCCACCAGGTTTTCTTCACCTGTTTCCGGCTTATTTAAAAAAGCATAGATACCTTCATTGGGAATAAACATCAGAACAAAGTCCAGTGTTCCATCAGCAGGATCAATATAATCTCTTTTTGAAAGCGTCTTTACATGACCTTTCACATCTTTTAAAAACGATTTACGCTCCGTTTCTTTTTCAGGTTCACTATTTACGGAGAAAAGATTCGCATAGTGGACCCATGGAAATTTGACATCCATATTCAGCCGCTTTCCCTGCGGCAGAAAAAATGTAAAGTCAGGTTTGCCTTCTTTACTGCCAGATTGGGTTTCAAAATTGATACCTTTTTTCAAACCCAAATGATCTAGGATATCTTTTACCATTCGCTCCCCCCAATGACCACGGGCCTGAGAGCTGTCCAATATCCGGCTTAACTTGGATGTCGTATCTGCAAGGCCATCAATACCTTTTTTTGATTCCTCCATCTGCCCTTTGAGTTCGGTGGTAGATTTCGTCAGCCCCTCAAGGTTTTTCTTCATGTCCTCTAAGGTTGAATCAATCAGTTTTTTCTTTTCATCCATTTGCGAGTCAGATGATTTGAGAAGTTCGCCGAACTTATTTTCTGCCAGTTTCAAAAATGTATCCAGGTTTTGATCCAAAGCCTGTTTTGAAAGATCACCGAATTCAGCCTTTAACTGATTTCGGCTAGATTGCGCAATATCGATTTCTTTTTGACGGATATACCAAATAATACCAGCCCCAATGAAAAAACCAATTAGAAACAATAAAATTCCATATAGATATGTCATGGGATTTCAATATTCCCTTTTAATCCTAATAATTCAGCTTTTTCTTTCAGTGCGTCAATCACGAATTGAATATGATCTGTCATATCCACACCAAGTTCCTCTACACTTTGATATATGTCTTCCCTCAGAACAGAAGCAGCGAACGATTTTTGCTTGAGTTTTTTCTTCACCGATTTAGGTTTCACTTCAAAAATGGATTTAGATGGCCGTACATAAGTTACTGCAAATATAAATCCGGTTAATTCATCTACAGAAAAAAGAGCCTTGGCCATATCCGTATCTCTGGGAACACCTGTATAGGTGGCATGCCCCATGATTGCCCGTGTTATCGTTTCAGGATATCCATTTTCCACTAATATCTCATTCCCACGATAGGGATGGTCCTCCATGGATGGATACATTTCATAATCAAAGTCATGCATAAGACCAGTAAGCCCCCACTCGTCACGATCACCATTATATTTTTCCGCCATCTTGCGCATGGCTTGCTCTACGCCCAGGGCATGTCGACGCAAACTGTCGCTTTTGGTGTACTCATGGAGCAGTGCCAAAGCCGATTCTCTTAATGGTATTTTCAACAAAATCTATATCCCGATTAAATCCACAACTAAACGAATCACTTCTCCTGTGGCTGTTCCTTTGTTTAGATAGGGCAGGTCTTTATCGCCCCAAGCAGTGCCTGCAATATCAAAATGACACCAGGGAATATCGTCACCTACAAATGTTTTCAAGAATGCACCACCAGCAATGCTTCCAGCCTGACCAGATGCCCCCAAATTTTTCACATCAGCAATTTTGGATTTCACCTGTTTTAGGAATTCGACCCAGAGAGGGAATTCCCATACTTTTTCACCCGTTTTCACTGATGAAGCTTTAATGCTTTTTATTAATTCAGCATCTGTACCCATAATTCCTGTTGCGACATGGCCTAGGGCAACTACTACCGCACCAGTAAGTGTGGCAAAGTCTAAAATATATTTCGGATCGTAATGCTTGGTTGCATAGGATAAACCATCTGCTAGAATAAGGCGGCCTTCTGCATCTGTATTTAATATTTCAATTGTCTTTCCATTATAAGCTTTTAGTATATCCCCCGGTCGATATGCCTTGTCGCCACTCATATTTTCTGTCGATGGGATAATCCCCACAATATTCATTTTTGGACTTAACGCTGCTATCACTTTCATCACACCCAATACAACACCCGAACCACACATATCGTATTTCATCTCATCCATACGGCTGGCAGGTTTAATTGAAATGCCACCACTGTCAAAGGTTAATCCTTTACCCACCAATACAATAGGTTTTGCTGATTTTTTACCACCCCAATATTCCATCAAAATGAATTTGGGTGGTACTTTTGTACCCGAAGCAACACCGGCTAGGGCACCCATACCCATTTTCGTGAATTTTTCCCGGTCGAATACAGTAACTTTCATTGCACCAGATTTTCCAATGGCCTGTGCATTCTCAGCTAAATGCGTTGGTGTGGCCACATTTCCAGGACGATTATCTAAATCCCTTGCAAGACATACGCCATTGGCGATTGCCACACCCTTTTTCACAGCGTTTTGATTACCACCAACTACTGTTGCAGTTTCCATTTCAAATAGATCTTCATCAGTTGTTTTGAATTCGTTGAATTGGTAACTACCTAGAATTAATCCTTCAGCCACAGCTTGCGACATATAAGCTTCTTTTCCATCTACAGGAAGGATGAAACAAACAGATTTGACCTTATTAGCTACACAAGCTTTAGCAACTCCGCCACCTGCTTTTCGCAGAGTTTCCGGGTTTAATTCTCCTTTTTTACCTAAACCAAAGACAAAAGCCAAAGCACCTTTTTTACCAACTACTATTTTGACTTCACTTTCTTTACCTTTTAACATATTTGCTGCTAAAGCATTAGTTAGTCCTCTACCCAATTCACGGTTAACACCTTGAAATTGCCTAGAAATTTTGAGATCTTCATAAATGCCCACGGCAACTGCGTCCGATTTGACTCTACGCCAATCCCCAGATGAATGCTTCACTTTCGAAAGATGTGCCATTATAATCCTTTAATATTGATCTAAATAATGATTAAATAGCTGTTAAATTAGCTTTTTTGATTCCGTAATCAAATATTGTAATAAATAAATTAAGTTATCCTAATATTTCAGGGAAAACACAGATTAAGTCCCATTTTCTGGCTTTGAACATGCAGAAATTAATTCCCATTAACTTAGTTATTATTTATACGAAACAGCACCTGCTACTAGATTATCCACCACACTGGGATCTGCCAGTGTAGATGTATCACCCATATTATCCAAATCTCCTTCAGCAATCTTCCTAAGAATCCGGCGCATGATCTTTCCTGAACGCGTTTTGGGCAATGCAGGTGTAAATTGAATTTTATCCGGTTTTGCATGAGGTCCTATTCCCTGGGTCACGGTGGCACGAATATCTGCTTCAATGGAAGGGTCGGATTCCACGCCTGTCATGAGTGTCACATAGGCATAAATACCCTGGCCTTTAATATCATGTGGATAACCTACGACGGCGGCTTCAGCTACACCTTCAGCTTTACCAATTTCCCCCTCCACTTCGGCTGTTCCTATCCGGTGGCCGGAAACATTTAGCACATCATCAACTCTACCCGTAATCCAGTAATAACCATCCTTATCCCGGCGGGCACCATCACCAGTAAAATAGTAGCCCGGAAATTGGGAAAAATAAGTTTCGATAAAACGCTGATGGTCACCATAAATGGTACGCATCTGTCCCGGCCATGAAGCTTTAATTGCCAGCAGTCCGGAAACATCGTTGCCCTCAATCTCTTGGCCATCTTCTGTTAAAAGAACGGGTTCAATTCCAAAAAATGGGTATGTAACTGAGCCAGGCTTGGTGGGTATCGCGCCGGGAAGGGGTGTTATTAAAATACCGCCAGTTTCCGTCTGCCACCATGTGTCGATTATCGGAGAATTTTCTTTCCCCACAACCGTATGATACCACATCCACTCCGGTTCTTTAATTGGCTCACCCACGGTACCCAGTAAACGAATGGAGGATAAGTCATGTTGGTTCACCCAGCCATTTCCTTCTTTCATTAAGGCGCGCAAAGCAGTCGGAGCTGTATAGAAAATATTGATTTTATGTTTATCCACTACTGCCCAGAACCGGCCGTAATCCGGATAATTAGGAACACCCTCAAACATCACTGAGGTTGCACAATTTGAAAGTGGTCCATAAACAATATAGGAATGGCCGGTAATCCACCCAATATCAGCCGTACACCAGAAAATATCTTCCTTTTTATAATCGAATACTTGTTCAAATGTATAATTCGTATATACCAGATATCCACCAGTTGCATGAAGAACCCCTTTGGGCTTTCCTGTTGAACCGGAAGTATACAATATGAACAGCGGATCTTCAGCGTTCATTTCTACCGGCGCACATTCGGCATTCGCTTTCGCCATTTCTTCTTGCCACCAGATATCGCGACCATCCTCCATATCCACAGGTTCACCGGTTCTTTTGACAACAATAACATGCTCAATGGACGGCGTTTGTGCCACAGCTTTATCTGCATTGGCTTTCATGGGAATATTTTGCTTTGTACCGCGAACACCCGTATCCTGTGTTATCAATATTTTGCAAGCCGAATCATTGATCCTGTCCCGCAGCGAATCGGCACTAAAAGCACCAAATACTACGGAATGGACAGCCCCAATCCGGGCACACGCCAACATAGCAACTGGCAGTTGAGGAACCATTTGCATATAAAGGCACACCCGATCTCCTTTTCCCACGCCAAGGTCTTTAAGTACATTGGCAAACTTTTGAACCTTTCGTAATAATTCACTGTACGAGAAATGCCGATCTTCCGATGGATTATTTCCTTCCCATATGAGCGCTGTCCGATCGCCTTTTCCTGCCTCTACATGACGATCAAGACAATTATAACTTATATTGAGTTTTCCCCCTTCAAACCATTTGATATTGGCATTTATAAAATCAAATTTCCCAACGGAATCCCATTTCTTTGACCATATAATTCGTTCTGCTTTTTCAGCCCAGAAAGCATCCCGATCAGCAATGGAATCGGCATAGGTTTTTTTATACTCTTCTATATTTTGAAAATGCGCATTCGCAGACCATTCCTTTTTAGGATTAAAAATTTTATCTGTCATGATTTTATTTTCATCCTTAATTATTTATATACTGATGACGCGGTAATTTTTTTTCTAGGTTCGATACGACATCGATTATTTCCCGTGTTGCCTTTTGAATTTCCTCTAGAGTATTAAATCTCCCTAAACTAAAGCGAATAGATGAATGGGCCATTTCATTATCGTGGCCAAGGGCTTTTAAAACATGGGATGGCTCTAAATTAGCACTACTACACGCAGAACCTGTGGAACAGGCTATACCTTTCATTTTAGTAATAAGTGTCTCTGCATCCAAACCAGTAAAACATAAATTAATATTATGAGCTAAACGGTTTCTTCGAGGGCCATTTAATATAACTTTCGGATGCGCAGTAATAATTTCGTCAATCATTTGGTCACGATACTTTTCCAGTTTTGCATTTTCTCCATCCCGTTTCTCTTGGCAAACTTCAATTGCGCTTCCAAATCCAACAATTAGTGGGACTGGTAGCGTGCCGGAACGCATACCTCTTTCATGGCCACCCCCCTCCAATTGGATCGTTAATTTTATTTTGGGATCTTTTTGCCGCGCAAAGAGCATTCCGATTCCCTTGGGACCATAAATCTTGTGCCCGGTAGCAGCTAGTAAATCAATATTCATTTCCTGGACATCTATTGGCAATTTGCCAAAAGACTGGCAGGCATCTACGAGGAAAAATACATTTTTGGAATGACAAATGGCACCGATCTCACTGACAGGTTGAATTGTACCAATTTCATTATTGGCATGCATAATTGATACCAAAACGGTATCAATACGGATAGATTCCATAACTGCATCAGGATCGACACGCCCCATTGCATCAACAGGCAGGTAAGTGACCTCCCAGCCCTGTTTTTCCATAGCGACACAGGTATCTAGCACTGCTTTATGTTCTGTGACCTGAGTTATAAGATGTCTGCCTTTTTCCTTTTGTTGGTCACAGACTCCACGAATTGCCAGATTAATAGATTCCGTTGCACCGCTAGTAAAAATAATTTCTCTCGTTTGGGCATTCAATTCACTTGCAATAATTCTACGGGCCATTTCTACGGCTTCTTTTGCTTCCCGGCCATAGGCATGATGTACACTGGCAGCATTACCATGTTTGTTTTGAAAGTACGGCAGCATCGACTTTAAAACAGAAGGATCCAGGGGTGTCGTTGATTGGTTGTCTAGATAAATAGGCTGGAGCATAATTACATTATAAGAAAAAAAGTAGCCATCTTTTTTTGATAGTTAAGATTTGATTTCAGATTCTCTGGTTTCTATCATCGTGCGCATGGGATGACCTGAACCATTATTCCGCAACATAACAATTTCACACATGATGCTTAATGCAATTTCTTCCGCAGTAGCTGCCTTCAAATCCAAACCAGTAGGAGAATAAAATCGATTTAAATCATCTTTATTCAATCCATTTTCTAATAAATAATCCGTGATAATACTTGTTTTTTTTGCACTGGCAACAACACCAACATATGGAATGCCCTTTTTCAATGCTTCACATGCGATTTTATCGTCATCCCTGTGATGAGTGGCCAAAATAAAATAATCAACCTTGAAGTCAATGTCTTCCATCTCAAGTGGCTCAGTTATAACCTGATTTGCATCCGCAAATCGGTTTTCTTCATCTTTGGGTGCTTGAACAACAACCTTGAATTTTAACAGGCTGGCTATCTGGCATAGGACTTCAACCACGCGACCCATTCCTCTAACAAGCAGAGTTGGATTAACCATTTGCGGTTCTACAATTACTGACATATACCCTCCACAAGGTATTCCCATTTCCATTAAATCACTGTCCAAATCGATATCAATAATTTTGGGATTACCATCTGATAACGATTCTTTTGCTACCGAAGCAACACGGTTTTCAATACAACCACCCCCGATATACCCAATAATACGTTTTCCCTTTTCATTGAACAGTGCTTTATCCCCGATTTTCCCCGATGATGAACCTTGGACACTAAATACAGATGCAATGGCATAGGGTATCTCAGCCTTTTCCAGGTTGCTCATCATTTCGATCAATTCTTTATGTTTCGACATAATCTGACTTTTTTGCTAACAAGTGAAAATAATCATCCTTTGTATCGCAATCAAGTACCACTTCTTGCGATTGAATCGGAATACCAATAGCATCATCCGGATACTGTTTCAAGACTTTTTTACAACCACGATCACCGGTCGAAGATAAAATCTCTGAAAAATATTTTTGGGGAAAAATCACCGGGTTTGCCTGACGGTTTTTATAAATTGGATAAATAATTCGTCTTCCCTTTTCATTAATGAACTGGTCTATTAGTAATTGTAATGTATCTTTAGAAATCATGGGCATATCTCCCAAAACAATCATATTACCATCTACATTTTCAGGTAAAGAAGATATTCCTTTATAAATAGAGCTGGCCATACCTGAATTCCAGTCTGAATTGTAAACTATATTATCTACTTCTTTTGGAATGACCTGAGATACAATTTCATTTTCATATCCTGTAATCACAATCACTGGATTGATATTCGCACTTAAAACGGTTTTACAAACATGTTGAATTATGGCTACGCCTTCAATGGGCAATAAAAGTTTATTATCATTATCCATTCTGAGAGACTGTCCTGCTGCCAAAATCGTCGCTGAAATCTTCATGCCATTGCCCTAAAGGATTGCCGTTTATCCAATTTGCCCAATACTGAACCCAGTTCAATCAGACTATCGAGATTATAGATCGGTAAAAAATCATCCACGTTCGGTAAAATACTTTGCACACCCTTAGTAATTGGTTCATAATCTTTGAAACCCAGGTTAGGATTTAGCCAGATCAGTCTATGACAGCTGCGGTGCAATCGGCTTGACTCTTTTGTCAACAGTTCAATATTCCCCGTATCCAATCCGTCACTAATAATCAATACAACCGCACCACCGGTAAGCACCCGACGTGCCCATATTTGATTAAACGTTTCCAATGTTTTTCCTATTTTTGTACCACCGGACCAATCTTTCACGGATTGATTCACCAAATCCAAAGCATCATTCGCATCTTTTCGACGCAAATAATGGGTAATACGGCTTAACCTAGTTCCAAATGTAAATGCTTCCACATGCCGGTTGACTGAATGTATAGTAAAAATAAAATGCAGTAAAATTCGCGTATAATGGTCCATGGAACCGCTAATATCAGTTAGAATGACTATGGGTCGTGGCTTTGTTTTCCTTTCTTTCCACTGTAATTCTATAAAATCTTGAGTGGGAAAAATATTTTTTCGGATAGTATTACGAATATTTAATCGATATGGGCTAGAACCGGGTTTGAGTCGCCGAAGTTTCCGCAAACTAAATTCCCAATTCCATTGATTGATAAATATTTTTGCTTCTTCCAATTCTTCTGGTGTATATGCGTCAAAACGCTTTTTTCGGAGCACCTCTTCCGGGCTATATAGAAAAACATCAAATGGCTTTTCTTCCTCTCTTTCATCCTCCTCTTTTTCTCTTTCTTTGTATCCTTCCACCCGCTTTTTATACAATTCTTTCACTTGGTCTTTCATGCTTCCAAGTTCGGCTTTCCCTAATCGTGATTCATTTAATTTGCGCAAAATATCGGACACATTTTCTATCCGATCTGGATTGCGCCAGTAAATATCAAATAATTGGTCAAACAATGGGATGAGCTTGTGATCGGTAATAAAACAGGTTTTCAATGCCTGTCGAAAGTCTTCCCGGTTGGATAGTCCTATTTTTGAGCTTGCTTCAATAGCGTTCATAATTTCCCCCGTACCTAAACTATATCCTGCCTGACGCAGAAATCGCCCAAATACGGTGATGGCGTTATGAAGTCGGGACTGGATGGCTGTAGTAGTCACAAAATATGAATCATCCAGAAATCATGTCCGCTTCTGCAAAGGCACGCTGAACCATGCCTTGGGTTGTTTCTCCATCCATTTTTTCGATATCATCTTGATATTTAAGGAGAGTACCCAATGTGTCAGCAGTAATTTCAGCGGAGAGTTCGGTTATGCCTAGTTTTATCAGTGCATTCCCCCAGTCAATCGTTTCAGCGATCCCAGGTAGTTTATAAAAATCATTTTGGCGGACGGTCTGGACAAAAGCGACGATTTGCCGACCGAGATCTTTATTGACTTCAGGAATTTTACGTTTAATGATTTCAAATTCCTGATCAGCAGATGGATAACTAATCCAATGATAAAGGCAGCGACGCTTCAGTGCATCATGAATTTCCCGAGTACGGTTTGACGTTATAACTACTATGGGCGGTTTATCAGCTTTTATTGTACCAATTTCAGGTATAGAAATTTGAAAATCCGAAAGTATCTCCAGCAAGAAAGCTTCAAATTCCTCATCAGCTCTATCCAACTCGTCAATAAGTAAAACCGGAGGATTATCACCATGATAATCAATGGCCTGATATAAAGGTCTTTTAATTATAAAATCTGTTCCGAATATCTCTTTTGATATTTTATCTTTATCTTTTTTCCCCTCAGCTTCCATCATACGTATCTGAAGTATTTGACGGGAATAATTCCACTCATATATAGCATTGTGAACATCCAGCCCTTCATAGCATTGGAGACGGATTAATTCAGTATCCATTATTTGCGCCAAGACTTTTCCCACTTCGGTTTTACCTACACCCGGTTCCCCTTCTAAAAAAATGGGTTTTGCCATATTTAAAGATAAGTAAATGGAAGTCGCCAGCGTTCGATCCGCAATATAATTAGTCTCATTGAGACAATCTTGAATAGCTTCGACAGAATTAAGGTCTTGCAATTTCATGGCGCCGAAAGTAGGCCTTTATGATGTAAATGTCAATAATAGTGAAATTAATCCAATTCCAATTTGATTTGGATTATAATATCTTTTTATTTACACTCGTCTACCTTTTCGAGGTAATTGCCACACCAAATAGTACGAGCGGGGAATAATAAAATTAGGAGGGCGTACTATGATCCCAGGATCATTTGATTATCACGCACCTACGACTGTGGATGAGGCAATCAAACTACTTGGCGAACTTGGCGATGACGCTAAAATTTTAGCCGGTGGCCATAGCCTGATCCCTATGATGAAACTACGACTCGCAGAGCCAACACATCTCGTAGATATTAATGGGATTTCTGATTTAGACTATATTAAAGAAGAAAACGGTTACCTTTGCATCGGCGCAATGACACGCGAATCCGCGCTGGAAGTGTCAGAACTGATTGCTGAAAAATATCCAATTTTAAAGGATACTTCCGAAGTGATCGCCGATCCACTAGTAAGAAACTTGGCATCGGTTGGCGGCAATATTGCCCATGGTGATCCGGCAAATGATCATCCGGCAACCATGGTTGCTCTCGGTGCAGAAGTCATCGCAAAAGGGCCTGGTGGCATGTTGACCGGCGGAGAGCGTACAATCTCTATAGATGACTTTTTTAAAGGACCACTCATGACCGACCTTGGTCAAAATGAAATTCTGACCGAAATAAAAATTCCAACCCCCAATGGAAAATGCGGTGCCGCTTACAAAAAGCTAGAACGAAAAGTTGGTGATTACGCTATTGCTGGTGTCGCGGTCGCACTTCAATTTGATGGAGATTCATGTAGCAGTGCCGGGATCGGTCTAACCAATGTTGGTCCCACACCAATTCGTGCTTCTGACGCGCAGGATGCCTTGGAGGGTACATCCGTGTCGGATGATGACATTAATAAAGCCGCAGAACTTGCTGCTGCTGCTGCCCAGCCTGTTGGTGATCATCGCGGTTCAGAAGAATACAAACGTGCTATGGTCAAAACCCTGGCGTGCAGAGCAATACAAACTGCCAAAGATAGAGCGGAAGGAGGTTCATAATGGCCACCCAAACAATTACAGTCAATGTCAATGGGGAAGCAAAAACGGCTGAAGTAGAAGACCGTTTACTATTAGTTCATTTCATTCGGGATAACCATGGATTAACTGGAACCCATATTGGGTGCGATACGACTCATTGTGGCGCATGTACAGTTTTATTGGATGAAACCGCTGTGAAATCTTGTACTGTTTTTGCCGTTCAGGCTAATGGCAGAAATGTGACCACTATTGAAGGAATGGAAGGAGATGCACTTCACCCATTGCAAGAAGGCTTCATGGAAGAACACGGACTACAATGCGGATTCTGTACTCCAGGTATGATCATGTCTTCCAAGCACCTCTTAGATAAGAACCTCAACCCTACAGAAGAAGAAATTCGGCGGGGTATTTCGGGTAACTTATGCCGATGTACAGGTTATGTAAATATTGTGAAAGCGGTACAATACGCTTCAAATAAACTTCAAGAAACATCTGCAGATTAAGGAGATTAGTAATGTCACAATGCAAAACCTCACCAGAAGTTGGCGGAATGGGGCATTCCGTAAAACGAAAAGAAGATCCTAGATTTATACGCGGCCAAGGCAAATATGTAGATGATGTTGTTCGACCCGGAATGGTATATATGGATATTGTTCGTAGTCCTTATGCCCATGCAAAAATCAAGAGTATCAATACTGAAAAAGCATTAGCACACCCCGGTGTCGCTGCTGTTATCACCGGTGAAACATTAAAAGAGTATAACCTGCACATGATGCCTACGCTCATGTCAGATACGCAAATGGTACTACCCATAGATAAGGTGTGTTACCAGGCACAAGAAGTTGCTGCTGTGGTAGCCACGGATCGTTATAGCGCTGCAGATGGTGTTGAACTGGTCGAAGTGGAATACGAACCACTCCCTGTTGTAGTCGATCCTCATAAAGCAACCGATCCTGATGCACCCATAATACGGGATGATAAGGAAGGACAAGACAGCAACCATATTTTCCACTGGGAAGCAGGAGATAAATCAGGAACAGATGAAATTTTCCAAAATGCAGACGTTACGATCAAAAAAGATATTTACCTCCCACGGATTCATGTTGCATCGATCGAAACCTGCGGCTGTGTGTCAGAATTTGATTCAGTAACCGGACAACTTACAGTCTGGATGACAACACAAGCACCCCATGCAATTCGCACAGTGCTTGCTCTAGTAGCAGGTCATGTGGGTTTGCAAGAAGATAAGATCCGCATCATTGCACCCGATATTGGCGGTGGATTTGGCGGTAAGGTTCCTATATATCCTGGTTATGTGATTGCTATTGCGGCTTCAGTGGTGACAGGTCTACCCATAAAATGGATCGAAGATCGTCGTGAAAATCTCCAAGCAGACTCTTTTGCCAGAGATTACCATATGACATGTGAAATAGCAGCAGATAAAGATGGAACGTTAAATGGATTAAGAATCAAGACATTAGCAGATCATGGTTACGCTGACGCAGCGGCGAATCCATCCAAGTGGCCTGCTGGTATGTTTTCAATATGTACTGGTTCTTACGATTTTAAAAATGCCTTCGTGGAAGTGGATGGTGTTTATACGAATAAACCACCGGGAGGAATAGCCTACCGCTGTTCTTTTCGTGTTACCGAAGCTGTCCATGCAATCGAACGCATGGTGGATATGGTTGCTGATGAATTAGGAATGGATGCAGCTGAAATCAGAATGAATAATTTTATTCCGAAAGATGCTTTTCCGTATAAATCGCCTATGGGCTGGGAATATGATAGCGGTGATTATCATGCAGCATTAAAGCTGGCTATGGATAAAATTGGCTATGACAAGCTACTCAAAGAACAGGCCGAAAAACGAGAAAAGGGTGAACTAATGGGAATTGGGATCTCCTCTTTTACAGAAGTTGTGGGAGCAGGACCCTCCAAAGATTTTGATATTCTAGGTATTAAGATGTTTGATAGTTCAGAAATACGTATTCACCCCACTGGCAAAGTGATGGCCCGTTTTGGAACCAAATCTCAAGGGCAGGGTCATGAAACAACATACGCCCAGATCATTGCAGAAGAATTAGGTATTCCCCATACAGATATTTCTGTTGAAGAAGGGGATACAGATACTGCACCATACGGCTTAGGGACCTATGCCAGTCGTTCAACGCCTACCGCTGGGGCAGCGGCAGCTATGGCCTGCAGGAAAATCAAGGATAAGGCCCAGAAGATTGCTGCACACCTGCTGGAAGCTGCAGAAGAAGACTTGGAATGGGAAGTTGGTAAATTCTCGGTGAAAGGCGTTCCGGACAAATCGGTTACGATTCAGGACATCGCTTTTGCAGCCTACACCAATCATCCGCAGGGTTTAGAAGCTGGCCTTGAGGCGACCCATTATTATGATCCACCTAATATGACTTATCCTTTTGGCAGTTATATTGCAGTGGTGGATATTGACTCAGGTACAGGTGAAGTAAAGGTTCGCAGGTTTTTAGCCGTAGATGACTGCGGAAATATCATCAATCCTATGATTGTTGAAGGACAGATCCATGGGGGTCTTACCATGGGATTGGCACCTTCTCTGTTCGAAGAAATCAGCTATGATGATGAAGGTAATATTACAGGAGGCAGTTTCATGGAATATCTTGTACCTACTGCAGTAGAAACACCAAATTGGGAAACAGATAAAACGGTAACACCCTCACCCCATCATCCTTTAGGTGCAAAAGGTGTCGGTGAATCAGCCACAGTAGGCGCACCGCCTGCAATAGTAAATGCTGTAGTAGATGCATTATCGCATCTTGGTGTGCGACACATGGAAATTCCCCTTACTCCTGAAAAAGTTTGGCGTGCAATCCATAAACAAGACGCTGCCTAAACCCTAATTACAAAAAAAGCGTATGAAAGTTAAAATATCAAAAACCTTTTCTATTAGTGCGCCTATAATTGATGTCTGGGAATTCATGACCGATATTAAAAGTGTGTCCTCTTGTATTCCTGGAGCCCAATATAATGAGTCCCTTGGGGATAATAAGCATTCAGTTATGCTCAATCTAAAAGTAGGTCCCATTAAATCCAGTTATCGAAGTGAAATTGCTATTAAATCCCTTGATGAATCCAACTATACTATGAAAATAGAAGGACGCGGTACAGATACAAAAGGAAGAGGTGGTGCCAATATGGAAATGGTTGGAAGATTAATCGATAAAAATGATGGATCCACAGAAGTGAATGGTGATTCAACAGTTACCATTCAAGGGATGCTTGCTCAATTTGGAACCCGGATGATTGAGGATGTTTCCAACCAAATCTTTGTTCAGTTCACGGAATCCCTATGCGCAAAATTGGAAGGTACCAGAGAAGATGTTAATAATAGTTCCCAAGAGTCTAATAATACATTAAGTGGAACTGCCGTTGCCGGTGCAGCCATAAAAGGAATGGCTGGAAGAATTATGGGAGCACTGAAAAAGAAATAATGGCACAATCTTGTAACTGGATACAGCAATCTGCAGAACTTGAAAAGGCCGGCAAACCATTTGCGATTGCCACTGTTATCGATACTGTAGCACCAACTTCGGCTAAACCCATGTCCAAAGCAATCATCACGCCTGACGGCAGAATGGATGGATGGATTGGAGGCGGATGCGCGCAAGATATAATAATTGATGAAGCGGTAAAATGTATTGAAACCGGGAAATCTAGCGTAATCCGACTGAGTCCAGATGATAAAACTGAATCCCTACATAGTTATAAAAAAAATGTGCTCATAAACTGTGAAAGCGAAGGAACCTTAGAATGCCACATAGAACCAGTTTTACCTATGAAAACTATTTTGATTTATGGGGCAACACCTACGGCAGAAACCCTTGCCAATATGGGTAGATTACTCAATTATGATATACATGTTATGGGTAAAAACGTAAATGAATTACCGCTTTCAGAAGGAATACAAATTTCCAATAATTATCGATCCTTTAAAAAACCATCATTTGTAATTGTTGCTACCCAAGGTCAAGGCGATCTCCGCGCTTTGAAAGCCGCATTAGATTCGAAACCGCAATACTTGGGCCTAATCGCAAGCAGAAGAAAAGGCAAAAAACTAATCAATAAGCTGGAAGCTAAGGGGTACAGTAATGCTGAATTGAAAAAAATAAGATACCCTGCCGGGCTCGATATTGGGGCTGTTACACCTCAGGAAATCGCGACTTCAATTATTGCAGAAATTGTAAAAAAAAGTCGGACCAAACTTGATGAAGAGTTGGTAATGGATTTTATGCAAATTAAGCAAGGCCAAGAAAAGGACCCCATATGTGGAATGGGTGTGGACCCTAAAAAAACTGATTATCAATCTAAATTTAAAGGTAAAGAATATTATTTTTGCTGTGAAGGATGTTTAGAAAAATTTGAATCTGGACCAGCAGTTTACGTCTAAAAATATTTCATTTTAAAATAAAATCAAGCCTATCAAAGTTAAACTAAACCGAATACCGGTTAATTTAACTAATTGTCAATCATTTAAATAATCAACTGTTAACAGACCAATAATTCTAACGGTCTTAATAGAATAATAACAGCTGTGAAGATAATCTCTAATCTATTAAGCCCTTGAAGCTGCTTGTGCTATTGCTCTCTTTGCCATCACACCGCAAAGATGTGTACGATAATTAGCTGAAGCAGACAGATCACTGAGCATTTCTTGACCTTCAGCAACTTTTTCAGCTGCAGCTGAAACGGCATCATCCCCTAGATCACACCCATTAAGAGATTCTTCCGCTGTTGATGCTCGAAAAGCATGGCGGCAAGACGAGCAGGAACCATTGGATTTAGAGACCAGTACGCCTACACCTACTACGGCATAACGGGAAGAAGGATTGAAGAACTTGGCATATGCTGCTCCACTGCCAGCACCTATTGCTGGGACCTGTATTTCTGTAATGATCTCGCCATCTTTCAATGCCGTTTCAAAGAGGCCTGTGAAAAAATCGTCCACAGTGATTGACCTGCTACTGGTTACGATAGTTGCTCCGAGTGCCATTAAAATACCTGGATAATCGGATGCAGGATCAGCGTGGGCTACATTGCCACCAATTGTACCTCGGTTACGCACCTGCGGATCGCCTATCATACCTGCAGCTTCGGATAACGCAGCACAACCATCCTTGACCACATCAGAAGTTCCGACTTCTGTATGGGTTGTCAAGGCACCAATACGGATCGTATCACCATCCCGGCTGATTCCTTTTAAATCATCAATACCAGAAATATCGATGAGGGCCTCCGGATCGGCAAGACGTAGCTTCATTGCTGGTATCAGGCTATGTCCTCCGGCCAAAAAACTGGCATCTGCATTTCCCTTGCAAAGGGATTCGGCTTCTTCAATTGATTTAGCACGATGATAATCGAATTTTGCTGGATACATGGCTTAACCTCCGTTCGCTTGAATAATGTTCCAAATTTTCTCCGATGTAAGTGGCATATCGATATGCGTGACATCGTAGTCCGATAAGGCATCCACGACCGCATTGACAACGGCCGGCGGAGAAGTGATACTGCCCATTTCTCCTACGCCCTTGACACCCAGTGAATTACTGGGGGACGGAGTTTCAATGCGGTCAGAATCAATCATGGGGAAATTGTCGGCCCTGGGCATGGTGTAATCCAACATGGATCCAGAGACCAACTGACCATCATCATCATAGACACCATGTTCATAAAGAGCCTGCCCAACTCCTTGGACTATACCTCCTACAATCTGACCTTCTACCACCATGGGGTTGATCACATTGCCGCAATCTTCAACAGCGATGTATTTTTGGATTTCAATTTCTCCTGTATCTTTATCCACTTCCACCTGCACTAGATGGGCTGAGGATGGAAAAGTGAAATTGCCAGGATTATAGTAGGCCGAGGTTTCCAGTCCAGGATCCATGCCTTCCGGAAGGCTATGACCGCTATAAGCAGCAAAAGCCAATTCGGCAAATGGTTTGGATTTATCTGGAACACCCTTTACTTGGACATTACCATTCTCATCATCATAGACTAGGTCATCTTCAGACACTTCCATCAGGTGAGCAGCCAATGCAACCAGTTTTTCTCGTATACTCTTAGCGGCGTTTGATAGAGCTTCACCGCCTACCGCCGCACTACGGCTGCCGTAAGTACCCATTCCTTGAGTTACTAAGTCTGTATCGCCATGAACCACATCTACATCAGCAACATCAAGGCCCAGTTTGTCCGCCACGATTTGAGCGAAAGTGGTTTCATGTCCCTGTCCGTGAGCGTGGGATCCCGTGAATACAGTTACTTTTCCCGTAGGATGAACACGAATTGCACCGTGTTCCCACATACCGCCGTAAAATCCTAAAGCACCAACTGTAGCAGCAGGTCCATAGCCGCTGGCTTCCACACTGCCGCCTATACCAATACCGACAAGCCGACCATCTTCCTTGGCCTTTGCTTGAGCGGCACGCATACCTTTATAATCTGCATTTTCTTCCAACTTATCAAACATACGGTGGTAATCTCCACTGTCGTATAGGAAGGCGACTGGTGTCTGGTAGGGAAATTCATCTTTCCCGATAAAGTTTTTTCGCCGTATTTCAATAGGATCCATCTTTAGTTCCTGAGCAGCAACATCTACCAAACGTTCCACCAAATAGGAAGCTTCTGGTCTTCCAGCTCCTCGATACGCATCCACCGGAACTGTATTGGTTAACGTCCCTGTTGTCTCACCCCAGATCCCGGGAACCTTATATAGACCGGAAAATAGTGTAATGCAGATGACGGTTGGAATCAATGGTGCTATACTGGACAAGTAAGCACCCATGTCCGCATGAAGTTCCGCATAAAGACCGGTAATTGTACCATCACTTTTTAGAGCCATTTTGCAATTCTGAACATGATCTCGACCCTGAGAATCAGTCATGAAGGATTCACTTCTAGTTGCAACCCATTTACAGGGTCGATTGATTTTTCTTGCTATCCAGGGAACAATCACTTCTTCTGGGTAATGAAAGATCTTACTTCCAAATCCACCGCCTACATCTGGGGAAATAACCCGCAGTTTATGCTCATCTAGCATAGGCAAAGTAACAGCGCTAAGACCAAAACGGATAATGTGTGGATTTTGGCTGGTGGTCCAGACTGTCATGTCCTCTGTGACAGCAGTCCATTGTGCGGCACAGGCTCTCGGTTCCATTGCATTTGCTATCATCCGTTGATTGATCAGATCCAGCTTCACTACATGGTCTGCTTCTTCAAAAGCCTTATCACAAGCTTCCCTATCTCCCAGTCCCCATTTGAAACTTATATTATTTTCAATTTCATCGTGAACAAGTGGTTTGCCATTTTCTGTGGTTGCCTTAGCTCCGATAGTAGCTTCCAGAACTTCATAGTCTACTTCGATGAGGTCCAATGCATCTGTAGCTATATAGGCATCTTCAGCCACTACGGCAGCGACACTATCTCCAACATGACGTACCTTATCCGGAACCAACGGCCATCGATCAGGTATCTTGTTATCAGGTACCTGCCAAATAACAGGCATCTTACCTACGCCGCCATCAATAAGATCCTGACCTGTGAAAACGTTTATTACGCCTTCCATTGCTTTGGCTGCATCGGTATTAATGCTTTTAATGTTCGCATGACCATGCGGACTTCTAAGAATAGTAACGTGAGCCATATTAGGAAGTTTTAAATTGGCTACATATTTTCCTTGACCCTGAATAAATCGGGGGTCTTCAACTCTTTTTACACTTTTTCCAATATATTTACCCATTATGATCCTCCCTTCATAGCCTGCGAAGCTGATTGAACAGCTTTCACAATATTCTGGTATCCCGTACAACGACAAATATTCCCTTCAAGACCATGGCGAATTTCTGACTCTGTTGGTTCAGGATTTTGATCTAGCAAACCAACACCGGACATAATCATTCCAGGAGTACAATAACCACACTGAAGTCCATGCTCATCCCAGAAAGCCTGCTGTAACGGATGCAAGTCACCATTGGTTGCGAGTCCTTCTATCGTCATGATTTCACGCCCATCAGCCTGAACTGCCAGAGCTGTACAGGATTTAATTGCTTGATCATCCATCATAATAGTACATGCACCGCATTGACTGGTATCACAGCCAATATTGGTGCCGGTTAATCCTAAATGGTCCCGAAGGAAATCAACAAGCAACGTACGTGCTTCCACTGATCCAGTGCACGCTTGACCATTTACGGTCATGGTAATATTGTGCGCCATCTTTAACTCCTTTTTATTTTTTCACTGTTGAATACCATGGATTTTCAAGCTATCTGGGTATTCATAATTCTTCTTTTAAAATTTTCAAAGCCCTGATCCATTAATTTTTTTCCTGCGGCTTCAATCAGTCGCTGACCAGTAGCATTGAACTTGAATTCTGTTACATTATCGGTTGTGGAAAGCTGAATCTCGCCTGTACCACGCATTTGGCCCTTTTTGCCATCACCATTGATATCAAACTTGTAACCATTAGGTGGATCTAGGTCGAATAGGTTCAATTTGGATTCAAAATGACCTTTGATAGGACCAATCTTTATCTCAATATTGGCATCAAAACTGTTATCGCCGCAGGGGGTCAGAGATTTACAATTTGGTAATATATCCGCAAGAATATCCGGGTCTTGAATGGCTTCCCATACTTCCCGCTGGGGCACATTTAGTGTATAGGATCTCTCCAGTTTGACCGCGATACCTTACCTCCTATCTATTTACGATGTATATTATGAAAAAAGGTTCAATAAGATATATATGCTGTTAACAGAATTCAAGTTCAAGCTATCTGGGTATTCATAATTCTTCTTTTAAAATTTTCAAAGCCCTGATCCATTAATTTTTTTCCTGCGGCTTCAATCAGTCGCTG
>JYMV01031881.1_pt1 | contig 32299 bp, 26 predicted proteins | sample 338911 | NCBI WGS metagenome assembly JYMV01 (sample SAMN03354496, study PRJNA234377) | hydrothermal vent metagenome | biome: Deep sea; feature: Hydrothermal plumes at the Eastern Lau Spreading Center, Western Pacific Ocean; material: Seawater | place: Tonga | collected 2009 | depth 2000 m m
GCGCTTGTAGGAATCCATTTTCCTGAGGAAGGCACCGAGCTTGCCTTACTGAATAGCTTTCGATCCCCTGCTCAACAGAGGATGATCTTTGAGGAATTCTTCATTTTTCAATTGGGTCTTAGATTGCGCAAGCGAGCGCGTGAGACTGAGCGTAAGCCCGTTGTGCCTTTTGTCGATCGTCGGATTCGCAATGCAGCAATTCGGGTCTTGCCCTTCAAACTAACGAACGGACAAAAGGAGGCGCTGCGACAGATCGTTGACGATATGCGTCGGCCTGTGCCTATGAACCGTCTATTACAAGGGGATGTCGGCGCAGGGAAAACGATCGTAGCTCTAATTGCAGCCCTTGTGGCGATGGAGAATGGGCTCCAAGTTGCTTTGATGGTGCCAACCGAGATTCTTGCAGCTCAGCATTTTCGAAACCTCTCCCAGCGCTTGAGTGGAAGTGGATTTAAGGTGGTTCGGTTGTCTGGAGGCATGTCTGTGTCTTCGCGTAGTCAGACGATTCAAGCGCTCGTTGAAGGAGACGCTCACCTGGTAGTCGGGACGCAAGCCTTGTTGCAGGATCCCGTGGTATTTAGAAAATTGGGTCTTGTGATCATCGACGAACAACACCGATTTGGCGTATACCAACGAGCCCAGCTTCGGAAAAAAGGATTGAGCCCAGACGTTCTCGTCATGACGGCAACTCCAATCCCCAGGACCTTAGCGATGACCAGCTATGGCGATCTCGACGTGTCAACCATTAGGGATTTACCTCCAGGACGACGGCCTGTCAAAACAATTGCAAAATCAGAAGGACATCGGGACGAAGTGTACCGCCTAATTCACCAAGAGGTTGAGGCTGGGCATCAGGCTTACGTCGTGTGTCCATTAGTGGAGGAGTCCGACAAGGTTGACCTGAAAGCAGCCAAGCAGACGTTTGACCATCTAGTTACGTCGGTGTTTCCGAATCATCGTGTGGGCTTGGTTCACGGCAGGCTTAAGGAGAACGAGAAAGATAGAATCATGCTTGGCTTCGTAGCGGGGGAGTTCGATATTCTCGTTTCGACTACTGTTATTGAGATTGGAGTAGATGTTCCCAACGCTACCGTTATGTTGGTTGAGCAATCCGAACGATTTGGTTTAGCGCAGTTACACCAACTGCGGGGGCGAGTCGGTCGAGGCAAATTCGAATCCCATTGCATCCTCATGCATGGTCCTGACGTCAGCGATCTAGGCATAGAACGGTTAAAAGCGATTACGGAAAGTACAGATGGGTTCTTTCTTGCAGAAAGAGACCTGGAGCTACGTGGCCCTGGTGATGTTTTTGGTGCCAGGCAGTCTGGGGTGCCTATGTTTCGGTTGGGTGATTTACTGCGTGACCTGTTTTTGATGGAAAAAGCCCACGCAGAAGCCGAGCGCTGGTTAACATCCGACTATGACAGTAAGGTTTTAGTTAATGTCGTGGAGGCAACTTGGGAGGAGCGATTTAGGTTAGTTGGCGTTGGTTGATCGCGGTTTTCGAGCAACTGTATTGGTTCGGAGTTCTGATATGCGTGTTATTGGCGGCTCTCTTAAAGGACGACGGCTAGATACCCCAAAGTGGTTGGGTCTCCGTCCTACTTCGGAGAGGCTAAGGGAAACATTGTTTGATGTCCTCGGCGATCGTGTAGGTAGCGTTCAGTTTGTTGACGGGTTTGCTGGTACTGGTGCGGTCGGTATCGAGGCTCTCAGTCGAGGAGCCGCCCATGTGACGTTCGTGGAAACGGACTCCCGCGCAGTAAGGCTGATTAAGACAAACCTTCGCCACTGCGCTTTAAATGCTCAGTATACAATCGTCGATGTACCAATGCAGAGGGCATGGAGGAGTATCAAGAACCGTAGATGTGACGTCATCTTCCTGGATCCTCCTTACGAGTACGTCGACCTCGAGAGTGTTTTGGCTAGCGCTGGAAGGCAACTAACTGAGGACGGGCTAGTGGTGTTAGAGCATGCAGCTCGACGAAAGATAGTCGAGAATGTTAAAGGCTTATGGCGGAGACGTCTCGTTTCTGCTGGAGACAGCGCTTTGAGTATCTATTGTTCGAAAGCTTAAATAGATTTAGTCGAGTAAGCGGATAACTAGAGGTGTTTATGGCTGGTGCGAGTGATAGAAAACGCGTCGCTGTGTATCCCGGGTCTTTCGATCCGTTAACGAACGGACACGTCGACATCATTCTTCGAGGGGCTCGATTATTTGACCGAATAATTGTGGCTTTACTTGAGAACGCTGATAAATCACCGATGTTCACGGTTAGGGAACGCCTTGAGATCACGAAGAAAGCTTTTGCTCAGCATCAAAACGTTGATGTGGGCACGTTTGACGGGCTGCTAGTTGACTATGTGAGGCTTCAGGGAGCGAATGTAATTGTAAGGGGATTGCGTGCAATTTCTGATTTCGAATTTGAATTGCAGATGGCGCTCATGAATCGACGGTTGAATCCTGAGGTCGAAACGGTATTTATGATGCCTGCGGAGCAGTACACATACGTGAGTTCTCGACTTGTGAAAGAAGTCTTTGCGCTCGGTGGATCAATAACTGGATTGGTTCCCGACACGGTTGAGACTCAATTGAGACGCAAGCAGAAGTCCGGGTAGGTCGGTAGGTGTTTATCGTGGCTGTGGCCGACGGAGGGTCCGCGGTGTGGCAGTGAATATGTTGGCTGAACGGATGAAACGAGTTGCATCTTCGCCTACATTAAGAGTTGGCCTAGAAGCGGCACGGCTTCGCCGCACCGGTGTAGACGTCGTGGATTTCGGAGCTGGTGAGCCTGATTTTGCTACACCCTCGCAGGCCAAGGCTGCGGGAAAAGCTGCGATTGATGCAGATTTTACGAAATATACGGCGAATGCTGGAATTGAGGAACTGAAAGAGGCCATTGCTGCTCGGTATCGCTTTGCCTACGGGGTTGATTATTCGGCAGACCAGGTAATTGTGACCGCCGGGGGAAAACAGGCTCTCTACAATACCGCGATGGCGCTATTTGGTCCGGGTGATGAGGTTGTAACTCATTCGCCGGGATGGCCATCGATCATTGAGCAAATACGGTTGGCCGAGGCCTCTCCAGTGACGGTGAGAACCGCTCCTGAAGATGGCTTTCGAATTAACCCACAGGCAATTTTGTCTGCTCTGACGACTCGCACCCGTGGCATCATCATTAATTCACCGGGGAATCCAACGGGCGCAGTGATTTCGGAGGCGGACCTAGCGCTTATCGCAGGTGAGGCGAGGACTCGAAAGATTTGGGTGGTGCTCGACTTATGCTACGAGCGTCTCATTTACGAATCAGTTGCACACAATCTACCAATGGTCCTGTGTGGTTGCATGCCTGAGTTATCGATAGTTACAGGTTCTATGTCGAAGGCTTATGCGATGACTGGTTGGCGCTGTGGCTGGGTAATCGGACCAAAACATGTTGTGGCGGCGTGCGGCGCTATTCAAAGTCACGTAACATCGAATGTCTGCTCGATTACCCAGCGAGCGGCACTTGGTGCACTTGAAGGCCCACAGGGATGCGTTGAGGAGATGCTTGAGGAGTACCGCTTCCGGCGAGATCGTGTAATGGATTGGTTGCAAGTCGACTCGCGCATTCGGTTAGTAAGGCCAGCAGGTGCTTTCTACCTTTTTCCAGATATATCGGAACTTCTGTTAGATTGTAAAATCCCGACTTCAGCCGAGTTTGCGCAGAAGCTGCTGACCGAAGCGCACGTTGCGGTAACCCCTGGCGAGGCTTTTGATGCCCCGGGATTTCTGCGTATCTCCTACGCTGCTTCTATTGAGCGATTACGCGAAGGAGTTGAAAGAATCCACAAGTTCATCCGTAGCTTCGATTCGGTTCATGGGTCCGTGTGATGACTCATTTCACAAAATAGCCTAGCGCTGGATTCTAAGCCCATCCTCTCTCTAGAGGAACATGTTAGAAAAAGATTTCATTAAGGCGGTTGAGGAGGCTGTTGGGCCAGAACGGTGTGCCCAGGAGCCAGAAACTCTTGAACTCTACGGTGCTGACGCCTCAAGGTGTCAGGGAAACGCTGAACTCGTCGTGTTTCCCGATACCACGCAACAGATTTCGGCTATTGCTGCACTGTGCAACCGCCATCGTGTGCCGTTGACGGTCAGAGGGGCTGGTACAGGCTATACGGGAGGAGCTGTACCTTCGCAGGGCGGAATCGTAGTAGCGATGGAGCGTTTCAGTCGCATTCTTGAGATCGATGAAGTGAACCTCCTGGCAATAGTCGAGCCGAACGTCGTGACTGGAGAGCTGCAGCAAGCGGTTGAATCGAAAGGATTATTCTATCCGCCAGATCCGGCCAGTCTGAATCGCTGCGCAATTGGGGGAAACATCGCCGAATGTGCGGGGGGTCCAAGAGCATTCAAATATGGAACCACAAAACGTTATGTCCTTGGGCTCGAGGCTGTTTTGGCGACCGGAGAAATTATTCAGACCGGTGGTAAGACAGTGAAGAATGTAGTCGGTTACGACCTTACCCAGACATTGGTTGGGTCGGAAGGCACACTGGCTATCGTGACTAAAGCGATCCTTCGCTTAATTCCTCTTCCTCCGTGTCGAGAAACAATTCAAGCGACGTTTAGAGACATTAATGATGCCGTCCAAGCGATGATCGAGTTGGTTAAGGCCCGCGTCATTCCGTCTGCGCTAGAGGTTATTGATCTGGAGTCACTTGAGGCCGTTGCAGTCTATTTGGATGACCGGACTCTAGCGCCGGCAGGAACAGCGGCAATGCTTTTGTTGGAGGTAGATGGGCTGGCCGAAACAGTTCGAGAAGAAGCGGCCCGAGTCGAGGAGGCCTGTCGTCGAACTGGCGCTGAGACCGTTCGACGTGCAGCCGATCCCGAGAATCGGGATGAACTATGGCGGGTACGCCGAGAGCTCTCACCGGCGCTTAAGGTCATTGCGGGATTAAAACTCAACCATGATGTTGTGGTGCCCAAATCTAGAGTGCCCGACTTGTTTAAGGTCGTAGAACAGCTTCGAACTGATTTTGAGTTAACGATTGCATGCTTCGGTCACGTCGGGGATGGCAACATACACGTCAACATCATGGTCGATCCAGATGATTCTTCTGCAGTTACCCGGGCAGCCGATGCAGAGCTCAAATTGTTTAAAGAGGTCGTTCGCCTAGAAGGTGTGATTAGCGGTGAGCACGGTATCGGCTTGGCAAAGCGTCCTTTTATGAGGCTAGGGTTGTCATCAGTCGAGCTAGCCCTGATGGGTCGACTTAAGAAGGCATTCGATCCGAATGGCATTCTTAACCCTGGAAAAATATTTCCCGATCCTTCGCAAGAAGATTCAGCAACGAATTAGTGATACAGGCCGAGGATCGAGTTGTCGTAGACGGAAAGTTCTTCTGTTCTTAAATGAAGTGCTTGGTCAACGGTTCGTAACGACTAAAACGGTCCGTTGAATGTTTTCAGGATTCGGTTGGAGAAGATCGCGCACGCGTAGGCTGGCTCTATCGATATAAGTAATTTGATCAACAGGTCGCCCCAGTTCTTGTACCTCTGGATCCAACTCTGACCAATCTTTTTGCGGAAGTATGCATAGGACTGGTGTCGTTGCCTTCAGAAAGGCGCTGACCTGCTCGGTGGTAAACAGTTCATGGCGTGGATGGCCGGAGTAGAACACCTGGTTGCGGCCAAATGCGCGATAGGTGCCGACTCGGTATCCCTCGCGCCAATGTTTTGTAATGGTGGCGCCAACTTGCTCAACGGGCGCTGGGCGATGACTTGAAAAGAGCTCTACGTGGAGAACGAGTAAGGTTATCGCGCTAGCGGTCGCGATTGTGGGGAGCACCCAATCAAAAGGACCGAAAATTAGGAAAAATGCGACTACCATAGCGGTACTCATCATGATGAGTCCAGGAAGCCAAGGAAAGTTTGCCCCAAAAAGTTCGAATATCGGTGCAGCTTGAAGGAATAGCCCTCCAAGGACTAACCAAAAGATCGCCACTAAGGCTGTTGATGCTCGGATGAGTGGTGTGGGTGAATTACCGAGTTGATCCTTAATACTTCTGGCAAGAAGAATGGCCAATGGCGTGAGTGCCGGAAGAATGTAGCGTGGTTGCTTACCAACCGATACGGTGTAAAAAATTAATGGAGCAGCCGCCCACACGATAAGCCGTAAATTAAATAGCGACGGGAACTTTCTAGTTCGAAGCGTTCTAATGACCTCCGGTATCCACAAAATGGTGAATGGTGTCCAAGGCAGCAAGCCGCCGGCTAATACTGGAATGTAAAACCATAATGGTCGCGCCTGATTAAATTCCTCTGTTGTAAACCTTGTAATATTTTCTCCGATAAAGAAATAAAGAAGGTAGGAAAGACCGTGCTGATAAGCCATGGCCAAGAACCACGGTGCGGCCAATGCGAGAAATAAAAGGACGGCAACGGTTGGCAAGATTGGCCTGAAACCAATAGAAAGTCGAGACCCAGGGGTGGCTTTAGCCTGGCTGGTGCGTTCCCAGTAAGTTAACGGTAACGCGACAATTGCAGGTAGGACGATTCCAATCGGACCTTTTGTAAGGCAAGCGAATGCGGCAGCAGCAGCTGCCGCGAGTAACCATGTCCAACGATGCGAAGCAGAATCTAGGGTATGCCGACTTCCGGCGTCGATCGGATCAGATGACAAGGCGCGGAGTAGGGACCATGTTGTGAAAACAATAAGCGCCGTGACCGGCAGGTCGGGAAGAGCTTGCCATGCGATTGCAGAAATCCCGAAGGTTGTAGCAACTATAGAGCCGGCGAGTAACCCAGTGGGAAGATTAAACCATCGTCGGCCGATTGAGAATGTGAGAAGGACTAAAACCATACCTGCGACCGCTGATGGGAAGCGAGCCGCGGCCTCATTCACGCCAGTGAGTAGATAGCCTATTGCGATTAACCAGTACATCATCACTGGTTTTTGAAACCGAACGGTATCGTTGTAGTAAGGTGTCAGCCAGTCGCCGGTCACGACCATTTGGCGGGCGGCCTCAGCATAATAGGCCTCGTCCGAGTCTGCGATGGCACCATTTCCGAGACCGAAGAAGAACGTGAGCGCGCAGAGCACCAGGAGCCAGCGTAAGGGCGTCTGCACGGAGGGATTGTAACCCAGGGAAGTAGTCCAAATGCTAAGCAGTCGGCTTCCCAGGAACCTTGTTTGTCATAGTTGACAGGCTGGAGCCTCTTCCGTATACTCAAAATGCGTCTGGGCGCTGCGGACAGCCGGACTGCGGGACCTCTTGCTTCGTCTTTCACAACCCACACCCCTAACAACCTCCACTCACGGTTAGCGTCTTTATGACAACAGAAAAAAAGCGCTCCTCAGCGCCTTCAACTATCGATCAGGCGAGCGATTCAAATTCAACAGCTGGTGCGGCTGCTAAACCGGCTTCACGGAAGCATGGGAAAAGTTTAAACATTAGCGAGCTTAAGGATATGACCATCCAGAAGCTCACGCAGGTCTCTAAAGACCTGAGTGTTGCGGGCGCTACTGGTATGCGCAAACAGGAACTCATCTTTCAGATTCTGAAAGCACAGACTGAACAGAGTGGATTTATTTTCTCTGAGGGCGTCCTTGAGGTGTTGGCTGACGGATACGGTTTCCTGCGTGCGCCTGACTATAACTACCTTCCAGGACCTGATGACATTTATGTTTCTCCGTCGCAAATACGTAAGTTTGACTTGCAGACTGGGGACACGGTGTCCGGGCAGATTCGACCTCCTAAAGAAGGGGAGCGCTATTTTGCATTAATTAAAGTTGAGGCCGTGAACTTCGAGGCACCAGACCAGGCAAGGAATAAATTATTTTTTGAAAATTTAACACCTCTTTATCCCGAGGAACGGGTGAAGCTCGAAACTTCGGGTGACAATCTATCAGCTCGAGTCATGGACCTCATGACGCCGATAGGCAAGGGACAGCGCGGGTTGATCGTAGCCTCACCCCGTACAGGCAAGACGATGCTGCTGCAGAACATTGCACAATCAGTTTCTGCAAATCACCCGGAAGTCTACTTAATCGTCTTGCTAATCGATGAGCGACCCGAAGAAGTGACGGATATGCAGCGATCCGTAGATGGAGAGGTAATCTCATCAACATTTGATGAACCGGCGCAGAGGCATGTTCAGGTAGCTGAGATGGTCATAGAGAAGGCTAAGCGTCTGGTGGAGCATCGGAAGGATGTGTTCATTGTTCTCGATTCAATTACGCGGCTCGCCAGAGCTTATAACACCGTAATTCCGGCCTCAGGAAAGGTGCTTTCGGGTGGCTTGGATTCGAATGCGTTGCAAAAGCCGAAGAGGTTTTTTGGTGCGGCTCGGAATATTGAGGAAGGCGGCTCTCTAACGATAATGGCAACCGCGTTGGTCGATACTGGATCTAGAATGGATGACGTGATCTTTGAGGAGTTTAAGGGCACCGGCAATATGGAAATTCATCTTGATCGAAAATTGGTCGACAAGCGAGTCTTTCCAGCTATTGATATACAAAAAAGTGGAACCCGGAAGGAAGAGTTACTGCTTGATAAAGATGATCTCAACAGAGTATGGGTTCTTCGTAAGGTTTTAGCTCCGCTTTCCCCGGTTGAGGCGATGGAGCTTCTCTTGGACAAAATGGGTAAGACGAAGTCGAACTCCGACTTCCTTTCGGCGATGCAAAAGATGGGATAGGCAAGTAGGTTACTGGTGGCTGAAATGGCAACGATTAAGGTTCGACGAAATGGTCCCTATCGTGTGGATGGCGAAGGGGTAAGGATCATCGACTGGAACGGTCAGGAATATACTTTCCAAGGTGAGAATGTGGCCCTTTGTCGTTGCGGTGCCTCGGAAAATAAACCGTTTTGTGATGGTGCCCATTCACGAGTTGGATTTGTGGCGGATTCCCCGGCTGAGGATAGCTCTTCTTAGTGTCAGGTAAAGGTCGACCACACGGCTGAGCCATTTTAAGAGTTTTTGTTTGGTTTACCGCTCCGCTCGAGGTTAGCTAATGCCTCGTAGTGAGTGCGCTGCTCTTTGGTGAGTTGACGAGGCAACAGAAGGTCAACGGTGGCGTAGAGTGCGCCACGATCTGTTGGCGTTCGAACTCCTGGCATTCCTTGTCCTTTTAAGCGGAACACCTGCCCTGGGCGGGTTCCCGCTGGTATCTTGAGATTGAGCGGTAAGCCCTCGATGTTTTGCACAGGCACAGAGCCTCCCAGAACTGCTGTAGTAAGTGGAACTGTAACCGCGGCATGAAGGTCGCGACCCTTGCGTCGAAAAATTGGATGAGGAGCGATGCGAATTTTGAGTAATAGCTTTCCAGAGGCCGTCGAGTCGACACTGGAGTCATAGGGAATTCGAATTTTGGAGCGATCACTAACGCCAGGTGGAATCCTGACACCGACCACTCTGACGTCATTACTACTGGCGATCGATATGCGGCGTTCCACGCCCCGGAATGCTTCCTCCAGAGATAAGTCGATTGTCTGACCAACTTCTTGAGTCTTTGTTCTGGGAGCTCTTTGAGAGCGGGTTGAGCCAGGAGAACCGCCAAAAAAGGCATGAAAGAAATCTGAGAAAGGATCGGCTCTGTCCGAACGAGGATTGGTTGCTCCAGGGCCATCTCCAACGTTAAATGTCCATCCACCCCCGCTGGCAAAGGGGGATCCGCCGCCGAATGGACCTTGATTAGGGGTGCTGGGCCTTCCTGGGTGTTCGTACATCTTCCAGTTTGCACCTAGTTCATCGTATTTATTGCGGGTTTGAGGGTTCCCCAAAACCTCATAGGCCTCTGTGATGTCTTTAAAGCGCGACTCGGCTTTTGCGCTACCAGGATTCACATCCGGATGATGCTTTCGGGCAAGTCTGCGGTATGCCTTTTTGATCTCCTTATCATTAACCGTTTTACTCACCCCGAGCGTGTCGTAATAGTCCTTAAACTGCATTTGCTTTGCAGAACCTTGAAGAGTTGACAGGGGAAAGGATTAATCGAATCATTGATAGAGAGTGCCTCCTCCATTTCCAGTTAGAGGCTCTATGAGGCCTTGTGGAGACGTTAATCAGATAGCGGATCACTGCAGCTAACTAACGGCACTACATCAAAAAATAACCGTCAGGACGCTCATGGTTGTAGACTTTAGTCCGGACGAATCTATATCTTGATACAACGTGGGTCAAGGTCAGACGATAGCGACTCTCGTAAATGAGAAAAAGCAAGTCCTGACATAGACTCTTCTAGCCTTGGCGAATCGAGAAACCTTTTCCTCTCGGTGGGGACTAATCCTAGCCGGACTCGGCTTGGCGGTTGGGACCGGAAACCTGTGGCGTTTTCCTCGCATTGCTGCGCAAAACGGTGGCGCTGCGTTTCTTATTCCCTGGGTGATCTTTTTGTTTATGTGGTCACTACCGCTCATGATCGCGGAATTTGGAATTGGTCGCGGGACACGTCGCGGTGTTATTGGGTCGTTCGCTAAGCTGATCGGCCCACGCTACGCATGGATGGGAGGCTTTATCGCGGTTACCACGATAATGGTGCTGTTTTATTACACAGTCGTCACTGGCTGGGCGTTGAAGTACTTTATCGTAGCAGTAACCGGTGGCATAGAAGGTTCCCCGGATGCCTACTGGACAGCTTACAGCCATTCTATTTGGCAGCCTGTCTTCTTTCATCTCATTTCTGTTGGGATCGGCGCCTTCATTATTCAGCGCGGTGTTGTACATGGAATTGAGCGAGCCAACCGCGTTCTGATTCCAGTGCTCTTTTTACTGTTAATCGTGGCAGTCATTCGCTCTGTCACTCTTCCTGGCGCTGACCGCGGATTAGAGTTTTTGTTTAATCCAGACCTCTCAGCGCTGAAGAGTCACAAAACGTGGCTTGAAGCGCTTACTCAATCAGCTTGGTCAACAGGTGCTGGTTGGGGAATGCTACTTACCTACGCAACCTACATGCGGCGAAATGATGATGTTGTATTGAACGCATCTACGATTGGCTTGGGCGACAATTCGGCATCTCTACTGGCAGGCATGGCGATAGTACCGACGACTTTTGCTTTGCTTTCGAACGAAGATGCGCTTGCGGTCATGGCATCAGGCAACGAAGGCTTAACATTTATTTGGATCCCGCAGCTCTTCGCCTTGGTGCCGGGTGGTCAAGTGTTTCTTCCCTTGTTCTTCTTGGCGTTGTTCTGCGCAGCCCTTTCCACGCTAATCGCTATGATTGAGTTTGCAACAAGAATTTTGATGGATGGAGGTGTAGACAGACGGAGAGCCGTGCTATTGGTTGCTAGCGTGGTGGCAGTGATGGGAATTCCTTCTGCTGTGAGCATGACGGTCTTTATGAACCAAGACTGGGTTTGGGGCCTCGCTCTTATGATCAGCGGCTTATTTATCTCGATCGCTGTAATACGATATGGACAGCAGGAATTTCTCAACGACTTTATAAATGTTGAGGGCAACGACCTAAACTTAGGGCGATTCTACGGATGGCTCATGAGATATGTAGTGCCAGCCGAGTTTATCGCCATCTTTTCTTGGTGGGTGTACTCTGCGGTCACAGCGCCAGGATCAAAGCCTTGGTGGAATCCTACTGATCCGATCGGGCTTGGTACGTGCCTCCTGCAATGGGGAATGGCCCTGTCGCTCCTGATCTATTTCAATAAAGGTATTGCAAGACGCAGTTTGCATGAAGCGAAGGATCAACTATGAGTTACGACGCCTTGATAATGATGGTCATCGTGCTCATTGTGAATTGGGGTGGCTTTGTGGCGATGCTCGTTTATGGTATTCGTCGGGAGGCTCGAAAAGACAAGAGCACCGCTGTCCTCAGGCATGGCGCTGGTAGTGACATTACGACCATTTAATTCCTGTTTAGCATTAGGCATGAGGCTGATTCCTCTTCTTTGTGATGAATTGTGTGATTCCTGTTAAGATAGTATCCACATTGATTTAGTCTGGTGACAAGGTTCTTCGAAGGAGGGTAACGTGGGGTATCCGGAGTTCATGATTGCGCCGATGCGCGAAGAGTTGACTCGGTTAGGCGTAAAAGAGTTACGTACCGCCACTGAGGTTGACAGCATTGTAAAGGACACCAAGGGTACAGTTATGGTGGTCGTGAACTCTGTGTGTGGGTGCGCAGCGGGGAGAGCCCGACCAGGTGTAGCTCTGGCACTCCAGCATTCCATAACGCCTGATGTCACAGCGACGGTTTTTGCAGGAGCTGACATTGAGGCCACCGAAAAGGCTCGAGCCCACTTCGTTGGATACCCGCCCTCCTCTCCGGCCATCGGCCTGCTAAAGAATGGACAACTCGTTTATATGATGGAGCGCCATCAAATTGAAGGCCAGGAAGCTCCTGCCATAGCCAAGCAGCTCATTGTTGCATTTGAGGAGCACTGCTCAAAGACTGCAGTTACTCATTGATTCGATCGCAGTTGGTTTTCATAATCGGCGACGACATTGCGCCGTCCGTCCTACGTACTAATAACTATTTAGGTGGCCTGGTAAGTGGAAGGGGAGTTGTGCGAGCGTAACGACTGACCGTGTCAGCAACCACCTCTGTCATCATATCCAGGAAAATCGAATCGTCGTTCACAGCAGCAGCGCGGACTACCGGTAGGCCGATCTGTTCGCAGACCTTGACTGCTTCTAAATCAAGATCGTAGAGCACCTCAATGTGATCGGCGACAAATCCGATAGGACAGAGAATCGCAGCTCTTAGTCCATGAGTATGTTCGTGGCGTAGATGGTCGCTGACATCGGGTCCAAGCCAAGGGTCAGCAGGGTTACCACTACGGCTTTGATATACCAGTGACCAGTTATGACTATTGAGCCTTCGGGTCACTCGGTCACAGGACTCCATAAGCTGATTTTCGTAGTGGCAACTGCTTGCCATAGAGACCGGAATACTATGGGCAGTAAAAACGATTTGAGTATCCGGCTGGAGGTTAGACGGCAAAGTAAGTCTCGCAGAATGTATATGGTTCGCGAGAGCCATTATGAATTTTGGGTGGGTGTGCCAGGAAGGAACGTAGATGACATTTATATCGGCTTCTCCGCTGTCGACAATCGATTGTCTTGCCTCGTTTACATTGTTTCGATACTGCTCACAGCTTGAGAAGGAGCCGTGTGGAGCCATGATGAACCCTATTGCTTGTCGTATTCCGGCTTTAGACATCTCAAGTAGGGTGTCTTTGAGATAGGGGTTCCAGTTGCGCATACCGACATAGACAGGAAGCTCCAAGTCCTTACGGATGAGCCGATCGGCAAGTCCCCGTGCCTGCCTTCGAGTTAACTCTGTAATCGGCGATACCCCATCGAATAATTCATAGTGTTTCGCTACAGCCTCAATTCGTTCTGTAGGTACACTCCGACCCCGCAAGACATTGCTCAAGAAAGGCCGAATATCGGCCGGGCCCTGAGGACCTCCAAATGAAATTAGTAGAACAGCGTCAAATGGATGGCAGGGATTCAATAGCATGAGAGCGCAATGCGAATTCTACAATGGGGAAATATGATGCGTGCCGCTGAGGCAGTCCAAGCAACTTCTTCTGCATGTTATACTCATTTGTTTTAATGCCTCGAATACTTGTGACAAATGATGATGGTATCCGTTCCGACGGCTTAGAATCTCTTGTTGTCGCGCTTGGGGAACTTGGTGATGTGGTGGCGGTTGCGCCTCTTCTTGAGTCAAGTGCGGTTAGTCACTCCTTAACCCTGCGGCGGCCGTTGCGATTGGATCGAATCGCACGAGGAAGGTTCAGCGTGGACGGCACGCCGGCTGATTGCATTAATGTGGCTGTAGTGAAGCTACTGCGGGAGCTTCCGGATGTGGTTGTCTCTGGAATCAATAAGGGGGCAAACGTCGGGAATGACATTTTGTATTCGGGAACGATTGCTGGGGCGATGGAGGCGGCGCTACTTGGTATTCCAAGTTTGGCGATATCCTTGGAGCGATCTGCGAATCCATTTGATTTTAAGCAGGCGTGTTCTGTGGCAGTGGACCTTACCCGATCGTTGCTCAAGGCGTCATTGCCGGACAGAACGATTCTTAATGTAAATGTTCCTGAGAGGCCTGCGAAAGGTATCCGAGTAACCGTTCAGGGTCGTCGAAACCAGATTTCATCGGTTGACGAACACCTTGACCCTCGGGAACAGTCGTATTTCTGGATTCGACAGGGCCAGGCTCATTGGGAGGATATGGAGCGTTCTGACCATCATGCTTTGACTGATGGCTGGATATCGATAACACCACTTCAGCCAGACCTTACTAATCATTCGGCTCTCGACCTAACAACTGAGTTATCTCGTGCCCGATCAACTGAGGTAGAATAAACGGCCGATCGGTCGGGGCGTGGCTCAGCCTGGTAGAGCACTCGGTTCGGGATCGAGGGGTCGGAGGTTCAAATCCTCTCGCCCCGACCACTTTCCATAATAGTCGTAGCGCTAGGGTGCCGATCAGGCCCCCTAGCGCCAGACTACGATTTAGTAATGGGCAAACTTCCTGTTGACCTTTAGTAACTCGACGTTGGAACTCCTGGTTTTACGTATCGGTCATACCACGCTAAGTAACGCTCATATCGGTCTTGCTGATAGGTAGGGCGACGTATACCGTGGCTCTGTCCGGGATAGATCACTAGTTCAGTATCTCGTCCGAGGCGTCGTAAAGCCTGGTATAGCTGCTCCGAATTCAATGCTGGAACGTTCCAATCGTCTTCGCCGTTCATTACGAGAGTAGGTGTGACAATGTTATCGACCCTGAAGAACGGCGAGAGGCGAACCCAGAGGTCTAGGTTGCGCCACGGCAGACCAAGTTCCGCTTCCCATTGACGTTGATAATGGTCAGTACCGTAATTTGATAGGTAGTTGACCTCACTTGCACCAGTGATGGCTGCTCGAAATCGATTGGTCTTTGTTATGACATGGTTCGTTAAGATGCCGCCATAGCTCCAGCCACCCACCCCAAGTCGGTTAGGGTCAGCGATATCTCTTTCAATAAGGTAATCGACAGCTGCGATCACGTCCTCAAAATCCTTATTTCCCCAGTCGGCCCAAATAGCACGTGAGAACTCAAATCCATAACCCGACGATCCCCTAGGGTTGGCCGCGACAACGGCGTAACCGTGAGCAGCAAAGAGTTGCCATTCGAAACGAAAAGCTGTCGAGTACTGACTCACCGGTCCGCCATGAATTCTAAGTATGGTCGGTAGCCCGGCGCCTTCGGGTTCGTCCGGTGGGCGTGTCAGGAAAGCACCTACGAGTGTGCCATCGGGGCTTATTGCTGTGAACCGTTCCACCGGGGCGAGGCGCACAGTGGCTAGATGTTTATCATTAATTCGAGTTATTCGAGTTAGTCCATCTGAATCGACTCGAGAGATCTCATTTGGGTAGTGGGGCTGGCTTTCGAGAACGATGATATTTCCATTCTTGTCGAAGTCGAAACCCGACAGAGTTCTCTCTCCAGCGACCACTCGCTCGACGCTCCCCCCCTTGATTGATACTTTGGCGAGGTGGCGATTACCCTCGTCCTCGAGCAAATAAAGAACATATCGGCTGTCGTGAGTGACTCGTGGAGATGAACCGTTCCGATCCAACTCCGATCCTAAGTAGGTTGGCTTGCCTCCCTCGATAGGAATCACTGCGACATAGCGAGGGGCGTACCAGATGTCAGCCGGATTTCCCCCGGCAACGTAGACAACGGCTGTGCCATCTGAACTAAAGGAAGGTGAGCCGTCACTACCTTCAGAAGATGTCAGTTTCTGAATCGTTGCACCTGAGTGCGGTTCGGTAAGGAAAATGTCAGTATTTGCATTGGAATCGGGTTCTTCGCTTCGATTGCTGACAAAAGCGATTAAGGAGCTATCGGGAGACCAGGCGGGCGAGGAATCATCATAGGGCCCTTCGGTCACTTGTAGGCTGTCCTTCGTGGTTACGTCGAACACATGCAGGTGACGATGACGATTGGTAAGGTAACCTTGTCCGTCCCGCTTAAACTGAAGGCGTGTGATGACTATCGGCTTCTGAACGTCTGAATCATCTGAGCTTTCCGGCTCTGCCTCTGAGGCGATTATGGCAAGTTGGGACGCGTCAGGGGACCAGGCGAACGCTGAGACGCTTCCATCGTAATCTGTCAGTCTGTTCGCCTCTCCGCCCCGGCGGTCAAGGAGCCAAACCTGTGAGCCACCTCCGTCTCTTGACGACAGAAAGGCAAGATATCGCCCGTCTGGACTCCAACGAGGACTTGATTCTGCCCCCTCTGTGGAGGTCAAGCGGATCGCCTCTACAGAGGGATCTGTCACTGATGACATATAGATGTCTACATCGCGACGGTCGGCGACAATGTCCAAGTGGGAGACAGTGTAGGCAACCCATGCGCCGTCGGGACTAATAGATGGTGCACCGACGCTACGTAGTTCGAAAAGGTCAGCAATTTCTAAAGGCCGACGGGTCTGGCCAAACAAGGGGACTGTAAGTGTGAGGCTAATTAGAAAGATGAAAAGTGATCGTGCCGTCGTGTTCATAGGCGCCTTTCGTGCTGTAAAGAGGCTGTCGGAGCACCATTCGTAGAGAGCCGTGATTTTTGGATCGAATCAGTGACCGCTGCATTGTAGGCGATTCCACCTCGCTTGCCACAAGAGTGGCAGCGCTAGAGGATGGGGTTAGCTGTAGACAAAGACCAGAAGCAAGGTATCCAATATAGCCATGAGTGTAAATGATCAGAGGGTGAACCGACGTCAGAACTTTGACCGATTCAACCGTTTGGCAGAATGGCCAATGGTGTGTCTGGCCCTCATTCTCGTTCCAATTTTGATCATTGAAAACGAAGCAGTCGACCCAACCCTCCTGACCGTCGCATATACACTAAATTGGATTATTTGGCTCGCATTTTGCGCGGAGTACTTTACCAAGCTTATCTTGGCTCCCCAGCGACTTAAGTTCATTCGTATCGCCTGGCTTGATCTGGTAATCATTCTGCTGTCTCCACCGTTTCTTCCGACGCTTTTTGAGGGCACGCGGACGTTGCGACTACTTCGAGTGCTTCGGCTACTTCGGATTTTAGCGGTAGCTGGTCTGGGGCTTAGGCTTTTACGAAAACTTTTAGGTCGACATCAATTTCACTATCTTGGATCGATTGCTGTCGGCCTGGTGGTCCTCTGCGGAGTAAGTGTCTACTTTTTAGAGCGAAACGAAAATCCTTCAATTGAAACATTTGGGGATGCACTTTGGTGGGCAATCGTGACCGCCACTACCGTCGGATATGGTGATGTGTCTCCAGTGACGTTAGAGGGTCGGGTAATTGCCGTCATACTGATGATGTCAGGTATTGGCGTAATTGGCGCATTCACCGCCACGATAGCCAGCCTCTTTTTAGAGGATGATGGGTCGAAGGAACGTGCAAAACTTGATCATCGTTTGGGCATGATTGAGGCTAAGTTGGATCGTCTGGTCGTAGAGATTAGTAAAAATAATTCTAAGCTGTCCGACCTTAGATAACTGCCTTGATTCTTGAGGCCCTAGGTATATCGCCCATGGAATCAGCACTTGTATCACGTCGATACGTTGTCCGTGGAAGGGTTCAAGGTGTTGGATTTCGTATTTTCGTACAAATGGTTGCGCGGAGAGAGGGCCTGGATGGCCAGGTAATTAACCGAAACGATGGCAGCGTTGAAGCCATAGCTGTTGGCGATGCTAAGGCTATTGGGCTTTTTGAGCGGGCCCTACGGCAGGGTCCACCAGATGCAAGTATTGCCACTGTCAAGGTAACAGACTGCGCGCCGATTGGCCTTGGTTTAGGGTTCTCCATTTTGTCATGAGAGAGATAGATCTGAAGGCCCTTATCCGTCACGTTCCAGACTTTCCGAAGCCGGGCATTCTTTTTTATGATGTAACGACACTCCTACGTGATCCCGCTGGTTTTCGAGAATCAATCGATAGGCTATCGAGGCCGTATCAGAACGTTGGTGTGGATGCTGTAGTAGGGATTGAGAGTCGGGGGTTTATCCTTGGCGCTGCGGTTGCCGATCGACTGGGTGCTGGATTCGTTCTAGTTCGCAAGCCAGGTAAATTGCCAGGTAGAACGACACAGGTCTCTTATGATTTAGAGTATGGCAGCGACAGCCTTGAGCTACACGTTGGTTCTATTGAGGCTGGACAGAGAGTCCTAATTGTTGATGATCTTCTGGCGACCGGCGGAACCGCGCGCGCCACCTGTGACCTAATTAGAAGTGCCGGGGGAAAGGTTGAGGGAATGGCGTTCTTGATTGAGCTGGTTGAGTTAGAAGGACGCAAGAAGTTGACCGACGTAGACCTTCTAACGATCCTGACCTATTAGTTACCCCTGAAGTGTATTTCTCCAAGGGTGAGGTTCCTAGTAGTCATCCGGTCAATTGCGGTGGCTGCATGCTCTAAGAAAGTTACGAATCTGTCTCTGTTAGACTGACCAGGGCACGTGAATGCGCGTGTAGCTCAGATGGATAGAGCAACCGCCTCCTAAGCGGTAGGTCCCCGGTTCGAATCCGGGCACGCGCGCCAATTATTTCTGAGGTGCTCGCCGATGATCAGTTGGTCACCTAGGTATAATGGAGGGCTGGCGATCTGAGTTGACCTGAGGGAAAAATAAACCATGAAGCGATCCGAACGACATCATCTGAAACAAAACGCGTTAGCAGCGAAGATCGTGAGCTCTCAAATACTCCTTGAAAGGTGGCGGCGGGAAATAACAATCCTTGGGGCATTAGCGATTCTTTTGATCGTTGGTAGCGGTATTTATGTTGGCTATCAACGGAGTGAGCAGGCAAAGGGGACTGACCTTCTTGCGGAGGCGCTGACCACCGCTACCGCACCAGTAATTTCACTACCCCCACTACCGGATCCATCTGACCCTAACTCGATTCCGCCAGCACCGGCGTTTCAACCTGGAAGCTTTACCTCTCAGGACCGAAGAGCGGAAGCGGCTCTGGTGAAGTTTATGCTTACAGCGGAAACTTATCCCGATAGCCCGGCTGGGATAACAGCTAGTTATCATGCAGCGAGTATTCTTGCTGACTTTGGCCGCCGAGACGAAGCGGAACTGCAATATCAGCGAGTGGTTGATGCAGCGGGGGAGGGTATATATGGACGGATGGCACGGCTCGGTCTGGCTGAGACGAAAATGTACTCGGGCAAGATAGAGGCAGCAATCATACTGTTCGAGGAGGAGGCAAGCTCAACTGATTCTCAGCTTCCCTTGGACGGCTTACTAATGCAACTGGGCAGGGCCTACCTTCTTGCCAATCGGTCAATGCAAGCCAAGGAGAGTTTTGCGCGCATCGTTGATGAGTTTCCGGAGTCTAGTTATGGATTTGTTGCCCAGGCCGAGTTAGATAGATTTGAAAACTCCGAAGGAGGTTAGGGTTTACCGAGCCTATAGGTGAGTAGCTTGTAGACAAGTTTGGCGCAAAGAAAATTTGGATTCACTATTCCAGGTATAGGGCACAGCTCCACGACATCGCAAGCGACAACCTCACGTTTGCGAAAAGTTAACCTTAGAATCTTAATCAACTCAGTCCAAGATAGGCCGCCAGGCTCAGGTGTCCCAACCGCAGGCATAACTGCAGGATCGAGCCCATCGCAATCAATCGTGATGTAAACCCTCGGACGAAGTGTGCTGACAATATCTTCAACCCAACTAGATCGAGTTCGCATTTTGACGTCGTAGAAGATCGTTGTGGGAAGGGAACCAACGATCATTGCTTCTTCAGTCGACAGGCTGCGGATGCCGACCTGAGTGCATGGCGCGTACTTTAAGGAACGGCGAATGGCACAGGCATGGCTATTTGGATTACCAAGATAAGAATCTCGCAAATCTGCATGAGCGTCAATTTGAAGGATCGACAGGTCATCGTAATGTGTGGCAGTGGCGGCAACCAGCGGTGGGGTAATTGAATGCTCTCCTCCTAGGGTTACCAAAAACTTATTGAGTCCGATTATTGTCCTGGCAACCCGATGAATTTCGCCTAAAGCCTCGCTTTGCTCAGAGAAGGGCAGTGCCATCTCTGGAAGAGTGCATAAGCCCTGCGGGTGTACATCGACTCCAAGCTCCTCGTCCCATAGTTCGAGTTGAGTTGAAGCGCGAAGAATCTCACCTGGTCCTAATCGAGTTCCGGAGATATAGGAGACCGTTCGTTCCAAGGGCGCTGGCAGGATTACCGCAACAGAGTCCGAAAATGTCGATTGTGGACAATCTGGACCGCCGAATGGCAGAGTTTCACCATGGGCGTACTGAAATGGCCAGCTCACCTCTATTCCTCGAAGCGGTTATCAGGAAGAGGAATACCATCCACTGACATTCGTTGCTCATTGAAGTCAAAAATTGGAAATTGGCGACGGTCTAGAACGTCTGGCATTGTTGTCACTAACGCCGTTGTAAGGAGTGGTAAGGCGAGGGTCGCATCTGCGTTGACGGTAACATGGTCAGCGTCAGCGGCTACCTTGCCCCAGCTACGAGCTTCATCAAGAGTTGAGCCTGAAGCTCCGCCGAAGTGTGGAACGTCAGCAACGATCTGAAGAGCATAGGAATGGCCACCGATTCCGCTGCTGTAAAACTCAGCCTGCACGGTAGCCTGATTAATAAAGTTTTTTGGGGTTCCCCCGCCGAGTACCACAGAAGCGGTCCGACGTTTTCTAATGACGAGATTTGCCGACTCGACGATATCGCCAATCACGTCGATTTGGCCTATCCCAGGCATTGATTGTCTGCCTTGCGACAAACCCATACCAATCGACGAATCAGCAATGGCCGGACAGAAAACAGGCACGTTCGCCCGATAGGCAGCCGTGAGAATCCCGTCCCGCTCCGTTTCGTTCCATAAGTGTTCACCAAGTCTGTATAGAAACTCTCTACTAGTATACGGACGTTTATCTAGGCTCTGTGAAAAGGTGGCGATCCAATTATCGTTATCAATAAACTCGTCCTCGTCCATTAGGGTGTCGTAAACACGGTCAATGTGCGCGGCCTGTAGGGCGCGATCATCCGCCTGAGGAGAGCCTTGAAAGTGCTGACGACCGCGACATTCATGTAAATCATGGTAAAGGTTTGCCCCTGTGGAGACAAGGCAATCAATATATCGGTGTGCAATAAGGTGTGCGAGAATTAATCGCAGGCCCCCAGCGCTGAGTGCGCCCGCAATTCCAAGAAAGATTAAGCAGTCATCGGCTAACATTTTTTTCCACACTCTGTGAGCTGTGGCTAAATTTCTACCTTGAAATGATATTCCGGACATGCGGTCAAGTATTTGTTCCCCGCTAAGATTAGGCTCAACCATAAATGGTTTGATCGGGGCGCCGAATAAGTTCCGCTTGTTAGACATACGAGTTCATTCTAGGTCGCTGAGGCCGGATAGGTCGAGCGTATCTATTCCTCTGACATTTCCTTTTTGAGTTCTGCTAACCAATCGAGAGCTTTTAATGGTGTTAGATGATCCAGGTCGAGTCTTTGCAAACGCTGGCGAAAGTGATCATCTGGTGTAATGGCTTGAAATAATCCGGGTTGTCCTTGGTTAATCATATTTCCTCCGCTCATCGCGGGCCTACCAGCGCGAGTCAGTTCATCCCGTTCAAGTCCATTCAGAATCTCCCGAGCCCTTCTTACCACCTCTCGAGGTAATCCCGCAAGGCGAGCCACCTGGATACCATAGCTGCGGTCTGATCGGCCTGGAACGACTTTGCGAAGAAAGACTACATTGTCGTTGTGTTCCCGAGCGACGACATGAAAATTCACTACGCTAGGTAAAGTTTCTGCAAGGTCGGTAAGTTCGTGATAATGAGTTGCGAATAAAGTGTGTGGCCTCGCTGATGAATTGGTTGCCAGGTGTTCGGCGACCGCCCAGGCTATGCTGAGACCATCGAAAGTAGCTGTTCCGCGACCGATTTCATCCAAAAGAACCAAGCTTCGCGTGGTTGCGGTGTGTAAGATGTGTGCTGTTTCCTCCATCTCAACCATGAACGTGGAATGTCCTCGGGAAATATTGTCCGAAGCGCCAACTCGGGCGAATACTCGATCAATGATTGGCAGTTTCGCCTGGCGGGCGGGTACGAACGAACCAGCCTGAGCCAAGATTATGAGTAGGGCAGCTTGCCGGAGATACGTTGACTTACCACCCATATTTGGCCCAGTTAGGATTATGACTTGATGAGTCGACCTGTTTAGTAAAAGGTCGTTGGGTACAAAACTTTCTGGCGTATACCGTTCGACAACGGGATGACGGACATCGTATGCCTCGAGCTCATCCCCATTGTGAATTTGTGGCTTGGTATATTCGTGAGTGACTGCAGCTTCCGCTAGAGCCGAAAGAGTATCAAGACCGGCAAGGGCCCTGGCTGTATCCTGGATGCGTGGAATTTCATCTACTATTTGTTTGCGAAGGGATTCGAATAAAAGAATCTCACGTTCCAGAATTCGCTCGTCAGCGCCAAGAATAGAATCTTCACACTCCTTAAGACTAGGAGTAACGAAACGCTCGCGTCCTGCGACGGTTTGTTTTCGATGGTAATGATTCGGCACGGCCTGAAGGTGTGCCTTAGAAACCTCTATGTAGTAGCCAGATACTTGGTTAAATCGAATTCTTAGACTGGTAATTCCAGTACGAGTTCGCTCAGCTTCCTCCATTTCTGAGATTAGCCGACGGCCGCCATCACTTGTCGAGCGAAGTTCGTCTAGCTTAGAGTCGCTTCCTTCCCGAATGCAGCCTCCATCTCGAGCCTGGGCAGGAGCATTCTCAGAAATAGTTTGTTCGATTAATCCTCTTAAGTCGCTGAGGTCGTCGAGCTCGCCCAGTAGGCTTAGGGTGAGAGGTCCCTGCAGGTCTACCAGTATTCCTCGAATCCTTGGAAGTAAATCGGCGGATTGTTGGAGCGCAAGTAGGTCACGTGGGCCGGCGGTCCCTAACGACACACGAGCAACGAGGCGTTCAAGATCGGCTACGTCTTTCAATACCTCTCGAAGTTTTCCACGGGTTACAGTATCAAAGGCGAATTCTTCAACCGCATCAAGGCGGTCTTGAATTCGTTCAATCGATAAGAGTGGACTAACCAACCATGACCTCAGCTGGCGCCCTCCCATCGCTGTTACAGTCTGATCGATCGTGGAGAGGAGTGATCTGTCCGAAGTCCCATCGGAAGCAGCAACGATTTCGAGGTGATGGAAGGTTGTTGGATCAATGGCTAGATATTGAGAGTGTTCTCGAAGGCTGATTTCCCTAAGGTGGGTGAGTTCGCACTTTTGTGTGTCTTTGAGATATCCGATGAGGGCTCCAGCAGCAGCTGTTGCAGCTAGCCGTTCTTCGAGTCCAAATCCCTTGAGGTCCTGGACATTTAATTGAGTACATAATGTGTCGCGTGCACGATCGAAATTAAAAATCCACGAATCAATGCGGGTAATGAGTATTTCGCCGATGCTCGTAGGGAGCGCAGCGTCCTCTATGTCATCAGGGACCACTAGTTCTCGAGGTTGAAGCACAGAGATTTCGTCGAGAACCCGCTGATGACAGGCGGCACCATGGTATTCAGCTACTTGAAATTCACCCGTTGAAAGGTCTACGAGGGCGACGCCATATTGGGTGGGCGTAGGGTTGGCGTTCTTAGTGGTTTCGCCCCTTGGGGCTAATGCCATTAAGAATACTGGTTCTCTTGAGTCGAGGTTATCTCTGTCGACGAGTGTCCCAGGAGAGACAACGCGCACAACTTCTCGCCTAACAAGACCTTTGCCCTTCTTTGCGCTATCAATTTGCTCGCAGATGGCAACCCGAAACCCCTTATTGACGAGACGGGCGATGTAACCTTCCGCGGAATGAAACGGAACGCCACACATCGGAATGCCCGCTCCATCACTGTCTTTAGTGCGAGAGGTTAAGGTCAGATCAAGGGCCCGCGCAGCCGTAAGTGCGTCTTCGTAAAACATCTCATAAAAATCACCCATTCGAAAAAACAGCACGGCATCTGAATACTGTTGCTTAGCATCTAAGTACTGTCGCATGACGGGTGTTACACCCGATTTATTTGCGTGGGAAGGCAAGGACGGACCTCGAATAATGACTGCATCCGGTACTTTAAGGATGCAAGGTGGCCACAGTATAGGTAGGGGTCCATCGGCAGTCAAGATATTGAAGACATTGACTTTCCGGGTAACGCACACTCTACTAGAAGCGTTTTACTAATGGAGCAAATTAAAGATTTTCCTGGCGTGGTATTGGCTCTTGAGACGGCAACCCGATCGGGCAGTATTGCCGTGCTCCGTCACGGGAAGATTATTGCTAGTAAATCGGGCTCCGCTGACCGAACGCATGGCGAGCGATTACCAACAGATATAATTAAACTCCTGGCAACCCTAGATCTGACTGTCAATGACGTTGAACGGTATGCTGTCGCGGTGGGTCCGGGATCATTTACTGGCCTTAGGATTGGGATTTCTACAATACAAGGACTGTCATTGGTTAAGTCCGTTCCAATTGTCGGGGTGTCAACACTCGCATCACTAGCTGAGGGGGTTCGTGATGCTGACCTTGTTGGAGCATGGCTCGACGGCCAACGGCATCAAGTCTTCAGTGCTGGATATTCTCGGTTCAAAGAAAGTAATAGCAGTCCATTAAATAGAGCGAGGAATGATGGATTGTCAAAGATCATCACAGTGCCCCGGGGATTTTCAGAAATCGAACCGCATTCCGTTGGCTCTCCAGGAGAAATGTTAATCTGCTGGCAGAAGAGAATTGTGAAAAGACACCTGATTTTAGTTGGTGATGGCGCCGAGCGGTACGAAAGTGAAGCCAAGGACCGCTTGGGACCTACGGTTCGGGTTCTGCCGATTCAAAGAAAACTTGCAGAAAGCGTTGGTCGCTTATCAATTATGGCTTCTGAGTGCCAATTGTCAGCGCCACATGCTCTACGCCCATTGTATGTGCGAAGGCCGTATACCGAGTTAGCGCGGAATTTCGGTCGTTCCTCCGAGGAGAAGACTATTGGCAGCTAACGTTGAGAGGGCGAGGTTGGAGCGCGATATTGACGGCCTTGTCGAACTGGAGGCGTTGAGCTTCGAGAGGCCCTGGACTCGGCAAATGCTATTGATGAAATAAAGATGGTAAATGTTTCCCAGGCCTTTGTTGTTCGCCTCGACGAAGACGCCTTGGTTGGATATTGCTCTTGTCGATTAATCGGGCGGGAGCTACGTCTTAACAGTTTGGCAATTCATCCTGATCACCGTCGACGGGGCTAGGCCGTCTTCTTCTAATACATTTGGCTCAGGATGCGGCGAGTCGCGGGGTAAGCTCTATTGGGTTGGAGGTTCGTGAGTCCAACGAAGCTGCTCTGAAGCTGTATGAGGAAATGGGTTTTCTTTGTATAGGGAGGCGGTCGGATTACTATAGAGATCCAGTCGAGGACGCGGTGCTTCTATCTAAAAGCTTGTTGAAGAACTACTGAATTTATCCACTCTTAGGCCAATAGTCTAGACTCTCTTGAACCTCTATAGCCCTTATGGTAGCGTTCGCTCGTCTATTGTCCCGCCAACTAGGAGTCTTTGTTCTGAGAAGGAGGGGAGGATGTCGACAGAAACCGAAATCAGAGAGCGGCTGCTGCTCAATAATGAGGAATATCAGCAGTTGGCCGCCAACCACGATACCCTCGACACCCGCTTGGCAAAGCTTGCCAGCCAACACTATTTATCCGATAACGAACAGGTTGAAGAAACAACTCTTAAGAAGCGAAAACTGAAAATTAAGGATCGCATGGAGCATATTCTCAGATGCAGCCGTCGTCCCACGGTGCAAGGCTTGGAGAATTCCAGCGAATCGACGGCTAGTGGTTAGTTTCTGCTCGGCCTGAGCTTAGAGTAGATCTCGTGCCCATCGACCGATCGGGCGTTCCGTTTCTTGTCGCAGCCGCTATTCCTGCAGTTGCTCTAGTCGTACTGGACCTTTTATGGTGGGCTGTTCCATTTGTCATAGTTAGTGGAGTCTTTCTGTTCTTTTTTCGCGACCCGCCACGACACCCACCACGTGCTAAGGGACTAGTTCTTGCTCCCGCGGATGGCCGGATCCTGGTTGCAGGGGAAGTTGTCTCGGGAGATCCGCCAGAGGGGACATGGTGGCAGGTTAGTATTTTTCTGTCGCCGATTGATGTGCACATCAACCGTGTTCCTATTGGGGGCGAGGTAACCCACGTTCACCGTCAATCAGGTAAGTTTCTTGCTGCATATAGGAGCGAAGCCAGTTCTAGTAATGAACGGACGGAGGTAGCTTTTCGGCATAATGACGTGGTGATAGTGTGCAGGCAGATTGTCGGGGTACTTGCCAGGAGGATTGTGTGTCGCGTCAGCGTAGGCCACGAGGTGCAGGCTGGAGATCGATTCGGTATTATGAAGTTTGGTTCGCGTATTGATTTGTTCATCCCAAGAACAGCTACGATCGCGGTAGTTCCGGGCCAACGAGTGCGTGGAGGTGAGAGCGTAGTTGCTCGTTTGCCGGGCTACGAGAAGCCCGAAGGCGGTCTCTAGGTATGGTAGTTTTGAGAGCTTTCCAAGGTGAGCAGCGTGCACGGCGGGGCATGTTCCTGCTTCCTAGCATGCTCACGGTCGCAAATCTCTTCTGTGGATATGCCTGTCTTGTGTATACCTTGAGAGGGGAGTTTAGTACGGCTGCTCCGTTTATCGGCATCGCGCTTGTTCTTGACAGCCTTGACGGGCGGATCGCACGTTTAATGAACGCCACTAGTGCGTTTGGCGTTGAATTTGACTCGTTGGCAGACATTGTTTCCTTTGGTGTGGCTCCAGCGATCTTAGTGTGCGCTTGGGGCCTCACGCCGTTTGGACAATTAGGCTGGGCTGCAGGCTTTTTGTATGTTGTGGCGGCGGGGACTCGATTGGCGCGTTTTAATATCCAGAGAGGAACGGTAGATAAACGCTATTTTGTTGGAATGCCTAGTCCATCAGCTGCTTGTGTTCTTGCAGCGACGGTGTTTGCTTTTCCGACTCCTTCGGTTAGCGCTATTGAGGCATTGCCGATCTTCCTGGTAGTTCTGATTCCGGCTTTTTTGATGATCACGACCTTGAGATTTCGTAGCTTCAAAGAGGTGAATCTTGGTCATAGGCGTTCGTACGTGCCATTAATCGCAATTGCAGGTGTCATTGCGCTTATCAACGCGCACCCTCCGTATGTCCTAGCAGGCATGGCATACGCCTATCTTGCATCAGGACCGCTTGAAGCGCTAACCAGTCGAGTTCAGTGGCGCGGGAAAGCTTCTCCAGACGAGTCCGTAGATCGTGACAGGGATATTGCGTCAGGTGGCACAGCGAACCATACCGACCTCAATTAAGAGCTATTGAAAGGTTCCTCTAGGGGACTTCGTTCCAGATGCTTACCGGCTGACCGGGTAATTCTCTTAGTGGTGTAAGAAGGACTTCGTTGTTTACTAGGCCAACAACGATCCATCCGGAACTCCAAAAAACCCCCAAGCCTCGTGCGACGTCTGCAACCGGTATCAGAAGTCCGGGCAATGGGCCGAATGGTACGAGTTGGAGTTCATCAGGGCCTTCATTCCCTGGGAGAACGCTCAAACCAGTTGAGAGTGGTGGTACAAAACGTAGTCCGGGTGGTTCCTCTAGGACCACGAGCTTCTTATTGGTTTCGAACTGGCCTGGCAGGCTTATAAAATTGGTCGTTTCGACCCCGCTAGACTCAAACAACCATTCAGGTGCTTGATGAAAAGATTTTACAAGCAAGGCCGTAGTTTCACCTCCTGATATGTGCGGAAGCGCGGTAAGGGGTAAAGGCTTGGCCGAGGTATAAGCATGGAGTTCCCCCTCACCCGTGAGAAGCACAAACTCTGCTTGTGACGCCCCTTCGGCTCTTATGACAATTGGAGCCGCGGCAAGCTCGGTCATCATTTCAAGTGGCGCGGCTGAGTCAACAGTGCCGGAGTTGTCAAAACCATTGGACTCCACTTCTTCAGTTAGTTCGACAGTGGAAACGCCTCCGTCCGGTTCCTTGGTTATCAAAAGCGCAGCTTCACTAGGTTGAAGGGGTGGCAGCGGGGGAGTGGTTGAGAACTCTCCAGCGGATTCGCCAGTATCGGTATAGACGAAGTAGAGTGGAAGTCTTCGACTCGAGAACATTAATACATCCCCAAACTGAACTAGCCCTCCCACTGGTCTAGTTGGAAGATTTTGCTTCCACAATTGAACTCCCGATTTTCGTGCGAGGGCGCGCAACTGATTATCCAGCGAAACGAAGTAGATGGTCTCCGAGTCAACAACTGGTGCGCCAATGACGTCTCCACCCGTTCTCCAGCGCCAACGGATTTGTCCGTCATCCTGATCAATCGCATACAAAAAATTGTCAGTTGTACCTAAATAGAGTTGATCGTAATCGGCGGTTATCGATGCGGGCACACCCCCGAGTTCTCGCTCCCAGAGCACTGCCCCGGTCGCAAGGTTTAAAGCAGAAATGTTGCCATTAGCCTGTGGCACATACAGACGATTCCGATCAATTGTGGGAGCCAGAACTGCTGCCGAAAGTTGTTGGCTCCAGATTGGTCGTCCACTGAGGCTCTCATAAGCCGAGATGATCCCGTCAACAAGTCCTACGATCAGTGATTTAGAATGCAATAAGACCTGCGCAGAGGCTCGGACTGGAAGGTCAATATGCCACCGTTCGGCCCCGGAAGCTGCCCTTAGTGCCCGGACCTGCCTGTCATCGACAATGAAGACTGTTTGGCCGGCAGGAGTAGGGCGGAAATCGACCGACTGTTCGATTACCCATTGAATGCTTCCATCGAGTAGGGAAACGGCTGCGAGCTGATCATTCCGCAATGGAACGTAGAGGTAGGTTTCGTCAGCGGCAGGGTCTCCGTTTGGCGTTGCAGGTAGGGTGGTGTGCCAGTTATGGCCTACAGGAAAAATTGACGGAGGAATAATTTCTGAAGAGGTAACCTGAGGAGCGGCTGAGGTCGCGATTACACCCACCAAGAATGAACTAACTGCAAATAAGAACATGTGTCTTATTGAGCACTTTTTGAGGGTGTGGGGTGGCTTGAACAAAATCCGATGCACCCCGTTATAATATCCCCTAATCGGTCGAAGAGCGCCCCAAGTCGGTTGGCTAATCGCGTGACACACCAAACAGTGATCGTCCTTGATTTCGGCTCTCAGTACACACAGTTGATCGCGCGTCGGCTGCGTGAATTATCCGTGTACGCAGAGATTGTTCCATTCAACATAGCCCCAAAGGAGTTAGCTGCTCGTAATCCAGTTGGAATTATCTTGTCGGGTGGACCTCGATCGATTTCTGACCTGGACGCTCCTAAGTGCGATCCGGAAGTGTTCAAGATGACGATACCGACCCTGGGTATTTGCTATGGGATGCAGGCGATGACGGACGCTCTGGGCGGCACGGTGCTTCCTGCTCCGCAGCGAGAATACGGTAGCGCGGTCATCAACCCGGAAAATGACAAGGTCATGTTTCGCGACCTCCCGGCCTCGTTTAAAGCCTGGGCTAGTCATGGAGACTTAGTGGCAACGGTGCCCCCAGGATTCTCAATCACAGCGACGAGTAAGAATGCTCCGGTTGCCGCCATGGAGCACACGGACCATGGGCTGTATGGCTTACTGTTTCATCCTGAAGTCGTTCACACGGAACACGGCAGCGACCTACTTGGCAAGTTTGCGAGGGAGATTTGCGGTTGTGTAGGGGACTGGACGATGAGTTCATTCGTCCAGGAAACCATCGGGCATATTCAAGAGCAGGTAGGGGATTCACGGGTCTTGTGTGCACTCAGTGGGGGAGTGGACTCTACGGTCGTGGCCCTCTTGATTCATCGTGCCATCGGTGACCGACTCACCTGCATTTTTGTGGACAATGGCGTGTTGCGCGCCAATGAGGCTGCACAGGTCCGCCAGCGCTTTTTGGACAAATTGGAATTACCAGTTGTGTTCGAAGATGCATCCCAGTTGTTTTTGGAAAGGCTCAAGGGCATAACAGATCCTGAAGAAAAGAGAATGATTATTGGCAGGGCGTTCATCGAGGTGTTTGAAACGAAAGCTGCCGAACTCGGAGAGTTTGAGTTCCTGGCGCAAGGTACGCTCTATCCTGACGTGATCGAAAGCGTGTCGGTTGTAGGGCCATCAGTTCCAATCAAGAGTCACCATAACGTTGGTGGCCTTCCGACTGAAATGCAATTTTCTTTAATCGAACCAGTTCGGCAGCTTTTTAAGGATGAGGTCAGACAGGTTGGAATTGAATTGGGCGTTGATGAAGAGTTCGTGTGGAGGCAGCCATTTCCCGGTCCCGGTTTGGCGGTGCGAATACTCGGCGAGGTAACCCCAGACCGATTAAGATTGTTACGCGAGGCAGACGCTATCGTTACGAAAGAGATTAGGGAAGCTGGATGGTATCGGAAGGTGTGGCAGTCGTTTCCGGTGCTCCTGCCGATTCGAAGTGTTGGGGTAATGGGCGACGAGCGGACTTACGAATATACCGTGGCGATCCGAGTAGTTCAGAGCCTTGACGGCATGACAGCGGACTGGGTGCCCTTACCAGCTGAGTTGTTGTCTAGGATTTCATCTCGAATTGTGAACGAGGTGAAGGGAATCAATCGGGTAGTCTACGACATTACCTCAAAGCCGCCATCAACGATTGAGTGGGAGTGATGAAACGACTTTAAATAATTGAGGCGACGGAAAAATTGGCAGAACCGGGCTCGTGTGATTCAAGGACATTATCTTTTAGCTTGCGTAATCTAAAAATAAGGCAACGGCCATAATGACTGCATTGAATTCTTTGGGAGCAATCGATCGGATACTGTCTGGTTATCTTCAGCGAGGTAAAGCGTCAACCATAAACAACAATATTGAGAGCGAGAGTTACGTCAGATTGACTGTATTAGAATTATCTTAGACCTGAATTTTTTTGCCATCACGTTTTATGCTCCGGCCTATGAAGCGTGGTCTCCTCTTTATTTCTTCGAATATATGAATTATGTACTCGCCAGCCAGTCTGATCGCTAATCTTGTTTGCTAAGAGCTTAATATAGCGTGTCGTTTCAACACCTGTAGTCAACCAAGCGATCAAATTGATGATAGGGCGATGGGGGCGCAAAAAGAAGGAGAGAAGATAAAAATTTATATATGTATATATGGTAATCCAATGAAGGTAATTGGAGCTCAAATTATCACAAAAATTAGGTGCTCTGTTATCGCGAAATCGAACTGGTAATAGGTAATAGTCCTCATCGTATGCGAACTTACCTTTCTTGTACAATTCTTCGCTTAATTCAGACCCAGGATAGGGCAAAAAGCGAGAGATTGAAAAATCATGAACGCCCCATAGTGCAAATTTCCTAGCTAGTCTAATCGAATTTCGGATTGATTCTTTAGTATCTTGCGGGAAACCATATACAAAAAAACACGATAAATTTATCTTTGCGTTTATAACGTGATGAATCGCTTGTTCCAATTTTTCTAGGCTCACCTTTTTTTTGACTAACTTGAGGATATTGTTATCTCCACTCTCAGGTGCAAACGCAAAGTTGCGGCACCCAGCCTGGAAAAGAAGTTCCGCTAATTCCTGATTAAAAGCTTCTGCACGTGTTCCAGTCGGCATTTGGAACGTAATATTTAGGTTGCGTTGAATCAACTCTTTACAAAGAGCAATAGCCCACCTACGATTTATGATGGTCGTGAGATCGCATAAATCAATGTTTTGTACTTTGTATTTCTTAACATAGAGCTCCATCTCATTGACAACATCTACAGGGTCTCGCTCCAGATACCGTTGACCATACATATTGTCATTGGAACAAAACGTACATTGATACGGGCATCCTCGTGTCGCCAACATCAACATTGAGCGCCCCCGATGCGTTCCTGAGCTATTTCTGTTGGAAAAATAGTTTTCCAGAGGAAAAGAATCCCAGTCTGGTAGAGCAATCTCTTTTAGGTTAGTTATTCGTGCGCGGGGAGAGGTCTTAACCAGCTTGCCATCGTTCAGGTAGCACATCCCTGGGATATTATTGATATCTTTATAGTCGGCTTTGGCTAAATCTAGAATTGTCTCGTCGCCTTCACCTAAGGCAATAAAATCAATAGGGCTTGTTTTTAGGGATTCTTCAGGAAGGGCCGTCCCATGTTCACCACCCAATATAATTGGAATTTTAGGAAAACGTTTGCGTATAGCGAATGATAGCTCACATAATGCTGGCCACTGAGATGAAAAATACGCGCTTAACCCAATACATTTAGTTTCGGCGGAAATTAAATTTACAATGTCATCTATTTCTAGCCCGACT
>JYMV01044352.1_pt1 | contig 32289 bp, 34 predicted proteins | sample 338911 | NCBI WGS metagenome assembly JYMV01 (sample SAMN03354496, study PRJNA234377) | hydrothermal vent metagenome | biome: Deep sea; feature: Hydrothermal plumes at the Eastern Lau Spreading Center, Western Pacific Ocean; material: Seawater | place: Tonga | collected 2009 | depth 2000 m m
TCTGGCCAATCGGTTAATTTAGGCACTAAAATCAAGTGCGCAGATGATGAAATTGGTAAAAATTCACTTAGTCCCTGAACCAGGGATAATACGATTGTTTGAATGAAATCCATAATGGTAAGTTTACAACTTATGACTTAAGTCTTGCTCTTTAAATCCAATTAATTTTACATATCTATTTTTACTCAAAGCAAGCACCTTAAAACTCTCACCCATAGCACTAGGCAGTACCAATTGCTTTACTTGCTGAGCTAGGCTAATACGCTTATTCTCATCAGTTTCGTTTAGTAAATATTCATCAATTCCTAAAGAAATTAAAAATAACGCCTGGGTGGCGTAACCAGAAACCTTAAAACCTGAAAGCCTTGCCTGATCTGCAATGTCAGAAAAATTGACAGATGTTGTAATATCCTGCTCGCCAATATTAACAAAAGGGTCTTCACTTGACTTGTGCTGATGATAGCAACGCAATGTGCCATCAATACGCTGCGGATGAAAATATTCATCCCTATGCATGCCATAATCAATCAATAAAATTAGCGCATTATCCAATGCACCATACAATGAATCAATCCAGGCTATAGCTTGTTGATTGATTTCAGTAGTATAGCCTTCACTCATTAATGGTGGAAATTTAAAAGTATCCTTTTGGATTATTTGATCTTTAACTTGCCAATTAAATGTATCTTGGTCGATGCCAACACCCAGCTCATAAAATATCTTATCTTTTTGAATAATTCGCTTAGCTGGCATTGCATCCAACACCTCATTGGCAATAACTACACCATTAAATGCTTGCGGTAGCTGATCAAGCCAAATAACGCGCTCCAATAACTCTGGTAGCGCCTTGGCGATAGTTTGCTTTTGCCTGTGTCGTAATTCAGCACTTAATTCTAGAATGTAGTAATGTTTTGGCAGGCAGTCTAAACGACCCAGTTCAAATAAAATTTGAGCAGCAAGCACGCCACTACCGGCTCCAAACTCTAAAATATCATCAGTTTTTTTTAATACCTGGGCACACTGCTTAGCCAAACAAAATCCAAATAAATCCGAAGTTTCAGGGGCAGTAACAAAATCACCCTTCTCACCAAATTTTTCCGAACCTGAGCGATAATAGCCCAATTTTGGATAATACAAGGCCAATTGCATAAATTCATCAAAACCTATTGGCGCTTGATTTTGTATAATAGAGTTTTTAATTACTTCGTCAAGATTCATTACGTCGATATTTTATATGAAAACAGCATTAGTCACAGGCGGTGCACATCGCATCGGTCAACAAATTTGTCGCACATTGCATCAGGCCGGTTTTAATCTTATTATTCACTACAACGCCTCAAATATTGCTGCGCAAACTTTAGCAGATGAATTTAATCTCACTAGAGCTGATTCTGCCATAATTACTCAGGCAGATATTTCACAGACTAAAGACATTGATCAGTTATGCCAATCTATCGACCAACTTGATGTACTGGTTAACAATGCATCAGTTTTTTACCCAACACCGATAGCTAACATCAACACTTCAGATTATCAGAAAATCATGAACACCAATTTAATGGGGCCACTTTTCTTATCCACAGCCCTTGCTGATCAGCTCACTTCTTCGCAAGGCTGCATTGTTAATATTGTTGACATTCATGGGGATAGACCACTACGCCATCACACTATATACAACATTTCTAAAGCAGCTATAGCAATGATGACCAAAACTTTAGCCAAGGAGCTTGCTCCAAATATTCGTGTTAATGGTGTATCGCCCGGATCTATTTTATGGCCAGAAAATGATGCCGAATTAAATCAAAATCAAAAACAATCAATGCTAGACAAGATTGCCCTAAACAAACAAGGTTCTGCTGACGATATTGCTAATACGGTTTTATTTTTGGCACAATCAAATTACATCACTGGGCAAATTATTGCCGTCGATGGTGGCAGAACTTTAAATCAATAAGATTGATATTAAGCAAGTTTTTCAATATTTTTGAACCAAATTATGTGTTATAATAAAGAAGCATGATATTTATTTTTATCAGCTAAAAGAATTTATACACAACATTCGTGCTAAGAAAAAAACCACGAATGTTAAATAATATATTGGGCTTATTGTTGCCACATAATAAAATAATTCACGATCTTTTGCGACAGAGCAATGAGATCTGAAAAGGGGTTTTAACCCTTATAAAGAAAGGTTTTTTATCATTTTTATGAATATAAATCACACTTTAATATCAAATCAGCACATGAGTGTTGATTACCTATGTGCACACATAAGTCCGCCACAAAAAGGACTTAACCATGAATCATATCTTAATCAATGCAACTCACAAAGAAGAAATCAGAGTAGGCATTGTCAAAAACAAAAAACTTACTGGTCTTAATATTGAGACCAGTCTTAATAAAAAGACTAAAGGCAACATTTATCGCGGCAGAATATCTCGCGTTGAACAATCATTAGAAGCTGCATTTGTCGATTACGGCAACGAAAGACAAGGCTTTCTTCCCTTTAAGGAAGTTGCCGAATCACTCTTCAATGGCGCTACACCAAAAGGATCAAAACTAACCATCTCTGATGTTTTAAAGGAAGGTCAAGAGATTATTGTACAAGTTGAAAAAGAAGAGCGTGGCAACAAGGGTGCTGCATTAAGCACTTACATCAACTTAGCTGGCGCATACATGATCCTAACGCCAAACAACCCTAAAAGCCATGGTATTTCACGTCAAATAACTTCTACTGACAGACAATCTTTAAAAGAAATTATCGGCGAAATAATTATGCCGAAAAACTCAGGATTAATCATTCGTACTGCTGGTAGTGGCAAGAGCCTAGAAGAGCTTCAATGGGAGGTTGACTACCTATCTGACTTATGGGCATCAATTAATATTGCAGCAGAAAAGCGAACAGCACCTTTCTTAATTTATCAAGAAAGTGACATTATTATTCGCACATTACGTGACTACCTGCGCTCTGATACTGACAGTGTTATTATTGATGAGCTAGAAGCCTTTCAAAATGCTAAAGAATTTGTCAGTTTTGTATTGCCGCAATACTTAGACCGTATTAAATTTTTCGACGTATCTGAGCATTCATTATTTAATCACATGGGTGTTGAAAACCAAGTACAAAGTGTTTTCAATCGTGAAGTAACCTTACGCACTGGCGCTACCGTTGTATTTGACCCAACAGAAGCGCTAACAGCTGTAGATATCAACTCAGCGCGCGCAACTAAAGGCCATGATATTGAGGAGACTGCTTACAATACTAACCTAGAGGCTGCAAAAGAAATCGCTTTACAGTTACAACTTCGTGATATTGGAGGCCTAGTAGTTATTGATTTTATCGACATGGCAAGCGAAGAGCATCGACAAGCCATTGAAAAAGCAATGGAGTCAGCTACCCAAACAGATCGAGCGCGCATTCAAATTGGCAACATTTCCAAGTTTGGCTTATTGGAAATGTCAAGGCAACGACTAATGAGCTCGGTGACAGAATCAGTAGAAAAATCTTGTTCAGCTTGTCATGGTAGAGGTACAACACCAACAGTGCCAACGTTAGCGCTAAATATTCTCAGACAACTTGAAGATGGCTGTAATGCCACTAGTCAAACCTCAAAGATTACCATTCAATCAAGTGTTGATGTGATCACCTATATCCTTAATGAAAAGCGACAAGATGTAATAAGGCTTGAGCTTAAACACGGTATTAAAATAACACTTCTACCTAATCCGTACATGCAATTCCCTAACTTTACTATCAATAAACAAAAAGGTGATAAAAAATCGCAGCATAAGAGCTATCAGGGTATTTCTAAACCTCAACATACACTGGCTGAAAATGGCCTAGCAGATGATTCTGAAATACCAGCCATCAGCATGAATCGTCCACAAACACGAGTGCCAGAAGCGGTTAAACCTAAATTATCGTTATTTGCTCGTATCAAAGCAGCTTTGTTTTCCAAGAAAAAGAAAACCAACAAGAAAAAAGCGAACGCTAATAATAAAAATCGCAATAGAAATCGCAATAAAAATCGCAATAAAAATAAGCAGAATAACCCTACCAATCAACAACAGCAAGGTAACAAACAAGGTCAGGCTAAAAAGCAAAACCCTAATCAGAAAAATAGCAATAAGCAAGCTAAGGGTAACAAGCAAAACCCTAATCAGAAAGATAGCAATAAGCAAGCTAAGGGTAACAAGCAAAACCCTAATATAGCAATAAGCAAGCTAAGGGTAACAAGCAAAACCCTAATCAGAAAGATAGCAATAAGCAAGCTAACAACATGCCAAAGAAGCCTGATGGAAACAAACAAGAAGAAAAGTCAGCACCTCAGTCAAGCGCAAATCAGACTAATACAGAGGTAGTGAATAAAAAACCAGAAGCTAAAACCACTAAGACTGAGAAATCTACACAAGTGAAGGCAGAAGCTAAACCAGTAGAGTAATACTATGTACAAGTTAGCCGTTTTTGGCAACCCAATTGAGCACAGCTTATCACCCGATATTCATGCACAATTTGCACATCAGCTTGGTCTAAAAGTTGATTACGACAAAATACTTGCGCCTATTGACGAGTTTTCTAAATCTGCCCAACAGTTTGCAGATGAAGGTGCTAATGGCTTTAATATCACTGTTCCTTTTAAGCTGGATGCGTTTAACTTTGCAACTGAACTCACACTGAATGCAAAAACTGCGGGAGCGGTTAACACCATTAAAATTATAAATGATCAATATATTGGTGAAAATACCGATGGTATTGGCCTTGTTAATGACTTGATTAATAATCTTAAGATCGACCTAAAAGACAAGGTAATTTTAATTTTAGGTGCTGGTGGCGCAACACAGGGGATTTTACTTCCATTACTCAACCAAAAGCCTAAGCGCATCATGATTGCTAATCGCACTGCAAGCAAGGCTGAAAAGTTACAACGGGATTTTTCAGCCTATGGCAATACCTGTGGCTTTGGCCTAGATAAAATCAAAGACGAGCCGGTTGATATTATTATCAATGCCACTAGTGCCTCACTAGATGGAAAAATGCCTAATATCGCTAACGGATGTGCCAACGGCGCTATTTGTTATGACCTTATGTATGGCAAGCAAACGCCTTTCATGAATTGGGCTAAGGATAATAATGCATCAATAATCGCAGATGGATTAGGAATGTTGGTTGAGCAAGCTGCCTGTAGTTTTGAATTTTGGACCGGCAGTAAGCCTGACACTCAAGCAGTTATTGAAAAATTAAGGCGCTAAACGCTCAATAACCCAATCTTCACCCTGTTTAATATAAACAAATCTATCGTGCAGGCGATTTTCTCTACCCTGCCAAAATTCAATTCTCTGAGGTACCACACGATAGCCACCCCAAAAATCTGGCAAAGGAACTTCGCCCTGCTTGAATTTATTCTTCATTGACTCAAATTGCATTAACAATGCCTGTCTTGAAGATATAGAGCTCGACTGACTAGAAGCCCAAGCGCCCAACTGAGAATCTTTAGGTCTTGAAGAGAAATATTTAATTGATTCAAGGGTTGAGATTTTTTCAACTGTTCCTGAAATTTTAACCTGTCTTTCTAAATCCAACCAAGGGAACAGCAAGGCTACTTTTGGATTTTGCTTGATTTGTTGAGATTTTTTTGAATTGTAATTAGTAAAAAAGACAAAACCTTTATCATCAAAAGTTTTTAATAATACCGTTCTAATACTCACTTCATCTTCATTACTAGTAGCAAGACTCATTGCATTTGGCAGTGTTAAATCAGCGTCACTTGCTTGTTGAATCCATTGCTCAAATTGGGTAAATGGGTTTTCATTCATTTGTTCGCGAGAAATACCATGACTGGTAAATTCACGACGCAATGCATTTAAATCAATTTTCATCATTATGCAAAATCCTCCATTAGAACGGTAACTTCTTTAACAGTTTTTCGAAAGGTTCAAGTGGATTGGTTTTAGCTTCAGTCAAATGATTAGAAATCAAATATTTAATGGGTGGAAAATGTTCGGCAAATTTAAGTACAAACTTTCTCACTTGCTTAATAACAGGTGCATCATTTGTAAATAAAGCGACAACACCATTAGTACCAAAGAACATAAGCCTGGTTAAATTAATATGCTTTTTTTCAAACAATTTTAACAATGGCTTAGATCCAATATCTTGGCCGTGCTCAAGCGCCTCTTTGACCAAGGTCGTTAAAATATCTTGACCTCGCAAGCCTAAATTAAACCCATGCGCAGTGACTGGATGCATGCCTACTGCTGCATCACCAATTAGTGCAAATCGATCTGTGATGAATGTTTGAGCATGCACGCCAATTAATGGATAAGAATACCTTGTGCCATCTTGTGTCATTTGGCCTAATGAACCTCTAAAATCTTTAGTAATTTTTTCATTAAAAGACTTGTCACTCATCGCTAAAATTTCATCAGATTGATTGGTTTTAACGGTTAACACAACTGAAGATGTATTACCGACCATAGGTAATAATGCCAAGGTTTGTCCGTAATCAAAACACTCTAAAGCGATATTTTCATGAGATTTTTCATGAGTCATTTTTGTTACAATCATCACTTTTGAAAAATCTTTCATTAGTGCTGGAATTCCAACCTTGCGACGAATACTGGAGAACCGACTGTCCGCAGCAATAACAAGTTTAGCTTTAACCACACGCTCGTCAGAAAATACCACTTCAGAATATTCATTTTTATACTGAACATCATCAATAGCGCTATCAGTAATGATGTCTATATTTTTAGCGTCACTAACGCGCTGATAAAGTGCTTTTCTAATTTGATAATTAGGCACCAAATAACCCAAGGCTTCAATTGAGGAATTGTCACTTTTAAAATTTAATAATGAAGGAGAATCTCCGTCAAAAACTTTAGCCTCTTTCAACAACGAAACCTCAGTTTGATCAACCAAATCCCAAACACCTAATTTCTTTAGAATCTTTAATGAAAGATGTGTCAATGCAATTTCCCTGCCATCAGGCTGGGGAGTTGACAAAGATTCAAGACTGGATTTTTCCACCAGTAAGACTTTTATCTTTTCATTAATCATTGCGCTGGCAAAGCTAAGCCCTGCTGGCCCTGCGCCAATAATTACAATATCGTATGCTTTTTGCATCTTTGGATCTAATTTTTTTGAGATAATACAGTTATTATAACAATCAAGGCTTACAATGATTTACGTTGTTATCCAATTCAGTTGCATTATTTATTTAATATTTAATATTCAGCCTAATCAGTTAGATTGGCTGGAATACTTTCTACTTTCAATGGCTGTTATTATTGGTAGCATTGCTGTGATTAATATGAAATTTAACAACTTAAACATAATCCCTACACTTAAGGATAATCACCAATTAAGAACGCATGGTATTTATAAATACATTAGGCATCCGATGTATACAAGCGTCTTATTGTCATGCTTGGCGTTAGTGCTTAGTAATCCTCATTGGATAGCTCAATTAGTGATGACCGTACTGTTGATCAATTTAATTTTAAAATCAAATTTTGAGGAAAAATTACTGCTAAAGCGCTTTAAAAGCTACTCAAAATATAGGCAAAAAACAGGTCGATTTTTACCCTTTAAGGGATGTTAAAAAGAGTTCTATTTTTTATAATGACTCTAACTGCTCTTTTGCTTTCAAGTCTCCTGACTTTGAAAGCTTCTTAAGCCAATATTTAGCTTTTTTAATAGATTTTTTAACACCCTTTCCTTGTAAATATAAATCAGCCACCCTACGCCAAGCGTGCTGATAGCCTTTTCTAGCAGCAGCAATGGTAAAACTATAAGATTTAGCTAAATTAATCGCAACCCCTTGTCCCAGCTCATAATGCCTAGCTATATCAAGATAAGCAGCTAAATTACCTTGGGTGATAGACTGCTGATAAAGTTTGTGTGCTTTTTTATAATCCCTAATAGACTCTGAATCATAAATAGATGCCAATTTATAACTTAAGCTTAAATTACCATTATCATAAGACTTTTGATACCAGTCGGCAGACCTTCTATCGCTTTCATGAGTGCCAAATCTATACAAGTAAACCCCTTGATCGAGCAATTCTGCTAATTTTTCTTGGGCTTTTGCATGGTCTTGATTGGCTGACTTTATAAGCCATTCATAAGCTTGCTTGTAATCCTCATCTTCTTCATAAGCTACACCTAGACGATACTGTTCATCACTATTGCCAGACTTGGCCGCCTCGATACGCCACTTACTAGCTAATAATGGATTATTTTTAACCCCGTTACCTTGCTCATACATTAAGGCTAAATTGTATTGTGCATCTGCATAACCTTGGTTTGCAGATTTTTTTATCCACTGATGCGCAAGTTTAAGATCACGTTCAACGCCAATACCTAAATAATACATACTGCCTAAAACATACTGCCCTTTAGCATGACCTAACTTAGCTGATTTTTTTAAATAATCAATGCCTTTTTTGTCATTTTGCTTAACACCGTGACCCTGAATATACATAATTCCCAAAGCCGTTTGAGCATCTAGGTCATGTAGCTTTAACGCATGCTCAAAAGCACTTAAAGCTTTAGGATAACTTTGTTCGACACCATGACCATAATAATAATCTTGCCCGCGATCGTATAGGCCACTTTCAGCATTAACAGATGCTGTTAGCAGGATTATAGCCGGAAGTGCTAAAAATACCAACTTAGTCCCAACAAGCTTTTTCATTGCTTACATGGCCACGCCATGGCATGATCCACATCTGATATAAGGATGTGGAAAGCATGACAGCAGAAGCCAAACTATAACCAAAACCACCAATGATAACCAGCCAAGCAAAGCTTGGGTCAATGCGCGTTAACCACCAAGCACTTACGTCAAGAATTAAGAAGGTATACGGTGTTAGAATTAGCAAGCCTTTGAGCCATTTAGGGAAGCCAACTGCAAATGAAAAAATAAATCCAATAAAGAAGAATATAAATGCAATTCCAAATAAATGAATGTGTGAAATACGAGTTAAGCTAGATGTTTCAGCACCCATGTCAACTTCCGCCAACTCCTTAATAACTTCATACTTAGTCACATTAGGCAGGGTTGGAATATTAGCATGACAGTGAGCACACTTAGCTTGAGTAATTGGATTTATGGTTGTTTGCCATTCATGTTCACCTGCACCGCTCGCAATCCATTTAAAAATTACAGCCTTCTCTTGAGAGGTTGCCTTGTCTTGCATGGAGCCGTTGAGCTTGGATTGTAATTTAGAACTGGAACGATTGCCATAATAACTATAAACAATGTCATCAACTGACACACCAAACTTTCCATCAGCCATACCATGCGTCAGTAGAATTTGTGCACCAGCCATCATTAAACCCAGGCCAATCACTAAAATATAGCCAGTAAATAAGGCTTTAATAGGAAACGGCAGACTAGTTAAATTGCGCCATTTGTTTTTGGTTATCTCGTCTGTATTTTCAGCCATACGTCCCTTTTTTTTGGAAAAAATTTATCAATAAAAATTATTTCAAGTATACATTTGCAAGAATTTTTTGTAGTACTAATATTTAACAAAAAACTATATAAAAATTGAATTGTTAGCACACATATAAACGCTGTGGTATAGATTGACTAACAGCCTTATTTTCTTATAAAAATGAACCAATTAAACCTAAACAATATCAATCTTACTATTAAGTTAAAATACTAAATTATCATACTGAACAGTCTTGACTAGATCGATCAGGAGTCAACACAAACTCAGAATTCCAAAAAAAATTAAGATAGCATGAATAGAAAAGAAGAGATAGCACTAGATTTTATTAACCAACATAAAAATAATAATCTAGCTAATTGGGTTTTAATTAGTGATCATGATTACGAAGTTATCGGTGTAGATAAAAATTCAGATAAAAAACAAATTAAAAAGGCCTACAAACGTTTAGCCATGCAATGGCATCCGGATCGTAATCTAGATAACAAAGAAGTGGCTGAAGAGAAGTTTAGGGAAATTCAAAAATCGTATACTACCTTATCCGATGTTAGAAATGGCTTAGAAGAGGTATATAACAAATTAATTCGCTGGGAATATGGTGAGCTTGAAGATAATGGCTTTGGTGGATATAATATTTATATTGATGCTGACAAAAGTAAAACTGGAATTTTAACGACGTTTGAAGTTGAAAGGCCAAACATGGCAAAAGAGGGATTTAAATAATAAAGTGTAATGTTTTATAATTGCAACATAAGCATAACAATACTCACGCTTTGATTGTCAAAGAATACATGCTAAGTTAAATATCTATTTAACCTAATTACAAATAAAAATAGAATGTGTGATGCTTATAATTAAGCGAGATCTACATAAGGTAATTAAAGCAGACTATGTACTAAATCCCATAGAATGTGGTAGCTAGTTAAATGGGATTCTTGCACCCTATGAATACTATCCGTTTCAACTGTTAGACAAATATCAACCGAACCACATTTAGCCATTTCTCCACCAGTTTGCCCAGAAAACCCAATGGTAGACATGCCCAATTCTTTTGCTTGAGCAAAAGCCCGAATCAAGTTAACCGAATTCCCGCTGGTCGAAAAACCAATCAATACATCATTTTTTTTTGCTAAACAAATGAGCTGACGCAAAAAGATATGCTCATTACCAACATCGTTGGCAACTGCAGTCATAGTAGCGATATCAGCAGTAAGATTGGTAGCTCCTAAAGCTCTTCTCCCAGTGGTAACTGGATGCATAAATTCAGTGGTAATATGTGCTGCATCACAAGAAGAGCCGCCATTACCCATAGCGAATAAATGCCCGCCTTGCTGATAACTTTTGGCAACGATATGTGCTGCATCAATAAGCTTATCAGCATTGTTTTGAAAAAAAATCTGCTTGTCCTTGATACTATCTTCTACTTTTCTATTCAGTGAATCTAGTAGATTTGGACTCGCCATGTTGTCCTTATCCAAGAATGGATATAGGCCCGATAGTATTTTGTCATTTCCCATATTTTTTCTCTCTTGCAGCGCATACTGCAGATTGGCCTAAGCTAATTCCACCGTCACCTAAAGGAATTTTCGATGGTATCAATATCTTTATACTAGTCATCTTACCGAATAACTCTTGTATCAGCCCTAAAAGTAACTTATTATTAAATACTCCACCTGACAACACAACAGTGTTGAAATCATATTCTTGTTTAAGTTGTAAAGTAGATTTTAGCAACAGTCTGGCTAAAGATAGATGGAATTTATAAGCAACATCTGCATACTTCACATTATTGTTAAGATCCTCTAGAATTGCTAACCACAACTTAGCAGTACAGATAGTATAGCGACCAGAAATCAGTTTCATTTCGAATTCATAAGCTTGCAAATGTTCAGTTTGTGTGCATTCATTGGCTAAACTTTCTAATTCAATTGCCGCCTGAGCCTCATAATTAATTTGTTGTTTACAAATACCTAATATATAGGCTACGGCATCAAACAACCGCCCTACTGAAGAGGTATAGCTAAGTGGCATACTGCTTGCCAATAGAGCGTCAAATGCTTCGATTGGCTTACCAGAAAACCAGCTGTCAATAGATAGCTTATGTTGTTTGAAATATGCATATGCCATACGCCAAGGCTCACTTGCAGCCCTATCCCCACCAAGTAAGGGTACGTATTCGAATTGCGCTATTCTATTAAATTCTAAGTAGTCTGCTAGAAGAAATTCCCCACCCCAAAGGCACTGATCTGCACCTAAACCCATCCCATCCCAGATCACGCCCAAAACCTTATCATCATCCAGCGATCTACCGTATTCAAATAGACAGGCGGCGATATGCGCATGGTGGTGTTGAACTTTAGTTAACTTAATTGAATTAGTTTGAGCATAATTATCAGCGTACTTAGAAGATAAATAATCCGGATGAAAATCACATGCCAAATACTTAATAGTTGTATCGTAAAGCTGTTGATATAAGTCAATATTATTTTGGAAATCTTGATAGCTTTCCAGTGTTTTTAAATCTCCAATATGCTGAGATAAAATAGCCTGGGACTCAGTAAATAAACAAAATGTATTTTTTAATTCTGCGCCAACTGCCAATAACCCAGTACACCCTTCAAAACCCCTGGGTAATGGTAGTGAAGTTGGAGCATAACCTCTCGCTCTACGGATCACTCTTGGAGCTTCGGCAGCATACTGAACTACCGAATCATCAACACGATTAACAATATCACGATTGTGCATTAAAAAATAATCAGCAATCTTATCAAGTTCATTTAATGCATGTTGGTTGTCTACAATCTGAGGGTGGTGGCTTCGATTACCAGAGGTCAGAACTAAAGGCTCATTCAAGTGTTGTAATAGCAAATAATGCAGTGGCGAATAAGGCAGCATGAATCCTAAACTCTTTTGATTGGGTGCAACCTGTACCGGCAGTAAATCATTTGCTTTGGTGAGCAGTACAATAGGGGACGCCCTATCCACTAACAAACACTCCTCTTGTTCAGACATAAGACAATATTCTTTTACCATTGGAATATCTCTAGCCATCAAAGCGAAGGGCTTATGTTTTCTATGCTTTCTCTCTCTGAGGGTTGTTACAGCTGACTCAATACTCCCCAAGCAAGCCAGATGAAAACCACCAATACCCTTAATAGCAATAATCTTTCCCTGCTTTAATAAAGCAGCAGTTTTTGCAATAATATCACTCGTCGCAATATCATTACCCGTAGCATCTGTTAATTGTAATTGTGGTCCGCAAACGGGGCAGGCATTTGGCTGGGCATGAAAACGTCTATCGGCCGGGTCTTGATATTCCTTTTCACACTGTGAGCACATTGGAAAAATCGACATGCTAGTAGATTTTCTATCATAAGGAATTTCTTTAACGATAGAGAACCTGGGACCGCAATTAGTGCAATTCGTAAAAGCATACCCATAACGACGATTACTTTCGTTGGTAATATCCTCTATACAATCTTTGCAAATACAAGCATCAGGCAAAACAACAGCGGACACCTTTCCCTTGCTACTTTTTCCAATACTGAAATCTTTATAGATCTTATCATGCAGATAATCATCTTCAATACTAATATCAACTATATTTGAAAGCTCTGGTGCATTATTATTGAGAAATGATAAGAATTTATCAAGCTGTATTTGAGTACACTGAAGAAGAATAACAACACCCGCGCTATTATTAAAAACTTCTCCAAATAGATTTAATTCTTGTGCAATTTTATAAACAAACGGCCGAAATCCCACACCTTGAACTGCACCAGAAATGTTTATTTTTTTACTAAGTAACGCCTTCATAGGAAAGATTGTGTATAGCGTAAAATATTAATTGACTCAATTGAACTAACTATAGGGTTATGCGTCTTTTTTTAACTCTTTTTCAAGCACGTAACCATATTGCTTCATATGCTCTTTCAGCATTTTAATAAACTCTTCAGAATAAAACTCGACCGCACTGTCAACACTACTCTCAAAGTTTTCTTTTGATTCAGACATAGAGGCAGTAATAAAGGCACTAAAACGTGCTGATGCATACAATAACGCCGCATTAACAAGTTGATGGTCTGCTTTGTCACATTCCTTATTAGCTTGTGCAATAAAAACATCTGCTAACTTAGTAAAATTTAAATTAGCCTCTTTCTGCTTTTTATTAGTCTCTTGCTGTTGTTTATCAATTTCACTCATAATTCTCTTTAAATAACTCCGGTTAATATATTTTAATGATTAAATTCAGTATTGTCTTATACTCACTAATGAGCTGTACAAACCATACAAGGGTCAAATGATCGTACAATATGTTCGATCTTTACTGATTGACTGTCAATAGCCTGGGTGCCAATTAATGCCTGCTCTAAAGCACCTTTTTGCTGCTTGTCATCCATTGGCGAGAAATTCCAAGTGGTAGGGGCGACAATTTGATAGTTGCTAATTTTGCCATTTTTAACCTCTATCCAATGCCCCAAACTTCCTCTAGCAGCCTCTATTAAGCCCTCAGATTGAAAATTATCAGGCAAATCTAGTGCTTGGTAAAAAGCATTACCCGTTTCAAACTCATCTACCCACTGTTCAAGTAGTAAAGCAATTCTAGCCACCTCTATCATTCGTGCAATTACCCGATTAGCAACATTCGACTTTGCATATTGATGCAAATCAGTAATTAATGGCTGTCGATCAATAACTTGCCTAGCAAAGGCGCCCACCTCGATTACTTGGTCATCTAATCTTGGCGCCTTGCACCAACTATAAGCTTTATCATCTAAAGATGATGGAATTTCAGTAGAATTCTGTAGTGGATGCTTGCCACTGTGAGTATTATCCAAATAACTATATTGAGTATATTCTCTGATTTTACTAGCATCTAATAACTGCAACTTATCATGCTGATAAACACCTGATGAAAATGAAGTTTTTTCAGCTGATTGATAATAGTTACCATAACTCATTAAGGTTAAATCTACCTTTCCTAGATCCTCTAATTCATTTTTTTCAATCAGCTGGACAAATTTTGCAAAATCAGACTGGTTATTCTGCGCCCAACCCAATAATTCCGACCTAGTTTGAATCTGTAATACTTTTTGCAAGGAAGTGCCAAAGGTAATATCTTCTAAAAAAGATTTAAATTGCCGAATTGTATTCTTTAATTCAATTTGCTCATACTTATCAACAGCTTTACTACTACCGCCTGGCTGAATACTTAATGTGTGTGGCCATTTTCCAGCTAACAGTGCCACAACTTTTAACAAGTTAGTTCTTGCTGGCAAAATATCATTTAAAGCCTCGCCCTTTCCTGCTTGAAAACGATGCTTGATATCTGCATACCAAGACTTGGATTCATATTCATGTTTGGCAAAATCTGGCATAAAAAACAAGTAGAAGTGAGTTAAATGATCAAGTACATTTTCTGTTCCTAGTACCAAATTAGTCGCAATTCTTCCATTGTGCGGTACCTTTATAGACTGATCATTTTCCAACGCATATGCACAAGCGATAGATTGCGAAATAGAACAAATACCGCAAATTCTAGGAGTGTATACCAAGGCATCTAGCGCCGACTTTCCAACTAAAATTTGTTCAAAACCTCGATACATTGGCGAAGTTACCTTAGCATCAATTATCTGATTAGACTGTATATCTAATTTAAGTTCTAAATCGCCCTCGACTCGATTAAATGGCCCTGCAATCACATTAGACATCTTTACTCTCCTTATCTAATTTGTTACCTATATTAGAAATCGTATCAGAGGTGGCACTATCCCTTAAACGTTTAGGTGTGGCTGATTTAGCCAAAGTTGTTAAAGCAATAAACCAGGCTTTAGGCATATCCAATGGCAAGCCTACAGGTATTCCGGCTATCTTAGGAGTTTTCATAAATGTTTGCTTAGGCTCTTCAAAATCCGGTGCAGTACAATTAATGCATGCAAAGCCACCCGAAGTACAGGAGCCACCTCCAGGCCATGGTCTGATATTGCAATCAGCTTGTGCTTGAGTCCCCAAACAACCCATATTTTCCATCATGCACCCAAGATCAGTGGGTTTGGAGGCGCTGGCTTTAAATTCATAGTACTCATTACGATCACAACCATGATGAACTAGGTGCTGAGTAAAGAATTTTGGTCGCAAATATTCATCCAAATCTTCGATTGAGAGCTGGTCATTTGCGATCATGCTCAATGTGATCAATACCCAATCTGGGTGAGTTGGGCAACCAGAAATATTAACAACCGGTAGATTTTTTTTAGAACGATATTTTTCGGATAATAATCCGCCAACCATATGACCTTCATATTGAAGACCGCAAGCATCGGTTGGGTTTCCACCGGCTGCAGTAATCCCCCCATAAGCTGCACAACTACCAACAGCCAATGTGTAATCAGATTTATTTGCTAATTTTTGTATCCAATCAATAAATGGGGTGTTGGTTCCAGCCATCATATGACAAAGTCCAGTTTTATTTGGACCTCTTAATAATGAACCCTCTAAACACAATATATCCAACTTAATTTTATCGTCTAGAATATCGTTTAATATTTGAATTGCTTGAGCTGAACTCTCTTCACTGATAGATGGGTGCCACAATAAATTAATATTATTATTGCTTAACTGCTTCATTAAATGTGGATCGCTGGCAGACAGCAGAGACATGGTGCAACCACCACAGCCACCAGATTGTAGCCATAATAAATTAAGCATCTTGATCATCCATAAGTGGCAATATTAAAGTGAAAGTCATACCTTGATCTGGGTTGTTTTTGGCTGACAAACTCCCCATAAACTCCTTGGCAATATTGTAACAGATGTACAGTCCCAGCCCCATACCCTCTCCAGTTTTCTTGGTAGAGTAGAAAGGGTCAAAGATTTTAGACAGTTTTGATTTTTCGATACCAATGCCATTGTCTATAAAATTAATTTTAATCTTATCATCTTCAACGGCACTTGTAATTACCAAATTTGGTGCATCAACTGAATTAAGTGCAAAAAATGCATTTTGCAACAGGTTGACAAACAATTGATGTAGTTTTCCGGCATTAGCATATACAAATATGCCATTTTCAGTAAGATTATCAATCTGAATGTTAGTTTTATGAGATTTCTGTGTCCATAAAACTGCCATTTTTATAATTTCTGTGAGATCGACTCTCTTAGACTCCTCTTTGTAAATTGAAGAAAAATTACGTAAACCAGTAATAATATCAGTGACACGCTCCAGACCTTCAATGGTTCCCTCCATTAGCTGAGGCATGTCATCAAAAATATCCTGTACGTCTTCTGGAATGGGTTTAGTTGTGTCTATAATCTGCTGTTTTAGCCTTTCGAAGAATTGATGTAGTGCATATACATTGCCATATACAAAAGAAACAGGGTTGTTAATCTCATGTGCTACGCCTGATACTAGTCTACCTAATGAAGCCATTTTTTCAGATTCAATTAAATGATCTTGGGACTCTTTAAGCTGTGTATGTGTTATTTGTAAATCTTGATGAGCTCGAACTAACTCACCAATTGGCCTCCCAATAAAAACATAGCCTAGCATTCTTAAACGATCATCTTGCCTGACACAGCAATTAACACTGAACTGTTCAGTGACTTGATCTACAACTATATCGACATTAATATCACTAACGCTCTGGTTTGAGCCTAATAACTTTAGCGAAGCCTCGTCTAATTTTATTAAATCAGTGTAATGGGTACCGATTACCTGATTTTCTTTAGTGCATAATTGAGCTTCAAATGCCTTGTTACACTGTACGATTACTCCATCCCTATCACAAACCAACAATACATCAGTCATCGACTCCATGATATTTGATAAAAATTCTTGAGTACTTGTTAAAGATTTGTTTTGACTTTCAAGTTCTACTTGTTGCTCGGTAAGTAGCACATAAGTTTTTTCAACTTGGGCCATAACCTCGGTCCATGCAACATCATCAAATTTTTGGTTGGCTTCTTCCATAATTAACAAATTCTAGGTAGTTGGTCTCCTATTAATTTATCGATAATCTTAGTACCACCAAACAAAGTAGTTAATGCCACAATACCTTCTGGTCCATCAGTCACTTCGCCAATAATACAAGCATTCTCACCCTCTTTAGTCTGTCTCATGGTTTTAAGTACCAAATCCGCATCTTCGGCTGCTACCACACAAACTAATGTACCTTCATTAGCTAAGTATAGTGGATCGAGTCCTAAAATTTCACAAACGCCGCGAGTTGGCACCCTAACTGGCAAGGTATCCTCTACTATAGTAATCATAACTTTAGAGTCATTAGCAATTTCATTCAATACCGTAGCAACACCTCCGCGTGTTGCATCGCGCAATGAATGAATATTGTCTGAAACACTGAGTATTTTTTGCACTAAATGATTCAAAACTTGGCAATCACTATCAATATCAGCTGATATAGCTAACTCTGCCCTGGACTGCATGATTGTTGCACCATGGTCACCTATATAACCATTAACGATAATTTTATCGCCTAACTTGGCACTATATGAATGAATATCTACTCCTTCTGCTATGACACCGACACCAGCTGTATTGATAAATATTTGATCAGCACTACCCTTTTCTACAACTTTTGTATCACCGCAGACAACTTTAACTCCTGCCTCTTCAGCAGTTTTCTGCATAGACTTAATAATCCTATCTAATGTCTCAATTGGAAATCCTTCTTCTAAAATTAAACCACAAGTTAAATATAATGGTTTTGCGCCACTCATAGCTAAATCATTAACAGTACCCGTAATTGCTAATTTACCAATATCACCACCTTTAAAAAATATAGGGCTGACTACGTAACTATCAGTGGTTAATGCCAGTTGACCAGCAGGCATATCAAACCTTGCTTGATCTTCCATTGTGGCTAAATAATCATTATTAAAGGTGTTAACAAAAATATCAGTAATTAAGTCGCTACTAGCCTTTCCACCACTGCCATGCGCCATGGTAATCTTTTTATCTTTGTATTTTTTATTCATTATTTTTTTGTAATTAAATCAATATTTAGGCCATAAGAATACTGTGCAGAACACGCACCCTCTGTTGAAACCATTAATGCACCCAAAGGTTTTTCTGGTGTGCACTCCTTACCGAACACTTTACATTGCCACGGCTTTAGAACACCTTTTAACACCTCTCCACACTGACATACGTCTGGATCCGTAACGGTTACCTCTTTAAGGTCGAATTCTACTTCTGCATCAAATTCCTTATATTTATCATTTACCTTTACACCAGAGTGGTTGATTGATCCAAGACCTCGCCATTCAAAAAACTCTCGTAATTCAAACACTTCTTGAATTGGAGCTAAGGCGCTTGCATTACCCTCTTCATGTACCAATCTACTATATTGATTTTCAATGATTGCTTCACCATTCTTTAACTGCTTTAGTATCATCCATACCGATTGTAGAATATCCAACGGTTCAAAACCAGCGGCCACTAGTGGCTTATGATAATCGTCAGCGATAAAATCATACGGCTTAGTGCCAATAATCAAACTAACATGTCCTGGACCTAAAAAACCATCTATACGCATCCCCGGAGAATCCAAAACTGCCTTGATGGTTGGAATGATGGTAATATGATTACAGAATAGGTAAAAATTCTCTACTCCTTGCTTCTTGGCTTGCATGAGTGACAGTGCAGTTGATGGCATTGTTGTTTCAAAACCCAGTCCAAAAAATACGACTCTTTTATCAGGATTTTTTTGTGCAATAGTCAATGCGTCAAGAGGTGAATAGACCATGCGGATATCACTACCCTCTGCTTTTATGTCAAGTAAGCTTTGACTACTTCCAGGTACACGCATTGCATCGCCAAAAGTTGTAAAAATTACATCATCATGCTTTGCAATAAGAATACAATTATCAACTACAGAGCGTGGTAATACGCATACTGGACATCCAGGACCATGAACAAACTCTAATTTTTTAGGTAATAGTTGATTCAATCCATAGCGAAAAATAGAATGAGTATGGCCGCCACAAACTTCCATAATTTGAATTGGCCTGTCTTCTTTAAGCTCAATCTCTGAACATAGCTTATCTATCTCTTTGAGGATTTTTTTAGCCTGCTCGGGATCTCTAAACTCATCGACATATTTCATTATCTACTCCCCTGATCAAGGTCTTCCATGGTTGCGGATAATTCACCTATTTCATCTAAAATTTTCAATGTTTTATGCGCCTCTTCTTCGTCAACAACACTCAACGCAAAGCCAACATGTACCAAAACCCATTTGTCAATCAAGTCTTGTGCTTGGTGTGTATTATCTAGTACGCAAGCAATATTAACCTCTCTTGCTACACCAGACAAATCAACCATTGCAATTTGATTGTCACTATCAATAATTTCTTTAATTTGTGCAGGAACACCTAAACACATTGCTACTTCCTCCTTAATTTGTCTGATAAATCATTTACTGAAATATTATCAGTTTTTGTGATAATCATTGCTTTATGAAGTTCATTTTGCAATTCTCTAACATTACCACTCCATTCAAAATTTGTTAGTAAATGTAAAGCGTCTTCATCAATAGTTTGCACCTGTTTATCAAACAATAAATTCGCTTCTTGAATAAGACTCATGCTAATTTCACCAATATCATTTTTTCTATCTCTCAATGGGGGCACTAGAAATTCAACACCTGCAAGTCTATAAAATAGATCCTCTCTAAACCTACCTAACTTTATTTCTTCCTGTAAGTTTTTGTTAGTAGCGGCAATAATCCTGATGTCAATTGGTATGTATTGAGTACTACCCAAGGGGCGGATTACCTTTTCTTGCAAAGCACGAAGTAATTTAACTTGAAATTGTGCTGAAATATCACCTATCTCATCAAGAAAAACAGTGCCGCCATTTGCTTGCTCAAGTAAACCTTTCTTATTATGATAAGCACCAGTAAAGGCGCCCTTTACATGACCAAATAATTCACTCTCTAACAAGTCATCTGGTAATGCTGCACAATTTTCTATTATCAAAGGCTTGTCTTCTCGGGCGCTATAATAATGAATCGCTCTAGCAAATAATTCTTTACCGGTTCCAGATTCTCCATAGATTAAAACTGGTATATCGTAACTAGCAAATTCTTGAGCTCGAGTACATAAATCATTCAAGGGGCTATCTATAGATCGAACCAATTGATCAAATGCATATTTTTTGGTAATAACTTTTTTCTTAGACTTAATTTTCTTTTTTATTTGAGCGCTACTTGGTCTTGGCAATTCTGCGTTAAGCTCTAGTGTTAATAATTGATCTTGCTCTTGGAGAGCAAAGATTTTTGCCGCATTATTTACAACCAACTTTAAATTGTCAGGATGCCAAGGTTTGCATAAAAATTGATAGATTCCAGCCTCATTAATGCCTGCTATTAAATCTTGAGTATCGGTATAAGCAGAAACGATAATTCGAACAATTTCAGGATGTTTGCCTTTAACCTGTTTTAAAAACTCTATACCTGTTGTATTAGGCATTTTTTGATCAGACAAAATAACAGTCACAGGATACTGGTAAATAACCTCCCATGCATCCTTGGCACTTAATGCGCAATGCACTTCAAAATCACGCTTTAAGGTTCGTTCATATGTTTCAAGGGCGCGCTGCTCATCATCAACGACTAAAATATGTGGCTTACTCATTACTATCAATACCTATAAAATTAACTACTTTTTAAGGCTTTAATACTAGCCATATGCGCTCTAAGCCACTGATACCATTTGTCCATACCCTCTCCACTAGTAGCAGATACTTGCAACACTTGGATCTTTGGATTGACTTGACGCGCATAAGCGATACAGCTTTCAACATCAAAATTCAAATGCGGCAATAAATCAATTTTATTTAACAACATTAAATCTGCGGCTGCAAACATATCAGGATACTTCAATGGCTTGTCTTCACCTTCAGTAACAGATAAGATGGCAACCTTACAATACTCACCCAAATCAAAAGCTGCTGGACACACCAAGTTGCCAACATTTTCAATAAATAAAAGACTATCTTCCTCGATGTTAAGTGTTTCAAATGCATTACCAACCATATTAGCATCCAAATGACAGCCTTTACCAGTGTTTACTTGCACCGCATCAATGCCAGTTGCTTTAATTCTATCTGCATCATTGGTTGTTTGTTGATCGCCCTCAATCACCTTCAGACTAAACTCATCTTTTAATTTAACCAGACTAGTTTCTAAAATTGATGTTTTTCCTGATCCCGGACTAGAAACTAAATTGAGCGCCAAAATTCCCTTCTCTAAAAAATAGGCGCGGTTATTACCAGCATAGTCATTATTTTTTGATAAGATATCCAATTCTACTTGCACAATCTTTTCTTGACTCATGCCGGCAATATGAAGTCCTGCACTACCTTTACCATAATGATGTTGGTGGCTGTGGTCATGCTCATGGTCGTGTGAATGGCCGTGATCGTGATCATGTGAATGGTCGTGACCGTGGTCATGGTCGTGGTCGTGGTCGTGTGAATGAATTTGCTCCTCTTCACTACTACATCCGCATACTGTGCACATATCTTACTCCTTTATTGATATCTGTTTAATTTTCAACTCTTCGCCGCCAGTCACTGTTAACTGGTGGGAGTCGCATTTTGGACAAGCGTCATATCTTTGCTTGACCACTACTGTTTCATCACAATTAAAACACCAGGCTTCAGCCTGGGTTTCTATAATTTCTAGCTCGGCACCATCCGCTATTGTATCGCGTATTGCCACATCAAAACTGAACTCTAATGCCCTAGCCTCAACACCTGAAAATGGACCAATCTCCAGCCAAACTTTATCAATGGCCTTGTAATTATTCGCCTTTGCCGACTCTTCTAAAGATTCAACTATGCTCATACATATACTCATTTCATGCATGATCCACCTCTACACTATACCCCACACATGGGTCAATCGCATTGACTAACAATTTCACCCTCTTTATCAAATCTTCTTTATCGGTAAAGCTCAAAGACTTAATCATGTTATTTAACACCCCTTCAGGGTGAAAATTCCATTCTGTTGGCGCTAATATTTGATAGGTTTTAATTTTCTCATTCTCAATGCTTAGCTGATGAACAAGCCTACCTCGTGCAGCTTCTAGTTGAACCAAGGCACTGGTCTCAAGCACGGGAAGTTGTATGTTGTAGCTTATGTTCTCAGGCTCAATATCCCTATAATCATGTTTAACTTTATTTAATAATTCAAACACCTCAAGCAATTGTGAAACCGCTCTAGTAAGCACCCCGTTACCATGAACATTAACCAATTGCTTAATGAACTGATGTTTTGACTGCCTAGAATAAGGTGTAGTTTCACAAGTTATTTCTTGATAACTAGGGTGTTGAATATATGCATCATTATTTAATAGAGCGCTGACTTCCTGTAGATTCAAATCTGGAAGATGAGACACTTTAACATCGCCTATTTCGTTAAGCTTATGCTGTTGTAAATAATTCAAGAAAGTTACACTCTTACTTTCGCCAACTTGTAGCCAGTTATTAAAACTGTCCATGTCTGTAAATATAGATTCTGAATTATTTTTAGAACCAATCAATAAATTTTGTAATTGTTGTTCTAATTTTATTATGAGCTTATCAATCGAATTAAATGATTGTAGCTCCTTATCGGCTAATGACAGTGCATCAGTATTTGCAAATAAAGTAGAGTTTATTTCTTTTAGGGTGGCTAATAAATTGATAATATTAGTATCAATTAAGTTGTCAGCGTCTTGACTCCATTTAGAAGCAATGCTAAAGCAATGCTCTCTTATGGTTTCCAGATCCAATAATAATTTATAGGCTTGAATTTCATTTTGACTCAATGTAATTACCGCACTCTCATCTAATAAACGCAGGAAAGCGAACCTATGCGCTGTATTGCATAATTGATAAAGTGCATTCATTATTTCGGCGACACTATCAATTGATTTTCCAGCAAATAACTTAGTGATATGCAGCGGACGAGTTGATGTAATTGATACAGATTCAACCTGACCAGATCTGGCTACTACACTAATTTTTATCTCGCCTTCAATCGACATTCGAACCACCTCTTAGAAATGCCCTTCTAGAAGAAACTTTGTTTAAAATCTCTTCATCTTTAATACGCTGCTCTTCTATCTCTTTATTCTCTTCAGCCTGTTTAAATTTCTTGGTTTGCATGAGTTGCTGCATAACTGCTTCTGCCGTACCCCTAGCTTGCTCCTGGGTTTTAAATTCAAACATTGGTGAAAACAATGAGCAAGTTAAATAGACACCAAATTCTTCATCTAATTGGGTTAAAAAAGAATATTCACCGTCTGGAAATAATATATTTGCAGTCTTTCCTACTCTTACCTCTTGTTTCATACTCTCTTTCGGAAGTAAAACAATATTCATAAACCACGGAGTTATTAACACTCCAACTTCAGCAGCCGACTTACTCTTATCATGACCCCAATCAACAAAACCCACAACCTCAACCTCAAGTTTGTTATTAACGATAGGGATGTCATTCATCTTATGCGTATACACATACTGATAATGATCTCTTAAGCGATTGACATTGTTACTACTAGACATATGAATAATTAAAGAATATCTTCTCGTGCAATAACCATGAATTGCTCCATAAATCCATCACAATTAGGACAATGCCAATGATCTGGTAACTGGATAAATGGCGTATTTGGCTCTATCTGCCAATAATCATCACCTTCTTCAGGTTTATATACATAGTGGCATATCTTACACTCCATACAAGCGTCGTCAGATATCTTACCTTCGTCACCTAGATAAGTACCCTCAAAAGTCTTCATAATTCTTCAAATTGTTCCTTTAATCTTCCAGCGCTTTCATCTAAATCTTCTTGTGCTGCACAAGCAACAATTGGCATATTGACAACCTCAATAGTGCTTAAAATTTCTTTATCAGTAGAATTAAAATACCTAACCCACCAAATAGAAGAAACGCCTGTTGAGGTGATACGACAATTACCATAACCTCTAGAAAGGATGACTGTATCACCATCTCCTAAAACGCCGCCAATACAATTAAGATCTTCCTCAGTATGTGGCAATAATGTTAAGTTAATAGCTTCAGTAGGATTAGTCATAGCATCAATAAACTCAATGTCGCCATTTTCGGTAAGTTCATTTCTTTTATCCTCAAGCTCAGTTAATATTGCAGGTGCATTTGCAACATTCTCTGGCAATAAAGCGCTATCAAATAATACTTTGTTAGGTTTTTCCTGATTCTTAATAAGAAGAATCTCAGGTATATCACCCGCTTCAACATAATCTTTTAGTAGATTATTGGCTTTATCAACAACAGTAACACGCCAGATGCCTGTAAATATAGACTCCTGGATATTAACGATTTGATCATCTTCATGAATAACAGCACTAACCTCACCCTCAGCAAGCAATGCATTAAGATATGCCATGTTATCAGCGTTAAGCCCGCCAACTGGGAAAGTTAAATTGGCATCTTGAACTTTATAATCAACCAACTTATTATAAATATTTTCTAGAAAAGCTCTACATTCAGAAAGATCTATATTTTCATCAAAATCATAAATCTTTGCGTTTACTTCAAAGGTAGACATTTCATTAGGCATATCCATAAAATCAAGCGGATCTTCCTCAACAGGTTGAGAACCCGCTGACAATAAAAAATTTGTTGGAATTGGTGGTACTGGTATTGATGACATATAATTCTCCTCTTAGTTTTGAGATAATTCGATCTTAATTGGTGGCACTGAAGGCTTGGATAGCATGATTTCCTGGATATTATTGATGTACTCGTCCCAATCTCTAACTTTAGAGATGGTGCCAACATAAGCGCCATCTTTACAAAAAACCAATGACGGCCAAGTTTTAAAGCCGTATTTTCTCTGAATATTCATTTCATCATCACGACTAATGATAGCAGGCTCTATTTGATTGTTAAAGGTCGACATTAATTCAGGCAATATAACTGCAACATCTAAACTTTCTGGAAACATTTTAGAGTCATTACAGAAAAATAAAACACTGTAACGATGTTGCTTGATAAAACCATCTAGAGTTTCTTCAGTTAACAATGGGTACTGATTTTTTGTGATTAGTTGTTGTATTAATTCTGGAAACATAAGTTACTCGTTGTTATTTAAAAAAGGGTTAATAGGTTCACGGCCAATAAGGTCGCCAAATAAGGCTTGGACTTTATCTTCTGGGCCATCTTGCATGGCAAGACTTACAGCGGTTAGTGCAGCATCAATTTCTTTAGCTTTACCAGCAGAGATTACTTCTCGAGCAGCATCAATAAATACTAACACCCAGGTGCCTGTAATTTGTTGACCCACCAATTGCATATTAATGGTTTTATTAACACCATTATCTTGACAAGTGGCGAAAGTATCACTGACAGGATCGATCACCTGCATCGGAATTCCAATACACATTATTGATCCTCGAAGTGTTTTCTACCATCGACAAATACATTAGTTCTGCAGTCAGAATCAATCAGTTCAGAGTCTCTTTGCTCAAAGGTATTATCAAATAAAACACGCTCATCACCACTTCTACAGGCCATTTCTTCAGAAGGTCTGTGCGCTTCATAATCGTGTAAACCAATAGTAGGACTATTTACGCCATCTTCTTCGGAAAGCGGTACAGAGCGTTTTTTATATGGCACTGAATAGCCATCCAAATATTTAAGGCAATGCTCAATTGCTGGTTGCATTTGCGCTTTAACCACATCTCTTAAACTGCCACCAAAATCCTCTAGCACTTCAGGCTGCACACCAATCAGAAAAATATGATCAGGAGTCTCTCCAGTTAATTCAGCAGTAGACAAAACTTCTTGGAATCCAGTCTGGTGTAGACTCATTTTTTTAGCACCCATGAATTTAGGCACATCTTCATCATGAATCAATTTCATTGTTCCTGGCTTCAGACCATAGTCAATAGCATCGAATACAATAAGCAGGTCACATTCTTGAACATGTTGAATAAGGTACAAACCCTGGGTTCCGCCATCCATCAACTTAACATCTTCATCGAACTCATATTGTTGGTTAATGGCTTCAACTGTACGCACACCAAAGCCTTCATCAGACCATAAAATATTACCAACACCTAGAATTAAAACTTTCATATATACCCTCTTTTATTTATTACACAAAATCATACTAATTCGCCATTCTGCGTTATGGCGACACTTAAATATAATCTCTAATCATAATTTTCTTATATCTAAAAAAATTATGATTAGAAAACGGAAAAAAGGGAACTGCTTAAAGCTCCCTTTTAAAGAAAAACTATCTTTTCATGCAAACCACTTCACAATAAGAGGAATGCATAAATAGAGTTTTAATCTTTACGGTCGTCCTTCCATGTTCTCCAACCATTAATCATCGTACTTACAAGTGATTGTCTAGACATAATGTCTTCTCTAATCGCTGCATAAATATGAATCATAATGAATGTTATAAGGAACCACATGCCTATATGATGCCATGTATGCACATCCTGGCTTTGGCCAAATAATGGTATTAACCAACCTGCAAACGCATCATACCACCATGAATCCATACCTTGGCCTTCTGCATATAATGCAAATCCAGTAAAGATCATAAAGATTGAACCGGTTACAAACATAGTGAACATTGCTAAAGAAGCAAGTGGATTATGTCCCACATATTTCTTTGGCGTTTTTACCAAGAAAGCATACCATTTCATCTCATGCCAAATTTCAGCCCACCAAGTCTTACTTAGTAATGGTGGTAAGAATAATTGCTTAGCATGGCTGTTTCCGACAAATGCCCAGTATATTCTTCCGATCAAGCCAACTGCAAAGACATATGCTGCTACAAAATGGAAGAAACGAATGTAACCCATCAGGTAATGATCACTAGCCTCACCCGATAAACTCGGTAGGGGAGATCCAATTAAATAACCAGTTACAGCCAAAACTAAAATTGCGGCAGCATTTACCCAATGCCACAAGCGTAATGGCGCCTCATATACATAAGTTGCTTCTACAGTTGATTCAATGCCTGATGATGGTAAATCACCAATAGCACTTTCCATCTTCTCGATACTCATAACTTACTCCTTAATAAAAGATTAAGACAATAAAAGACCCATACTTAACATTGAACCAGCAAGGCCCGATACCATTAACACTACTGTAAGCACTTGCTTTCTCTTAGAGACAACAACCGCACTTACAATAAATGCCATACTGATCGATAACATTGCAACAATGTGATATGAACTAGCAAACATGTGTCTAGCAGCCTCAAGAACGCCAGCAAATTCAAATGGCGTATGGCCTGAATGTGCTAGTGTTGCTGCTGAAAACAACATTGATACTACTACTAATAATGATTTTTTCATTTTTAAAACTCCTATCGTACTTTAACGTTAATTAATTCCTCACCATCTTCACTCATAACATGAGTAGAACAAGCAAGACATGGATCGAAACTGTGCAATGTACGCAAAATTTCAACTGGCTCTTCAGCTCTTTCAACAGGCGTACCCATTAAACTTGCTTCAAATGCACCAATATTACCATCAGGATCACGAGGAGAGCCATTCCATGTAGTTGGAACAACACACTGGTAATTTTCGATCTTGCCATCGTTAATTACAATCCAGTGACCTAGTGCACCACGTGGCGCTGCAGCTGTACCATAACCTTTTGCATGTTTAGGCCATGTTGATGGATCCCATTTTTCCATGTTAGCAGTTGAGGTATCACCATTCTTAATATTCTTAATTAGTGAATGCCAGTCATCTACCATCATTTCAGCACAATATTCAGACTCTAACGCTCTAGCAAGAGTACGGCCAATGGTTGACTGCAACACAGCTTTAGCGCCTAGATTAGTACCGGAAAGCTTATTAAAGGTAGATAAACTCTTACTAATCTGCTCAGTAACATGCTCGTGTCCTTGGGCGAATGCCAATACATAACGTGACAATGGTCCAACTTCAACTGCATGACCTCTCCAACGAGGAGCTTTAATCCATGAGTACTTGGCGCTCTCATCAATCTCTTTAATATCAGTTCTAGTACCTTTGGTTTTAGAACCCAATTCATAATTAGGCTCAGTAATACCATCCCACGGGTGCAAGCCTTTAGCTTCATCTGGGTATTTGTACCATGAGTGTGTAACAAATTCTTGTACCTGCTCCGGGTCTGCCGGATCAACTGGGAACACTTCATCCCAGTTATCGTTAAGAATAACACCACCTGGAAGTTGATCAGTAGACTTGTCATAGTTAACTGTAGGGTATGCACCATAATCCATAACACTCTTAGCACCAATACCACCACCCCACAAATCATCTTTGTAGAAACTAGCAATAGCAATTACATCAGGAACATATACATTTTTATTAAACTGTACCATTTCATCGATACGCGCTTTAACAAAGTTTAAACGCTCCATGTTTAGAGGTGCGCCCGCAGCCATATCACCATCCATATTAATAGCACATGGCACACCGCCAACTAAATAGTTAGGGTGCGGATTCTTACCACCGAAAATTGTATGCAATTTAACAAATTCTTTTTGCAAGTCAAGTGCTTCAAGGTAATGAGCAACTGCCATTAGATCTGCTTCAGGAGAACATTTGTAAGCTGGATTAGTCCAGTAACCGTTCTTAAACGGGCCTAGTTGGCCTGACTCAATAAACTTACGGATTCTTGTTTGAATATCCTTAAAGTAACCTGGGCTAGATTTAGCATGCTTTGGTGATACAACATTTTGTAGGCCAGAAGTTGCTTTTGGATTAGCTTTTAATGCGTTAACTGGGTTTATCCAATCTAATGCATGTAAGTGATAGAAATGCACAACATGGTCATGCACTTGTAATGTCTTCGCCATCATTTCACGAATTAAATGCGCATTAGGTGGAATTTCGATACCCAAAGCATTTTCAACCGCTCTAACTGATGTAAGTGCGTGACAACCTGTACATACGCCACAAATTCTTTCAACGAAAGCCCATGCATCACGTGGATCACGACCTCTTAAAATAACTTCAAGACCACGCCACATCGTACCCGTTGATACAGCGTTTACGATAACGTTGTTTTCATCTAGGTTAACTTCACAACGCATGTGTCCTTCAATTCTTGTTACTGGATCTACAACAACACGTGTTCCGCTGTTGTCCAGTTTATAACCATTTGGTGTTTCAATAATAGACATAATTTATTCTCCTTTAGTGTCTTCTTGACTGTTCTTTGCACTTGATAGTGCGCTAGCTGCGGCGTGAACTGCAATAGCAGCACCTGTGGCACCTGCAACAGCAAAACCAATTTCATCAGCATCAGCTTCAATACCAAAACCATGCACTTCAGTTAAGCGATCATAGAATGAACCCTTATCCCAGAAGCCATCTTCCGAACAACCAATACAACCGTGACCCGCTTGAATTGGGAATGAAGTACCTTCATTCCAGCGAATAGTTGAACAGGCATTGTATGTAGTAGGACCTTTACAACCAACCTTATATAGACAGTAACCTTTCTTAGCATTCTCATCATCAAACTCTTCAACAAATTGACCAGCGTCAAAATGTGGACGACGATAACATTTATCATGAATTCTTTGTGAGTAGAACATCTTAGGTCGACCTTGTCTATCTAATGTTGGCATCTTATCAAATGTCAACATGTAAGTAATTACACCAGTCATTACTTCAGCAATTGGCGGACAACCTGGTACTTTAATAATTGGCTTATCAGTAATTAACTTATGAGTTGGTGTTGCTTGAGTTGGATTTGGTCTGGCTGCTTGAACACAACCCCAAGATGCACATGAACCCCAAGAAATAATCGCTTTACAATGTTTTGCAACTTTTTCAATTTGATGGTGGAATGGCTTACCTGCAATAATACAAGACATGCCATCTTGATTAAGTGGTGTGTTACCTTCAACAGCAAGTAAGAATTGACCATCATATTTTTCGATAGTTTCATCAATAATGGCCTCTGCTTGGTGACCAGCTGCTGCCATGATAGTGTCATCGTAATCCAATGAAATCATAGATAAAATCACATCTTTTGCAAGTGGGTGAGCTGAACGGATGAATGACTCTGAACAACAAGTACACTCTAATCCATGTAACCATAAAACTGGAATTCTAGGCTTGTTTTCCATTGCGTGGGCAATCTTACCAACGAATGCAGGGCCCAATCCCAATGCCGTTGCTGTAAGACTACAATATTTAATAAAACTACGACGACTAATGCCTTGTCTACGCATCACGTCATAAAAACTCTCAATTGGTGATGCTACCTCTGTGTTAGCCATATCCCCTCTCTCCTTGTTGTTATTACTATAAAAAAATCTCAAACTATTCAAGTGCAATTCTTTACACCCTATTAGTTAACTTGAAGCAAACCTAGTTTTTATTTACTCTTACTCAATAAAGGTATACTCACTTACTGAATATATAAGCAATAACCATGCCAAAAACTGCATTACAAACCAAATTAGGGTTCAATCTCAATCTAACACCCTTATTAAAAAACTCCTTCAGGCTATTGTCCATGCCCTATATAGAGCTTTTATCTGAAATAAATCAAGCGTTAGAAAATAATATTCTACTTACTGAAGATCAGTCTAAAAATACTGAAAATTCTTATTCTGCACTTACTCATGCTGACGATAACTCTATTATGCAAATAGAATCTGAGCAGTCTTTATTTGTAAGTTTAGAAAACCAGCTACGCAATGCCAATTTAACTACCCAGCAATATGATATTGCCTCTATCATCATTGAAAATCTCACTGAAGAGGGGTTCCTAGAAGTGGATATTGAGGTTATTACTCGGGTCTATCTTAGAAACCACCCTAAGCAGGCGATTAATGTCAAAGACTGTGAGCTGGTTAGAGGATATATACAAGATAACTTTGAACCTTTTGGTATCGCCTCTTTGAACACTCAAGACTTTCTACTATTACAGGTTAACCATCAACCTAATATTGATCATAAGACCCTAATTATTCAATTACTTTCAGGAGAAATTGATTTAGATCTTATTAGCTCAAAGCAAAGGCAGCAATTCCTTACCGCAATCAAAGTCCTAGCTAAGACCCCGGTTGATAATTTCGATACTAATATTGAGCAACAGTACATACATACTGATATAACTATTGACAAAGATGATGGCGATTGGCGCGTTAGTTTAAGGGCGTTACCCGCTATAGTTATTAATAAGGAATATTTATCTCTACGCTCTCACATTCAAGATAAAACTTTATTTAATGAGCATTTGGTTGCAGCTCGTGGACTGGTTAGTTTCATTGAATATCGCAATCAATGTTTGCAATTGATAGCAAGGATGTTGGTTATAAAGCAAGAGCAAGCGCTAACCAAGGGCTTTAAATTTCTTACACCACTAAGTCAAAAACAATTAGCTTCGGAGCTTAATATGGGGGAATCCACACTGTCTCGTCTTATTAAAGATAGATACATGAACACCCCTATTGGAGTGATTAAGATTAAAGATTTGTTCTCCTCAAGTGTTGGCAATCATGCTTCAAAATCTGTCAAACAAATCATCAGTGAAATTATCCATCAAGAAACCAAGGCTCTTTCCGATCAAAAAATAACCAATCTACTCATTGAGAAAAATATAACCATCTCTAGAAGAACGGTAACTAAATACAGGGAGGCGTTAAAAATACCTTGCGCTAGGCACAGAATCCATAGCAGCATTTAATGAATAGGTAATTGTTCGAGAATGGTAGTCACGGTCAGATTTGAACTGACGACTTCCAGCATGTCATGCTGGCACTCTAACCAACTGAGTTACGCGACTATAAAAGA
>JYMV01013632.1_pt1 | contig 32269 bp, 30 predicted proteins | sample 338911 | NCBI WGS metagenome assembly JYMV01 (sample SAMN03354496, study PRJNA234377) | hydrothermal vent metagenome | biome: Deep sea; feature: Hydrothermal plumes at the Eastern Lau Spreading Center, Western Pacific Ocean; material: Seawater | place: Tonga | collected 2009 | depth 2000 m m
ATGGCGATTGCGGGTTTTGCCGTTTATGGATAGCCCGCTGGAGCCCTCTTACGGAAGAGGAGGTGGTTTACCGTCCTTCTCAAGAAGTGGGCGAAAATTACCCGCAAATTTCTCCTGAATATTTTGAATCTTCTGTCTATTTCGTCGATCCTGATGGCAGTTTTTGTTCTGGAGCTCAGGCTGTTTTCAAGGCCCTGTCTTACGCCCCTAATGGGAAGTGGTTGCTCAGGGCTTATGAGAGGGTACCGGGATTTGCCCCGGTTGCAGAATGGGGTTACAGGCAGGTAGCCGGAAATAGAAAAATCTTCAGCACGCTTACCCGGTGGATTTGGAGGGACTCGTTGGAAGCCCCCACCTGGTTTTTGACCCGGCGTGTGTTTCTCTTTCTCCTTGGGCTGGTTTATTTACTGGCTTTTTTATCCCTTTGGACTCAAATCGAGGGATTAGTGGGGCAGAGAGGCATTCTTCCGGTCGAGAGTTATTTAAAAGATGCGCATTGGGGCTCGGATCGTTTTTGGAATCTGCCCACCCTGTTCTGGTTTTATGCGGGGGATGGATTTTTGCGGGCAATCTGCTTGCTTGGAGTGGGAGCCTCCCTGTGTGTCATGGCCAACCGTGCGGTGGGTTTGAGCTTGTTGGTAATGTGGGGATTTTATCTTTCCCTGTTTAATGTGGCACAACCCTTTTTAGGATTCCAATGGGATACACTCCTTCTTGAAACGGGATTTCTGGCTCTCTTTCTGGTTCCTTGGCGCAGAAATAAAGGGACAACGCCACCTCCATCATCGTTAATCCTTTTCCTGTTTCGGTTTCTGCTGTTTCGTGTTGTTTTTACTTCCGGGCTGGTCAAGATACTCAGCCAGGACCCGACCTGGAGTGATTTCACAGCGCTCTATTACCATTATGAAACCCAACCGCTTCCAACCTGGATAGGTTGGTATGTGCACCAACTTCCGCACGCGTTTCAGGAGTTTTCGGTAGCCTGTGTTTTTATTATTCAACTTGGGGTGGTGTTCATGATATTTGGTCCCCGACGCATTCGTTACACCGGCTGTGCCGTGTTGGTTTTTCATGAGTGTTTGATTTTCCTGACTGGCAACTATTGTTTTTTTAACCTGCTGACCATCGCCCTATGTCTTCTTTTGCTTGATGACTCGGTGTGGCGGCTTCCCGGTAACCGGGAATTTTCCGGGCCGAAAGAAACAAAGCTGATTTCTATTCGGAAGAAAAAATTTCCCCCATGGCTGGGGGTAGGGGCATTGGGGATATGCATCATGCTTTATGCGGTTCCTTTATTTGTTACTTCCGGTAATTATCCTTCCATTTATGTTGCTATCGCGAACGCGATACGCCCCTTTCATATTTTTAATTCTTACGGCTTGTTCGCGGTGATGACAACATCGCGGCCGGAAATCATTATCCTGGGTAGTGATGATCGCGAAAACTGGTACCCTTATGAATTCAAATGGAAACCCGGCAATGTAGTGAATAAGCCGGAATTTGTTGCTCCACATCAGCCCCGGCTGGATTGGCAAATGTGGTTTGCCGCTCTCAGTAATTATGAAAGAAACCCTTGGTTGATCCAGTTCATGATCCGTCTTTTGCAAGGGTCCCCGCCAGTGGTAGCATTGCTGGGCAGCAACCCGTTTCCCGATAGACCTCCTAAGTATCTACAGGCACTAGTCTACGATTACCGGTTTTCAGACGCTGAATCTCGCAACCGGGAGGGTTCCTGGTGGACTCGAAAACTGCTCAGACCCTATACGCCGATTCTGCAATTGCCTGACTAAACAGTTTTCCGCTTTCCACCCAGAGAAGGGTGGAGAAAAACTGTTTAGCTGGACGAAAATTTTAGTATAATTTCCTGACAAGGAGATTTTATGCCAGGGCCTTTGGAAGATGAATTGGGAGATGTACTGGAAAAGTCCAGGGATGGCAAAGGCTGGACCCAGTCTGATCTGGCACATGCCTCCGGGATCAGCGTTAGTGATGTTTCCCGGATGGAACGCTATGAGTACGTGCCTGATGAGAGCATTTTAAAAAATCTTGCTCAGGTTCTTGATCTGCATGCCCCGTCATTGATCGCGGTCGCGAAAGAGACATGGTCCCCCCAACCGATAGAGCCGGATCCCGGCCCTTTCACTACAGTCTGTCTGGATTTGTTTATCGGAACCTATCCCGTTAAATGTTACCTAGTGATATGCAATGCCACAAAAACCTCTGCGGTGATTGATACGGGAGGAAATCCGGAGGCCATCATTAAGAAAGCTACAGAGCTGAAACTTCAACCGGAAAAAATTCTTTTAACCCATGCCCATTTTGATCACGCAGGCGGACTGGAACTTTTGGATGAAACCTATAAATGCCCCGTCTGGATCGATAAAAAAGAACCCCGTCCTTCGGGGAGTCGTGATTTCCGCTTTTTGCAGGATGGGGAAATTTTAAAACTGGGGAATTTAAATATAGAAGTTCTTTTCACGCCGGGCCATACCCCTGGCGGAGTTTCTTATAAAATCCATGACTCGGTTTTTTCCGGCGATGCCATCTTCGCTGGTTCCATGGGGCGGGCTAATTCCTCCTGGTCAGGACTGTACAATTCCATTACTCAAAGGCTTTTGACCCTGCCGGACCACACGCGCCTTTTCCCTGGCCATGGTCCTGCCACCACCGTTGGCGAAGAAAAATGCCACAACCCCTTTTTCTCCACCGGCGAGCCGCCTCCTTGACGCTGGACCCAATAAAGCCACCCCTCCCCCTCCCCATGAGGGGAGAGGGTGGGGGAGGGGATGGAGCAATGACTATTAAGTCGAGATAACTTTTTGCTAGCCAGAAGGGCTATTGCCATTTGCCTCCGGTAGCTCACCGGGGGGCTTGCCAAATCTGCGATGGGGAATATACTTCAAGGTATGGATCCCGAAAAAGTCAACTACCACTATTGTGATGATCTTCCCACCTGTCCCTGGCCGGAGGGAACACGGATTCTGGTGACCGGGGCCGCCGGATATGTGGCTCGCAGGTTGATTCCCGAACTGGTTTCACGGGGCTATATTGTCCGGTGCATGTACAGGAATAAAAGTTGCCCGTCGTTTCTGACACATCCTCGTGTCGAGCATGTCTATGCGGATTGTCTGAACATGGAAGAACTGCTTCCCGCCTTGAAGGATGTTGACTACGCATATTACCTGATTCACAGCATGAGGTTGAAGAAGGAAGAGTTTATAGTAAACGACCAGAAGGCCGCGAAAAACTTCAGGGAATCGGCGGAACAGCATGGGGTGAAACGGATTGTTTACCTGGGTGGACTGGGAGAAAAAAATGACCGCATGTCGCCGCATCTGAGAAGCAGAAGGGAGGTCGGAGATATCTTGTCCGGGGGCAATGTTCCGGTTATCCGGGTTCGGGCGGCCGTCATCATCGGCACCGGAAGCGCCTCTTATGAATTGATCAAATCGCTGACTTTGAATAACCGCTTCATTCCTTTTATACCGGAGTTCAACTCCGTGTGCCAGCCTGTTGCGATCCGGGATGTCATCAAATACATGGTCGGTGTCATGGAAACCCCGGGCCTGGGTACATGTGTTTTCCAAATCGGTGGCAAGGATGTGTTGACCTATGAGGAAATGATTTTAAGCTTCGCCAGAATCATGAATCGCCGCATCCGTTTCATTGATGTTTCATGGGTGCCCCTTCCCGTTGACTGGATGTGCCGGCTTTATGCATACTGGCTGCATTGTTTTATTTCCATTCCGGTAAATATTACTGCGCTTTTGTTGAGCAGTCTTAAAACAAATGTGGTGTGTGCGGATAACAAAATTTCAACAATACTTCCCTTTGAACCGCTGGACTTTGTGACCTCTGTGAAATGGGCACAGGAGAAGGAAAAACGTTCGATGGTATTTTCCCACTGGAGTGATGTTCCTCCTGAAAATATGAGTGACCTTTTACCCCTTTGCGAGTTTGAGTCTTCCGAATTTATCATTGAAGAGCATGAAATAGATATTCCGGCAACTCCGGAACACGTATTCCCGGTGGTCTGCCAAATCGGCGGTAAGCATGGCTGGAACCACGCAAACATGCTTTGGGAGATCCGCGGCCTGATTGACAGGTTTTTAGGGGGAGTGGGATTACAAAGGGGGCGGCGGGACCCCGCCCACCTTCGCGTAGGAGATTCGGTCGACTTCTGGAGAGTGGAAAAGCTGGAGTCTAATCGTGAGCTGCTCCTGAGAGCAGAGATGATCACTCCGGGCCTATCCTGGCTCCAGTTTCAGCTTGACCCGGGTGAGGGAGGGGGAACCCGTTTGACGGTGAAGGCGCATTTCATTCCCAAACCTTTTTGGGGGAATCTTTACTGGGCGGTATTGTCGAACTTCCATTCCTACATATTCAAAGGGATGCTGGAGTTTTTCAGGAAAAAGAGCTTGGAGACGGGCACGAATTAGAGCTTGGACCGGAGGAGATACGCAATGCTTATTAACGATGGAGACACGGTTTGTATTGTTGGGGGAGGGCCCGGTGGATCGGCCTGCGCCATGGCTCTTTTAAGTGAAGCCCGGCGAGTGGGCAGGAAGATCGATGTGGTGTTGTTCGAGCATAAAAAATTCTCCGAACACCGCCACTACAACCAGTGTATTGGCGTGCTCTCTCCGCCTTTTGAGGATATCCTGAAAAATGAACTGGGTCTGGTTTTGCCCGACCACCTGGTGCTCAATGATATGGAGGGCTATCGTCTGCATTCTGATTTATTGAGTCTGGATTTGATTGGAGAAGAATCTGGCCGGTCAGTTTCTGTGACACGCTCCAAGTTTGATGCCTTCATGCTCGAAGAGGCTCAGAAGGCAGGCGCTCAAGTCGTTCATGACCGTGTGACGTCGGTTGAAGTAAACCATGACGGGGTGCTGGTTTATAGTGAGGGAGATAACATTAAGTGCGCGGTCGTGGTGGGAGCTTTTGGCCTGGATGATGGAACGTGCAGGATTTTTGAGCAAGGAACCCCATACCGGCAACCGGACTTTCTGAATACGGTGATTACGCGTTTTTACCCTGGAAAGGAATTCATGCAAAGCATGGGGTCCATCATCCATGCTTTTCTGCTTTCCCATCCCGGTTTGGAGTTTGGAGCGGTCACCCCGAAGGGAGAACATATTTCCATCAATATTGCAGGCCGTAAGGTTTCCTCGCATATCATGATGGAGTTTCTGCGTTCGGCACCGGTGCAACGTTTTCTTCCTCCCCATCAAAGGCGCGAAAAACCTCTGAACTATTTTAAAGGCAAGTTTCCCATCGCGCCGGCGCGGAATTTGTTTGGTGACCGTTATGTGACAATCGGAGATGCGGCAGGGCTCATGCGGCCTTTCAAGGGAAAGGGTATTAACTCCGCCATCATTACCGGTATTTATTCCGCCCGTTCCATCATGAGGCATGGGGTTTCTAAACAAGCCTTCGCCGAAAACTTTTATCAGGACTGCAGTGAATTGACCGAAGACCTTCCCTATGGACGGGCCGTCCGGATTCTGACCAACCTTGCCACAAGCTTTAAGTTCATGGATCATATGATAGCGGTGGCGGCAGAAAGGCCCGATTTTATGAAGGCCATGTTCGGCAGTGTTTCCGGACACGACCCGTATAAAAAAATCATAATGGAAACTGCCAGCTTGTCACTTGCTTTTACTTTTGCGCAAAAGATCCTGGGACATTTTGTATTCCGTCAGGAGGCTCGTCTCCCAGCAAAAAATGACAGCCCGACTGCATGAACGCGCCGTAGACATTGCCGGGGTTCCTGTGATATTCTTCCTGCTCTCCCACAAGGGTCTCATGAAAAAAATATATTTGATAATCACGTTCTTGATGGTTTTTCTCCTGCTAGGGTGTCCTCCTCCGCCCAAGGCCGGAAAAAAAATGCCCCGTATTTTTGCCCTGAGCTATTCCATGGAGACGAGAAGAGAGCCTTCCTTTCTCATTGCCGATGATTTTAACCGCAACAATATTCTGGATTTGGTTGTGGTCAATAGCGGCGACAGTTCCTTTTCATTTTATAAGGGAAACGGGGATGGGACTTTTAAGGATCAACGTGTTTTTAGGACTGGAGGGGACCCCATTTGCCTGGTTTCGGCAGATTTCAATGAGGATGGCTATAAGGATGTCGGGGTACTCAATTATGCTGACCAGTCCATCCAGATATATTTGAACACCCGGTTGGGAAGTTTTCAGAAAACAAACCAGCTTCTTATGCCTGGAAAAATCCCAATCAATATGGCATCTGGAGATTTCAATGGTGACGGAAGAATGGACCTGATTGTTACCATGCGTTTTTCAAATGTGGTGATGCCTGAATCCATGGCTGTTAAGGGCCAGCCTACAGGTATTGTAGTCGGAGATTACAATCAGGATGGAATGACAGATGTTGCCGTGGCTTTGGCGGGTAACGGAAATAAAGGGGTCCAGGTCTTATGGGGTAAGGGTGATGGGAAGTTTGAAAGCTCCAAAGTTTTTAAAGCCGGGAAACAGCCTCTTAGCATTGTCAGTCTTGATGTAAATAATGACGGATGGATGGACTTTGTGACCTCCAGCAACTCGTTGCATGCCTTGACCACAATTGTGAATAAGGGAGATAAAACATTCGATTCGTTAAAGGATTTTGCATCCGGGAATTTCCCGAAATTTGTCGTAGCCGCCGATTTTACCGGAGATGGTTTGCAGGATATTGCTGTGTCCAACGCTACGGATGACAGGATAACTGTTTCCCTTGGCAGAGGAGACGGAACTTTTACCTATCCTCCTATCTACCACACGGTCGATGAACATCCTCAAGGCATGGCGGTGGGAGATTTTAATGGCGATGGATTGATCGATATTGCAGTTTCCTGCAGGGATAAAAACCTCATCGACATCCTCAGCAAGAAAGATATGATCAATCCCAAGCCGGACCTCCCTCAGAAAGAATCCAAGTCGTCCTGATTTGTAATGCGGGTGATGTGTTAGATTGCTACAGGCAGGTCAGAAACAGGTTGCAGGCGGCCTTCGGGGTAGACGTAAAAAACATTTTCAGGATCGATTTGTTGCGCTACTTCAAGGACATTCTGAAAGCCTTGCAGGTGATTGTTGGCAATCGGAACCAGAACAAAATCATATTGCACATTCTTAAGTTTTTCAATCAAATCGGCAGGCATCGATTCGGCTGAAAAGAATCCGGTGCCGTAGGAATAAATTTGATTCAGTCCCTGCAAATCCTCCAGGTCTTTCGCGGAAACATTTTGGCCCAGCAGATCCACGTTAGCCTCCTTGTTCAAATTCTCAAGGATCAGGCGGATCATCCAGTTTCGGACGCTTCGGAGTACCAGAACGCTGGCTCCGTCAGGAATCACGCTAAAGGAAGATTTTGCATTATTTGAAAAAGCACAGGACTGAGCTTTCTCTTTTCCAAAGTCAAAAGCAGACAGCGCTTTCTTGAAGTTCGCCTGGATTGCTTCGGCAGGATAATGCGGATAGCGGACCACAACCTGGCCGTTGCCATCAAATCCTTCCCAGTTTGTGGAAGTGGGCAGTAACGATTCCTCCTTGCAGGAGTTATAGAAATCTGTTCCCGGCTGGGGAGTATTGATAGAAACCTGGACTTCATCGAGCCAGCCTTTAGAGGCCATTTCATAAACCAGATCCACTGTTTTCTGGTCTTCCTCCCGAGAAGAGCCTAGCCCGCCGATGCTGATGGTTCCATAAATCAGCATGCCGATGCTTTTGCCAAATTTAACCATGGTGCGAAGTTTATTCAGGTCGTGTTTTTTACCCAGGGTCATTTTTTCAGCAACCTTGTCACTGCCTGTTTCGATCCCAAAACGGATTTTGTAATATCCTGCCGCGCGCATTTCTTGCATAGCTTCTTCATCTAAAGAAGCGTATTCGCACATGGCTTCGTATTTGAGGTGATCCAGTCCGGCAGAGCGAATGGCTTTGGCGAGGGAGATATTGAAGCTTCTTTTTATATTGTGGACTTCTTCATCAAAGAACACGCCTTCCATTTCCGGATATTTTTCGTGCAAGGTGCGAATCTCTTCGACAACACTGGCAACGTTTCTCGGTCGCCAGTTCAGTTCATCGTAATAGAGGGTGGCCGCCGCGCAGAAATTACAACGGCGCGGGCAACCTCTTGAAGCGTACATCTGGATTTGTTTATAACGGCAATTGGGTTCGTGATAATCGATGCGTCTGACATCATCGTCTTCAGGAAAAGGCAAGGCGTTGATGTCGATCAACGAGCCCCGGGCATTCGGGTGAACGCCGGCAAGTTTTTTTGGATTTTTTCCCTGGATCAGGTCGAGAACTGTGAACTCATATTCGCCAATGCATACGTAATCCGCAACTTTCAGGACCTCTTCCGGATGGGCCATAGGGTGTTGCCCGGTAAAGATCAGTTGGGTTCCAAAAGCTTCCTTGAGTGCTGAGGCCAGGCGAAGGTCTTCACGCATTGTGCGGGTAGAACTTTCCATGATGAGCCAGTCGGGTTTTTCAGTGCTGGCATGCGTGAAATAAGTTTCAAAACCCCAGCCCTGAAGCACGCCATCCATGAATTTTACATGATGGTTGGTTTCCCGTTTTAAAAGGGAAGAGGTGTAGGCCAGTTCCCAGGGGTAGTACCCGCAATTGGTGAAATTCTTCACGCCCAGAGACCAGCGTGATGGTACGTGGACCATGTGGTAACCATCCCGGTCGATTCCTACAGAGTTGGCGACAATGATATTCATGGATTTCATCAGGCTTGGCTTACGGCTTTATCCGCTTCCGGCACTGGACTGCGGGAAGGCTGATAAGATTCGTGAGAAACGGATTTTCTCCCAAACAGCTTGCGAACCCCCCATTCTCCGATCAAGGCCAGGGTTATGATGAAAAAAAGCAGGGCCGTGGCGGCATAATTGATTCCCAGCCAGAAAAAGGTGGTTTTTTCCATGAGGGATTTCCGCACCGCCTTGGCGGAGTCCAGTTTCACGAAAGTGCCTCTTGAGTTATAACCGCGGACTTCTTTGGAATGTGCGGCGCAGGCTAAAAGATCGATATTGGAGTAACCCAATCCGTGGTCGATATTATAAAGGGCTACAGCAAGATCAAATTTTTTTCCCCGTAAACAAGCAATGTTTTTCGTGCCGTAGCTGGAGACACTCATTCTCCGCTGATCTGTAATGGTGAGGACCTCATCAATGAGAGGGTCCTGTTCTACTGCTTCGCGAGCCGATTCCGGGGCCAGAACAGTAATCCGGCACTCGGGAAACTCTTCTTTCAGGGAAAGCAGGGTCTGGTTCAGAATCCGCGTGGCGGAACGAATTACGAGAATATTTTTTTGGCTTTCCTGCGTATCCATAGATTAGCCGGGAATATGGGCGCGACCAAAGTCGCCGGGGTTTTCCAAGTCAAACACTTTGCCTTCGACATTGACGGCGACCAGCTTTTTGATGCCGGAACGTTTTGCGATAGCCTTGACTTCGGAATAACCGTTTCCGGAAATATTGTTAAAAGGAATCACGCCCAGTGAAAACGATTTCTTTTTCAGCTCTCCCATCAAAGTTTCAGGGAACGTTTTCTGGTTGAAATGGGAGTCTCCATAAAGGAGCACTTCACGAACATGGGGGTTTTTCCTTAGTTCCTGCTCCACTCCAGGTTGCGCAAGAACCGTTACTTCCTTATTGAACTGGCTGTGGATGGAATCCACGACATCGTTGATCTGCTTCATCCTTGAACTACGAAAAAGAAGAATCTCGCCGCCGTTAGTGTTGAACTGCAGGTTTTTAAAACTATCCTTGGCGGTGGCATTATAGCGTTGGTTGAAACCTACTTCATAGAGTTTCTCCGCTTCCTTGAAATTGACCATGATTTTTTCAGCCGAATATTCCGGGCGGTTGACCACGACATGATTTCCCCCGTCAAAATGTTTCCAGTCCAGATCTTTGAGGTAACCCTGAGCCTTCATGCGATTGAAGAAAGGGGTGCCTGGTTGCGGGGTGCTGATGGAAAGCTGGAACCGCCACAGCAGATTGCGATCAAGAAGCTCACGAATGAGGTCAAGAGTTTTTTTATCGCAATCATCGGTAGAGCCTTCGCCTCCAAAGGTGAATGTTCCATAGAATTTCAGGCCAATGCTGGTGCCATGTTTCATGAGCTGTTTTAGCTTTGGCACATTAAACTTTCTCTGCAGTTCCATTCCACGCGCGGCATGTTCACCGGCAGTCTCAATTCCGAGTCGAATCATGTAATAGCCGGCACTTTTCATGTTGTCGAGAACTTCTTCGTCCATGGGCCATTGACCGCACATGACATCGTATTTCAGGTCGTCGAGTCCGTTTTCCCGGATTGCTTTAGTCAGTTCCAGGATATATTTTTTGCTTCCGTTATGAACCTCTTCATCAAAAAAGATTCCCTCTAGTTGCGGATATTTTGTACGCAGGGTCTGTAATTCGTAGATCACATTGTCCGGATTTCTCGGGCGCCAGTTAGGACGTTGATAGGAAATATTTCCGCATACACAGAAGGTACAAGACAATGGGCAACCTCGCGATGCATAGGCCTGGATTTCCAGATATTCACTGGAAGGCTCGCCGGGCATTCCATATGCCAAGCGGGAGACGTCATCATCTTCAGGAAGCGGTAAATCGTTCACATCAAGCGGGGGCCTGATGTTGGTGTTGGGCCAGAGTCCCATAATATCAGGAAGGGCTTTGCCCTGGAGGATGTCACGCACAACCATTTCGTATTCCCGCAGGATAACATGGTCAGCATATTCGCTCACCTCTTCAGGGAAAGTGGTGGGGTGAGGCCCACAGAAAATCAGCTTTGTTCCAAACCTTTTTTTAATTTCCTTGGCAAACAGGCTATCGGCTTCGATGGTGCGTGTAGCGCAATCCATGACCAGATAATCCGGGCCGAAATCAGAGACTTTTTCCACAAACGTATCGTGGTCCCATTTTTCCAGGCAGCCATCAAAAAATTTAACTTCGTGGTCGGTGTCCCGTTTAAGAATCGAAGAGCAATAAGCCAACTGCCAAGGGTAATATGTAAAAATGCTGTGGTCTTTTGTACTGTTGGTCCAACGGCTGGGGGAATGGATCATGGCATACCCATCGGCGTCAATTCCAACGGAGTTACAAATGGCTATTTTCATAGATTTCCTCTACTGGCTACACGATTACTGGGTATAAAATATTTTGTTGTAGGTTCTCCGCCCACTAGCGTGGGATGCAATTAGCAAGGACTCGTCAAGCCGAGAGCATCGTTGCCAGGTACGTGATATTCTCCCTTAGCTTCGTGCCCCGAAGGGGTAAAAAGCTATGGCAAGTTACCAGCGGAGGTCCTCCGTACTTTTCCCGGAACCGGAAAAGGGTTCACTTCGTGGGAAGAGTCTAAAACTCATAGCGGTTGAAATCAATTAAAACTTTAATAATAAAGGGTTTTCTGGGAACCTGCCGGATTGATTTGTTAGGAGTTATGCGGCTGGGAAGAACCTTAGAGAAGACCTCTTGTCGTTGGGGATTCACCTTGACAAGGGTTGGCGGACTTGTAAAGATACCGCGCCTTTATTTCAGATATTTTAGATGGTCTTGCAGGATTATCCTATTCTCTGACAGGAAAATTAAATGGACAACGAAAATGAGCCCAAATCAGGGTTTTTTGCCCGGCTGAAATCCGGACTCGCAAAGACCCGCTCGAATTTTGCCGGGGGATTTGACAATATCGTTCATGGCAAAGCGAAAGTTGGGCCGGAGTTGCTCGAAGAGCTTGAAGAAACTCTCCTCCTCGCCGATGTAGGCATGCAGACCACCTCATTCATTCTGGATGATTTGAAACGCGAAGTTTCCCAGAACCGGATCCGTGAAAATAAGGAGGTGCTGGGACAGTTAAAACAACGCATGATCCATGTCTTGTCGCAAAACCAGAAGCCCCTGGCATTTTCAGAACACCAGCCTTTTGTGATATTGGTTGTGGGAGTGAATGGTTCGGGTAAAACCACCACAATAGGAAAATTGGCCCGGCATTGGAAACAGGAAGGCAAAAAAGTATTGTTAGCGGCCGGGGATACCTTTCGGGCCGCGGCCATTGACCAGTTGCAGGTCTGGGCAGATCGGTCGGGCATTTCCTGCATCAGCCAAAAGATCGGGGCTGATCCTTCGGCGGTTGCTTACGATGCGGTTCAGGCCGGGCTGGCCCGTGAGATGGACTTGGTTCTCATCGACACGGCAGGGCGGTTACAGACCAATACCAACCTGATGGAGGAATTGAAAAAAATCAAGCGGGTGATTGGAAAAGTCCTGCCAGGGGCTCCACACGAAACCTTGTTGGTTCTGGACGCGACCATTGGGCAAAACAGTATTTCCCAGGCGCGACTATTTAATGAGGCACTTGAAGTGGATGGGTTGGTGATGACCAAACTGGATGGAACGGCAAAGGGTGGGGTTCTGTTCAATATAACCGATGATTTGAAACTTCCGATTCGGTTTGTAGGAGTGGGTGAGAAGCCGGAAGACTTGCAGGAATTTAATCCGCAAACTTTTGTGGAAGCGCTAATCCCCGGTTAAGGCAGTATCGTCGTCATATTCCATTGGGTTTTGCGGGGCTATTTTTTCTAAAGTCTCAAACTGTTTTTGTACTATGTACTGGTGAATCCTGTCCCGATCCTCGTCGTCCATTCCTTCAAAGAAACGAAACCGGAAAATATCACCTTCATCCATCATGCCGCCTTTTTTGATTGAGACCAGAAAAACTTCTGATTTGATGATGACCGGCTCTTCCAGGGGCAGGGCAAACAAGGCGGTTATGGGTTGCCCGCTGTGAATCCGGGTGAGTCCTTGGATTTCGCAACCGAAACCGCTGGCGCTCAAGTCCCGAATACTTGTGCAGAACACCCGTTCATCTTGCATGGTAAGGCAAAGGTCCAGAGGATATTGGTTGTTTAACTGAAGACGGTAAAAGTCCCTGCGGTCAATATCGGGATCGGCAGGAATTTCTTTGGATTTCCAGCGGAAAAGCTTCCTAAGTCAACGTTCAACAGGCCGATATGCCGGTTCTGGCTTTATGCCCGGGTCATATTTGCTTACCATGAATCAACCTTTCTTTCACCAAATGCGAGTGCACAGATACTTGTTTTATTAAGTTTCGGCATTACTTCCGCAGAGCTTTAGCCCTGATTTGGCCACACGCCAGTGGTGGGAGGTCGATTTTTGTGTTAATTTTCAGATATGATGGCAAGATAGACAATATTCGGTATACAGTTATTATGACTTTTGATCAATCCCGAGCCTTTCCGACCAGAGACGTTGAGCCATGAACCCTAAGAGCGATGACCTTTCGGGGATGCAAATCCTTCTTGTTGACGATGTTCCCCTGAATATTGAAGTTCTTTTCCAAACTCTTAAGTTAAAGAACTATCAAATTTCCATGGCAAATAGTGGAGTCAAGGCTTTAGAGCTGATCCCAAAATTGCAACCCGATTTGATTTTGCTGGATATCATGATGCCGGGGATGGATGGAATCGAAACCTGCAGAAGACTGAAAGACGATGAATCGACCCGGGATATTCCGATCATATTTATCACCGCCAAAACGGAAACAGAAGATGTGTAGCGGGGTTTAAGGCGGGCGGCGTGGATTATATCACCAAGCCTTTTCATCTGGAAGAAGTGCTGGCCCGTGTGGAGACGCATTTGAGATTGAGAAAGACCCTGAGAGATAAAGATAACCTGATCTCTGAATTGCGGGACACCCACGAAGTCTTGATGAACTCGGCCAGAATGGACCTGTTAACCGGACTCCATAATCGACTGGGTTTGGAAGAAAAACTGTGCCAGGAACAGTCCCGAAGCCAAAGGACCGGGAAATCCTTCTCGATGATTCTGGCTGATATCGATCATATCAACAAGATAAATGAAGAGTTCGGAATGAACATCGGGGACCAGGTTATCATTCGTACTGCAGTCATCCTGACGGAGAGTGTTAGAAATCATGACTTGGTGAGCCGTTGGAGCAGTGAAGAGTTTTTGATCCTCCTTCCCGAAACAGCGTTGGAGGATGCAAAATTGCTGGCAGAAAAAATTCGCTCCTGCATAGAGAATGAAAAGCTGAATTTCAACCAGAATCAAATTGCCTTAACCCTCAGTATAGGTGTCAACAATTGTTCGCCGGATATGAAATGGGATAAATGTCTGGCCGGGGCTCAGGAGTGCCTGCGCCAGGCAAAAAAACTGGGCCGGAACAGGTTGGTTGCTGTTGAAAATGACTAGTGTTGTGTTCCAAAAATTCTTTTGCAAAGTTTTTTCTTCCGGAACTTCAAGCTACACCACAATTCCAGAAGGAGCTTGAATGAACCCCCTGTTCCAATTCTCTTTCGCCTTCCGCCCCAAGAGGTAAAAGTTTGTCTATCAGCGCTGACGATTTCCAGGCGGTACAAAAATTTCTTTTAGAAAATTCCGGCATTTCCCTTGCTGCCGGAAAGGAGTATTTGGTTGAAGGGCGACTGCAGTCCCTGGTTCATAGTGAAGGGTTTGACGATCTTCATGCGCTGATCGTCAAACTGAGAGGGGGTCGCGAAGGCGATTTGAGCCGAAAAGTTATGGAGGCTCTGACCACCAACGAGACCTCCTTTTTTCGTGACAAGCATCCCTTTGAAACTTTAAGGACGGCAATTATCCCGGATCTGTTCAATAAGCCCGAGCTCGGCAAACAGATCACTATTTGGTCTGCGGCCAGTTCCAGCGGTCAGGAGCCTTATTCACTGGCCATGCTTTTAGCTGATTCTTTTGCTTGGGCAACGGATTGGCAAATCAAGATCGTTGCCAGCGATATTTCCGAAGAAATGCTGCCAAATGCCGTTCCGGATTGTACTCCCAGTTCGAAATTTCACGGGGGCTTCCGCCGCATTACCTTCCCCGGTTTTTTCAGAGGGCCGGGTCCCAATGGCAAGCCAAACCTGAAATCAGGGAGCGCATTGATTTTCGCTACCTCAACCTTTGCGAGGACTGGGGGGCTACCAAGAATGGACATTATCTTCATGCGAAATGTCCTGATTTATTTCGAAGCCGACACAAAAAAAACCATTCTTGAAAAGGTACTCAAGGTGTTAAAACCGGGGGGATATTTGTTTCTGGGCTCCGGAGAGGCTCCGGTAGGACTGGAGGACCGCTTCCAGCCGACAGACTTTTCCATCTCCGCTTGTTTTAAACTTGCGCCTGCCTGAAACCCGCATCCATCCTTCGATGTACCCCTCCGGGGCAAGAAGGCAACGGAATGAATATCACTAATTCAGGATGACGGTTTAGTTAGTAGGCCAGGGCCTCCTCGTAGCTGATTTTTGAGAAGCATTCCAGAGTTGAAATGGGACTGCAGTTGTATACCTTGACATTGGTGGAAGCCAGGATCTCGGCACCATAGTTCAGCATCTTATTCATTTTTGGAAATTCTGTTTGCTCATGGTTCAAGGTTTGCGGGTCTTGCCCGAAAAAATGTGTATTGGGTCCTTCATGTTTTAAGTCTAATCCCAGGAAGAAAATCTTTTTGAAGCCCATATAAACGGCTACTTGCAGGGCGAAGTAGGAAATTGTGTATCCGGAATAGATCCCTTCTTCAAGATCATGGCTGAATCCTTCCCCTCCGAGCAATTTCATGGTCAGACCCAAGGGCCGGTCTTTGAGCGTGAATAATTTACGGACATTTTTAAAGGCATCGAGGTAAAGATCAAATAGGCGGTAATCAAAAACGCATTGGTAATAGGGTGTCGGATAAACCAGAATGGACCGATTCAGCCCCATCACGATTTTGTTTTTCAATAACGAAAGATCAAGATCAGCCAGAGAGGGACCCGAGGCAAGAATGAAAATATTTTTCCCCAGGTGCAGATTTTTATAATCGGAGATTTGTTCCATAATTTTAAGAGAAGCTTTTATTTGATTTTCCTGCTGGTGTTAAATTTTACTCATACACTATGCGGACTAAGGCAACTCGCCGGTCCTCAAATAAACGAATCCTCTCCCACTTCGACATATTTAATCATACGGCGGTTGTATGTATAGACCCCGTGTACCCGGTTGTTATTCCCCAAAATAAAATTAGGGTAGGAAATTTCCAACTGAAATTTGTCAAGATGCTTTACTTTCTCCCAGGTCTTTCCTCCATTCCGGCTCCACGATGCGCTGAGGGGCCAGCGCTGGTGTTCCTCAGTATGGTTATATATCACCACAAGATTATCATTAGTTATAAAGGCTGAAATTCCTGACAGAGGGTTAGGCAGAGGGGTCATTTGCGGTCGCGACCAGGTTTTTCCTTGATCAATAGAATGGCTGAGGCGGATTCTTCTTGGGTCGGTAGACGGCCTGAAGAACAGGGTCAGTCTTCCACTACCCTCTTTCACGATCACAGACTGAATGATGCCAAGGGTTTCAAAACGATAAACCTCCTCCCATTTGGAATAGGGCGGATTGCTGGAAAGCAGGATGGATTGCTGGGTTCGCTCATCATAAGCAGGCAGTAGATAGGCGCCCGAATCCAGCAAAACCGGTGGATGCCGAACCATCGTGCCCGGCTTCTGCCAAAGTTGGACGGGTTTTGACCATGTTTGCCCCTCATCATCCGACCAGATCCCATGCAGGTAGGCATCGTCCCAATAGTGTCCCTTCAACACCACAAATAGCAGGTGAATGCGCCCGCCAGGATCCTGAAAAAGCACTGGGTTGCCGATGGAATATTTCCCTACATCCAGAATGGATTCGGCAAGGTTCCAATAATTATGCTTCTTTTTTGCGAGAACCAGGGTGGGACCGGAATGTTCATCTTCAGGGTAAACATACCAGACAACCATCAGGGCGCCCGACTGAGTTTCAAATATGGAAGGGCAATGACAAAACATGTCTTTGCCGGAGGGGTTGTGCAGAAATGTAGCTTCAATCATGAAGCGAGGGCGTCCTTTTCTAAATGCTAAAATTTATTATGGGACTCCTTTTATTGTAAGGGGAGTGAACGCGGTTATCGACAAATATTTTTTTGTGATGTAATTCTGTGGAGTGAACTTTTCGGGTTCGGCTTCGGGTTGGGGGGAGTCAGGAAGAAAATGGAGGCACCGGGCGGACTCGAACCGCCGATAGAGATTTTGCAGACCTCTGCCTTACCACTTGGCGACGGTGCCCTGCTTGTTTGTAGCGATGAAAAATATGGAGCGGGAGAAGGGATTCGAACCCTCGACCTCAACCTTGGCAAGGTTGCACTCTACCACTGAGTTACTCCCGCATATTTTGATGTATATTTCCTCAATCGTGTTTGTCAAATTCTATTTTCTCAGAAACTTCGTTTCGGTTCCCTCAATCAGGCGAAGAATGTTGTCGTAATGCTTCTGCAAGGTGAACAGGCCGACAATGGCCGCAAGATATATATAAGGAAGGGGCAGTTTAAAATAAATGGCAAACAAAGGAAGAGAAATCGCCGCCATGATCGACCCTATGGAAACATAGCCCGAAATCCACAGGCAGGCAGAAAACACCCCGACCGCGCACAGAGTTGCCCAAGGCATGATGTATGAAAACAGGCCCAGGCTGGTTGCGACCCCTTTGCCGCCCTTGAACTTCAAGAAAATGGAATAGAGATGGCCGAGAAAAACCATGAGCCCGGCAAGGGCAATCACAAGCGGTTTTTCGTACAGCAGACTGGCACCAAAAACCACGAGGAGCCCCTTCAGCACATCTCCCAACAGGGTCAGCAGTCCGGCTTTTTTACCCAGTACCCGCGCCACGTTGGTGGCGCCGATATTGCCGCTACCTTGTTCACGGATGTCTATGCGCTGGGCCCGTGCCAGTACAACGCCAAAAGGAATGGACCCGATCAAATACGATATCAGACACAGGGCGGGAATTTCAGTCAGCATAATGAATGAGGTCGAGGGTGGTCATTCGGTTTCGTCCACCCATGATTCGTTTTGCAGTTTGGTCCTTAGTTTTAATTTGGCTCTTTTTTCGATTTGCCGCACCCGCTCACGGGAGAGGCCAATCTCTTTTCCAATTTCCTCCAGTGTTTTGACGTCCCCAAAAAAACCGAAACGCATTTTGAGGATTTTGGCTTCCCTCTCCGAAAGGTCTTCCAGTAATTGGTCCACCTTTTTGTTGAGAAACTCCTGCATGAGTTGGTCATCGTACGGAATGAAGTCCTTGTTTTCCAGGAGATCCAGATAGGGCGTGTCTTCATCATCTTTTAAAGGCGAGTCGAGCGAAAGGTGGGTCCGGTACGCACGCATGATGGAGCTGATTTCTTCGTCTCCATATCCCAAGCTCTTTGCCAGTTCGGCCTGGGTTGGTTCACGCTCCAGGGCTTGTACCATCTGCTGGCTCCTTTTGTTGATCTTGTTGACTTTTCCGGCTTGCTTGACGGGAAGCTTCACGGTGCCCGACTGCTCGGCGAGGGAATGCATGATGGCCTGTTTGATCCACCATACAGCGTAGGTGATGAACTTGACATTCCTGGAAACGTCAAATCGTTTAGCGGCCTGGATCAATCCAATGTTTCCTTCTTCAATCAAGTCCTGAAGAGAAATGCCCAGTCCCCGGTATTTGTTGGCTACGGTCACGACATACTTTAAATTTCTGCGAACCATTTCCTGAATGGCTTTGGGGTCTCCGTCTTTAATGGATGTTGCTAATTTGATTTCTTGTTCCCGGGTGAGAATTTTGATCCTGCTGATTTCCTCCATGTATTGGGTGAGCGGGTCATGGTTGGTCCCTTTATCCTTCGGGGGTGAAGAGCGTTTGGCTCGTTTCTGTTTGGGGGTTTTGGACATAATTTGTTTAGCGCATGGCTTTCAAGCGAAGCCGTGCCTCTTTTGCGAACTCGCTTCGGGGAGAGTTTTTAATTACGGTTTTATAATATGCAGTGGCCTCGGAAAAATTTTGCTCATGATAATAGGATTCGCCCAACAGAAACTCGGCTTCGAGAATATAAGAATGCTTGGGGTATTCCACTTTCAAGCGTTTGAGCCGGAGGATAGCCGCCTGATAAGAACCGGTACGGTAATAAAACTTGCCGATTTCAAACATGTTTTGCGCCAGTATATCCAGGCACTGGGTAATTTTTGCTTTTGCCTGTTTCAAGTAAGAACTTTGTGGAAAATCCTGTACGAAGCGCTCAAACCCTTCCAGCGCCGAATGAACCGGGGTCAAATCTCGCGATGCCAGATCGGTCAATTTGAAACTGGATTTGGCTTTATAAAAATGTGCCCGGTCCACAAACTGGTGGGCGGGGTAGAGTTCGATAAACTTCTGGTAATGAAATTTAGCCTCTTCATATGCCTCTCCGCTATAATGAAGGTCTGCCAGCAACATGGTTGCCGCTGTCCGCTCTTTGCTGTCTGGATAATCTTCCAGCAATAGCTGGATTTTGGCTTTGGCTTCTTCGGTTTCCTTTTCTTTCGCCAGACGTTTGCCTTGTTGTAATAGTTCGTTTGCGCTATAGGTCCTCTCTTTTTTTGTTGTGGTGCAAGCAAAGAGCAGTGCCAGCACTAAAACCAGAGTGAAAAAAGAACCAAATTTAGAGAAGAGACGGAATGGTAACATTATGGTGTTTAGTCGTTGAAAGTTGCTTTCGAATATATACTAAAAAACCTTATGTTTAAAGAGCTTAATCATCTTGAGGGACTTGAAAGCTCCTTGCTTATCAAGAAAACTTCGTGCTATAACTTCAACAATATTTCCATCTTTTGGATGGGGACCTCATCAAAATAGAGAACATTATGAGACGGCCAATCAAAATCGGATTGTTAAGCTTGTTGGCTGGGTGGTATCCCGGTCTGGTCAATTCTGCCTTTGCTGTGGACACAGATGGATCGGGGAAACTGCTTTCCACCTTCGAAAAGGGCGGCTTCATGATGTATCCCATTCTTTTTGCCTCTGTGCTCATGCTGGGCATTGCTATAGAGCGGGCTTATAACCTGAGAAGAAAAAATATCATCAACTCTGATTTTCTCCAGAATGTCCGCGACCAGTGGGACTGGAAAGATATTCAAAAAACGCTTCGGTTGTGCAATTCCTACGACAATGCGCTTTCGCGGATTTTGAAAGTGGGATTATTGCGGGTAGGGGGCAAGCTCGATGAGATTGAAAGGGCGATTGATGGGGCCGGCCAGCATGAGGCGTCCCTGATGAACTCGAATCTCAGGGTGCTGGGCGCGGTGGCAAACATCACCCCAATGATGGGTCTTTTGGGGACCGTCTTTGGAATGATCAAAGCCTTCAATGTGATTTCTCTCAGCGGCACCGGTAACCCCGGTCTTGTGGCCAGCGGTATATCCGAAGCGTTGATCACAACTGCCGCGGGAATGGTGGTTGGCATCCCTGCTTTAGCCCTGTATCACTATTTCCGGGGAAAAATCGACCGCTATGTTTTCGAGATGGAGGAGATTTCGTTCCAACTCGTTGAAGAGCTTTCCTACGATGGCCTTAGAAAATCCAAACCCGTAGCACCGGGGCCGGAAAAATCTAAAAAAGTCTCAACCATTTCTACTGGCGGCTGATCGCGGGCCGTGTTGGCATTGGCTTTTGTGTGTAAAAGGAATTTGACTGGACTATGCGATTCAGAAAAGAAGAGGAAGATAGTTTTGCCTTTGATATGACACCCATGATTGATGTGGTGTTCCTGCTTCTTATTTTCTTTATGGTGTCCACGGTATTTGTGGACTTCAGCCGAAAGATGGATATTAACCTTCCCACTTCCAAGTCCTCCGTCATCGATGAACGTAGCAAAACTCTGGAGATTGAGATGTCGAAAGACAAAAAAATATTTCTGGATGGCAAGCCGTTAACGCTATTGGGGCTGGAAACGACTCTCGCCAAGATGGAATTCAAGGGCAAAAAACCAAGCGCTCTCATTCGAGCCGATAAATCCCTTCCTTATGGAGATGTGATCCAGGTCATGGGCCTTTTACAAAAAAAAGGCATTCCTGATATCAGCGTTGCGGTCAAATAAGGTATAATCCCTTTACTCTTAATATAGTTTTTTTATAACTCAAGAGGATCTCTAGGAATTACTTTTGGCCATGAGTAGGCCCTTATAAAGTTTGGGCACGAATAGTAGCCCAAAAAGCCTGCGAATTGCCGCAGAGAAAATTACCGAATAAATAGAGATGCCCTCGTAGGTCTGCTCGGAAGTTAGAGTGGGCTATTTCAGTTTTTAAGGAGATTTTGCATGGCAACTTATACCAAAGAAAAAGATGTTGAAACCACAGTGGAAGACGATGCTTCTGCGCGCAAAGCAATGCAGGAAGTTTTTTCCAACACCGCCCGATGGCCGGCTGGGTTCGGTGGCTTCACCGCGGATGCGACAGCAAATATTAATGGTGTTGAACATAAGGGTACCGTAACCGTTAAAGGCCCCAAGGAAATCGCAACCGATATCAGCGATGAAAAAGCCAAAGGTTTTCTTACAGAAAACCTGGCTTCCATTGCCATGCATCGGGGTCCGCGTTCGTTTGAAGAGTCGGACGGCAAATACAAACTGCACTTCGGTGATGACGGCACACACCCGTTGGGAAGAAAGCTCGTTATGGGTGGGGACGGCATGAGTTCCTTCTACCGCATTAAGGATGGCAGAATCCAGCAGATCAATCGGCAGACACCACGCTTTTCTTTTTCCATCAATATTGAAGAGAGCCGGAAAAATCAGGATGGCAAATTCCTGACGCATAAATATTCAGTGTTCTATTTCAATCCTGAAACCAAGGGATTGAAAGATGTGGAAAGTTATACCGATGAATATACAAGAGTGGGGGAGGCCGACCTTCCTGAAAAGCGTCGTATCATTAATTGCGAAGAAGGCGCGATATGCGTTTCGACCATGACGCTCAGCAACCATAAATTGCTTTAAGGTAAATCAAACACCCTGAATTTTTCAGGATAAAATGATCCTCTTCCCTAACACAGGGAGGGGGATTTTTTTATGGGTTAAGAATTCAAGCTCTGGACGTATCGGTGACATTAGCGTCCTGTTCGACACTAACATCGGAACCGATGATGCTGTTTTTGACTGTAGCTCGTGAGCCGATGGTCACGCCCTCCCAGAGTATGGAATTTTCCACCACAGCGCCGGACCGGATTCTGCACCCATCTCCCAATACTGCATAGGGGCCGACCTGAGAGTCCTGGGCGATTTCACACTCCTTGCCAATATGCACGGGAGGCACGATGAGAGGCCCTTCCGGTGTTTTTGAAGTTTTTATTTTTAGCGATAGCTTTCCATCAAGCGCATCGGCTTGTGCCTGGATATAAGTTTCCCGTGTACCCATGTCGATCCAGTATTTTTCATGCAGGGTTCCATAAACCGGAAGTCCTTCTTTGATCATCGCCGGGAACACATCTTCTGCCGTGCCAAAAAATTTTCCTGAAGGGATGCGGAAAAATATCTCCGGCTCCATGATCTGGATGCCAGTGAACATGACGCGTTGGGTTGTTGCGGGAGGGTTTTTAATCGACGCATTTACAAATCGCGTGATGCGACCGTCATCGGCCAACTCAATAGGTTCATATTTTTCCGGATCGGCATCTTGTCGAACCACCAGTGTCAGGCAGGATTTTTTTTCTTTATGAAAACTGAGAGCTTTATCCAGATCAATATCTGTGAGTACGTCGCTATTTATTACTAAAAACGTTTCTTTTTCAAGGAAGGACTGGGCCTTTTTGAGTCCTCCTGCGGTTCCCAGAATTTCTTCTTCCCTGGAAAACTGCAGACGCACCCCGAAATCTGTGCCATCGCCGATGATGCACATTGACGATGATGTCCTGGATACCCTGGGAACTTAAATAGTTAAGCACGTGTTCCAGAAGGGGGCGGTTTAATACCGGGAACATTGGTTTGGGAAGACTGAGGGTCAGGGGTTTAAGGCGGGACCCGAAGCCGGCTGCCAGTATCATGGCTCTCATTTTTTTTGTGCCAGAGCTTTGAGCGACTCGGTGAAGGGGGGCCGGGCGATTCCATTTTCGGTGATGATGGCCGTGACCAGTTTGTTAGGGGTGATATCAAATGCGGGATGTGCCACCTCAATGCCTTCCGGGGCAATCCTTTTGTTATTGATGTTCACCACTTCTTCGGCCGAGCGTTCTTCAATGGGTATTTCATCGCCGGATGCCAGGGAAAGGTCCAGAGTCGAGATTGGCGCGGCGACATAAAACGGAATATTGTTTTCCTTGGCGAGCACTGCAGCCATATAGGTGCCTATTTTGTTGGCGACATCGCCATTTCCCGCAATGCGGTCGGCCCCGACAACGACCAGATCGATTTCCTGATTTTTCATAAAAAAACCGCACATACTATCGGTGATCAGCTTGACGGGAATATTGTCCTCCTTGAGTTCCCAGGCGGTCAACCTCGCCCCTTGCAGGAAAGGCCGTGTTTCGTTCGCCAGTACGCGGATATTTTTTCCGGCATTGACGGATGCCCGAATCACTCCCAGTGCTGTGCCGAAACCCGCTGTTGCCAAAGCCCCGGCGTTGCAATGGGTCAAAATCACATTGCCATTTTCAACCAGGGTCTGTCCGTGTTGTCCCATCGCCTTGTTAATGCTGATATCTTCGGTCAGGATGGTGAGTGCTTCTTCTTTCAACCGGGTTTTCAACTCGGGAATGGAAAGGTCTTTTGACTCCCTCGCAACCTGTTTCATCCTGTTGATGGCCCATGCGAGATTTACTGCTGTAGGGCGGGACTTGCCAAGGTGGTCGCATTGTTTTTCCATCGCGCTGTAAAAATCGTCGAAGCTGGAAGCAGTGATTGCATCAGCGCCAAGGCTGACACCCATGGCCGCCGCGACACCGATTGCCGGCGCTCCCCGGATAATCATGGTTTGAATAGCTTGCCCGACCTCTTCAATGGTTTTGCAGTCAACGAAAACTTTTTCTGCGGGAAGACGGGTTTGATCGATCATCCTCACTACCCCGTCTACATACTCTATGGTTTTGATCATGGTTGGTGTTCTTTAAAAAGGTTAGGGATTTTAGCGGTCAGCTTATCTCGAAAAGCGGATTCATCAACACCGTTAATTTCAATGATTTTGTTTTTACTGCTGAGTCCCGTGACAATACGGACCCTGGAAGGACTCACCCTCAGCCACTTGGCCAGGAATTTGACACAGGTTTTATTAGCGGCTCCGTCTACCGGTGGTGAGGTCAATCGAATTTTTAAGGAATTGTTATAAATCCCTGAAATTTCGTTCTGGGATGATCTGGGCTGAATGACGGCTGAAAACCGGATGCCATTTTCGCAGGTGTTAACCTTAAACCGCGTTTCCGGCATTGCCGCTTCCCGCTTTAAATTTGCTCAAATGTTCTACTGCCGTGGCCCGGATGTTATCCGCCAGCTGTTGTTTTTGTTTTTGTAATTTTTGGATCTCCATTTGTAGGGAGTCCAATTCCTTCGCGGCGTTGGCTTTGTGTTTTTCAGCATGTTGTTTTGCGACGTTGATGATTTTTTTTGCTTTTTCCTTCAGCATTTCAGGGGTTATTTGCGAAAGCGGGTTACTGCTGTTTGACTGTCCTTCACTGGTTTTTTTCATCTCCTGAATCAGCCGGTCTTTTTCTTCCAGCTCTTTTCGCAGTGTGCGTAACTCTTCTTCTACCTCTGGAGGGGTTTCAGCTTTAGGTTCAGGCAGTTCATCCAGATTTTGTTTGAGCTCACGAATTTCCTCGCTTTTTAAATCGATTTGCCGATCCTTTTCCTTGAGATCCTCGGCCATGGATTTGAAATCATCGGCCACAAGATGAAGAAACGTGTCCACTTCCTGTTTGTTGTAGCCACGGAACTTGTCGTGGAAGCACTGCTCTAGAATGTCAAGATAAGTCAGGCGCATGATAGGTTATTGTAGTCTCAATGCCAGGGCTCCCAGCGACTGCACAACAAAACTTTGAAGGAAAACAATTGCAAGAAGGACGATGATCGGCGAAAAATCAATTCCCATTCCGGACATGGGGATTAACTGTCGCACTCGATACAAAACCGGTTCTGTGATACTGTGTAAAAACTGGACGATGGGGTTATACGGGTCCGGGTTCACCCAGGACAACAGGGCGCGGACGATGATGACCCACATATAAAGCTGTAAAACAATGCTTAGAACCTGAGCGGTTGCACTCAGTAAATTTCCTAGAATAAACACGAAGTATGGAGTGTAGGTTTTCCCATGCAGGAAAAAGTTATTGCTAACTGCCTTGTGAAGGCATAGTTCCTACATAAAATATCTGAAAACTCCTTTAATGTCAATGAGAAGAGCCTCTTCCTATGAGGGCTCTGTTGGGGATAAATGGAGCTTATGAAGCGGACAAAAATCAAAGACCTCCTCAATGGTGAGGAGGGTGAAGTACTGGTCAAGGGATGGGTGAAAACCCGGCGGGACTCCAAGGGGGGCTTTTCCTTTCTGGAGATCAATGACGGTTCCTGTATGGCTAATATTCAGGCGGTGGTTGGGCATACTCTTCCAGACTATTCCTCTATTGAGAACCAATTGACCACCGGCAGTTGTGTCTCGGTTCGCGGCAAACTGGTGGCTTCTGAAGGCAAGGGCCAGTCCAAGGAAGTCCAGGTCACCGAAATCCAGGTTTATGGCTCCGCGCCGGTTGACTACCCCTTGCAAAAGAAGCGGCATTCCTTCGAGTTTTTGCGTGAGATCGCCCACCTTCGCCCGCGCACCAATACTTTTGGTGCGGTCATGCGGGTGCGAAACCGACTGGCTTTTTCTATCCACCGGTTTTTTCAAGATCAGGGCTTTGTTTACCTGAACACGCCTATTGTGACCACCAGTGATTGCGAAGGGGCGGGGGAAATGTTCCAGGTGACGACCTTGGATCTATCCAAGCCGCCACGTGTGGAGGGGGGAGTGCATGGAAAGGTTGATTTTTCCCAGGACTTCTTCGGCGAAAAAACTTTTCTCACGGTTAGCGGACAACTGGAAGGAGAAATTTATGCCATGGCCCTTTCAGACATTTATACGTTTGGTCCCACCTTCCGGGCCGAAAACTCCAACACCAGTCGGCACCTCGCTGAATTTTGGATGGTGGAACCGGAAATGGCCTTTTATGACCTGGATGACAATATGGACCTCGCTGAGGAATTCATTAAGTTTTTATTGTCGGATGTGATGGAACACTGCGCCGAAGACATGGAATTTTTCAACAAGCGCATTGACACCACCATTCTCGAGACCCTGAGAAATATTATCGACAATCGGTTCGAGAGGCTGACGTATACCGATGCCATTCATCAATTGCAAAAAGCATCCGAGATTTTTACCTACCCCGTGGAGTGGGGTTTTGCCCTACAGGCGGAACATGAGCGTTATCTCAGCGAGAAGGTTTTCAAAAAACCGATCATCGTGTTCAACTACCCTGAACAGATCAAGTCCTTTTACATGAAACTCAATGAAGGTGGTGAAACCGTGCGAGCCATGGATGTACTTCTGCCGAACCTTGGGGAAATAATCGGCGGTAGCCAGCGTGAGGAAAATTATGAAGTGCTTGTACAACGCATGCGGGATAAAGACATCGACCCGGAAGAATACTGGTGGTATCTTGATCTGCGGAAATTCGGGTCGGCACCTCACTCAGGATTCGGGTTGGGATTCGAAAGATTAGTTCAGTTTGTCACTGGCATGGAAAATATCCGCGATGTAATCCCCTTCCCCAGAACTCCCAAACACGCCAAATTCTAACCGACCACTAGGCGTGGGGCAGAGAACCGTTACTTTTTCTGGCGAGCAAAGAGTTGTCTCGGCTTAAAAAGTCTGCTGTTCCAAGCAGAAAAAGCAAATCCCCCCAACCCCAGTTATACCCTCTTCACTAGCCTTTACCCGTGCCGAGCATGAAGTCAATGGTTGAATACCACGCATGCCCCGGATGGGGTGGGGTGATTTAGAAACTCTATGCAATATGCGGATTAGTGGGCGGGTAGGGTGAAGTGGAAGGTGGTTCCTTTTCCCACTTCAGTTTCAAACCAGAGTTTTCCCTGGTGATTTTCTTCGATTATGCCTTTGCAGGAAAGCAGGCCCAGTCCGTTGCCATCCTTCTTGGTGGTTAATGTGTCTTTGAAAAGATATCCCTGAACGTCCTCCGGGATACCACAACCCTTATTTATTACGCTGACCTTTAGGAGCCCGTTGTTTTGAGTGACCCGGACATCCACCTGGCCTCCGCTTTCTGTAACGTAGCCGGCGTTGATGATCAGGTTTTGCAGGACACGTTGGATGTCCAAAGGATAAAAAACCGCATCCAGGGAATCCCCTTCGGGAAGGATGCTGATGGTTTTGTTGTGCAATTGTGGGTGCGTGGTAAGCCCCGCTATAGTTTCTTCTATGACTGGTAGAATGGATTGTTTTGATTTTACATATTCGGTTTTGATTTTTTTTACATGGTTCAAACTGGAATCCAGAAGCTCCATCAGGTTGGTGCGGACCGTTTCGACCACATGCTGGCATTGCTCCATGTCTTCCAGCCCGTCCCGTTTTTTATGGCTGGAGTTGGTTCCTTCAAACATTTCGATGGAATCTTCAATGGTCAATTCAGCAAGACCCAGGGTGCTCAGGAAATTACGGATATCGTGGGTAAAAATATCCAGATCATTGCGTATGCGGCTTGACAAGGTACGCATGATGGAGAGGAGCGCCTGGGGTTCTGACGCGAGATAGGTGTGGAAATGTTCTTCATTGATTTCAATGAGCAGGGTGGTTTGTTGTGCCCTGGCCGAAGCGGAGCGTGCTTTGGATTCGATCAGCGACATTTCTCCCAGATATTGACCCGGACCTAGAATAGCTATTTGTTTGGGTCCCTTGAAAACTTCAAGCTCTCCTTCGAGGATGAGGTACATGGCATTTTCCAGATCATCCTCATTGAATAGAACTTCTTTAGGTGCGAGGGAAATTTCCCGGCAATGTTCGACCAGCTTGCTCAGGGTAGACTCGTCGAAACAACTGAGCAGATCAGTCTCCTGCAATAGTTCGATTTTTCGACTATTTGCCATCTTACAGGTATACCATTAATTGCCGGTTTAGCCAACCGGGCCACGCCCGGTGGGATAGAGCATAGCTTGAGTAAGCCGAGAAGAGTCGTTGTTAGCCAGCGAAAACTATTGCGTATTTACCCCATGTGGGGCATGCGTGGTATTCAACCATTGACTTCATGCTCGGCACGGGTAAAGGCTAAGGTAGAATACCACGGCCACTGGCCGTTGGCCGGTGGGTGAGGCGGACGGCGGTTTCTATGTGCTGGGTTTGAGGGAACATGTCAATCACCCGGATATCCTGAATCTTGTATCCATCGAGACGTTCCAGGTCGCGGGCCAGGGTGGCCGGATTGCACGAAATATAAATGATTTGTTTAGGTTGGGCTTGTAAGAGAGTTTGGATAACCGCTTCTGATATACCTTTACGGGGAGGGTCCATGATGAAGGTGTGAACGGTTTTATCCAAAGCAATTTTAGAGACATGCTCTTCCACTGCTCCGGTAAGGAACTGGCAATTGGAAAGCCCATTGCTTTTAGCGCTCTGTCTTGCATCTTCCATGGCCGGTTCAAATTTTTCAATTCCGATTCAGCCACAGGGCGATGCCTCCCGATCCACTATAAGCATCAACCAGGGTTCGATCTCCGGCTTCTTCGGTCCATTGGTCAATGAGGGTATAAAGTTTTTCTGCCTGTTTGGAATGGATCTGGAAAAAGGAGCCGAGGGAAAGGTGAAAAGTCAACCCTCCAAGGTTCTCGGTATAACGGTTTTTTCCCCACAGCACCTTGTTTTCAGAACCCATGATCACGTTGGTATTTTGCGAATTGATGTTCTGAATCAGACCGACAATGCCCAGCTTTTTTAGATTCTTCTCCTGGGTCAGGTCGGCCAGAAACCCTCTTGGAAACCTGCCTTTGTTGGTGACCATGCCGACCAGGGTTTCTCCCGTTGATAAGGAATGCCTGATGATCAATCCGCGCAGGAGCCCCTGATGACTGCGTTCGTGGTAAATAGAGATCTCATGCTTTTCTAAAAGCTGGCGCAGCCATTCCTTTGTATTGTTAATTGCTGGCAGGAGAATGTCACAGGTGGCCGAGTCGGCGACATCATGGGAGCTTTCAGCATAAAATCCGATAAGAGGTTTTCCCGTATTTCCCTGTACCGCGAAACTGCCTTTGTTGCGGTATTGGTATTGCGAGTCCGCCGCGATGACTTCAATATTTTCCGGGGGTTCAATATGGGCAATGCGTTTCAGGCTGTCTTTGATAATCTGGATTTTAAACTGCAACTGTTTTTCATAGGCCAGGTCCTGGAATTTGCAACCGCCGCATTTGAAGAAAACAGGGCAGGGAGGGTCGACACGGTCCTTGGAGAACTCGATTACTTTAAACATCTTCATCACGCCAAAACGCGGAGTGGTTTTGACAACTTTCCCCACGATCTTATCACCGGGCAGTCCGCCCGGTGTAAACAGGGTGTAGCCTTCGTATCGGCAAAGGCCGTCACCACTGGACGCCAGGGTTTCAACATCCAGCTCAAGCCGGTCACCTTTTTTGACCGGAATATTCAGTTTCAGCTTTGCCATAGATCAAAGATTTCCAGTTAGTTGCGGGAAGTGCGAAACCATAGCACCCGCTGGGTTAGGAAGCAAATACTAAAACCGCGAGGAGTGTGAAACCCTAGTAGCTGCTGAGCCAGGAAGCAAATACTAAAACTGCGTGGGAGCAGTAATTTGAACTGCCGGGTTGAAAGAGGGTGGTATACTTCCGTGTTATGAATGATTGTATTGCCATATTTGGAGCGGTAAAAGAAGAAATTGCCGGTATCAAGCGGGCAATGAATATTTCAGATCGTGTACGTCTGGGTAAAACAAATGTCTGGCCCGGCAAGTGGGGGGTGCAGAATATTGTCCTGGTCCAGTCCGGCGTTGGCAAACAAAGGGCCGAGGATTCCACCCTTCAAGTCATCGACCATTTTCAGCCCAAGGTTTTGATCAGCACCGGCTATGCCGGGGCGGTTCAGCCGGAACTGAATGTCGGCGATCTGGTGATTGCCGATTCTATTTTGGAAGTGAATGGAAAAAGAAAATATTTTTCTGATCCCAATTGGCTGGATCGTGCCCGGAACACTCCCTGTTCTGATGGAATTAAGGCGGTTGTGGGTGGACTACTAACCGTCAATACCGTAATTCACGAGCCAGCAGCCAAGCGGGAACTGGGAACGAGTTATTGTGTTCAAGCAGTGGAAATGGAAACTTCGGCGATTGCCAGAGTGGCTGAAGAAAAGGGCCTGCCTTTACTATCTGTACGGGCGATTTCCGACAGGGTCGACCAGGAGCTTCTGGACAGCTCCTCGTTTCTGGGAAGTGATGGAGAAATTTCAACCCTCAAAGCCGGATGGTATGTATTGACGCACCCCGGTTCCATCAAAAGTGCCTTGTCGCTTCGCACCCAAACCCAATTTGCAACTCAGAGTATGACAAGGTTTTTGTCTGACCTGTTAGGCTGATTTCAAAATTTGGTTCATGCGTCTTCCGAGACGACTTTGTTGCGGCCGGAATTTTTTGCCAGATAAAGCCTTTGGTCGGCGAGGTCGATGATTTTTTCGATATGGGTTTCACTGTTATACTCGCTGACCCCGAAACTCATGGTTACATTAATTTCCTGTCCTTCATGGGTAATAGGTTTTGCGGAAATTGATTTCCGGATTTTATTACCAAGCTGAACCGCTCCCTTCAAGTTCGTTTCAGGAAGTAAAATTAAAAACTCTTCTCCTCCCCATCTTGCCACTTGGTCTATTTCCCGTTTTTCTGTGTTCAGGATGTGGCTGATACTTACCAAAATAGCATCGCCCGCCAAATGGCCGTAGGTGTCGTTGATTTTTTTGAATAAATCGATATCACCAAAAAGGATTGAAAAAGGTTTTTGGGTTCGCTTGAAGCGCAGGGCTTCATTTTCAATCTTTTGCATAAAAGTTCGCCTGTTGAACAGACCTGTTAGAGGGTCCGTTTCGCTATCCAGGGTTAATTTTTTAAGGGCGGCGGATAGGATTAGATGGGTTTTGACCCTGACATAGACTTCTTCCAGCCTGAAAGGTTTCATAATGTAATCCACTGCTCCCACTCCGAATCCCTCTAAGATATCTTCGGTGTCTCCCTTGGCTGTAATAAAGATAACGGGTATGTTTTTTAAATCCTTGTCTTTTTTCAATCGTATGCACACTTCATAACCATCGATCCCCGGCATCATGACATCCAGCAATATCAGATCAGGTTTCAATTTAGGTATCAGGTCCAGGGCCAATTCTCCGCTGAGGGCAACTGTGATCTTGAATCCGAATTTGGTTAGAAATTTTTTCAGAATATCAATATTATCCTTGGTATAATCGACAATCATTATTGTCATTGACTCTGCTGGAAATAATTTTTCTACATCCAGTAACATACGATTTTCCTCAAAAATTATTTTCAATCCATCCTATCTACTTTGCCACAGGTTTTATTTTTAAGGGGATATTTTTATAGGGCTCTTTTTATTCGATAATTTTCTCTAAGGCAACTCGCTGGTCTTTTGGGCTACTATTCGTGCCCAAAATTCATAAGGACCGCTCATGGCTAAAAGTAATTTTTAGAGAGGCCTTAAGCAAAGATATTTCTCATGGGGGATAATGTTCCTGAAAACCAGGCAAAAATTGACGCAAGGTAGGGCAAAACTGCACTAATGGGAGGGAAACTTTGACTCGGCGAACTGTCAGGAAAATATCAGAAAAATGTTTGTTTAAAATAAGTTATGGGTTTTTATGCCTGTCAGAAAACAAAATGGCATGAGGATTGCTGTATAGATGATTGAAGATTCGAACTGGCACTGCCACCTCCAACGGATTGGGTTTACCTCCAAGTGACCCAATCCGTGGCGTGCCAAATCGATGGCTAACTAGTTTTTCTCTCCGGCTCCCTACCAAGGGAGCCGCCCTCCCTCCCTTATCTCTATGATTCTAAATAATATAATTGTTTATACAGAGACTAAAAACAAAAGTGGGTAGCATTTGGAGGGAAAATCCACTTTTACGGGCTGGACAAAAAACCAACTAATCAATACAATTCATTCTATAACCTATTTATCATAAAACAGGGGGGGGGAAGATGAGTCAAAAGCGTATTGTTACTCGTTCGGATTTCGACGGCCTGGTTTGCGCGGTATTGCTGAAAAAGGTCGAGGATATTGGTGAAATCAAGTTCGTGCATCCCAAGGACGTGCAGGACGGCAAAGTCGAAATAACCGCTAATGACATTCTCGCCAA
>JYMV01007053.1_pt1 | contig 32268 bp, 29 predicted proteins | sample 338911 | NCBI WGS metagenome assembly JYMV01 (sample SAMN03354496, study PRJNA234377) | hydrothermal vent metagenome | biome: Deep sea; feature: Hydrothermal plumes at the Eastern Lau Spreading Center, Western Pacific Ocean; material: Seawater | place: Tonga | collected 2009 | depth 2000 m m
ACCTTTTTAGCACCTTTATTTATAGTCGTTGCAATACGGTTCAAATCACGACTGGTAAAAGTTAGGATATTTATTCTTTTACAGCAACTCTTTTTTCATATTATCATGTTTACGTACCCATCAGCATATATTCGATACATTCCCTCCTATGACCCAACCTGCAATGGTGAATCCTTATAAGTCAGCACCTTCCAGAATGACACTGTTTTCAATAATTCAGATTCCGTTTCGTTTCTCTTTGAATTTGGAAATCCGGCCTGCCATTTTAGACACAGCCCGGTCTATGGATTTGGTAACATTGTCCGTGGTATCTTTTACATTTATTTTTCGTTTCGGGATGGAAAGATTGATTTCAGTGGTGTATTGATTATTTTCATAAGATAAAACCACCTGACACTGAATTATCCGATTAAAATATCGTTTTAACCTCTGGACTTTATTCTCTGTATACATCCTGAGCTTATCTGATGCATGAAAGTGCCGGGCTGTAAACTCGATATTCATATGACTCCTTATTGTTAGGTTAATCCTTTAAAGTTGGAACTCCTTGTTTGACTGATTCATCTCCGATAACATACCTGGTAAAAGTATTGTGGAAATTTTCCACCAAGTTGGATACAGCTTGATGATAATCTTTAGGGATAGGCATTCAATATTGATGAGCCCAAGTGTATCCATGCCTATCTCTTTTGATGTATATATATTTTATCCTTACGATCCATGAGGATGTGCTTGTTGATGAACTTTTTTCATTTTTCCCGGTTGAATATGGGTATAAATCTGTGTGCTTGAGAGGCTGCTATGCCCCAATAATTCCTGCACAGCCCGGATATCTGCTCCCCGAGATAAGAGATGGGTAGCAAATGAGTGTCTCAATGTGTGAGGTCCGAATCGTTCACCATCTGCTACTGTTTTCAAATACATTTTGATTCGTCTCTGTACAGTTCGAGGTGAAATTCGTTTTCCTTTTGAATTTATAAATAATGGCACAAGGACTTCTTTTGCGGATAATTGAATTCCACGGAATTTAAGAAATTTTTCTATGGAAGATAGAGCACGTTTTCCATAAGGAATCAACCTTTCTTTTCCTCCTTTACCGGTTACTTTTATTAATTGACTTTCGGTGTGAAAATCATCCAGGTTGATATTCACCAGTTCTCGGAGGCGCATTCCTGTGCTGTAAAAGAGTTCCAGCATCGCCCTGTCCCGCAGTCCGATAAAGGAATCGTTGGCGGGCGCATCCATCAGTTTTTCTGCCATATCCTCGTTCACGAAAACCGGAAGTGATTTTGGTGTCTTAGGTGTCTTTAAATGAATAGCAGGATTATCCTGAATTTCTTCAATCTTCAGTAAATATTTGAAAAAGGATTTTACAGCTGCAAGACCTCTTGCCACACTTTTACTCGAATAGTTATATTTTTTTGTTTTTCTTATATATTCTATTTTGAACAAATACCCTAAAAAATCACGTATTACTTTTTTATCAATATTTCGGAAGTTTGACAGTGGTTTATTAAAATGTTCTTCTAAAAACTTGTCGAACAAATTCAAATCATGTTTGTATGCTATTAAAGTAAATTTCGAGTAATGACGTTCTTTCTCTAGATAAGTAAGAAAATCGGAGATGATATCTTGGGTAAAGTCAGACATTTAATTCCTTCATATCTTCGATTAATTTAGTAAAATCCTCTGGAAGAGGTGCTTCAAATTGCAGTTGCTGTTCACTGATGGGGTGTTTTATGGAAAGTTCATGGGCGTGGAGAGCCTGCCTGCCAATAGAATTCAGCATTGTTTTTAATTTTTTTGATATTTCCGGAAGAAATCCTTTAATCCGGTTTAACCCTCCATTGTATTTCTCATCGGAAAAAATAGGATTTCCATGGAAAGTCGAATGGACACGAATCTGGTGTGTTCTTCCTGTTCGAGGAAAAAATCGAACAAGACTCAGATATCGCGTTGCTTCAACCACTTCATAATCTGTACGTGCCGACCTTCCCCTGGTTGAAACTGTAAAGGATGTGGGATCTGATCGTTTACGGGTAATTGGTTCTTCGATCTTTCCTGAAATAGGTTTCCACTCTCCCCAGGTTATTCCCATATACTTTTTTACAACGCTACGGGTTTCAAACTGGTTTGCCAAGTGTAAATGAGCAGAATTTGTCTTGGCAACAAGGATCAATCCTGAAGTGTCCTTATCCAATCTGTGGACAATTCCAGGCCTTGGTGAACCAGAAATATTTGACAGTGACTTAAAATAATACACAAGACCATTCACAAGCGTTCCATCTTTGATACCCGCGCCGGGATGTACAACTAATCCTGCTGGTTTATCAAGTACTACAATGGCATCATCTTCAAACACAATTTTCAGTGGGATATTCTCCGGTTTCAGAATTTCCGGAACTGGATTTTCATCAGGTAGTTCTACCTTAATATTTTCTCCCCCAAAGAGGCGAAATCCAGGTTTTCTGATAGTTCCATTAACCAGTACGAATCCCATCTTAATGAGCTTTTGAATATGGGTCCGGGAAAAATCTTGAAGTTCTGAAGAGAGATATTGGTCGAGACGAATATTTTCGTTCTCAGGGGTGAACTGAATGGTGGTCAAACGATGCTGTGTGTTGGCTGAACCTTTGGCTTGAACAAAAAAGAATAAAAGAGCATTGAAATAATTCCCACAGTGACCGCTGAGTCAGCGATATTGAATATGTACCAATGAAAATCACCAACCATAAAATCAAAGAAATCAATCACTTCACCAAATAGAATTCGATCAATCAAATTCCCGATTGCTCCTCCTAAAATCAAAGCAAGTGAAATCCTCATCAGAAGATTATTTTTTCTTTCACACCATAAGATCCATACCAAAAAACAGATTATTATTAGGGAGATTCCAGAAAAAAAAGAGATACCAACAGGTAAATTTATTCCGAATGCCATCCCTTTGTTGGTGATATAATTCAGCTGAAAAAATCCCGGGATTACGGGGATAACATCGTAGAGTGTCATCGTGCTCTTAACAAGTGATTTTGAAATTTGATCCGCAGTTATAATAAGTGCAGTTATAAATAACACCCCCATCAAAGATTCAGTTTATCCCTTGTTTTACAATCTACACATTTGGTTGCATTTAACACTTCCATCATTCGTTCTTCCGGGATCAACTCTCCACAAATCTGACAAACACCAAATGCTTCGGAATCAATTCTTTCAAGTGCATTTTCAAGGTTTCGGTAATAACTGTCTTCCCGCGAAAGGAATAAAAAACTCTTCTCCCGTTCATGTGAATCCGTTCCGGCATCAGCCATATGAACACTGTAAATTGAATCCGGCGACATATTCGCCTTCGATGAATCTGTATTTAAAACACCATTCTTCATTTCACCCATCTCCCTAGAAATATTTTCCATTTTATCTAGAATGGTTTTCCTGAAATTTTTGAGTTTTGTTTTAGGGTATTTTATTTTTTTAGTCATTTATTTCCTCTCAATTCTCTGTTATGCGTTGAATACCAACAGTGATTTCCTCATCCCTGACTTTAAATGTGGAATGGTACTCGCCATGTTTAAATTTATTATTCATGTTAACGGTCAGTGTCTCATTGTAAAAATACTCTTTGAACACTTCAAGAGCCTTGCCACATTTTCCTTCAATCTTTCCAAAAATCTCAATTCGGTCTTCTACCGCAAAGCTTGCTTCTTTACGCATGATCTGAACTTGCCTGATAAAATCCCGAATAACACCTTCCTGAACCAATTCATCGTTCAATTCAGTCAACAGACCTACAGTGAGCCCTTCATCAGTAGCCGACGTGAATCCTTCCACCGGTTTTGGCTCAATGAGAAGATCTTCGCGGGTAAGAATGAAAGAATCAGAACCTGAAACAACTTTCAATTCACCTCCGCTTTCCAACTCATGTAATATGTAATCACTACCTTTCTCATTTATAAATTTACGAATAATTTGAAGGTTTTCCCCATATTTCCGACCAAGGATCTTTAAATTAGGCTTTATATGAAAATTGATCAACATTTCAGGACTATCAACCCTCTCAATTGACTTGACATTTAATTCATCCAATACTACAGACTTTTGATCAAGAATAAATTCAGCCGAATCATCACTCTTAACAACGAATTTTAAACCGGATAAGGGTTGGCGAATCTTGAGATTTGCCTTGTTTCGTGCCGATCTTCCCAGTTCAACCAACTTTTTCAAAGTATCCACACGACGCATCAAGCTTTCATCAATATAGTCTTCATTTACAGTTGGATAGTCACACAAATGAACACTTTCCACTGCATTTCGATCTGCATTCTTTATAAGATTTTGGTATATTTCTTCGGTGATAAAGGGAACCATCGGTGCCAGTAGTTTTATTGTATTGAAGAGAACATCATATATAGTTTGGTACGCAGCCAATTTATCCTGATCATCCACACTTTTCCAGAACCGGCGACGGTTTCTCCTGATATACCAATTGGATAGATCTTCAAAAAATCGATCCATTTTTCGCATAAATCTATCAACCGTAAAATTATCAAAAGTAGAATGTGCATCCTGGATTAACTGGTGTGTTTTTGACCGTATCCAACGATCAAGGACAGTCAAATCTTTTTCTCTCACTTCCTTTACACCTGGTTCAAATCCATCAACTGAAGCATAGGTGGCAAAGAAAGAGTAAGAATTCCAAAGTGTAATCAACTTTTTTCTAACATTATTAGCTGAGCCATATCCAAATAGGAGATTATGTTCAACATTTTGGCTTATATACATCCAACGCATCACATCAACGCCCATTTTTTCCGCTGCATCATCAAACCAGATAGCATTCCCTGAAGACTTATGCATATCCTGTCCTTTTTCATCCTTTACCATAGCATGACCCAAAAGCGATTTAAATGGTGCTTTTCCTTCCATTGTAGTAGACATTGCCAAGAGAGAATAGAACCAGTTTCGAAATTGACCAGAAAAACATTCCGTTATGAACTCCGCTGGGAACCATTGTCTCCAATAGTCTCTGTCGGTTGTATATTTTATTGTAGAATAGGGAACGATACCTGCATCCAGCCACGGATTTCCAACATCATTAATTCGTGTGCCAATAAGACCAGTTTTTGGATGCCGGATTTTTACCTTATCGATCCAAGGACGGTGGGGACTGTTACCATCGAACTCATTCCATCCTTCAACAGCCAGCTCTTTTAATTCTTTTTTTGAACCTACCACAAAAAAGGAACCATCCTCAAAAGTCCAGATAGGCAGTGCTAATCCCCAGAAGCGCTTCTTGGAAATCATCCAATCCCCCATATTATCCAGCCATTCTATTTCCCGGTCATGACCCCATTCAGGAATCCACTGGATGTCACCTACAATTTTCTTGATCTGATCCCGCCAGTCCATATTGATGTACCATTCATCCACAATCCGGAAAACCAGTTCATCACCTGAACGCCAGCAATGAGGATATACATGGGGATATTGTTCAACATGAATGAGTAAATTTCGATTTTTCAAATCAGCAATAATTTTGCCTTTTGTGTGCTTGGCCGTGGCACACAAACCTGTCAACCAGCCGAACCCGTCAATGAACTTGGATTCTTCATCTAAAGGTGCGATATCAACCAATCCCTGGACTTTTCCAATTCGATTATCTATATCACCGCAGCCGGGGGCAATATGGACAATACCTGTTCCTTCTCCGGCTACAACAACATCATTTCCAAAATTGTCTTTCCCGCCATCAATCACTTTATGACAGGTAACACCATTAACTTTTTTCTGTTCAAGATCAGGTTTTGTAAATGGATATCCTCCAGGGATTGACTGAGCTTCCAAAGAATCGAAAGGACCTTCATACTCCCAACCTATCATTTCAGACCCTTTCACAGAGCCTTCAATTGTGAACCCGCCATGTTCTTTAAAAATCTGGGCAATGGTTTTTAGCTTTGGTACACCCTCAATCCATTCTTTTTTCTCCTTAAACTGTTTTTCAAGACGCTGATGTTCGAGGTTTTCCGAAGCACAATAATAGACTGATCCATCCACAGCACGAATAATCGAATAGTCTAAATCTCTATTTACCGCTGCTGCTACATTAGAAGTAAGTGTCCAGGGAGTAGTCGTCCAAATAAGCAGATTTTCATTCTTCCTCCCTTTTAAAGGAAATCGAATGAAAATAGCATCATGAGCCACCAATCTTCTGCCCTCAATGATTTCCATCTGAGAATATGAAGTACCAGAGCGGCCAGACCAGGGAACCACATCCGTTCCCATATAAATTTTATTTTCTTCAAATAATTTTTTTAAAAATGCCCAAATGGTATAATTATTCTCATCGGACATAGTGTAGTAAGAATTGTTCCAATCCATCCAATAGCCCAAACGGATGGATTGATCAGATTGAACCTTCGAATATTTTTGTACCCGTTCCTTACATTTGTTAACAAATTTTTCAATTCCGTACTTTTCCACATCCCGTTTTGTGGTAAAACCCAGTTCTTTCTCTACTTCAATTTCCACCCAGAGCCCTTGACAATCAAAACCGTTTTGGTAACGAAGTTCATGTCCTGTCATTGCTTTATAGCGCTGGTAAAGATCTTTTAAAGTTCTTCCCCAAGCATGGTGCACACCCATCGGATTATTTGCTGTGATGGGACCATCCAAAAAACTCCACTTGGATCTCCCTTGGTTCATTTCCACTCTTTTATTAAAAATCTGGTTCTTTTCCCAGAAATCCAGGATTTTGTGCTCCATGGAAACAAAATCTATGTTTGAATTAACCTTCTTGATTGGCATCGAATAAAACCGTTGAGTTTAGACTAAAATTTCGGTCAGGAATTTAAATGTAAAACAAGTGTATACCAACGACAACAGTTTGATATTAACACCAGAGACAAATAAATATGATGTGATAGAGATTAAATCAACGTCACATGGGAAAATGACGGTGGAAAAAACATACGGGAGTCAGATACCTGATAAGTATAATCCAATACTCAATATCTATTCTTGTACCTCCAAAGCAACAAAACGGGAAACGTCATCCCGGCTGACTAATAAAAGAACTGAACCCTGTTTTTTTGCTTTTTTCAATTGAGATTTGAATTCCCGCTTTGATTTTATCTTTTCGGTTCCCACTCTCGTTATAAGATCACCTTCTTGAATCCCAGCATCAAATGCTTCACTATTAGGAATAACATTTATAACAACAACTCCCTGCTCCATGGGTACACCGTATTTTTCTGCAAGTGTTTTGTTGACATCTTTAACTTCCAATCCGAAATCACGATCGTTCAATGGCATTGAAGCAATCGTTTTGTCGTCAGATTTTTTTATCTCCTCTAAGGTAACATTAACTGACTTCTTTTTTTCATCCCGAAAGATAATTACTTTACTTAGAGTACCAGGAGGTGTTGAGGATACAATATTTTTCAGGTGGGATGAGTCATAAATCAGGACATCATTAAATTCCACAATGACATCCCCTTGTTCCAATCCTGCTTTCTCTGCAGGACTTTCTTCCACAACATCACTCACGAGTGCTCCATCACGATTGGACAGCTTTAATGCTTTGGCTACATTGTCATCTACATTTTGAATATACACCCCCAGCCAGGAACGGACCACATAGCCTTTCGTGATAAGATCCTGCATGACTTTCTTAGCCATATTAGACGGGATTGCAAATCCCACACCCCGATTTGCTTTTTCAAATCCTCCCGTGGCTATGGCAGTATTAATGCCAACAAGTTCACCCTCCATGTTAAGCAAAGCACCACCGCTATTTCCAGGATTGATTGCTGCATCAGTCTGAATAAAATCTTCATAATGATCCCGTGAAGAAATCACATTACTTCGCCCCAAGGCGCTGACAATTCCTGCAGTTACGGTATGACTAAGATTCGCTGAAAATGGACTCCCCACAGCAAGCACCCAATCTCCCACCCGCAATTTATCTGAATTCCCCAACTCCAGTTCAGAGAGATTATCTGCTTCGATCTGCAATACTGCCAAATCGGACTTAGGATCAGTACCAACAACAGTTGCTGAAATGACCCGTTTATCCATCAATTTAATCTTGATCTCGTCTGCTTTATCAACCACATGGTTGTTCGTAAGAATGTAACCCTTTTCCGCTTCTACAATCACCCCGGATCCAAGCGCCCGTCCACGATATTTACGGGGTGAATTTCTTGGAAAAAAGAAAGGGTTATCAAACGGCAATCCCTGATGAAAATCCTCCATTTTATATTCCGTTTCAGTGATGATTGTTACCACAGCTGGATTTGCTTTTTCGGCCACATCTGCAAAAGCTTGACTAAACTGCTTTAATACAGAATTCTGAGCAAAAATCAGGGATGTTATGATATATATAAACCCAAAAACAATTTTTCGCATGTTAATTCCTTTTCAAATTTCCTTTTGAATGCTGAAATCCATAAAAAGTTTCAGTTAGATTATATTGATCTCTGAAAACTAAAAACAAATTTTTCAAAATCAGTTGATGATATTTTTCCCTCTTTTATCCAAAAAGGGAAATCCAATCTAACATACCAATTTGTTCCCAAAAAATCTCTACTAACTCTGAATCCGAATCCCGCATCCATTAGAATTTCATTATCAAACCCGTTATCCCCCGGAATAAATTTTGATCCATCAATCAAACCAACGTCAGTAAATAACGCTAATTCAAATTGTGTTTCAAACCATTTTTTTGAAACATATCCTTCCAAAGATGTGGTGACCAATTCTTCAGCTCCCGAAAAATTGCGGTCATAAAAACCTCTCAGATTGCCATCTCCCGGTAAATGATACTGACCTCTCGCATCTGTATTCCCGTAAAAACTGGATTCATCACGTAAAAAGGATTTTTGATAGGTGTCTCCTGAACCTGCTCCATTAATTGTAAATAACTCCTGAATCGGAATGGGTAAATCTCTACTCCATATTTTTCCGAGAATCGCTCTTCCTCGAAACCCAAATATTCCAACCGGTACATTCACTTTAGTTATGTGAACCAACCGGCTGAAACTCCAGTCGGACCAACCTGAAGGAGCAATATCAAGTGTGAATTGCATGTTTAACGGACCTCCCCTGACTGATGCGGTTGAAGTAAAAAGTGCCATTCGTCCAATGTCGAACAAATCAGTTCGTGATGTATCCTTTGCATTCACAACAGTAAAACCTGAGGAAATTGATTTTAAATTGATGAGGGGATTCGTCCTGTACAATGTTTTTCCAATTTGAAATCCAAAACTGCTTACTCCACCTAAATCATATGCATGAAATCGAAATTTATTAGAATTCACAGCCAATGGATTGACTCTCCACCCGGTAAATGACCAAAATATTTTCTTACTTTCTAATCCTGTTGATATGTGTCCATCCAAATTTTCCCAGGGTCCGTATTTTCTGTTAAAGGAAATTCCGGGAATTGAACCATCCAATTCATGATAATAAAGAACCGGGTGCCATAGAGTAACAAATTTGTTTCTTGGTGAATACCGCATTCCTGGACGAGTTACCATTTTTTCATTTGGCATATTTCCCGTATAATTATTCCGAAAATCTACATCCATAGTTTGGACATCCGGATCAAGAACAACACTCACCGGTTCTATAGGAACGCAGTATCTTAGTGTGTCTTCTGAACGCCATTTGTGATTTTTCCACCAGACTCGGCTGGATTCACCGTTTTTCAAAGTTGTCTCAACCAACTGAGGCAAATCCCGGTTTCCATAGCGTCTCAGAAATAGTGAAACATCCCAGTTTCCGTCATTATTCCTTTCTTTTTCCCAACCGTGAATTCCGTAATCAAGGATTCGTGTGTCATGAAGCCAGGGGTGGAAAAACCAATCCATATTTTCTCCCGTTACCTCATCAACCACCGATCTGAATTCCTCCTCATCAGGATGTTTCAATTTCCAACGGTCATAATAAGTATGCATCACTTCTGAAAACAATGAATCACCTAAAACGTGTTTTAATTCGACTAACATGAGTGCTGGTTTTGTATAAGCATTTTGACGATAAGCACCGCCATGTTTAAACATAAAGGACGACCGGCTGATGGGCTCGTCTTTTCCACTGGTTATAAATCCTAATGCAGACCATTGGGCTCTTCCAAAACTACTGGTAAATTTCCAGTACTTTTTCTGGAAAGAATCATATCTTTCTGTATTTTCAAGGTCAAATCCGTGGGGACCGTATTTATCTATCATATACCATCCTGTTTGAAATGTCGTAAATCCTTCGTCCAGCCATGCTTCGTCTACTTCATTGTTACCTAAAATTCCATAAAACCAGATATGTCCGATCTCATGAACGATTAAACTTTCTGATTCACTTCCGTTCATCACCAGCATTGGATATTCCATTCCACCACCCTTTAGCCGATCTGTTGTTGTAACCTGGGGATAGGGATATTCCCCAAATTGTTTCGTAAGCCATTCCAATGCCCATTCGGATCTGTCCACCACTTTCTTCGTCCATTTTTCACCATTTTTTTGATTGAATAAAACATGGACATCAATTCTATTCCATTCCCCCTTTTCATAAAGAAAATCCGGGGAGGCAATCCAGGCAAAATCATGAACTTTTTCGGAATGGAACGTTACATTTCGCCTCTGTGTTGAATCCGGTTTATCCTCTCTGGCTTTGAATTCTTTCAGCCACTCCTCGAAATCCCTAGATGTATCAACCTTCACCATTTCCCAACCGGGGTCACCATCTGTAACAGTTCCAGTTGCCCCTACAATGTAATTTTGGGGAATATCAAGGGACACATCAAATGTACCGAATTCACCGTAGAATTCTCCCTCAGCGTGAAAGGGAATATTGTGCCAGCCATTCTTATCATACACTACCATTTTAGGGTACCACTGAGCCGCATTGAATTGTTTTTCTACCCTGCCTGCTCGTTCGATCTGTTCCCCCACATGATGAGTCCAGTCAATTTTGATTGTAAGAGAGTCATCCGGAAATAAAGGCTCAATCAAGTCAGAAGATAGGATGGTATCATCAATATCGTAATCATCATTAATCTGTTTTCCGTCCTGATAGATTTCAAACCTGTAAATGTCTATTTTACTAAAATAATCATCAGGAGATTTGATAAATTTTTCTGCCCGTCCCAACCGTCCAAGACGTGCCATAAATTCCCGGTGTTTTACTGAGCCTTCCTGAAATGCATTCGGATATAGATGGAGATGAATTTGATGCAGTGTATCCGGAGATTGATTGATGTATTTGATTTTTGAAATCCCTTCATAAGTGCTGGAATCCGTATCCACAAATATATCCATGTCATAATGAACGAACTGCTGCCAGTAACCCGCATCAAACGCTAATAGAAAATGGAATAATATCCCAAAGATAATACAGGTTTGAAAAAAATATTTCAAATGAGTTGTTATAATCGTATAGATTGAAGCTGCGGAATCAGATATATGGTTTCAGGTCGCGATACAGTATTTTTTCAGATTGAGGTCCAATATACATTTTTACAATATATCCGTCCCGATCAATGATAAAAGTTGTCGGAACACCCGTAATAGGTCTGCCGGTCGCCTGTCCGTATTGTAGAGTAATCAACTGGGTCTCCTGTCCTTGAATGTCAGTCAGAACAGTGTAATTCATTTCCCAGCTTTCGGCAAAACTGGCAATAGCATCCGGAGTGCCGGAATCAATGGTGACCCCGATGATTTCCAATCCATCATCATGATATTTGTCATAAAGCTTGATAAAATCAGGAATTTCCATTCTACAGGGAAAGCACCACGTTGCCCAGAAGTTTAGGATTATCACCTTCCCCATGAATTCATTTAAGGAAACAATTTCACCATTAATTGTTTGTAGGGTAAAATCCGGGGCTAAAACGGAATTAGCAGGGCGTGTCGCTGGCTTTTTCTGTTCCTGTCTTTCCGCAGCAACAGGATCGTTTATAATTTTTTGTTTGTCTTCCTTTTGTACACACCCAATAGTAAACAACACCAGTATCAGTGAAAATAGTCTTATGAATGAGGTCATTGTTATCATTATCATTAATTTACGGCTTCCTTCATCTTATTCAGAAATTCCTCCGCTTCTATAAATTCATAGAAACTAAGATGTTTAATTTCTTTACCGTTCTCACCAATAAATACAATGGTTGGAACACCCCTTATTTCGAAAACCTTTTTCAAATCTTTAACTAGTTGATCACTTTCGTGAGTCAAATCAACTTTCAAGGTAACAAATTCCTCGGATAATTTAACAACTTCTTCATTGGTAAAAGTGTTGCGGTCTAATTCTTTACACGGAATACACCAGACAGCGTAAAAGTCTAAGATTACCGGTTTTCCATCTGTTTTTGCTTGTTCTAACAGTTTATAATCAAAAGCCTGCCAATTTATTTCCTGATGATCCTTCTCAGGGAATGAAAGCCAAACTGCGAAGAGTAGAGATGCTATTCCTATCAGCCAGCGAAATACGGTGAACAACTTGCCGCCAGTGGATTTTTCGATCCATCCCAGATAAACACCACCAGTAATTAAAAGAACTGCCAAAACAAATTGGTAGATCCTAACCGGAATCAAAGTCTCCAGGAAGTAAACAGCCATCCCGATAAGGATTACACCAAATAGCTTTCTGACCCAAACCATCCAGACACCGGATTGTGGCATGCTCGATATCATACTTGAAAAAGTCCCCAGGATTAGAAAAGGAACACCTAATCCCAGCGCTAGTGTGAAGAAAAGCCAGAAACCGAGAAAAGGATTTCCCTGTTCGCCAACAAATATAAGCAGACTCACAACAAATGGACCGATACACGGCGCTGCTATTATCCCAACCGTCAGTCCCATGAATAAGGCTCCGAATATACCTTGCCGGGACTTGCCACCAACCGAAGCCAGCGACTGAGGAACCCTGATTTCATAAAGCCCAAACATGCTTAACGATAAAGCAACAAGCACCAAAGCAATGAATATCAACACTAGTGGATTCTGTAAAGCACTTCCTAGCAGCGAACCCGTACTGGCTGCTACTACGCCTAGAACAGAATATGTTAAAGCCATTCCGAGTACATAGAAAAGTGCCAAGACAAACGATCTGGAGATTTTTCCCGTGGACTGATTTGCAAAATAACTCACCGTAATTGGAATTAACGGATACACGCAGGGCGTCAGGTTAAGTGCCAGACCTCCAAAAAACACAAGAATAAAGGTGATAAACATTCCTTTGCTCTGAATCCAGCCTCCTACGGTATCGGTTTCGGTGTTTTCCTCAACAGTTTTTTTATCATAGAATAAATCCTGGTTAATCTCAGTAACAGTTTCACGTGGTTCCACTACATCAATTTTAAAACCCCATGGAATTTCTGTCGGATTAAGACACATGCGGTCATTACAAGCCTGATAATAGATTGAACCGCTTACAAACACTTCGCCAATAGGAAGATTATCAGCAAATGTCAGTAACGTTATAATGTTGATCTTACCTTCAAAAACCGGGAGTGCATCTTCAGAAAATGGGAACTGTTTTCTCTCAAATTCAGGGAAAATGGGACCACTTGGGATTACACCATTTAATGTGTCAATAATAATTTCTGTTGGAATTGCAAATTCACTGTCAACCTGGTTGGCATTGATATGCCATCCTTCCTTGATTTCAGTAATCAGGACAAATTTTACTTCCCCGCCGCGGTGGACCCTATCCTGAGAAAGAAGAACATCCACCGACACAACATCTTTGGGGGAAATAAAGTCCGGTTGTCCCCATCCTGTTGATAGGAAAAGAACGGAAAACAACGCAATTAAAAGTTTGATTTTTTTTCTGTTAAATTTGCTTGCCATTGTTTTTTGTGTTTCCTTTTTTTCCTGCTATGAATAACTGCAATAACGATAACTATCCAATATTATTTTAATGTTTTAATAAAAATTGGGTTAAAAAGTAACAGAATTATTCCTTCGAACAAACCATTGTTTCAAACGATAATACAGATACTTATGCTTGGAGATTTTCTTTTCCAAAGCTGACAAACTTTCTTCAGCAGATTTTCTCCCATTCTCTAAAAGCTTATTAAAGTAATTAAATTGAGACCAGTGTATGTTCATTGTGTTTGGTCTAATAACAAAGTCAGCCTCTTTTAAAAGATGATCCAAAAATTTTGTAGATCCTATGAGCTCTGATCTTTGAAGAATCTCATAAATGTTTAAATCAGCTAAATCGGGGACAATTGTTCTTTTGACATCAACTGCGATTGTAAAATCTACCAAAGGTTTTAATATTGATACCGGGTTGGGTAACCCCACACCACCATCGACAATTATTTTATCCCCTGAATAGGTAGGCTCTGTATAGCCTGGGATTGATCCACTTTGAACGACTGCCTCTAGTAAATCCCCTGAAGAATATATCTGATATTCCCCCGTTTGGATGTCTGTTGCAGTTACCTGAAGAGAAATTTTCAATTCTTCAAAAGTCTTAACTGGTAATAAGAAACTAAAAGCATTTTTCAGACGCTCTTTTTTGAGGATAAAAGTCTTATTCAAAGACATAATAAGAACAAATTGATCACGAACTCTTTTTGCTATCTGGCTCATAGGTGAATGGGGATCTCTATCCTTCACCATACGATCTGTTCCAAGATTTTTAAAATTTTCGCTGACAAGGAAATCCTTGAATCTTTGTTCAATCCATTCCGGGTCCATGGTTGCGGCATACATGGCGCCAACCACAGCACCGGCGCTAGTCCCTACAACCCGGTCGAACCTGATACCTCCTCTGTGCAGTCCCTGCAGTACCCCAATGTGAGCAGCTCCACGGGTACCTCCACCGCCAAGTGCTATACCAATGGTTTGTTTCCCTTTTTTAAACATTAGATAATTTTATTTTTTCAAAAACACCTTTTTGATCAATACATCATCAACAGGCCAATCCTTCATCCCGTTTCGTACAGTTGTTTTTACTCGTTTTATATTATTTACTATATCCATTCCTTTCACTACTTTTCCAAAGACAGCATAACCAGGGAAAGAGTCAGACAAATATGCTGAGTCTGTTCTGGTAGAAGAATAATTCAAAAAACTATTATCTTTTACATTAATAAAAAACTGGTTAGTTGCACTGTCAGGGATATTTGTCCTCGCCATTGCAATGGTCCCTACTTCATTTAATAATCCATTATTTGATTCCAGTTTGATTGGAGGATTAGTTGACTTCTTTTTACCATCAATAGTAAATCCTCCCCCTTGAATCATGAATCTATCCTTTACACGATGAAATACAGTACCATCATAAGCTCCGGACATGACGTAATTCAAAAAATTCTCTACTGTAATTGGCGCTTTTTCTTTGTTCAATTCAATTTCAATTGATCCTAAAGATGTTTCCAAGACAACAACATATCCATTTCCCTTTTGGGGCGTTTTGTTCATTTTACCTACCTTTTCAGTTGCAGAGTTTGATTCATTTTTATTTTGGTCTGTTTTCTTATTCTGAGTACAACCTTCACTCACAAATAAGGTTAACATGACGATCATCATTAATGTATTTTTCATTGTGTTCCTCCAATTTATTGAAAATAATTTACTTTCCTGTGCGCCCTCTTTGCGTTAATGGTGTGCCCTGTTTACACTGAGGACAATCAATCGGTTCCCAAGACTCAATAACTTCTGAATAAAGAAAACAGGTTGGAAATCCAAAATCTATTTCTCCACCAGTCCGGTCAAACACGATTCCTATTCCAACAATTTTGGCTTCCAAAGTTTTTACTAATTTGATTAATTCGAATACTGACCCTCCAGTAGTAACAACATCATCTACCAGTAATACCCTTTGACCTTTTGACAAAGAGAACCCTCTTTTAAACGTCATAATTCCATCAACACGTTCTGAAAATATCCCGCTTGTGTCTAATTTTTTCCCCAATTCATAAGCTAATACTATTCCTCCAGTTGCCGCTCCAACAACAATATCTACATTTTCATCCATGAAAAATCTTGCAATGGAATCGCATAACTCTTCTACTATTTTCGGTTGGCTAAGCAATAAAAATTTTTCAAAATATTTATCACTATGGCGACCGCTTGTTAACAAAAAATGACCATCCAGCAATGCTCCGCTTTTACGAAAATTCTGTATGATATTTTCAGAATTCATTACTGAATTTCCTTATTTGGTTTAAATAATTTTCTGCAGCTTTACGTATTGCATTTTCACTCATGTCTCCTGTAAAACAAATCCCCCTTGAAATATTAATCAAGGCAATTCCGTTCGAATTCCCGTACCTCATGCTTTTTTCCAGGTCCCCTCCCTGAGCACCGATCCCGGGAAGTAAAAATGGCAAATCCGGTGCAAGCTCACGAATATGCTGGATTTCCTGAGGAACCGTTGCACCGATAACCAGACCGACATTATCATTTTCGTTCAACTGGACAGCACATTGTGCAACGTTTTCGTACAATAAACCGGAAGGTGTTTCCTGGTCCTGCAGTTCACCCGCGGAAGGATTGGAGGTCCTGCACAGAATAAATGCTCCCTTTTCCGGTTGAGAAATGAAGGGGCGAATTGCATCTGAACCCATGTACGGATTCACTGTGACCGCATCGAACCCAAAGTAATCAAACACAGATTTTGCATATTGCTTTGCAGTATTTCCGATGTCTCCTCTTTTTGCATCTGCAACTAGGATGTGCTCATTTCCGATGTAATCCAGTGTTTCCTCCAGCCATTCAAACCCTTTGCTTCCCCACCGTTCAAAAAAACCAAGATTTGGCTTATATGCCACAGCCAACTCCCCTGTAGCATCAATAACCTTTTTAGCGTGAGCCTTCAGAAAATCAAGATCGGGGTCAACACCCGGGAATGATTCAACAGCTATATCCAGCCCCACACACAAATTTGAATTCTTTTCAAGAATCCGTTCTTCCAAATGTGAATTAAAAGATTTCATAAAAATAATTTACCGCTATATTTCCACAGGGGGCACAGAGAAAATTATTTTATCCATGCTGGTACAGGAAAAATTGTATTTTTATTCAAGTTTCAAGTTACCCTGATTGAATCCATCGTTGTAGATTTCGTCTGTGAATCAACTGTCTTTTAGCACTGAATCTACATCCAAAACCCGTGTAATTGCCTCAAGCGGAGTATTCCAAATTGAACTGCTCGAACACGTTGGTCAAGGTGATTATCCCACCTTAATCGAAATCTCTAAACATCTAAAAAGTCAGTATGGAGAAAAAGCAGTTCTCACAAAAACAACCATACAAAAATACTTTAATAAACCGGGCTCCTTACCCTTTATTGTCCGCTACCGGGGAAATATCATTGGATACATAATCGGGGTTCCCCTTGAAGAGTTGAGCCATGAACCATGGGCACGTCTTGATGAAAATTTTGGGAAAGAGAATACCCTTTATACGTATGCTTTTTTGATTATGGCCCAATATAAGAATAATGGATACGCGAAAATGTTGAAGCGTGTGTATCTGAGCTGGGCTAAAAAGCGTCTTTCAATTCGCTACATTACAGGACACGTCATCCTTGGAGTTTCCTCCCGATTTTCTGGGGAAATAAAAATTGTTAACCGGGTGGATAATTGGCAAGATACAGGTAAAACGTTCGAATACTACCGGCGGGATTTAAATCCAAATAAGTCCCAGCTACAGAAAAATAATCCTCCAATCGCAGAAAAAGTTTAATTCTTTTTCTCCGTAATCAAACTCACACCCACCAGGGCGATGACCGAGCAGCAGATGGCTGGTAACACCTCATCCACGGAGCCATAAATGCCCGCTGGAAGCCACGTCCACAAGTTTGGGGCTTCTTTCCATAACAGCGTAACGACCGTCCCGGAAAGAATTGACGCTATGGCGCCTTCTTTGGTGGCATCTTTCCAAAACATAGCTGCTACCAGGGCCGGGGTGATGGCCGCACCATAAATGGTATAAGCGTAAAGAGCCCGTTCGAAAAAGCCTTCCGATTCCGCAAATCCTTTAGAAACAATAAAGGCCACAATGCCCAAGGCCAATACTAGCAACCGGCTCAAGAGGACGATCTTTTTCTCCGATGCTTTAGGGTTGATATAATTAAGATAGATATCGCGCATCAACGTGGTGGCCGGCACTAATAAATAGGAGTCCGCTGTGGAAATGATGATGCCCACGATAGTGGTCATCATGATAGCTCCCAGAAAGGTTGGTAGAAACTGATGGGCAGCATAGATCAAGACGTGTTTGCCTACTTCCGCATCAGGGATCATGGAGGCGCTGACCCAGGCAGAGGCAATAATGAGCAATTCAATTATAAGCACGGCGAACACAAGAATTGTAGTTGCGAAACGAGCGCCTTCAGCATCTTTACTGGCAAAGAAGCGCTGGTACAGATTAGCATCGCCAAGGATCAGCAAAAAGGGCGGCAGACAGAAATTGATAATGTCCAGCCCTGAATACACGCCAAAGAACTGCATATGCTGACTCTTGCCCATGCCCGTAAAAGCAACTTCCATGCCGCTCCAGCCGCCGGCCTTGAACCACAGAATGGGAAAAGCAATCAACAGTGCAATGGTCATAATAATGCCGTTGCCCACGTCCGTGTAGGCCACGCTCACCAGCCCCGCCAGCATGGTATAAGCGATGATAAACACCGCAGCAATAATGGTGGCCGTCTCCGCAGATATCAGTGCCTTCCCTGTTTCATCCGTCAGGATGGTAGAAAGGACTGCGCCGCCGGCGTTGTATTGATAGCTTACAATGACCATATAGGCTATGACCAAAGCCACCACGCTCAATAGCCGGGCTGCCGGGCCGTAGCGATCACCAATAATTTCCGGCACGGTGAACTTTTCATAACTGCGAACTTTTCCTGCAATGCGTGTCAGTAATATAATTCCTAATGTTCCGCCAATGGGCAGGATCAAGGCTGCCATGCCCGTTTCATAGGTTTTACCGGCGTTGCCCAGAATGGATCCGGTCCCGATCCACGTAGCCAGCATAGTGCCCACCAATATCCAAGGTGATAGAGTCCTTCCTGCCACAGCAAAATCTGCCTGTGTCTTGATCTTTTTGGATTTATAGATCCCTACACCGATTAGCAAGAATAAATAAATCGAAATGATTGTAAGGTAAAGCATTTTATTCCCTTAGGTTTATTAATAGCATTTTGATTCTCTGCCTTTTAAATTATTGTGTCAGCACCCGGAAAAATTAGGATGATTTCGGTTAAAACCGTTAGTAATTAATCAAATAGGATTGTAATCTTACACCAACTATTCCCGATTTTCAATGGTATCCATGAAACGAACACCGCCAAAATCCTTCATCCTTGCACTGGCTCTTTTCCTAGCCTGTTCATCGGATGCGGGATCGAAGCCCAGCACAAAACAGTCAGGTAAACATATGAACAGACTTTCCCAAGAATCCAGTCCTTATTTACTGCAGCACGCCGATAATCCCGTAGATTGGTATCCCTGGGGTGAAGAAGCTTTCCTGGAAGCAAGAAAACGTGACAAGCCAATCTTCCTATCCATTGGATATTCCACCTGTCACTGGTGCCATGTAATGGAACACGAATCCTTTGAAGATGAAGAAGTAGCGCAACTCATGAACGATAATTTTGTTTGTATTAAAGTTGACCGGGAAGAACTGCCGGAGATTGATCATGTTTACATGTCAGTATGCCAGGCGATGACCGGACGAGGAGGCTGGCCCCTGACAATTGTTATGACCCCCAGTAAAGAACCATTTTTTGCCGGAACATATTTCCCAAAATCCGGACAGGGTAACCGGCCGGGCATGATGCAATTAATACCATTCCTGGCTGATGCCTGGAAAAATCGAAAACTGGAACTTTCGGACAGCATAAATAAAATAAAGCGCTACCTTAACCAAGCTAATTTAAAAACCGAGGGAGAATCTTTAACTCCTGAAATACTCACTAAAACTTTTATTTCGTTCACAAAATCATTTGATTCAGATATGGGTGGGTTTGGAAGAGCACCAAAATTTCCTTCACCCCATAATCTCCTTTTTCTCCTGAGATACTACCACATGACGAAGAATAAAGAAGCGTTAACCATGGTGGAGACAACACTCCAAAATATGAGGAAGGGGGGAATCTGGGATCACATCGGGTTTGGTTTTCATCGGTACTCTACTGATAAAAACTGGCTTCTCCCTCACTTTGAAAAAATGCTTTATGACCAAGCAATGATCTCGATGGCCTACCTAGAAGCTTTTCAGATAACCGGTAAAGAAGAATATGGAAGAACAGTCCGGGAGATCTACACCTATGTACTCAGGGACATGACCAGCCCTGAAGGGGGCTTTTATTCTGCTGAAGATGCAGACAGCGAGGGAGAAGAAGGGAAATTTTATTTATGGACAACTGATGAAGTCCAATCCATATTGGGGAAGGAAGAAGGTGAAAAGTTTAATACTCTGCTAAACATAAGGTCCGAAGGTAATTTTCGTGATGAAGCCAGCAGCCAGAAGACAGCGCGGAATATACCTCATTTCATAACCCCGATTAAAGAAGTTGACCTGGGTTTTATGGAAAAACACAGAAAATCCCTTTTTGAAGTACGGGAGGAACGGATTCATCCCATTAAAGATGACAAGATACTCACTGACTGGAATGGGCTTATGATCGCATCCTTTGCCAAAGGATCTGTTGCCTTGAATTCGCCTGAATTTTATGACGCTGCCCGAAAGGGGGCCGACTTTATTCTAAAAAATCTCCGGTCAAAAGATGGGCGCTTATTGAAGCGCTATCGCCAGGGGAAAGCGGGCCTTCAGGCTCACCTAGATGATTATGTGTTCGTCATTTGGGGACTGCTTGAACTGTATGAATCCGGGTTCGAGGAAGTGTATCTTCAGGAAGGGTTAAACCTATCAAATATTTTAGTAAATAATTTTTGGGACGAAGCTAACGGCGGGTTCTTTTTAGGTAGTAAAAATGCTGAAAAGCTGATCGCCCGCGCAAAAACAGGCTATGACGGAGCAATCCCTTCCGGGAATTCCATTGCCGTTGGCCTTTTACACCGCTTGGCACGAATTACCGGAAATATGAAATGGGCCGGAATGGCAGAGACAATCCTGAAAATATTTTCAAAAGATATTGAAAGATCATCAAGAGGGCATTCTGCCATGTTGCTGGGCTATATATTCGAAACAGATTCCCCGAAAGAAGTGGTCATTGTAGGAAATTCAAACCAGGAGGAATCAATGCAATTTCTTACTGCTGTTAATTCATACTATGAACCGAATAAAATCATTCTATTTAAGGATATGTCAAATAAAAATTCAGTTCTTTCCACCCTTGCTCCATGGACAGAATCCCAGACAACTATAAATGGAAAAGCGACAGCATATATTTGTGAAAATTTTGCCTGTAAACTGCCCACCACCGATCTTTCTATAACAATGGACTTAATCAAAAATTGATTGGCATTCAAATCGTTAACCTGTATTTCTCTTTATGAAGTATCATCATAAAGAACAGCAAATACAAACCGTTTATAGTATAGTTGCAAACTCAAAAATGAGCCAAGAACAACAAAAACTAATTGGTTCAATTGTAACTCCTGAATTAACACAAGGTAAAGAATGATAAATGCTTTCTAACCCCCACTCCACCGGATTCACAGCTAACGCCGGCCAGTGAGTTTATTCGTTAAACTAATAAGGTATTCCTAGTTTGAAAAAGCCGGAGAAATACGTAATTTCATCCAAGCTTATTAATAATTCCTGTTTCAGGATCTGTTAATTCAGGATCTTCAGTATCAAAATCTTGGAAGCTGTACTCCGAATGCAAAAAACGGGCCTTTCCGCAAACTGGTGGATGAAGGAAGTTTGCTGTATTCGGGAGGCATCCCAACATGTAAATAGCGGTCCTGAATAACTACCTGAAACAGGTTAAGAAAGCCCTCCAAAACTAGAGGGCTTTCTTTTTACTGGCCCATTTTTCCGTGGAAAGAAGAATCCGGTTTATCCTCTGAGGGGACCCGCGGATCTTTAGCCGAACACCATCATCATCATACGACCGTTCCAAAACCTCAACCCCTTCCTGGGCAATAGCAAGTTCCCTCCCCTGATCAAATGGAAAAAATACGTTTATAGTTTGAGCACTTTCATCCATGACCTTGGCAATATTTTTCATCAACTGATCAATCCGAAGATGGTCGCGTGCGGATACCAGTATTCCATCCGGAAAAATTCGTTTCAGGTAAGCCATCCTGGCACTTCCATGAATCAAATCAATTTTATTAAGAACTAACAGGGTCTGATGCTTGTCTGCTTTGAGTTCCTTTAAAACAGTTCGTATTGTTTCCAAGTGTTCCATAACCTGTTGTGAGGATGCATCCAATACAATCAGAATCAGGTCTCCTTCTATAACCTCTTTGAGAGTACTCCGGAAACTAGCTACCAGATGATGGGGAAGTTTTCGAATAAATCCAACTGTATCGCTTAAAAGAAATTTATGAGTGCCATTAAATGAAACGGATCGAATTGTTGTATCTAAAGTGGCAAATAATTGATCTTGAATATAAATTTTCTCACCTGTAAGCGCTTGCATGAGTGTTGATTTTCCCGCATTTGTATATCCAACTATGGCAACCTTGAATTGATCTCTCCGTCGTTTTCCCTGGGTAACCCGTTCCCGGTCTATCCGATTTAGTTCCTTTTTCAACTTTTCAATCCGTTTCCGAATGAGTCTTCGGTCTACTTCGATTTGTGTTTCACCGGCACCGGCGCGGGCGCCAATCCCGCCCATCTGACGCTCCAGATGCGTCCACATCCGGGTGAGACGAGGAAGAATATATTGAAGGTGAGCTAATTCCACCTGTGTTTTGGCTTCCTTGGTTTTTGCATGTTTCCTAAAAATATCCAGGATCAGAGCGCTTCTGTCAATAACCTTCAGATTATCAGCAAGCCGTTGGAAATTTTTTGTCTGTGCCGGATTCAAATCCTCATCAAAAATGAGTAAATCTGCATCTAATTCTTTGGCCTGGCGAACAATTTGTTCGGCCTTCCCTTTCCCAATGAAAAAAGCAGGGTTAATCTTTAATAGCCTCTGGGTGACTCTCCCTACAATTTCTGCACCTGCTGTTTCAGAGAGAAGTTCTAACTCATCTAAATGTTCATTAACAGATTGTTCATCGAACTTGCCGTGAATTGCTCCGATTAAAATTGCCTTCTCCAATTTTTCTGCTTCAAAAGACACAGCTATTCAACTCCATTTTTCATGCTTGCCGGCCTTACTCTGCCAAGTATTGTTTCAAGAAACAAAAGAATAATTGCCAAGATGAGAAAAGTTCGCCATAAGGATTTTCCATGACGGATATTCTGAAGTTCCTTTGATAAATTCTTTACAGGATCAATCCAGACCGCCTGTCCTGAAGGAAGAGTGTTCAAAACCTCAGTTTTGGTAACCCTTTTGGAGGGATATTCTAACGGCGACAAAAGTGCGGAAAAGGACGTATAGGGATATTCGTCTGATAACACATCATAAGATCCTATTTCACTTGTCTGGATGATTTTCAATGATTCGGTGTTAAAATCTGGGATTAACAGAATGGTTTTCCCCGAAGGCGTTTTCAGAGACCATTGAGAATTCATGTGTTCCTGATCAATGGAAATAATTTTTTCTTCATCCACAAAAACCGGTTTTGTATTGAATTCATCAGTAGCAAGGAGGAGTAAAATCCTGTGGAGTAAAGGCACCATAAGTCCTCGTACAGGAAGATCATTCCACGTTAAATCCATCAGGGAAGTAAAGTAATAAATTTGCCCACCGTTGGAAGAAAATTCAAGCAAAAAGGGATGATCATTATTTAATGACAAGATTTCATTCTGATTCTTTCGAGGGACAGTTTCCAAATAACTGAACACCTGTGGTAATTCCCGATCTATATCCCTTAATTCTAAATCAGCAAGAATGGGGTGATCCTTCTTAGAAGGAATCACAGAAAAATATCCTTCTCCACTCAGCTTGTGAAGAACTTTGGACTCGGGAAGTTTCAAAGCAGTTACAGCATGAAGCGATAATTTTTCGGTCTGTTTGTCTCCTGCAAACCAAATCATCCCACCACCCCTGTGTAGAAAGGTCTGAATATCCTCTACTGCTTTATCTGATAAATTACCGGGATTATGAAGGATTAAAACATCTGTTTCACCAAGGTACAATCTTTCCGGATCGGGATCTACACGAGAATCCAGCAACAAAAACCCGGCTTGATTATCAATTGAAGATAATCCCATCTCCAAAAGAAAAATTTCCTCTGCAGTTCGTCCTACCAAGGTGCAGGCAATTTGTTCCGGTATAGACAGTTCAAATGTCCATACATTATCAAATGCAAAATCATCCTCCAACAGTTCAACCCGGCCTTTGATCAACCCGCTTTTCCCCGGATAGGCCTGAAACATAAACTCTTTAGACTGGAAAGGTTGAAAGGTTGAAACAACTTGTCCAAGCCGTTTTTCATTCAAGAATAATTCTACAGGATGGTTTCTTTTGTCCAGAGTACCGTCATTCACAATATTCGTATTTAACTTAAGGAGATGATTCGGGAGACGAATCTGACTTACAGCGGTAACTTGGCGAATGGATAAATTATCCTTTGGCACCCCTTGACCAAGACAGTAAAACCTCCATTGAGGACGAGTAGTGTCCAGTCTCATCTCAGCTAAAAAGGATTCAGATTCCGGCAAAGACTGAATATCGCTCAAGATAAAACATTCCCTGTTAGGCTCCTTCACTTTGAGGTTTTGCAATACGGAATTCACAGTAACCCATAAATGGTCTGTAGAAAAGGTCTGCGGAATAGCCGCAACAACATTCCGGAGTGATGTATCCCCGGGTTTTCCATTGAACACACGTTTTACCGGGTTAGTATGATAGATCTCAATCCTTGTCTGCCCTTCAAAAGAATCTGCAATTTCCAAGGCGGATTCCTTAGCGTTTTCCAGTAGAGTAATTCCATCTGAAACCAGGGACATACTGGCAGAATTATCTAAAAAGATTACGACTCTTGTTTCTTTCTCTGCCGCCATCCAACCAGGTACAAATCCCTGTTGTACCGGACGAGCAACCATCAGTATCAGGCAGATGATCACCAAAATCCTGAGAAGAACTAAAAGCAATTGTCTTAATTTTAGCCGTCTAATGGTTTTATGCTCAAGTTCCTTGATGAAGCGCAGGGTACTGAATTCCACATCACGTGTATGCCTTAAACTAAGAAGATGAATAATAATTGGAATTGATGCTGCCGCAAGTCCCCAGAGAACAGTAGGAGATAAAAATGTCATACGCTTAGACTACTCAAAAACATCATTATGGTTCCGGATATTAGAGGAATTCGTATATTGTCATCCACAGGCAAAGGAATAAGCTCGGCGATCATGGCAGAAACAGCACCCCCTGTTCTGACCCAAACTGACATCCCCGGGAAACAGACAGAGACCATCAAACAAACAACCAAGCCCGCTAGAGTGCCCTCAACCGTTTTATCCCAAATACGAATCCTTCCAAACTGAGCTCCAAATAGTGCCGCAACTGTGTCACCTAACCCCATGAATAAAAGTGCAAGAATTGCGATTTCTTTTTGAAATAAAGCTACCGTTAGAAAAGATCCTATAACCACCCAGGTCGCCCCTGTTAGTCGCCCATCTAACTCGTGAGTTCGAAGCATAAAATTAAACATTTTTCCGAAAATAGTCTTTATCCAACCAATCCGGGTCCTAGAGAAATCTAGAAAAATAAAAATAACCGATAAACAAAATAAAATTATTAACATGTGGATTTTGGAAGGAAAAAGAAACAGATAACCAACAGGAATAATAACGTTTGTTAAATGAATCAGTTTTCGAGAAACTTCACCTCTGTTGATCATACAGTCTATTTATTCATCATTTGATTGAAAATATCATTAATATCAAGTACACTTACTGTAATATCTATTTTTTTAGGACTCTCAAGAACTGTATCTTCCTTAATAGACTGATCCAAAACTGTGAATGGAATTAGATCCTCATTTTGTTCATACGATACCTTCCCCAACTTCAAACCAGCCTGCTCTAATTCGAATTCAGCTTTTTCTTGGCTGAGGCCAAAGAGATTAGGAACCTGGAAAAAATTTGGGGGCATACCCTTGCTGATGGTTAAATGTAATCCCCAACCCCTCTTAAGCAGATCATTCCCTTTTGGTGATTGCCATGCAACAGTCCCCTTGGGATACACAGGGTTGTATTCTGTATAAATCGTATCTATAGCTAAACCTAACTGATGGAGCATAATCTCAGCACTTCTCTGCGACTGACCAAGTAGGTTTGGAACTGGAACCATTTTCTCTGGCTGGGCAATTTTTAGCCTTATAGTCCGGCCCGGTTTCACCCGGGAATCCGGTAGAGGAAATTGATCAATAATATAATTGGGGGTTACAAGATTCGTTAACACTGTATCCTTTACAATTCCTTTAAATCCTTCAGAATGAAGACGAGAAAGAGCAATTTCCAAAGGCAGATCTTTCACATCTACCAGATATCGAGTCTGACCAAATCGGACATAAGCTGGCATCAAAATATTTTCCATGATCAATAGAATAATACAGGAAAAAATGAAAATGACAATCACAAAATGAAATAGTTTTTTCATAACATAAGATCTATGGTCATCAGGTTCCTAACTGATCTCCTTCCTTAATGGAAGCTCCTTGGAGAAATTCTTGGATATCCATCCGTTTTTTTCCTTCCTTCTGGAGAGAATGAATAAATAACCCGCCTTCACCCGTCTGAATCAATAATCCCATCTTCGTACGCTCGATGATTGTGCCGGGTGTTAATTGATAATTCTCATTTATTAAAGATGCATGGAATATTTTAATCCATTTACCATTCAAAGTCGTATGGGCAACCGGTTTTGGATTTAGTCCTCGAACCTTATTTGTGATATTCACAGCATTATCATTCCAGTTAATAATCCGTTCTGCCGATTGAATCTTTGGTGCCTGGGTTGCAATTGAATTGTCCTGTTTGACAGGAGTAATACTTTTTTCCATAAGATTATTAATGGTTTTCAGCAGCAGACTCGATCCAATTTGACTCATTCTTTCAGAGAGGGTGCCATATGTATCATCAGGGTGGATAGTTACCTTTTCCTGATACAAGATATCTCCCGTGTCCACCGATGGTTTTAACAGAAAGGTTGTAAGCCCGGTGACCTTTTCCCCATTCATTATTGCTCTTTGGATTGGTGCTGCACCACGATAAGCAGGAAGCAGCGAACCATGTAAATTCACCGAACCCATTGATGGTATTAAGAGCAATTCCTTTGGGAGAACCCGGTAAGCTACAATTACAAATAGATCTGGGTTCAATTCTGTTAGCTGATCAATCAAATCAATAGAATTTAACAAACCTGCATGAATTACCGGGATGTTCAATTCACATGCAGCAGCGTCAATTTGTGATCGACGTTCCTTATTATCTCTGCCCATTTTCTTTGGTGGATTCGTCATCACCGCAGTTACATGATGATCAGATTGAGCCAAACATTTCAGGCACGGAACAGCAAATTCAGGATTACCCATAAAAATAATACGCATAGTAATTATACTCTACAAATAAATTGATTAAAACAGGATATCAAAAAGGATTCTATATTATCTGAATCCACTTTGAGCTTACATGTTTGTCTTGAATATTTCTTTGAATATTAAAGGACAATTCCCTGAATTTTTTCCCTCACTTTTGATTCCTTTAATGCATCCTGCTCAATTTCTTTAAGGTCTTTTTTATACTGCATTTTAACCAGATCACTTATACGGTCAACGATGAAGATTCCATTCAAATGATCCATCTCATGCTGGATTGCACGCGCCAATAGACCATTAAATTCTCTTTTCTTTTGTTCACCTTCCAATGAGTAATATTGTAGTGTAATAAATTCAGATCGTTTTAGTTCCACCTGAATACCAGGGATGGATAAACATCCTTCAACAGATAAACATTCACCTTTCTTATCAATAATTTTGCTGTTAATAAAAACCCGAGGTTTCTCGGCTTCATCTGTGTGGCTGATGTCAATTACAAACAGATTTAAATCCTCACCAATTTGGTTTGCAGCTAATCCTATACCGTCTTCTTCATACATTGTATCAAACATATCCTCCACTAAGGGCGACACACTAAAAATATCTTCAACATCTCCACATTGTTTACGAAGGATCAGATCCCCATATTTGACAATCTCTCTGACTGCCATTAAGCTTTCTGATCAATCGTTGTAATTTCATCTGGAGCGACATTTTTTTCCAAGCCGGCAACTGCAGAACGGTTTATGGAAATGTCCATATTTTTCCCTACCTTCAGAATAAGAATTGTCCCCTTTTGTTTGAAACCAACCACTGATCCATGAACACCTCCAATTGTGATAACCTTATCTCCTTTTTGAAGAGATTGGATCATATTTTTCTTTTCTTTTTGGCGTTTTGTCTGGGGACGAATCATCAGGAAATAAATGATGAACATGATCAGAATAAATGGTAGAAATGCCGCGATTCCACCACCTTGCCCTCCGCCATTAGATAACGCATATATTATTTCCAATTTTAACTCCTTAAAATTAGGATGAAAATTACCGATGTTCGCACCGAATGACAAGATAATCAGTTTTGAATTCTCCTTGAGTTAACGGATTATCATTATTAATCTATACGTATGATTATTATCACTTCAACACTTTCTATTGATGAAAATGAACTACATTTCGATTTTATCCGTTCTTCCGGTCCAGGAGGTCAAAATGTGAATAAAACCTCAACCGCAGTTCAACTTCGGTTTGATGTAGCCAATTCTGCAACCTTACCAGAAGACGTTAAAAAACGACTGATTCAAATCTCCGGGAAAAAAATGACTAAAAAGGGAATACTGATTATTGATTCTCGTCGTTATCGTACACAGCTAAGAAACCGTAAGGATTCAGTTGAACGCCTAATCACCCTTATTAAACAAACTACACAAAAGTCCAAACTACGCAAAAAAACGACTCCTCCCGTTGGATCTAAAGAAAAGCGATTAAAAAACAAACATCATCGCAGCGAAATAAAAAAACAGAGACAGCCAATTGATCTATCAAAAGAATAATAATGCTGTCTCGTAACTTTTTTAACCGGGATGCAATCAAAACAGCTAAGGCATTACTAGGTAAAATTCTCCGCGCACGGTATGATAAAGTCTGGTTGTGTGCACAAATCATTGAAACGGAAGCATATTTTCAAAATGAAAAAGGGAGTCACGCTTCCCTGGGATACACTGACAAACGAAAAGCATTGTTTATGTCTCCCGGTACAATTTATATGTACTATGCACGGGGGTCTGATTCCTTAAATGTAAGTTGCAGGGGAAAAGGAAACGCTGTACTCATTAAATCCGGATATCCTTATAAAAATGGAAAAAAAACAGATAAAATGATTCCAGTAATGCAAAAATTGAACCCACCAAAATACGGAAATGGTGTGCGTCCGATTGAACGACTCTGCGCTGGACAGACCCTCCTGTGCAAATCTCTAGGGATTACTGTCAAAGAATGGGATCAACAACAGTTCGATCCTAACCGATTCTATATTGAAGATATTGGATCTACACCAACACAGATAATTCAAACAACCCGACTTGGAATACCTGTGAAAAGAGATGATCACCTACTGTACCGATTTATAGATAGTGGATTTTCCAAATTCTGCACAAGTAATCCTCTTACCAAAAGAAATTATTTGGAAGGAAAACACTACAGGTTGATTCGGTATCTGAAATGATTAGAACTTTTCAAGTAAAAAATAATAACCCTTTCAAAAAATAAATTCAGGGCAACTTCGAAATCCAGTTTTATTAAGTTCGTTCAAGTTGGAAGAATAATCTCAAAGGTTGTCCCTGAACCAGGTGAAGATTGTTTAATAAAGATCTTCCCGCGATGAATATCCTGAATTATTCGTTGTGTTAAGGAAAGTCCCAATCCCCAGCCACGGTTTTTCGTACTAAACCCGGGACGAAACACATTTTTCAAGTCTTTTTTCTCGACACCTTTACCATCATCATGAATCTGAATCCTCACTTCTTCTTTCTCCATTCGCAAACGGATTCGAACCTCCCCACGCTCTTGTGTGATGGCATCAATTCCATTTTTGATGATATTTTCTATCGCCCAGGAAAGAAGTGTTATGTTCGCATAGATATTTGTTTTAGAGGTGATTTCATTTACCAGTTTAAGACTCTTTCCTTTGGTTGGGAGCCGCTTCTCCAAGTAATCTACAACTGTTTTTACCAGTTCAGAAAGATCCGTCTCTTCCAATTTAGGCGTCGATCCCATCTGGCTAAACCTCTCACTAACTTGATTAAGACGATTTAAATCTGCGTTCATTTCTTCAACAATGTCCAAAGTTTTCTCAGGGTTTTCTCTTAGCCAGTCCACCCATCCCATAAGTGCTGATACCGGTGTTCCAAGTTGATGAGCAGTTTCCCGTGCCATCCCCACCCAAATATGTTGTTTTTCACTATTTCTAATGAAGGAAAACCCAACAAAGCCCAGAAGAATAAATAAGGAGATAGCTCCAATTTCAAAATAGGGCAACCAAATTAAGCGTTGAATTAATTGTGAATCTCCAAAATGGAGAACTCCCCAAATATATTCCTCTCCTGTTTTTAAATCATGATAAACGAGTGAAATAGGTTCATTCTGCCTATCCATTACTCCCACAATTGGCTTTACATCTTTGGATGTTTTTATATCTTCGGAAAGATTACGCCAAGACAATGGCTCACCTTCTACATTTGTTTGAACAATGGGGAATTGAACTTTTTTAATTACGTTCTCAAAAATGAAATTTAAATTTTCATCGCTTTCATTAACGACGGCTTTTGCCATTAACTCTGCATAAAGCTGGACAATTTCTCTATTGTCTTCACGCAGGTTTTTTACCAGCGATTGGGTATGAAGCATTAACCCTGATACTAGTGCTAATCCAAGAAGAAACAGACCGGCTTTGATATTCCCCGTATGTTGATATAGACGCATATTATTTCTCTAAATTTTCAATAAATGATACTAGATCTGTTTTTACATTATTGTTCCACCAATCCCCAATTTCACGAACAGAAGCAAACCATGGGTCATCCTTCTGTAACATTTTCAATCCTTCTTGGAATGTGTCCCACCTTTTTTCATCGACAATTAAATGTGGATGCCACAATAAAGTAAGAATTCCCCCAACCTCTTTCACTTTTTCCGCAATCATTTGAATGTATTCCAATGCTTTAACCTTATCCAGTCGCATACCCTTTTTAGGATGAAACATGGCACCATCCTGAACTATCAAAGGGATTTCCCAAACAGGCAGTATCTTGTTATTTTCAATATTATATAGAGGATAAGCATATGAGGTCCCGCGTCTAAACCCAATATTATCATTAAAACCAAGGGTGCTATCATATTTGAAACCTGCTTCTGCTTGAACTGATGGTGTTATTCTGTTGTCAAAATGAAGAAAATGCTGACGGACACTTACAATCTCACAATCAAGCACCTTTTCAATTTGTTCCTTCTGATATTTCATTTCATCCACAGAATTATAAGAATACCAAGACGGATGCAAGCCAATTTCCCACCCTCGTCTGTTTAATTCCCTCATCAACTCTGCTACAGTAATTTTTTTTCCCTCAAATCTAAGTTTATCATTATACTTGTACCAGCAATCAGTAAAATGTGATTTCAAAACATATTCAGGGGCAAAGAAAAAGGTGGATCGTGCACCCACTTCCTGCTCTACCTTTAACCAATCCTCAATTCGATGATAAGGGTCCATACTTGAGAACATGCTATTTGTAATATTCTCAAGTGATTCAAAAGCAATAATCATGTTTTGTTTTGTTTTTTGTTGGTTCCATGTTTTAAATACGTGTTTCATCCGGCGAAAATTTTCTTTTTTGGATTGCAACGAAATCACATCAACATCATGTGTTATACAAACAGCGTAAGGTTTATTATCTGGCCATTTTGGCTTTTCACTCTTCTCATCTATCCACATCTGATCAATAACCGGATTATATAAATTCCCAGTCATGTTAACCTGGCTAAAAGCAAAATCGGGAACCTTATTTTTTATTGGCCGTGGAAAACCTCTCCCTTTTATCACCTTATCCCAATGAGTCATGGTTTTAAAATATTCCTCTCAGAAAAAAATAAAATTTCAAAAGAGATGGTTTCACTTTTACCACCTGATAATAGGTGCTG